>Ga0307516_10005303_pt1 | contig 15515 bp, 20 predicted proteins | sample 19_EM_MG_FD_203310 | JGI IMG/M metagenome (GOLD analysis project Ga0307516, IMG submission 203310) | Populus trichocarpa ectomycorrhiza microbial communities from riparian zone in the Pacific Northwest, United States - 19_EM | ecosystem: Host-associated > Plants > Roots > Unclassified | place...
GCGTTTCGTTGACTGTCAATTATCGAGGCGCTTCTGGTTGCTTCGAGAGGGATCGTTGTAATCCGTGCAATTTTGGTCTCCTCAAGCGCTTTCAATCGCACGGAAGCTAACTCGGACTTTTCCTGATGCATGGAAGCGCATGGAACTACCGGGTTCACCGATGGAAGCACGTGCAAAGACTGGAATTCCTGGAAGTGCGTGGAAACTACTGAGACTTTTCCTGATGCTCCCGGGCTCTGCCGCTTGCCGGCCCTACACCCTTATTTCCAATCACGCGGTTTGGTATGAACCTAACGCTTGAATCTTCATTCTGATTATGTGTATCCTGCTATATTATGTGCAACGGTGGGAACCAGGGACCAAAACGAGGGCACTCTGACCCCCAAAAGATCGAGAGGGTCGTCGATACGGTACGTATGGTACAAATGATGTGGAAGGTAGGGAAGGTGACGACAACAGAACGCGCTTACTCGAAAATGCGGCGAGGGATGGGGCCAACAGGGAGCGTGAACCAAGAGAGGTCCTCAGTCAGAAGTTGGGCAGCGCCAGCATAATAAGCGGCGCCGGCACCAGCAAGACCAACTCCACCGCCCATCTTGTGGATAGTGAGACTCCCCGAGAACGAGCCAATCATGAGGAGGAGGAGAGCCGAATCGAGGAGGAAAAAGACGAGAACCAAGACGAGGTTGACCTTCAAGGTCGCCAAGCTGGAAGGGAGCGAAGTGAACCGGGTTAGACACACTCCTAAGAGTGAATTATGGAGTTCGGCACTCACAGGAAGATGAAGGTGAGGATGACCCAGGCAGCCAAAAAGATTCCGATGGCGCCGTCAAGCTGCCCAGGATGATTGGCGTAGGCATCGGAAACACCGAAACTGGGGTGAAGGAATGCGGCGTAGGCAAGCCAGAAGCCACCATAAAGGCTAAAACCTAAGAATGGAGGCTAGGCATCAGTGGGTGACGAAAGCGACGCGGTGGCTGCGATGAGAAGAGGCAAACGATCGAGATTGGAGGGCGCCAGCGGGTCGGATTTGAAATCGGCGGGGAGGGTCGGGGTCAAACGTTAATGTATAGGAAGACCACACTGACCGGTCGCGCCGAACAAATTGCCATTGACAAAATCTATCGGACCATGTGACCGGTCAATCAATCGTGTCTTCCGGAGAGAATGCTGTCAGCGACATACCCCACATTCCGGCGGCAAACTGAGCAAGACCGCCGACGAAACAGGCCATACCGACGATTGCGTTAGGGACGGTGATACCCTGGGCCTGGAGGTTGTACAGAGAGAGGATAAACATGGTGGTGGCGTAGGAGAAGAGACCACTGGTGATGTTATCCGATGAGCGAATTCGACGCACGTCAAACAGGCGAGGCTAGATACTCACAGAGGACCGGGGTTGGCGATGACCCTCAGCTGGGGGGCGGAGTTATGGATATAGGTATGGGTCGAGAGACCGGAAACGGCTTTTCCTCCGTTCTCGTGGTGTTCGTCGCTGGTGCCGTTGGACTCGGAGATAGACCCCTTTTCGTTGGCGATGATGTTGCTCATGGTGGCCACGGGTGGTAGAAATGGGTCGACTGCGACGAACTCGAGGAAGAGAGAACGAGGGATAGCCTTGCCATTTCCATCTCCCGTCCCACCCAGGCTTTATACCGGAGAATCTCGGAATATTTCGACCTTGAATTCAACGAGCATTTCGTCCTCCGCACTTACGCTGCATAAACACTCCTCCCGGAACTTCTTCCACCCCGTTCGGTTACCCGCCATGTAGTTCGAATTCTCCACAATTGGCTATGGATGAACACCCAGAGATCCTGCGAATAAAACGCAATAGAGTAGGAGGGGATACGAAGATCCGCCCTGTACCCCGTCAGCTCACCGGTGTGTTACGCTCGTCCCGTACTGTCTCCATTCTTAGCTTTTGCGAGGGTGGCCGACGCCATGCAACGAAAAGTGCCAACAAAACTCTCCCTGAAGTTTCTCAACCTTAACCAGCGAACCCTAGCAACGGATGGTATTTGTCTTTCGGGTGGTCCCGGGAAAGGCGTGACCTCCCGCTGATGAACTCTATGCCTCGAACGGAGGACGGGGGGGCATCGGAGGGTCATGGAGTGGCCATTTTGCATCCCTGATTGTTTCCACCTTCCCTGTGAAGCGATTTTTCCCTTTCGGGCTCCGCCCGTTTGAAGATCCATAATACTGTGTGATCGTTCGTAAGCTTGTAACCATGCACAAAAGAAACCGGATGAATACCCGAGGACGGTTGAGGCTCCAACCACTCTGTCGGGCCACAGACAGCCCGAATCTCGCCAGCCGGCACCCTCGGACTCGCCCGTTCGACCAGTCGCTCGCAACCCGATCGCCCATTTTGAAAAAAGCGCACGAAGAGACTCCTCCATTGTGGAGTTCGGTGCCTCGGCAGCGATTTGGAATGAAACGAAATGTCTGCAAATCGTGGTGAGGTGGGAGGGGGTACGTAAACGCGATCTTATAGGATGATCAACCGGTCCCACGCGGTAAGGGCTTGCTTCGAAGACCGGAACGGTGCGAGGTGCGAGGCGCGTCACCACGACTCCCAAAATCGACAGACGAATTTGTAGAATCCCTACTACGAAAAGCGGTCGGTCAGGATGTAAGGTGAAACCCCGGTTTCGTGTTGAATCGTGGCCCTCGAGACCCCATCAACCTTCGCAAACCACAGCACGCCAATCTCCCCAAGCGGGGATCTCACCGTGACCGACCCCTCAGTTGCACAATCCACAATAGGTCGAACGGGTTTCCCTCCGGCTAGTAAACCCGTAGGAGAAGAAACCAATAGACCGGTAGCTCTACAACAAACGGGTCAAGCTGAGCCAATAGTTCTGTGCAATTTTCGAGGTCAGGTGAATAACCAGCGCAGCCGGGGGAAACTGCACTTAGAGGCGGAAAGGCGGGACTCCGGGTCCTATTTGCGTTGTCAATGACCAACACCAACCCGACTTCCATCCAGGGAGACGTTACTCCGCACACCCCGCATGTAATCCGTCGATCAGCAAAGGTTATCGCACGTTATTCCAACGGACCTGACCGTCCGAACGTCACCGCACTAGTGCGTGAGAGGGGGTGAAAGTGAAAGGGACCATCTCATTGCAAATGCTGTTCCCTAGCTAACTTCTTTTCGCAGGAAGTAGTCAGTGGCCGGTTGGAAATTATAACGCCCAACCGTCCCCGAGGGTTTGTGGGACAGCAGATCGCCAGCCATGGTATTTCCCGCAGGCCGCCCGCCTCAAGAAAAGAACGTAAGACAACTCCCTTCAGAAGACCGATTCGGCATCCGCAGCCGTGAGTCTGTCACCGATGTTTCTCCCTGCGTCGGACTAGTTAGCCGGTAGGCCAAACGCAATCGCGCCAGTCGTGCCCATCGCTGGTAGGCGGATATTCGCTGGCAGGGAGTGACGTGAGCAGGTCGTGGTTATGAACAATGAGATTTCGAGACCCATCCAACGATAGTTCACCTCTTCCACGTGCACGCATGATTCAAGCCCTGACGCCTTGACGCCTTGTGCAAGGACGGATTTGACCAAAATCTTGAAAGGGGACGTAAATCGAAAGCCGAATGCTGTAGTACACATGTGGATAGGGAGGAACGCTCCCAGTCGACGCCCTAAGCGGCCACCGTTCTGACGCTAGCGGCTGCAGAGCCCCCGCGTTCACATGTACCAGCTAAAGGTGCTCTTGAGTGGATAGCTCATCCTACAGTAAGGCGACCATCATCAAGGACGAAGCGAAGCACGGTGACGAGTAGGGAGTTACGCGTTACGACTCACTTAGTGTTGTTGACAGCTCGCTGCCAATATGCCAAAACGGCACGTGCCTGGTGTATTGCCGGGCTGGCAATTGGCAAGTGTGGGAGGGGGGTCGGCAGAAGGTAGCAGGACATATTAAGCGCTCGTCCGGCTACGCTGGGCTCAGCCCAAGCCAGCTCTGCCAACAACTGCCAACCGTGGCAGAACTCGTACGAATTGCCGCCTGCCTGGCAGGTCCGGATCCCTCGCGGAGCAAGTCAACTGCCACCAACGCTAGACTCACTTCACTTGAAGCGGCCCCGAGGCCGCCCGCGGTCCGCTTGTTGGGATGACATTTTTCCGCTGACCATCCGGCCCAGACTCCCAGTGACTGCGCCTGTTTATTATTGTCCAATGATATAAGTAAACCTCGCCTCTTCTCTCCCGAATCCCAAGACAACATGTTTTGGCTACTTTCCCTTGGGCTTCTTGCAACCCCCCTCCTCATCTTCGCGTTCGACCTCGTCAGATCACAGATCCGCAGCGCCAAGTCGCCTCTCAGGAAACTTCCCGGACCGCCCTCTCCAAGCTGGTTGTACGGGAACGTCAAACAAATCTTCGGGGGAGGTCAATCCGTCACGTGGGATGAATGGATGTCGGTCTATGGGAAGACTTTCCGGTTCTCGGTTATGTTCAACGTACACTCCCTCTCCCACCGCTTTCGACTTAGCCTCAAGTCTGTACCTTCTAGGTCTTATCACTTTTTACCACGGACCCTCGAGCCATAAATCACGTCCTCACACACTCAGACGAATTCGAGAAGCCTGGAGATGCTAAAGCCATTCTTGAACTTTTGGGAGAAGGTATGTGGTCGGTTGCAGTGTTGAGGCTGGAACCATTGTTTACCCTCGGAAGGTCTCGTTTTTGCCGAGGGTGAAAAACATCGCAAGCAAGTGAGTTCAATAACCCTCGAAACAATCATCACACGCGGCTCATTATCCTCACACGAAGCGCCGTATCATGGTACACCAGGGCAACCTGCAGCTCCTACCACAGTTTACTCACGGCCTCCCCACAGAATCCAGCCTTCGGACCTGCACAACTCAAGTCCTTCGTTCCCGTCTTCAATCGGAAGGCTTACGAAGTACAAAACCTCTGGATCTCCAAGCTGAACGAGAGCGACACAGATGTTATCAAGGTAAACGCCACCTTCTACATGAGCCGCGCCGCGTTGGATATCATTGGGCTGGCAGGTCTGAGACCCATGAAAGACATGTCATTCCTCTAACAAACGATGACCCACACAGGCTTCGACTACGAATTCAATTCGCTCCAGTCCAACGAAGACGAACTTAGCGCCGCCTTCAGTTCGCTCATCGCCAGCGGGAGCAAGTCCACGATTCCGACCCGCTGGACTATCAGACCGATTTTAATGGCGTTTGCACCCGTGGTCCTCAAACTTGTACGTGCGCCATTTTTCCTAGCCTTTTTGGGAGCTCGTTGCTCGTTGTAACACCTGGTAGTCTAGCCCTTGCCTTTTGTCGGTGTCAGAAGGCTTCGAGCTGCCAAAAAGATCATAGACAGGATCGGCAATCAACTCATTACCGAACGAAAATCATCTTTACTTCGAAATCAATCGTATGGAGCCAAGGAAAAGGCCGATAGTAGTGGAAAGGATCTCTTGACTTTGCTAGTTCGTGCCAACCTTCAGGACGCAGACGGCATGAGCGACTCAGATGTTCGTGCGCGTAAGGTTCTCCCCACACCCCTCCGTTCCTCCTTACAACCATTATCTCTCCCAGAAATCTGCACCTTCCTTATCGCTGGCCATGAGACGACGAGCACCGCCATGTCTTGGACCTTGTTCGGTCTGTGTCAAAATCTAGAAGCACAAAGGAAGCTACGGCAAGAGCTTTTAGCTCTTGCCGCGGATGATCCGACGATGGATGAACTCAAGTCTCTCCCCTACTTGGACATGGTCGTCCGTGAATCGCTTCGCCTCTACTCGCCCGTGTTTGTCTCCAGGAGAGTGGCCGTCAAAGATACAGTCCTCCCGATGCGCGATGGGTCTTCGATCAGGTGCGTTCCACCCAATCACCCAGTCCCTTTGAATCTGACCCTTCCCCGCTCACCCGTGCATAGCATGAGCAAAGGGGATAAATTGATGATCCCGATCTACGCGATGAACACCGATAAAGATATCTGGGGTGAAGACGCCTTGGAGTTCAAATGCGCCTTAACCAAAGTGTTATTGCTGTTCATGACGGATACTGACTCTCCATCGTAATACCAGACCTGAACGTTGGGAATCGCCCCCAGAAGCCACCTCCGAAAACCCTGGTGTGTGGAGCAACCTCATGACTTTCCTCGGTGGCCCTCGTGCATGCATCGGGTATCAGTTCACACTCATAGAGTCCGTCCGCCGCCTTCACCCCCCTCGAACCTCTTCCGTGAAGGTACTAACTACCTTTACCCCCAGGATGAAATGTCTTTTGTCCGTGCTCATTCGAAAGTTCGAGTTCGAGTTAACGCTTCCTGTCGAGGATATCGTATGGCGGAACCAGGCGGTGGTTCGGCGGCCGTTTGTCAAGGGCGCAGAGAAAGATGGACCCAAGTTGCCGTTGTACGTCAAGGTCCACGTCCCTGACGCGTGAGATCCCTTTGGGAGTTGGGTAGATCGTCGGTCTGGGAGTAGTTTGCGGTTCGGACCTTTGACTAGGGACTTTACGCGCCATGCATGTTGGCCTGTGGGTTGTGTGCTTCGGGATCCTTACGACGAGCCTCAGAGGCGACGGAATGAAACCAATGAAACCACGTGAACACTTGAGCGACCCGAAAGGAATTCACGAGTCCCAGTGTATTGATGTATGGTGGCCACAGTCACGTTCCTGGTCGACTGGCCCAATCAAAGGTCAGGTATTGACGGCCACGCAACTGGGGAGGGCAAAAGACAGAATCAATTAAGAATGGCAAGACACCGGGAAAAGATCCGACAAACGGCGGAGGAAAAATAACAGAAAAGTGCAATAATATCAAGAGCCCAGCATGGGCGGTTCTGGAAGTACGACGGTAGTCCCTACGGCCTGCAAGCTAGAGGCTACGGCCGTAACTAAATCTTCCTGCGTGACTAGTTGCCCACAAGATTCGAGGGTGGAAATCGGATAAACGTCAGGAACACCGCTAGTGCTGTCCAATCCAGGCCGCGAGACATTGGTGACATGAAGAGGGGGATTCCGTTTTCCCGGCGACGACCTGTCTTCCATGATCCAGAAGTTCCCGCTATCGTCCTCGTCCTCTTCTTCTCCGCAGATCGGAATATCATCGTTCGGTGGGGCGCTGACCACCCCATGCTGGTCACTGGCCGACGGCTTGCCAATGGGATGGGGACTGGAGAGGGGTGTGCGAATACCAACGTCATCGGATGGTGGAAGGTGGCCCACAGGAGGTCGCTGGGCGGCCTTGGATTGTGCCTTTCGCCAGGCCCTGATGATATTCTGATTTCCGACATAATAAAAGCGAGCATGGCCGAGTTCTTTGTTGTCCCTACTTCGCTTGTTGGCGCGTGTCTCGTCCTCTTCATCCAGAGTCTCGGGACGGGAGTCCCAGGTATCCTGCCACCTTCCAACGTACACTCGCTTCCGTTGACGAGAGGGGGAAGGGGAAGAATCCGTTATCGAACCAGAGGAGAAACCGATGGTTTGGAGGGTGACATTCTGCATGTTGTTGCCAACATAACTCATCCCGATTCGCTCCCCGTTGAGAGAGTACACCGCACCCCAATACCTACCACTCCCTGATTCCTCCAACATTCTCTGAGTCTGCAGTGCGGCCTGGACCGGCTTCGCGCGGACACCGGCGTTCTGAGCGTTCGATGGATCACTCTCGTCGTAGTCGTCGTGAGAGTTGTACCGTCGACTCGAAACCTTCTTCCGTCTGGCCAGTGACTTTCCCTTCCTCACGGCGGATGGAGGTTCTCTGCGCTTTGACGGTACCGGGTCCTGTCCAGGTTTGAACTTCACGTGGGGGCCGGCGAGTGCCGCAGAGAGGTGAGGCAAGGATCGAATCTCCCCGCTCAATAGTTTAGCCATGGTTTCCCCGTCAAGCTTGATGTGCCTTGTTGTAATATAACCCTCTCTTCTCTTGCAACAACAGGCAGTACAGTTGCATGCGTTGAGACAGGCGGGGCAATCGAAGTCCTTCTTGAATTGGTGGAACTCAATGTCGTGGTACCTAGTTTGGTGGATGGAGAACGCGGTCTAAATAAGAGAGAATTTGATTGAATACAGAGAAGCGCACCTTTTGACGATACACAGAATGCAGTAGTGTTTCGTACAAGCGCGACAGGACATCTTTGGGTGCGGGGTAGTGCGTCGACACTGGTGACAGTTTGTACTCTCATTCACCGCGACGATTCGGTAGGGTCCCTTTTGGCCGGCGCCACGCTTCTGTTTTCCCGCAGTGGCCCGCTTGGTATTGTTAATGCGAGGCGGAGAACCAGACCATCCATTGATAACCGTGGTATCCTCGTCGAGCGTGCCGGTCACCCCGCTGGGTGTCGCGGTAGACGACACAGATGTAATGCCACCCGCAAGCAAGTCCGAAGCGCTGAATTCGGTTAAGGGAGAGTCCATCTCTGCGGGTGCCAGCTGATCCGGAGGTGGATGGGGATCCTCAGCCGTTCCCGCGGATAGGCTCCTTCGATGCTGGGAGTTCGACAGGTGTGGTGGAACCTGCAACGTGCCCTTCTTATAGAATCTAGCCTTCCCCCCGCCTGGAATACCTCCGGAGTCCGACAAGGATGTTGAGGCGAGAGTGCGCGAGGTACTTGGAATCGCTGAGGCAGACTGAACCGGAGGGGGTGAAGATGGATCTGTTCTGTTCAACGAATGAAAATCACGGAACGGCATAGGGGAAGGGGAACGCGGTTCCGGGAAAGCTGGAGTACCACCGAGGAAAACGGGATCTATCACGGTTTCAACGTCAGGCCCCCATTGTCGTTCGTTAATGACGTCGTCCAGCGTCCGGACGGTAAATGGGTCCGTGACATGAACAGGGACTTCCAGATCAAGGTCACCATAACCAGGCGGCACGGAACCCGAGCTTCCGAACACTTCCGCTGGCTCGAGGGTGTATGACGGGGTGACCACATCGTGTGGACCCACAGATCCCAAAGCAGCCGTTTCGGCGAATTCGGTCACGGGATCGACCTTCATGCTTGTAAACTCGTCATTTGAGGCTATCGAACCCGAGAGTCTTTCGAACAGATGGGGGTGAATGAACCTCGCCGACAAGGCGGCAGAATAGGGGGACCCTTCGTGGAACCGATCGCTGAACTCGTAGGCTTGTTGGGTAGGATCTCTGTCAAGGTCGTACTCAAGCGTGGATAGATTATCTGGACCCACGGGCGAGGCCGGAGCCTCAGCGGAAGAGGTAGGCCGAGATGAGGAGGGTTGATGCGATGGTTTGTGATTTGGAACTGTGCGAGCGTTGAGAGAGATATGGTGATGGTGAGTTTTTCGCCGCTTCGAAATGGGGGGCTCATCGTTAGATACGGGGAAGGATTGACTAGATCGAGACCGAGGGGAAACCGTGGAAGGGGATTTGTGCGTCGCTCTAGCGGTTGGATTAGGAAAGGGGCGGACTTCTGCGGGAGCCTCTGGCATATGCATAGATGAAGATGGTGACTGGTCGATTGTGACCTCAATAAGCCACTTCTTCATTTATAAGTACTAAGGCATAAGACTCACAGAGGATGTACTAGGAGATATACACTTGGACGTTTTTGCGGGTCTTGGAGATAGATTTGCACGATCATTGGCTGAAGAACGCCGGGGACCTGTGATGTGCATGGCCTCCGGGGAGTCCCCCCTCGAAGGGAAGTCCTCCTCGGTAACAACGAAGCTGGCGGAGGAGGGAGAAAATGACGGGGAGGTGGACTACAGTGGCGAAGATCAGACGAGGCAATGGATCCGCCGGCGGTGAGTGCACAAACCGTCAGAGCGTCATCCTCGATTGTCGGAATACTCTGTGCATCTTCAACATCGTCCGTGGGTAAATGGCCGTCGTTCATCGGTCCCGCCAGCTCCGGTTCAGCGTAATTGACAACCTTTGGAGGGTTAAAAGTGAGAACCGCGCAGACATCGGAAATGGAGGCAGGAAGGTTAGCGAACCTTGCAACCGGGAGAAGATTCACCAGTCTGGTCTAGCTCCATCCTAGGGTTTGTTTGTTTTAGTGTGTTGAAGGGAGGGAGAGGGGGAGTTGGTAAACGGGGGTCGGAAACGGAGGACGGAGGCAAAGATGATAACACCGTCAGGGCCAGTGATCCTTATTCAAAAATGGGGGGAGATGGGTTCGGAATGGGAGCCTTGAGACGACTAGATGCATCAGACGCGTCACCGTCGTCACCACCGTCGTTGTTCAGACCGAAACTGGGCGCAGTCTGAAGGTCACCGAGGATACCCTTGAAGAGTTGACGCTTTGGCACGTGACACACGTGTCCCTTACTAGGCCAGCACGGAACACTCCGGCGCTCAGTGGCCCAGGCCGCCTAGGCCCAACGCGCTAAAAAACGCAGAGCTCCAGGCTCAAATTCAAGGTTTTCTGGTCGAGCCCGTCAGGCGGGTGTATGTAGGAGATTCAGATAACTCCAGGGGCGGAAGGGCTTCCGGTGTTACACAGGCAACTCAGACAGAAGAAACGAGTAGGATAGGGCAGAAAATGAAAACAACGGATAATACAACGGAATGTGGTGAAAACAAACAGGAAGAAAACAGTAGTGGATGTATATAAAAAACGTCGCCGATTCGTGAAAGCCTCTGCGCTGGTCCAAGGTGGACGGAAGAGAATTGCTACAATGTGAGTGAGAGTATGGTCGCTGAGGACGAGGTGGGGGAAAAACCCTGAACAATATGGGCTTGACTCGCGGACCGGGGCGCTGGGGAGCCGTCGATGACACACAAGATATACGAGTGCAGACGAACAACAACGAGTTGCGTCTAGAGGTAGGATCCGAGAATCGAGAGATAAACGATCTCGGGCAAAGGTGTCGAGGTTACCCAAACCTCCTGGACATCACCCCAAGGCAAGCAGGTAAGAACTACCAAGAGGTAAATAAGGTCAACGAGGTAAACCTAACCACGAAGTTATGGAGACAACATACCGGTCGAAAAGAGACGAGGGTGGGTCAAAAATCGTCCCCATCTCCTGTCAGTAAAATCCCCCTTACACCCCCGCTTTGAGTCCTTCCCCCATCCCTTGCCTTGGTCGTTCTCATTTGGGGTATCCGCCTCCCGCCATCCTCCTTCTTATCATCATCCGTCTCGACCCCCCCGGTGGTGGACGATGGGAAAGGATAATGTTGAGCGACGGTCACCGCGGTGGTCGTCTCAACGATCGGCACGGTCTTCGAAGTCGTGTCAAGTCGCTTCGATTTCGACTTGGATGACCGTCTTTCCTTATCCCTGTCCCTGTGTTTCGATCCGGACTTGGACTTGGACTTGGACCTAACTCTCTCCTCGCTCGTCGCCGACTCCGTTTTCATCACTTCTACTTCCAACCTGCTCGACGACAAAGCCGAAGGGGGTGTGGTCAACCCCGAATCGACCCAGTCGTCTTCGATATCACCCCCTCCCCCCATACCTAAATCGTCGTCGTCGTCGTCGTCGTCATCGTCATCCCCGAATCCCCCCGGCACAGTCTTTCCCTTCCCTTTACTTTTGACTCCCTGCATGGTACCTTGCTCAGCAAACGTTGTCGCGTGAGGAGTAATAGGGCCAATCGGATCCTCTTCTGTGTCGACTTCGGAACTCCTTTTCCCGTCTCCGTTCACCTGGAGATCCTCAACGGTCTCCATCGCGGTGTCACCCCTGAGACTCGTACTTTCGGATGTGGAAGTTGAGGCGGTTGAGGACGTGGATGGTGAACGCGAACCAGTAGATCGTATGGAACGGTCTCTCGATAGGGATCGCGTTTCGCCCTCAGCGTCGAACGAAAAATCGTCACCACTGTCATCAGGCTCTTCGAGGTCCATTTCAGGGTCTGATAGAGATTCCAAGTCCAGATTAGAGTCACTATCCGAAGGCCAGCTTGGCGGTTCGTCGTTGATTGAAAGGAAGATCTTGTGTTTCTTCCCCAGCTAATCCGAGAGATCCCGAGTCAGTAAAGTAACGAGGCAGAGACGAAACGCTTCGTGGTGCCTTACCTCCTCAACCTTCTTCCTGAAATCCTTCCAATCGCTCTCATCCCGACAGAAAAACCCGATCAACATACTTGGGTCCAGCCCACTTAGTGGCATCTTCCTCACCCGCTCGCAGTGGAAAGTCTTCAACTCCGCTCCGCTGTATGCGTTCACGTAGTGTTGTTGAAGTGGGTCTAGGTCCTCTTCAATACCAGATAAGAACGAGCGAGGAGACATTCCAAGTTCGCGTTCGTCCATATCGGATTGCCAACGGGTGTGAGAATGCGAGGAGCTGGAGGACGAAACCGAAGCTTGGTAATGTGACGACCCCTTCCCACTCGTACTGCCGCCTCCGGAGCGCGGTGGGGATGTCGGGGAGCGGGTATGACCACCTGACCTTTGGGGAGTGGGCGATGAAGGGCGATTGGTGCTCAGAGGTTCTGTTATTCCGTTGTGGTCGCCTTCGTACTCCCCAGGTGGAGGCCGCAGTGGAACAGCAGGTCTGGCGTGATGCGGGTCCAGATAAAAGAGATTGTCCGCTTGGGAGCCGACAAAATAGTACGAGGAGGATGGACGGCCACCCGCGATTCCAACTGACTGAGGCCAAGTATAGATCTCCTAAGGGGTGGGGGGCAAGTTAGCATAAACGTGGCCGCGTAATAGGGAGCCGGATGCGACCCTCCCCACAAATGACTCGCCTTTATGGCTTCATAATACACGGGATTCACACCGTCAATGCCCAACCTGGTGCCAATCAACACTAATACCCCTCTGTCGCCCCACAATCTCCTGGCATGTCTCTTGGGCGATCCGATCTGATGATGCGACGCAGCGTACACATCGGATTGATAGATGACCGAATCTGAGGCAACCGAAACCCCGAGCCCGACTTTCGGGAACGCGTGAACAAGCGCCCTGTATTGCGGGGTACCCATGAACACGATGGAGGTGGGTCAAGAATACGATCACGCACCTGATGGCACCAGCAGCTGTACTGGGTCCAAACCATTGCCCGACTTCTTTCCCGAGGTCCTTCCCCGCCAAGGCCATCCGATGTACGCTGAATGGACACAACGGCGAGGGGGAATCTAAGAACCATGATATCAACTGAACGTATGTCGCATAATCAGCGGTCTGCACTGGATATGGAGGCTTCCGCCAATCTGGATAGGATATCAGGATTCGTTCAGATAACCAGAGAAATGAACTTACCCCGCCCCAGGTGAAGGTGCAGGAGCGTGTTCGCCAACAAACTCTGGCCGGTCCTCAACATACAACCCCACCCAGCATCGCTGGTCCACCCCTTCTCCGCCAACCCGAACCACTTTTTACTCGGCGGGCTCGGCGGAGGTCCGCATGAAGGATCATTCGGATCATATGAGAGCGCAGCGAGAGTAGTATCCCTAATCGGGGCGAATTGCGACCGGTACGTTAGCCAAAGCCTGGAGGTGAAGTCTTCATAGAAAACCGGTGGCCAGTTCGCGCCGGGGTCACGCTTGCTGCTCGTAGAAGAGGAGAGGGAGGATGATAGTTGGTTATCGGAAGGTGATCGGAGGCCACTTGCTGATGCCGGCGACCTTCGCGAGTCTGCCGATCCTCGTCGGATGGGAGTCGAAAAAGAGTGGGCAATGGTCATACCAGGGGCGGGTTCTGGGGGTTCGTAACCAGGGTGCTTAAGACCCAATATCCATATCGGGTCCGTGCATTTGTCGGGGGTGGAGTCGCTGTCTAATAGGTACCGCATGGCTTTATCCAAGTGACCCTTACCGTGTTTCGCCGCTGTCAGCAGGGAATTCGGACCCTTTCCCTTTGGAGAACCAACGGGTAAGGTGGAAGAACCGGAAATGAGCGCTTGTTGGGAGAGAATTGCGGGAAGGGTGAGATCGTTGGAAGAGGTGTTGAAGGTATGGGAGAACCAGCCAGAGAGGCGGGTGGGGAGATCACTAATCTTCGAGTTGGGTGTACTCTGATACAATCCGCTCACATCGGATAGAGGGCGGTCTTGGCGTGTCCGTTGACGAGGCAAGGCGGAAGGTTCAACGATGACGGGTGGTTCATCGACGATGTCCTCACCCTCGATCACCTCACTGTTCCGCAGTTGAGACTGGTCGTTGGGCTTGATCGTGGGGCTTCGTTTGCTCGATGTCCTCGATACAGATTGTTTGTTTGGTGGAGGAGTTTGAGGTGGGGAGGATATGATGGGGGAGGACGAAGTGCTTGCTAACGAGTTGGAATTGGAACTGATGGCTGAGTCCGCCAACGACCTGGATCTATCCCTGTTTACTTTCTGCAGGAACTTTGGGAGTTTGGACGACGAGTGTGAAGTTGACGGCGCCGGGGAGGAATTTGACGGAGAATGGCGAGACTTGTTGGAGGACATCGTCCAGAGGTTAGGTTGCAGGCCCAAAGGGCTGAGTTGCTTGCTCAGTTCGGCAAACATGTAGAGCGATAGAGGCGTATACTTACGTCCACGGTCGTTGCAGACGCCGTCGCCGTCGATAAGCTGGGAATTGCAGCGGCTCGATGTGCCAGTCGTAAGTGGTCGTGGATGAATTTAATTTGATGCTCGTCTCTCTACGTCTTCAACGTCACCCAGCGCGAGCAGCAACCGCAGGAGCTCTCTGTCGTCTAGAGGAACGGTGGTGGATCGTGTTTTGGTCGTGGTCGTTGTTGAGAGTCAGTCACACGGACAACGCGTTGTCCCTCGGTTTGTGCATTCTCTTTGCCTTCCGGCGTGATATAGTGCAAAGTGACAAACGTTGGAAACTCATCTCCCTCTCTCTCTAGTCGGAGCATAGGAAAGAGACAAAGCCACCATTGGCTGAGTGAATTAATCGATTAACCCTCCGAACCCTCTGCCTTCCGGATCCCCACCTGACCGGGACCCGTCGTCATCGTAGGTCTAACCGGCGCTCTCCCTCTGGAACCTCGAGTACAGATCATCCACCTGGTTCACACGACCGGAGTTCTGGTTTTCCAGTCCAACATTGACCAGATCTTCCCATGTCCCACTTCTGGAACGAAACCTATGCACACGCCCACGACCGATCATGTTATACCCTACGTTGGTAGACCCAATCTGCTCCTCCGATTCCAGCCGACCCACACAGTCCGTTTCACACAAGTGAGCCGGCAGGGTCATCCTCAGCTCGCCCCCCTGGCGCGAGGTTGGGCAACGTGCGTCACCGTTGCATTTAGTAGTTCCTTGACGTAACCGTGTGGGCATCCAATATTATCCCACCCGCCTTTCGAACCGGATGCGACCCAATTGCAAGGAACTATACCTGAAAAGTCACAGCCAGACCTGGGAATCAGCAAAACCGCTAGGAACTCGTTCTCCGTCCGACTGCACGTATTCACCAAACAGGTCCCCCCCCCAACCTAACTTCCCATTCCGGCTATGTTTGGGCGTTGATCTCGTGCCCCTCCCGTGTTTCTGCCTGTCGGTGTATTCATACCGACTCCCGACCGATTGTGTGCTTCTCCATTCCGTTGTTGTTCATCCATTGCGGATGTTGAAGCAAGGTTCGCAAGGCTGGTGATAGACTCGCCCAGGCCGCCATCGCCGGAG
>Ga0307516_10005304_pt1 | contig 15514 bp, 16 predicted proteins | sample 19_EM_MG_FD_203310 | JGI IMG/M metagenome (GOLD analysis project Ga0307516, IMG submission 203310) | Populus trichocarpa ectomycorrhiza microbial communities from riparian zone in the Pacific Northwest, United States - 19_EM | ecosystem: Host-associated > Plants > Roots > Unclassified | place...
CGTATCGAGAACGCTCCAATGCTGGGACGGAAGTGGAAGGGGAATGATTTAACATTGCAAGTCAACGTACACACACGACATGAGTGTAGAAAACTGTTCCAACCGAGATACATCGCGAGTTCTATACAAATACCACTCTTCTAACTAAGAGTGAGGTAGTGGGGTACAGTGTGGCATGCCATAGGTGTGTCATTCTAGATACTGGAATCCGTTTTCGCAACTGCTACATATGGTGCAGGCCATGATGCACAAACGATCGCTTTCGTCTGGAGTGTGTGCCTCGACGAGCCTGGTTACCTCAAGCCGCCTATCACCGGTGCCTAAGGGGTGGCGAACTTGGACTGAGCCCTCAGCCTAGCCCCGATTCTATAGAAGATAAACCTTTGGCCGAAAACCGTCAGTCCTTGTCAGGATCCTTGGAGCTGTGCGGGTAAAACTCACGGAAGAGGCGCAAACAAGGTTGCTAAACCCGCGAGCAGAGCGGTCGCGCCCACGGTTCCCAATTTGTCGTACGCCGCAGAGGTAAATAACGGGAACGCGGATCCGAAGCAGCCCCTGAAGAAGCTGTTGCTGGCAAGCACCGAAGCAGCGATGGGCCGGTAGGCAGTGATGAGGTAGGTAAACGTAGATCCGAAGACGTAGAATATTCCCATTCCGAAGAAACCCGAGGCAATGATTGGAACGATCCAGTGAACCGAACGGTAAGTCGTGAACGCGACCCAGAAGAGACTAACAGGGATGAGGACACCACCAACTTGACCCATAATAAGCCTAAACTCTGGCCGAATGGTACCGTGCTTCTGAATCTCCTTAAGCGTAAGCCTGCACAGACCGGTCAGCTCCGCGGTATGGAGAAATCCACGTGTCTAATACCTGTTCCAAATTGGCTGTGACAACCCGGCGAGGATCATACCGACCCCAATTCCCAGGAAACTCAGCCCAACGAACTGTTGGCTGAACCCATGGCGTCCGAAAATGATGGGGAAAGCCTGGAAGGCCAGGTAAAGGATACCAAGAACCAAAGCGGTCCTGGGAGGAAACTTCTCTAAGTCTCCTCGGGAGTTGGGCACGGGAAGTTAACCTACCAGATATCCAGAAGCAAAACCATCCTGTCGTACAGTACCACCTCTACCCGGTAGTCAGGATGAGCGACGGTGATACGAGAAGGCGCGGTAGCCACTCACGGAAAGGTCGGTAGCAGCTGATGATGGTTAACCGAAGCAACGATACACTTTCCTTTTCCATGGGAGCGTAGTAACGCTGGTCATCGGTCTCCTTCCGTAGTCTGTGAGGGAAATTGGTATAATGCCCGAGGTCAGATAAGCAAAATCCCCACCGTGCAGCCTTCTTTTTCAGCAGAACAGGAACGTATGTCTCCCTCACCTACGTGATTGTGTCAGCCGAACCGCAGACCAGCGCGACGGAGAGCACTCACGAAAAGAAGGGCAACGAATATAACAAACACCCACATAGTTAGGATATGGTAAGTCCACCTCCAGTTAAGGTGCTGGGGAGCAGGCAGTTAGAATACGCCTAGTGGTGGATGTGGACGAAAACTCACTTGGTTTATAAACCCAGACGCCAATGGCCCGATCACGGGTCCGAGGAATGGCGCCACGCCGTAGACTGCCAACGGACTAGCAAAGACGACGAAATGGGAGTCAGTCTCTCCTCATCATGAGGCCGCTATTTGCCAGCCAATAACCCGCAGTCGGGGGGGGGGGCATGCACTCACTTCCCGATTTCCGATGACACGAAAAGGTCGCTGATGGTACCCCCAGCAACGGACAGGAATGCGGCGCCACAGAATCCAGTGAGGAAGCGGAAGATGATTAAAACGGCTAGTGAGCGAAAGGAACGCGAGAATTAAAGGGCGCTGTTTCTGGACACTTGGGGAGTTGACACGCACCGACGTTAGGGGCAAACGCTACAGGCCACGAGAAAATCAAGAAACCAATGAGCGATCCCCGGTATACAATATTCCGACCTGACAAAAGATCAGCGTCCAGCAGAAGAATGAAACTCGTGTAACACACCATGTACCTCGGACAGCGGGCCAACTAGCAGGGGTCCAATTCCCAGACCCACCATAAAGAGGGACATAGGGAGGATAGAAACCGTATGCGATATGCCGAACTCCTTCATAATCCCCGCCTCAGCGAAAGCAGCCTGTATGTCCGAACGCGTTAGATCCGACTGGGGACCGACATCCTGCATAACACCCACCATGGACGATGCAGAAGTGACGCACATCGCACCCGAGCTGACCGTCAACAAAATAGCCCACTTACGCCAGGCCGTCACCGTTTTCGGATCTTCACTCTTGTCGAGGGTGACCTCCCACGGTGGGGGCCCCTTCTCACTGGCATTGTCGTCGCCTGCGGAAGGATCCTCGACTTTTCTAAGCGCCTCAGGGTCGTGACCTTCTGCGGGGTCAGTAAAGGCCGTCCTGGAAGAGTACAAGGAGTCGGCCATGACGGAGGGGAGCCGGTATGGGGATAGTGAAGGAACGAAGATACCAACTCCCCGTTTTGTTGAAGTAGAGGGTAAAAATAAACAAGTCTGCGAAAGTCTCGCACCGGGTGCGAATCTATAGCCAATCGACCCCAACAGCAAGAGAGATGCAGACGGCTGCAGATGAAAACAGCTACCGATCAATGGACCATCGTACATCAAAGCGTTAGGAAAACATGAGGTCTGTGTTGGATGCTAACGCGGGGCCGTGGACGAGAAAAGTGCTCACGGACACCGGGCAGGACCGATGCGGTGTCTGGGGCCACTGGTCTGGCCAGCGCTGGAAAATAGGCCCAGTCTCTTGAAGTACTGAACAGATGACCCCACGTTCCGTTTCCGTTTAAAGTTCAACACTCACGGACGGGAAGCTTGCCTCAATACTGTGGCTCGGCGACCCTTGGGACCCAGCCCGAACCCCGAGTGCTCCGGGTTGGAGGTGGAGTCAGCTTGACTACGGCATCGGTCGACCTCAAACCCAATAGGCGGGGACGCCGATGCATCTTGCCGTCGGACGGTCGCCCCGTTTTATTGGCCAGGTGACCGTGGTGCTTCTTCCTCGGAGGCTGGTGGGTCGGGGTCGGGCAGGTGTCCATCAGATGTGAAACGAATCAGTTTGACAGGGAAGTTGGCCGATCGCCGAATGAGAAGCTATCCGAACGAGATGTTGGGACCATTCGCCAGAGGAAGGCACGGGGGATCCACTTACACGGTCGCCCAAGCCGTCGCCACAATACGTACACTCTATATATGACCAGGGTAAAGTACAAAGTTGATCCAAGAAATGGGTAGACGGGGAAAAAGTAAGCACGTGCAGGCCTTAGTCGACCTCCATGTCAGCGGCTGTTGCGGTGCGTGAGCAAGGTTCTTATACGGAAGCAAACTCGTAAACCTACCGGCGTCCGCTACGTTGACGCGTATACGCCTGTCGGCGACGATGACTCCGTCCATCAGCTCCCATTGGGGATCCCTTTCGGGGGTTCCGTGGAACGCCGCGACGGCAATGAGGCGAGGGAACAAGCGGAGCAGCGTCAAGGCAAATATCATGGCACCTCGCTGCTCCCCCGGTATGAAGCACGGGCCAAAAATTATACTGTGGAGGGGACACCCGACGAAAGTGGGGAGGGGGTCGTCGGGGGGACGATCATCCCACTCGCCGCATTCAAATACCCCGGTGACGATGGCCTCGATATTGGTGTGTATGATTAATTCTTCCAGGTATTTGCAGTGCTTTGCGATAGACACCAGGCTCTTCATGGTGCTATTGGCTGGGTGGGAACACGGGATTGGCCCAAGGGACAATAACGTGAGCTTGGGCATCGCTTTGACAAGCCCCTCAAGGTCCCCGTCGGAGAGTTTGAACGGGCACCGGCCGTGGTCGCATAGCAAACTGATCTCTAAAAGTGTCAATTGACTTAGGAACAATAGCGGTTGGATGGTGGCCCCGTCGAGGTCAAAGATACCGTCGGGGGTAATCGAGAGGCTCGTCAATGTCTCGTGCAAGCCCCTAGGTCGTAGGGCCGTGAGCGCCATTGGGAGAAACGTTCCGACCGTATCCGCCGAAAACTCCAAGCCGAGGGTCGTGAAGGTGGTAGATTGGATACGGGTGATGGTTTGTAGCAAAGGGGAACGAGAGTCGGTTGTGTTTATTTCAAGTGATGTGAGCGAGGGGAACATTAACGTTGGGAGTGGTATGCTGGGTTCCGTTGCATCGGCCCTAATGACGAACTCCTCCAAATTTGGGAGCTGGGTGGCATGGATGAATGCCTCCGTGGACAAGGCAGAATCCACGTGGAAATAGCGTAGTTTGTTGGGGTTGCATTTGAGTAGGAGAGCAGAAGCCGCGCGAATGGTTTGAGGATCGTGGATTGTGGGGTCGCAGATGCGGATCCCGACAAGCGAGCCGTACGCGGGGGCGAGAGCTTCGAGGAAAGGGACGAGTTGGAGAGCATCCAAAGGATCGGGAACGTTAAGCCCAAGCCGGAATTCAGTGAGGGTTGGAGACACGATCAGTGGCAACATCTGTTCGAGGTGCTTCGGGGATGCAGCAATCCACCTGATGATTTGAAGGTTGGGTAGCATACAACGGCCAGAGAAACGCGTGTTCAATAGCTCCAAAGCTGCATCAGATGGGAAATCGGATCTGTGGTCCACGAGACAACGCATGCGTCGGGCGTAAGTAGAAAGCCGCGCCCATTCCTCCTCCGAAGGTTGGCGGACAAAGTCCTGCACGGAAGCATTAACGAGCTGCGCCAAAACAGCTGCGTAAATAAAAAGCTTACAAAAGTTCTGTCCACGATAGTCCAGACGGATGAAGGAAAGGTTTGCAACAGGGTCGTGAAATACGGTTGAAATCGTCCCCAGATGGTGTCCAGGGCGGGGACGGAGAAGGATTTGCGGCAGCATGCGAGGGAGACAGCATCCCTGCAATCTTCGTACTTGATGCTGGATACAACGATGCGGAGAATCTCGTCCACCTCGAAGACGTGGTGCATGCCCGTTGACTCTTGAAGGTTGACAACGTTGAAGCGTTGGAGGTTGAGTGGCAAACGGTGATCGCCGTTATGGTGTTGTATTCTGGCATACCGCGCTTATTGTTTTCACGCCGGTTCGGTCTAGGTTCAAAGACGAGTCGACACCGTTGCCCGAGGCTAGGGTGCCGTTAGAAACACTCGAGTTGTTAACCAGTCTGTTACAAGATGGGGTGCAAAGGGCCCGCTACTAACATCGGCTGTCCTTAGCGCCCGGTGCCGCTCGCGATGCGTTAACCGGGGACTAAAAGTCTGTCACAAGCAGCAAAGAAGGAATTCGAATAACATACAGCCAACGGGAGTTCAGACCTGGCCGCCTCAACAACTGAGCGGGACCCCCAAAAACGGATGAGCGTAGAGACGACCGCCCGTGGGTGACTCTCCCTGGGAGTCTCTGAAGGTTCGGCAACATCTGGTGGAAAAACGTACGCTCAATATCTACACGGCCAATTTGGATGAGTGCTCCGGGTACAGAGGATCGGCTCCGGAGAGTTCGCGCGTCCATTCATCCTGGTCTACGAAATGTCAGATCGCACCGCATTCAACAAGAAAGCCGGTCATGGCGTCCAGGACATGCGCAGAGATGGATCTACGGCAACATGCGAGGGACGAAGTTCCACTTGATGCCAATGAGGACACTGGCTACGGGCATCACACCCGGCCTACGTGGCACCCTCGGCAGTGAAATGGGGCTCACTTGAGCCGTGGATTCCCGTCAGCGCACACTGTAAACGAGGGGTCACGAACCCCGGGTACTGTCGTGTCTCCCCCGCCTGCGTAGTTCTCAAATCGTTGTTACTCCAGTGGATGCGGCCTCGGGACGGCTGCGATGCACCCTGCGTTCCCTCCGGTGCCCCTCACCCAAACACGTATTACCTACCTTGAGCTGGATCGAACGGTTGGAAGCCCAGAGCCAAATGTCTCGACTGCCTGGCTGTTGAGGCGAATACAAACAAGTGCAAGCAACGCCAAACCTCGCTTGACCTAAACTACCATGTCATACATCAGAGACACAGACTTTGTCGACATACCCCCTCCATCCATAGATAATCCACCCAACCCTCTCCTTGGCTACAATGGAGGCGGAACTGCGCCACCCTCTGAGGTCACCTCGACAGCCAGCGTGAGCCTCAGGCACCGGCTCCTGTTGTACGATCAACGTTGTTTGGTCACCGGTGCTGTCTCCAACCAGCTACAAGCGTGCCACCTCGTCAACACGATTCGCGTGGACAAGGCGAAATCTCAGGAGACGAAAGAGCAAAAAATTGCTCTCAAGGAAGCTGTGGTAGGCAGTCAACCATTATTTGCATCCAGGCGATGCTGGAATCTCCTCACCTAGGAACACATCCTCACCCGGCAACAGTTTGGGGCTATTGGGAAATTTTCTTTGGACAGCCTACCAAACTGCATCACCTGTGATTGACTTTCCACTCGGATGAACGCATCCAGGCAGCTGTTTACACACATCTAGTGGAGGCCCAGTGGCGTGGCGATCTCGACAACTATGGTTCCTTCTGCATTACTATCCCGTACACCCAAACCAGTGCGATTGCTGAAGAACTATGCAGGAGCAACCGGGGCTGGGACGAACGAGCCAAATCCAATCCGTGGGCTTCGCGTAACTTGGATGTACGGCAAGCTATACCGGTTCCCCGTGTGGTCTGAAAACTTACCGTTGCTTCCAGCTGACAAAGTACCCTTTTGTTGTTGAGAAATGTACCCTTCTAGTGATTCGCAAAGACATCTTCCTTCCCGACAACCGCCCAATTCAACTCAGCGCTGACCGTGCACTCCGAGCTCTCGATGTAAACGCTCCTTGGCCCGAGGTATCTTCATGGGTCTCCTACTATCCCGCCCCCAACATGCCTTACCTCATGGACGATTTCAAATGCTGATTCTATGAATACCCTTTTAAGACCCTGCGCCGTGTAGAGGACCGTCTCTCCGCCTTTTCCCTGCTGGTCAACGCCAATTCAAAGCTTCGGGACCCCAGATGGACCACCACTGATCCTATGCTCGCACCCCATTCTATCGTAACCCGGCAGGCGGTCGATCAAATCTTTCATGTCCCTGAGGAGGTTCGGAACCAACCTCCGCCTCCGGTTTCATCCGTGTCCCCTCCTCCATCAGGGCAGTACCTGGATGCCTCCATCCCGGGCGCCCCTACCCAACCCTCCGGAGGTAGGGACGACCACCAAGGGCAGGGGCCCCTGAATCTCGATCGCCAGGAAGGCGGCGCTGTTGAGGGCCGGCCTGATCTGGACATCGACTTTCCAGAGCCTGGTTATTGTCCCGAGGAAGACGACGAGGACGAGGAAGATGAAGATATGATCAACGGGCTTACCTTTCCTGAAATGAGGACCGTTCTGCAGCGGGTATCGGATGGAAGAATTTCAGACGGGGAACGAGCGGATGCTGCAATGTTGATGCTTGGAATGGGCGGAGGTGAGCTCATGCTACTGTACCACTTTACCCCCCTCTTTCTGATTCTGGGTAATAGGCCATAAGCGTCCACAGGCGATCTCTCCATTAATCCACTACCCGTAGGCAGAATCTGTCCGGTCGGATGTGGGCATAGACCTGAAGAAGAAAAAACTCCCCACATAGTACTCCAGTTATGGCGCCATTTCTTAATCCCCCTGTTGTACCTATCTTACTGTCATCGATTTGTAATCGCTTCGCGTATCGTTTCGCTGAGGTGCCCGGTGAGTGAGTAACCTTTCTCGTGCTTCAGGGAACCGCTGTTCTTGCTGGGGACCCGCCCCAAGTCGCCGCCATCACACAGGCTGAATATACCAGAGTTCGGCGTGTTCGCATGGCTCCCCCGGATGGTGTGCTGCGTGGACCACCTATAAAGCTTGAAGCCGGAACAGTTACAGCGTCAAGTCAAACACCCACCGGAGAACCCCGATCGGGACCTGTCCCGGGATGAGTCCGACGTCGTCATCCGTGTCTGACTCCCGCAAACCGACCGGGTTTATAAACTCTTGTCAGGCGGGCCCCTTTGTCGATTATCCCCTGCCTCAAACCGCACCCAGAGAGATGTCAAACTTTTCAAATCCGCACTCGTATCACCTGTTCGCTGTCCCAACACCTCTGCTGGAAACTCTGACGCCCCGCAATGACATCTCCTCACGCGATCTCGCCCCACAACCACAACCCGTGGCAGGTGGAGATGGTGCCACGAAGACCGAGGAAACCACGACAACCTCCACTTCCACTACCTCGGGCAGGTCGTGTAACGTCTGCCAAGGGGCATCGTTCGCGAACGTCGATGACCAACGGAACCACTTTCGATCCGATTGGCATCGGTATAATGTCAAGCTGAGGCTGAATGGGAAGGAAGTGGTGGCAGAGACCCAGTTCACTCAACTCATAGAAGGTTTGCTCACGATGCTTCCGCAGAGGGCTGGATATTGACATTCTATTTAGCTCTCGAAGATTCGCTGTCCGGGTCAGCCTCAGAATCCACCAACGAAGACTCCGACACAGAATCCGATAAAAGACTGGCCACACTCTTGTCCCGCACCACGGTCAAACCCCGATCCCCTTCACCCTCGTCAACTCAACGGAACCTCCCGCTAACGCCACTGACGTGGTTCCACTCCCCACCTTCTACGCAGATCGGAGTATATCGCGCAATATTCTCATCCCCCGATGCCGCCACGCCGTACCTGGATCAGCTGAGGGAGATGCAGAACTGCAAAGAGGCGGAGGGGAAGAAGTGGGCTCTGTTCTTGGTGGCTGGAGGCCATTTTGCTGGAGCGGTTGTGAGGGTACACAGAGATCGGTCAAAGGATAACGATGGGGGCAAGACCAGGAAAGGGAAGCCCAAGAAACTAATACCGGATACGGAGGTGATCACACACAAGACGTTCCACCGGTACACAAGTAAGTTTGGCGCCGTTAAGGCGTTTGCATTCGTATATTAACTTCCAGTTCAGCGAGGAGGAAGCAGGGTGGGTCTCAATCGGTCAACGATAACTCCAAAGGTGCAGCGATCAGTGCTGGTGCAATGCTTCGTCGCTACGGAGAACAAGCACTCAGAGACGTATGTTCAACCAGATTCATTTCCCCCGCGTGGCGTTTACCCTCCATCCCCAGGATATCCGCAACCTGCTACGAGACTGGTCCGATGAGATTGATCAATGTGAACGAGTGTGGATCCGCGCGAGCGTTTCGAATCGGCGAATATTCTTCGATTATGAGGATCCCGTCTTGGCCAAGGGGGACGAACGGCTACGAACCTTTCCGTTTCCGACTCGCCGTCCAGTATGTCCACCAGCCTGCGTCTTACGGACGCACTAATCGCTTACTCTTTCCGCTCAGACGCAATCCGAACTTCTTCGGTGTCTCATGGAATTGACCAAAGTGAAGATCACCCACTTTACGGAAGCGGACCTCAAAGCCCAAGACGAAGCCTACCTCGCATCCTTGCCTAAACCCAGACCAATTCCTGTCCCTGCTCAGCCCAAGGAGAAACCGGTCCAACCCCAACCTCCAAAACTCACGAAAGAAGAGGAAGTGCTCAAGGAGAAGTGGGGAAGGCTTCTGGAGATGGTCTCGAGAGGGCGGTTAGAACCGTTGAAAGCGTTTTGGGAAAAAGAGCAGACGAAAGAGCAGACGAACCTTGTGGGTGGTGGTGGGGTTGACGTCAGGGTGCCTAGGGTGGCGGGAGAGCACCAGGGTCAGACGATCCTGCAGGTGGCCGCCTCCTCAGGCCAGGAGGAGGTCGTAAGATGGCTTCTGGAGGAAAAGGACGCAGACCCAACGGTCGACGTCCCTTTGGAGAGTTCTATCGTCGACCCTGACGATATCACTCCCTCGAAACGCAGGACCGCATATGACCTGGCATCGACCAAGGAAGTCAGGAACGTCTTCCGCCGGTGTGCTGGTTCACACCCCGACAGGTGGGATTGGTTCGGGGCAGGTAGGGTTCCCAGCGCCCTAACCACCGATCAGGAGGAACAGAGGGACGAGAAGAAGAAGGTCCGTCGGAAGGGCTTGAAAGACAAGATCAAAGAACGTGAGGCTCGTCAACCCACTCCTGAACCAGAACCGGAGCCGGAACCAGAGGTGGAGACGAGGCAGATGGTTGGGGGGTTCCAGGAGAAGACGGGGCCGAGGAAGTTGGGTGGTACAACTGGGGATAATAGCGCTGTCTTGGGACTGACGCCTGAGATGAGGGTCAAGTTGGAGAGGGAACGGAGGGCGAGGGCAGCGGAAGCGCGGATGAAGGCGCTTTCCGGGCGTTGATCCGATCAGACGTTTCCCGCATGGATGCCTTGCTGACTTGGGCTCTCTCCACAACGCGTTCTTCCGTCTTTCCTATTCCCCCTGCTAGACTAAGCTTATTGCACTACTTTATTCCTCACAACGATACCGTTTTGGTCTGCCAACCTTCTGCACATCGAGATAATCCGGCATGTTCTCTGCGTTCTCTACTCTGCACACTCTCACCCGCGCACACGCCCCCGCTTCGCAAGTCAGGGCTGCAGCGTTCCACCGAACGGCGGCGCGCTTGGACTTTCACTTCGACACGCATCACTTCGTCCAGAGGCTGGAGAGGGAGGGGTTGAATAGGCAGCAAGCCGAAGGGATCATGGCCGCGATGGCTGAAGTCATCGACGAAAGTATCAGGAACATGACGGCGAATATGGTTACCAAGGCAGACCAAGAGAAGGTATGACCACCTCCGGCACCTCCGTTCTTATTTCGTCGTCATTTCGGACTCACTCGCATGGACGTTTTGTAGCATCAGTACAAACAGCAAGTCGACTTTGCGCAGCTCAAGTCTGAGTTGCACATGACTGAGAAGAACGATTTGGCGATGGTTAAAGCCGAGAACGAACGCCTCCTGGCCGATATAGAGAAGCTGAAGCAACGGCTTCGCGAGGAGATTTCTCGGACGCAGGGTGGCGTCAGGCTGGATCTGAACTTGGAGAAGGGAAGGATGCGGGAAGAGAGTAGCGGACAAGAGCTCAAGATCACCGAAGTGGATACGAGGATTGAACAGGAGATTGCGAGTCTTCGAACGGCGATTCAGGCGTCCAAGGTCCGTACCTCCTTCTACTGCCGTCAAATGCGTGACTTACCCTTCGTTTGGCTCAGGCTACGACGCTTCAATACCTCGTTGGATTCGTTACCGGATGCTCCGCTCTGCTAATGGCATATCTGAGGTTCAGGGCCTAACGCCACCGATATGAGCTTGGTCTCTCGTATTAATCCTGGGGAATGGTGGGTATACGGTTACTTTGTTAGGGTTGGGGTTCTACGTTATTGATGTCGTCGTCTAAGGGAGGTAAATCGTCGGCTATAATATTTTCTTCTGCCAGGGCGATCTTCTCGAGCAGGTTGTAGGCCCTGTCGACATCATCGTTCACGATCACGAGGTCGTGCACACCGGGTTGTTTGGCGTAAGCGACCTCCTTGAGCGCGGTGGCCAACCGCTTGGCGACCGATTCGTCGGTCTCGGTCCCACGACCCGTGAGGCGAGACCTGAGAGATGCTAGAGAGGGCGGGGATATGAAGACGTAGAGAGGGTCCAAGTTTGTTGATTTGATCTGTCGAACTCCCTTGATGTTTCGACTTAGCCGGATTTGAAGACGCAGAGACTTGGGCTACTGACCTCGGATTCTATGTCGAGAATACATCGCCTGCCAGAGTCCGACACGTTTCGGATGGTCATGAAGCTTGTGCCGTAAATATTGCTGGAGAACTGAGCATGTTCGATGAATTCGCCATCGGCAATCATCTGCTTGAACTTTTCCTGAGTGATGAAGTGGTAGTGTTTGCCATCGACCTCTCCCGGACGTGGGGAACGGGTTGTGTCTGCATCGAAAGGAAGGCTCAGTTTGGATTGGAAGACTTTTGGGATGTGGTTCCATACGCGAGACACTGAATCCGAACTTTGTTGGGTGATTCGCGAAGAGTCTGGTGAGCAAGGTGGATTTGCCCACGCCGGATGGGCCAGAGAGCACCAGGGGTCTGAGGAAATCTGAGGCGATGGTCGTCGGGGACATCGTAGACCGTCTCGGACTCTAAGCGGGACGCCTAAAGCGTGACAAAGGCAAAAGAATGATCGGATTGTGACCTCGGGTCAAAGGGGCGTCACGCATCCAGTTTGTCCGAGCAGACCCTGGTGGTTTCAATCCACAGACAACGACGGCATTCCACTCCCGTCTTCCCCGTCCCCCCGCCTCCGACCTGTCGTCCCACGACCTCCTTCAAGCCCCACCATCCAAATGGGTGCCGTGTGCTGCAGACAACAGGTGCGGTCCAGTCTTGGCGACCCCAAGACCCCCCATTCACTGATCCTTTCCCCACTCATCAGCCCATTGATTTCGACGCTGAAGTCAACCTCTTCCACTTCAATCTCCTTCGTTGCGTAGGCAAGGGCGCTTTCGGAAAGGTCTATATGGGTCTTTGTTGTCGGACGGGGTTTCTTCGTGCTCACCCTTGTTTGTCGTTTCACAACCGCCGCAGGTCCGAGTCGTTCAGCACAAGCAGACGAAGGACCTCTACGCCCTCAAATACATCAACAAGGCTCGTTGCGTCAGGCAGAAAGCCGTCTCAAATATCGTACAAGAGAGAAGACTGCTCGAAGAGGTCCGTTGCCACACTTCACCGTCAGCCTGCGTGGCCGCCACCCACTTTCACTTTCGGCTCACATCCTTCAATCATCGTCCTCTCGTAGATCGATCACCCCTTCATTGTCAACCTGCGTTATGCCTTCCAAGACGACGAGAACTGCTTTTTCGTTCTTGACCTCATGCTCGGGGGTGACCTCAGATGTGAGTCCACGAGACGGGAGAACGATTGCCCAACTTGAAACACCTTCGCTTATTCCTGTCCCGTTCCATCTTTAGTTCACTTGGAGCGACTAGGCCGCCTCTCTGAAGAGGCAGTCCAGCTCTACACCGCAGAATTATCCTCCGCCCTCTCGTACCTACACGAAAAACGTATCATTCACCGGTGCGCCAACTCCGCTTTGCTATTTTCGTCCTACTCCCGCTTACCTCCTTTGGATACCATCTAACCAAAACAGGGACATCAAACCTGATAATATCCTCTTAGACGACCAGGGGCACGCCCACCTGACTGATTTCAACATCGCCGTTCATTATTCGGAACGCAGGATGCTGACCGGCGTTGCGGGATCGATGGCCTACATGGCTCCCGAAATTCTCGTCAAGAAAGGCTACTCGTACACGATCGATTGGTGGTCGCTTGGGGTCTGCGCTTACGAGCTCATCTTCGGCCGAAGACCCTTCCGGGGACGCACGAACGGGGATCTGACCCACAGCATCACCAGGGATTCTCTGCGGTTCCCTGAAGATGCTGAGATGAAGTGTAGCAAGCGAGGGATGCAACTCCTGTCAGCCTTCCTCGAGAGGGATGTTACGAAGCGACTGGGGTGCAGACCTAACGGGGAAGGTTTTCAAGATATTCAGGCACACCCTTGGTTCTCTTCGTTGGGTTGGGACAAGTTGGAGAACAAGCAATTACAACCACCATTCATCCCCGATGTATGTCCCCTCCGCTCCTCTTCCTCTTTTCAACGCCTCCATCACTCCAATTCATCCCGGCGTTTATGCGAGACTGATCCCCGTCCATTCATTTTTTATAGTCTAAGAGGGCAAACTTTGATGCTTCGCACGAACTGGAAGAGTTGCTTTTGGAGGACAATCCACTTAAAGCTCAGCACAGGAAAAAGGACGTCGCCACGATGTCGCCTGAGATGAGGCAGATGGAGGAACAGTGCGTTCCGTGATTATTCCATGCAAGGGGTCTTTGAGAGCTAAACCAATCATTTCCCGCAGATTCACCGTGTACGATTTTAGGCAGATGCAACGGCGGTCATACTATCCACACACCCAGATCGTGTCAACCATGACCGCTACCTCGTCAACTGGTGCGGGTCTCTCGCGCCCAACGACACCCCTGACGCCTTTGGGCGAAAACCCACCGTTACCGAATAATTACGAGATGAAAGAAAAAGAGTTGACACCGCAGGGTAAAGACGATGAAAGCTACGACGGGAGGCGTACTAATGCCCCCTAGGTTTGTGAGTGTGCCCCCTTTATGACCCTTCCCCCCCAGCCTTTAGACGGTTGGGGGTTGTGCGACTTTATTTCTCTGAGCATTGCTGATTGCCGCTTTGCTTTTCGTGCCTTGGCGAACAGATGTCCGGAACTGGCTCTTGCTTATTCCTCATTTGGTGTTACGACTCTTTGGTTAAGGCTTTATCAACACTACCCTTCGTCTACTCACCGGACCCGACTCCCGCACGCTCTCTCCCCATCTCTGTCGCACCCGTCACCCCTGCTCTCTCCAACACCCCTTAAGGTCTGTATTTTTCAGACGAAGCTAATTCTTTCGAGCGCTGTTGTTTCCATACGTCTCCCGGCTCTTACCTACCTGTACGCCATTCCTCTTGACCCTTACCTATATCCATCTGCTTCTATTCGTTTTCAGTTTTGGTTCACTATGAGTAATCCTTCGTTCGGTGACTGAGCACCCTTTTCGCATGTCCATATGGCTTCCCTCACCAATGATCCGCTCCTTCCTCCACGCGCTCCATTTTCTTCACGATACGTGATGACGACTACGACCCGCGTTGGATAAAGGGGGGTTATAGGTAAAAGGTTCTTGGGGTTCTTTCTTACCCGCTCTTCGCTTGCACGTCAATATTTTCGAATTCGTCTTTTTGCCTTTGCCTAACTTGTTCTGGGAGTGCAATCCCCCTCACTCTTACCCATTCTACTGTATATGCGTCGTATAATTATATAACCTATGTATGGAAGGGAATTATCTCAGACCATTGCACCGAACTGAACGGGAGGAATCCTTGTTGGAACTATCTGAATTGTGACGGGCCTGGATCACGAACCGGGTGCTTCTGTGGGCGTGGAAACTTCATCAGCAAAACTGTCATTAAATTACTTTTTCCACAGGCAAAGTATGAGGGTTCCTTTGCTAATCAACTTACATCAGTTGGGGGTGCAGTTTATAGAAGCCAAGAAACAGGTAAAAAGTTACATGGGGATGTAAGTGAGTAAGGAAAGCCAGAAAACTTGTCTTCATTGTTACTTATGAACTTGTGTAGGGAGTTGAATGATGATGGGCTTTTTGTGGTGACCACCCACAAAGGCCAGGAAACCATCCCCCCATGCCATATCTGGCTTATCACATGTCCTCCAGCCAGGAGGTAACCACAAGTATTTGCAACCACTTAAGTCCACAACCCATCTTGACTTCCAAATAAAGTACCCATAGAGAGGATGGTTGTCCCTGGATGGCTTATAATGTTGGTGCTTGTTTCCACTGAGGTCCTTCAATGGCAATGAGCTCTGTCATGATTTTTGTTCGTTTTCCACCTTTCTGTCAGGGTGGACCTTGGCGGTCACCTGAAATACAGTTGATGTCATGATTTTCGTCGTTTTCCAACATTTCTTTGCCTAAGTCCCAAG
>Ga0307516_10005305_pt1 | contig 15512 bp, 18 predicted proteins | sample 19_EM_MG_FD_203310 | JGI IMG/M metagenome (GOLD analysis project Ga0307516, IMG submission 203310) | Populus trichocarpa ectomycorrhiza microbial communities from riparian zone in the Pacific Northwest, United States - 19_EM | ecosystem: Host-associated > Plants > Roots > Unclassified | place...
TTGTCGAGACCGCGACCATGATCCAGGGGTACGGCGATCCGTATCGCCAAGGGCTTGCCGACTGGCACTTGATCATCGACGGGCTGGCCAAACCGACTTTTGACGGCAAGCTGCCGCTTGCCGATCTTGCAGGGGCCATCACGGAGGCGCGCGCCGCCTGCATGCCGGATCCGCGGCAGGTCGCGCTCAAGCGCGTCATCGCGCAGATCAGGGCACGGACACTCGGCACCAACGGCACGGCGGGCTGACTGACGCCACGCGCCGCGCGCCGTCTTCTCGACCACGACGTGTTCGGTGCGCAGGATCACGAGATCGGCCTGCTTGCGATCGAACTGCGCAAGCGCCTTGGCACGGTCCGGACTCGTCAGAATCTTGAGACGTAGCCGCGAGGAGGTGTTTTGCAGATCGTCGGAGAGGCGGTCGGCAAAGCGCGCTTCGTCGCTGTTGGCGTCGCCCACCGCAAAGCTCAGGGTTTCCGATGCCCTCACCCAGATGCCGTTCCAGCGATGCCCTTGGGACATCGGCGCTCATGGCTTTACCCCGGCGCGTGGCATGCGCCCTTTCCGGCGGGACCCGCGGATGTTGATCGAGAACTCAAGCACCTCAAAAAGAAAGATATTTTCACCTGCGATGAGATCGACCGGCGGGCCGATTGCAAATTGCCACGGAAGATTTGAACCATTCCCCGGAGAGGTAGCCTTAATCTCTCAAAAGGAGGCGCCTGCCCGGCCTAGGGTGGATGTTATTTGGGTCCCCTGCAGGTGCAATCCGATCCGAGAGATGTCATAAAGGGGCGATACGGGTCGAATTGGCCGGGTTTGAGAACGTTTTGCTGAACGCCTCCAGTTCGCGTGTCCGGGCTTAGTGCAACGAGGGCGTCAGCTTTGTCGTTTCCCCCATTGTCCTTGTCGGTTCCGGTTGGTGCGCTGGTCGGCTGGATGCTGCTGCTCACCCTCAAGCACATCATCGCCGATTTCGTGCTGCAAAACGCCTGGATGGCCCATGGCAAGGATCAGAAGACCGGCTGGGCGCTGCCGCTGCTCGTCCACTGCCTGATCCATCTCGCCGTGGCGATGGTGCTGATCCTCATCGTGGCGCCGAAATTCTGGTTCGTCGCCGTTGTCGATTTTCTGATCCACATCACGATCGACCGCGCCAAGGGGATTTGTTCGTCGACCTTCGCGATGACGACGGAGCATCCGTGGTTCTGGACGCTGATCGGCGTCGACCAGGCGCTGCATCATCTGACCGGATTCGGTCTTGCAATCTTCATGGCCGCGAACGGCTGATTCCGAAGATACGCTCATCCCGAGAGGCGGGCCCGTTGGCGTCAAACGCCGGCCCGGCCCGGCGCGCACGTCGTCAACGTAGATGAAGATGAAGGTCCCGCGAAATGGCGAGGCCATCGCGAACCGAATGAAGACGCGTTTCGATTTGATTGCGAATCAGCTTCGGCGCGGTGCACATGATCCGCCCGCGATCAAGTCGACCCCGTGATTTGACGGTGCGCGTGGTTAACCCTTCATTATAGAGTCGGACTGCATCGTCGGTCTCAGGGGGAATTTGGAATGTTTCCAGGCCGTAATGCCTTTGATGGTGACAGTTGCCCGGTCGACGATGAGTTGCTCGGCCGCATGTACCGCGCGAACGAAAGCGGCCTGCCAAAACTGGTCGAGACCGTCTCGTCCGATGTGCGGGCGTTGCTCGCACTGTTCTGCTATCGCAGGGCGCACATGCATTCGCTGGCGCTGGCAATCGCCTCGAGCTGCAGCGAACGCGAGCTGTTCCGGTTCGGCGGACGCGTCGGCTCCGTGCTTTATGCGCTGTCGCGGGAAACCGCGACGGTGCGTCCCGCGTCGTCCAGTGGCGGCCGCAAGCCGATCACGTTGTCGACGAGGCCGCTCCGCGCGATCAAGCCGATGGACGACAGCCTCGACGATCAAACGCCGGAACCGGCGACGGCCTGAACGAAATTCATCACAGCACCGGCAAGCCATATCTTTTCCGCGCCATCGCGCATTCGGCGTCGCCGGGCATGCAGGTCCGGCACACCTCCGGCCGCACCGCATAGATCGTGCATGATGTCGCGACGCCGACCTTGCCTGCCAACGCGCAGCATCGATCGCCATCGCAGCGCATGCCGGACTGTCTTGCATTGACCAGATGCTCGGGGATCAGCGCGAGCGCCGCGTCGTCCTCGATCGAGAACCGCGGCCAGTTCGCCGAATAGGAACAGCAGGCGCCGCAAGCCTGGCATGGGTTATCCGGTGCATCAGACATCGCTCGGTTGCTCCCAGACCAGGCTTCTGCGCCACCGCGCCCTGAGCGCGGCACGCCGCTCCGGGTAGGATTCGTCGAGATAATCGGCGTCGATGACGCGGTCGGTTCGAAAACTGCGAAAGTCGTTGCGCAACTCGCACCACGCCGCCAGGATCCGCACCGCCTCGTGATAGCCGATGGCGATCGGCCAGATCGTGCGCGCGCTGTCGCGGCCGCGTTCGTCACGATAGCGCAACGCGATCTTCTTCCCCTCATGAATCTGCGCCCGCGTTCGCACCATGTCGATATGGTCGGGCTGCCGCTCCCAGCCCGGGCGGGCGCGGCTTGCCGGCTCGAGCACGAAGGGACGGAGGCGCTCGGGGACGGTATCGGCGATTTTCGCCATCAAATCCTCGGCGGCGCGTGCCAGCACGGGATCGGCGTGGCCGATCACCCATTGCGCGCCGAGCACGGCGGCTTCGATCTCGTCGGGCGTCAGCATCAAGGGCGGCAGATCAAATCCCTTTTCCAGGATGTAGCCCATGCCGGCCTCGCCGCGAATCGGCACGCGCTGGCCGATCAGGGTCGCGATGTCGCGATAGATGGTTCGCTTCGAGGTCTCGAGTTCGGCCGCAATCGCATCCGCGGTCAGCGGGTTTCGGGTGCGACGGAGCACCTGAATGATCTGAAACAGCCGGTCGGCACGTCTCATGGCGTATCTCGTTTTCGTGATTGGTGGCGTCGTCGTCGACGCTGCTGACAGCATGTTGGCAGCAGGTGGTTTCTATAACGGGACAACACCTCAATTGAAGGGATTTTGTCCATGACGATTTGTGATGGTTCGGAACTATTACGCGCCCGGAGCTGCGCATTCGAGCAACTCCTCATTGTCTATGGCGGCTCTCATGACCTGCGTTGGGCGCTTGCGGCGCTGGCCCTGCGGTCACTGGGCGCCCTATGCGCAAGCGGCCGGGCATTGCTCGTCACCTTGGCCCGAAACGTCGCGCACAAGAGCGGCGTCGCCCGTGACGTCGCCCCTGCTGACACCACGGTGGCAGCAGCACGGCGCTAATGTCGACCACAGCGAATTGAAAGATTGGGAGCTTCGCATGATCATCCTCTATGGCTTCGGCGCCGGGTTCGGCTTGCCGGAAATCAGCCCCTTCGTCACCAAGACCGAGGTCCAATTGAAGATGGCCGGTCTGGCCTATCGCAAGGACAAGGCAATGCCGCCGGCCTCGCCCAAGGGGCAGTTGCCCTATATCGACGACGCCGGAGCGCGGGTCGCCGATTCGACCTTCATTCGCGCGCATATCGAAGGCAAATACGGCTTCGATTTCGACGCCCCGCTCAGCCTGCAGGCCCGCGCGCAGGCCTGGGCATTCGAGCGCATGATCGAGCATCATATCTATTGGGCGCTGGTCGGGGCGCGCTGGGTCGATGACACGAATTTTGCCAAGGGACCGGCGCATTTCTTCGACGGCGCGCCGGAACATGCGCGCGACAAGCTTCGCGAGGACGCGCAGTTTCGTGTCGCCGAGAATTATCTCCTGAGTGGCCTCGGTCGCCACGCACCTGACGAGGATGTCGATCTCGCCATCCGTTCGCTGTTCGCGCTTTCGGTTCAGCTCGGCGACAAGCCTTATCTGATGGGCGAGGCGCCCTGCGGGACGGACGCGACCGCCTTCGGCGCGCTCGCGGGCATTCTGACGCCCTTCTTCAGCTCGCAACTGCGCGAGCGCACCGCGCAGTTCACAAATCTCACCGCCTATGTCGACCGGATGATGCTGCAGTACTATCCGGAGTTCGCCTGGGTGGCGCGACAGGAGGCGGCTTAAAGCAGGCGGTCAAAGATACCAGGCGAGAACGGCCTTGAGCAGGGCATTGTCGATCACCGGCAGCGCGACGATCTGATTCAGTCCTGAAGCGCTTGCAAGCGGTGCTGGAACTGTTTCGTCGAGCTTCAGATTTTCGTTGATCACGGGCACGCCGGTGGCCCAGGCACCGCCGATCGATCCCTCGCCCCTGCGGATTGCCTTTGAGGCATAGAGCGCGTCGAGATCGGTCCCGCTGCTGCAGTCGCCGGACTGAAAGACCAGCGCCGTTCGAGATGCGTCCGGAACCCAGACTTCGAATCGCGCCGCGATTGGCGTCGCCTGTGCCGACAGGAATGTCATGACCCAGGTCTGATCGTTGGCAGTCTTGTAGGGGATGCCGACACCGCAGTTGATCCCGATTTCGGACGCCTCTTCCCACCGTAAGAACCGCTTTGAATTGTGGAGGTCCTTGATGATCAGCGGCATCCCGGCCTTCCAGACTCGGCCCGGCAACCCGAACCCCCGCGGAAACTTGGTGTGCCGTGAGTTGAACTCAAACATGTCGGCCGTGCCATAGTAGCCGTCGACAAGGCCCATTTCATGGGAGACCTCTGGATCGTTGTGCCAGAGCTCGAGCGCGCCGACATGCTTCGCGTCGTCGCCACACAACAACACCAGGACGGCCATGAGGAATTCGCCGGCAAAGACCGGAAGAGCAACACCGCAGGTCAGGCCGACTTCCCTGGCCTCATCCGCACGCTTGAAGTAGGAGTTGGAGAATTCCGTCAAGACAATCGGATGGCCCGCGGCCCAGGCCCTTCCGGGCAATCCCTCGTCGTAGGCGAACAAGGTATTTTCACTGATCTCACGAAATTCCGAGAACTTGTCGCTGCAAAGGCTGCCTCCGTATTCCAGCCGCGTTCCCGTTCGGTCTGGCACCCATAACTCGACAACTCGAATGAAGGTTTTCATCGGTGCTCACCTTGTCTTCAGGTCGAGGCAAGCATCCTCCATCTAGACGCGCGCGGTGCGCTCAAATAGCGTTCAGCGGGCGCTCAAAAAACGGGCGAACACCATGCCTGCTGCGATTGAGAGCCATGGCACCGGATCGATCGCTAGCCGCAGCGCGGATCGTTCGCGTTCGGCCCGTTCGGCCCGTTCGGCCTAGTTCGCCGGAGCCGGCCGGCCCCTCAGTGCGGCCAGCTCCGTCTCCAGCTCGGCGATACGCGCATCGCGCGCTGCGAGTGCGGTCGCGACATCGGCGGCGTCGAACTTCTGCGGAATATGCTGCGGGCAGTTGGTGTCCCAGGCCGTAACCTTGAACAGGATCACCTGTTCGGGCCGCGCCTTGTAGCCGCGCGGCATCAGAGAATCCTTCAGCGCGGGATCGTCCTCGACGATCCGCGCCTCGCCCCAGATCTTCACCCTGCGCCTGTGGGCATAATCCATCACGAAGATATAGGCCTTCGGGTTCTCCGAGAGATTGCCCTGTGTGATGTATTGCCGGTTGCCGGCAAAATCGGTGAAGGCCAGGGTGTGATTGTCGAGAACTTTGATGAAGCCCTTCGGCCCGCCGCGGTGCTGGATATAGGGCTGGCCTTCGCGACTTGCGGTGGCGAGATAGAAGCTGTTGGCTTCGGCAAGGAAGGCCGCGAGATTGTCGTCGATCTCGGTGCGCCAGCCCTTTGCTTCGGCCCGGGCATAGGCCTCGCGGGATCCCTTGCGCGCCTGGATGGTTTTCACGGCGGGCGTGAAGGCCACGTCGCTGGCATAAGCGTGATGATCGATCATTGGAGAGCCTCCTGAACGGCGGCGTCTGCGCCCGCCCGTCCCTCCTCTGAAGATCGGGTGTTTCCGGAATTTAAGCAATCTTTCGGATTGACACTTCATCGTTGCGAGATATGAAATAATAGATGGACCGAATTCAAGCCATGCAGGCTTTTGTCGCGGTCGCCGACCTGCAAGGTTTTGCGCCGGCGGCGCGGAAGCTTGCCGTTTCGCCTTCCGCCGTGACGCGGCTGGTCGCGGCATTGGAACAGCATCTCGGCGCGCGGCTGTTGCAGCGGACCACGCGGAACGTCGCGCTGACTGACGTCGGCACGCGCTATCTGGAACGCGCCAGGCGCGTTCTCGCCGATGTCGAGGAGGCGGAGAGTTCGACGCAAGCCGAGCGCAGCGCCCCGAGCGGTCGGCTCGTGGTCTCCGCACCGGTCGGCTTCGGCCGCCGTCACGTCAGCCCGGTGGTGTCGACATATCTGTCTCGCTATCCCGACGTGTCCTGTGAGCTGCGGCTGGCCGACCGGATGGTCAATCTGGTCGAGGACGGCGTCGACGTCGCGGTGCGGATCGGGCATCTCGCCGATTCGAGCCTGGTCGCCCGCCAGGTTGGCCAGATGCGCCGAATCGTGGTGGCCGCCCCCGCCTATCTGAAGCGACGCGGCGAGCCGAAGAGTCCGGAGGCGATTGCCGCGCATGATACGATCCAATTCGGTCCGGCGCCGGACTGGCGCTTCGTCCTGGATGGCCGCGAACTGCGGATCACGCCGGCGCCGCGCTTCATTACCAACAGCGCCGACGCAGCGATCCAGTATGCCGAGGAGGGCGGGGGTCTGACGCGCGTCCTGGCCTATCAGGCCGCGGACGCCATCAAGCGCGGCAAACTCGAAGTCGTGCTCGCGACATCGGAGGAACCGGTGATGCCGATCCACCTCGTCTATCCGACGTCGCGGCTGCTGTCGGCCAAGGTACGCAGCTTCATCGATCTCGTGATCGAGACCAGCGACTGGCGCTTTGACTAAGCCACCACGGCTTGCTTCGTCACCACCCGAAACGTCGCATTCGCCCGCGCAATCACGGCCTCATCGGCCTTGATCAGGCTCTGCGCGAAGCAGATCGTGTGGCCGGTGCGGATCACCTCGCTCTCGACCGCGAGCCATTGCCCGATCTGCGCGGAGCCGATGAAGTCGACCGCGAGCGAGATCGTCACCAGCGATGATTGCCCGCCCATCGCTCCACCCATCACTTGGGCGCAGCTATAGCCCATCGCGTTGTCGGCAAGCGACGCGATCAGCCCGCCATGGATCAGGCCGCGGCTGTTGGTGTGCGGCTTCGCCAGCCGAAGGCCAAGAATAACGGCGCTGTCGGTGCGTTGCGAATAGAGCGGTTCCCAGGGGTCGGTGAACGGACTCTTGCGGAAGTGCGGCTCGTAGCCGTCGGGAATCTCCGTGGAGGTCATGCAGCGCCCTTTGACTAATTAGACCAGTCTATATAGAAATGGGGCCCAGGCAAGACCGGAGTGAATGCCATGTCGGCGCCGCCAAGGCATCGTGGCGCCATTGTACGGGCGGCGGCGGCGTTGTTTCGCCGCAACGGCTACGCCGCGACGGGCATCAACGAGATCGCCGAGGTCAGTGGCGCACCGAAAGGATCGCTCTACCACTACTTTCCGGGAGGCAAGGACCAGATCGCCGAAGCCGCCGTGCGTTTTGCGGGCGCCGGCGTGGTCGCGACCCTGGAGAAGCTCGAACAGGAACATACCAGCGCGGTGTCGATGATCCGCGCCTATTGCGAGCTGCTGGCCGGCTGGATGGCCAAGTCCGGCTTTCGGGACGGCTGCCCGATCGCGACCACGCTGCTCGAGGCCGCGCCGCAATCGGCTGATATGGCCGCGGCCGGACGCGAAGCGTTTGCCGGTTGGTGTGCCGTGATCGCCCGCGCGCTGGTCCGCGACGGTTTCGGCCAGGCCGAAGCACGGCGGTTGTCGACGCTCACGGTCTCTTCGATTGAAGGCGCGCTGATCCTGGCACGAGTCGAGGGCAGTGCACGACCGGTCGAGGATGTCGCCAGGGCGCTTGGCGCCGCGCTGCAATTCAAGATGCCGCCGCGAAAGCGAGGCGCCAAATGAAATCATCGGATCAAGCCATGGCAGGTGCCGAAGACGGCCTCGATCGAAGCAAAATGGAAGCCTTCCTCGCGGCGTTGCCGTTCGTGCGAGAATACGCGATTCAAGTGTCTCGGTCGCACCCGGACAGGTGGTTATTGAATTGCCGTTTGATGCAAGGTTTTCGGGGCCGCCGGGGCAATTCCCCGCCTCAATGGTCGGCACGGCGGGCGACGTGGCGGCCGTGTCGTCCTGCTTGTCGCTGCTGCCGAGAGGATGGGCGCTGGCGACCATCGATTTCACGATCAAGATGACCGGCCTTGCCAAGGGCGAGAAACTCAGGGCCAAGGGCAGGGTGCTGCAGGCCGGGCGCACCAATTCGGTGGGGGCTGCCGACATCCATGTCGTCTCGGCAGAACGGGAGACGCTCTGCGGCACGGTGCTGGCCACAACCCGCAATTTTCAGATCAAGTCACCGTCGGTCTCCGGTCATTCCTGGACGGTGCGCTAGCACCAGACATCAGATGCGCAATTGCGCATCGGGGAATCTCGAGATTCTCCGATGTGCAATAGCACATCGTAGTTCGATGCTTTCGCATCGCCCCGGAATGACAACAAGGTCGGTCACGCCGGCAGTTCATATCCGACGGCGGATTCGATTTCGATAGTCTTCCGCACCGCCGGCCGCGCCATCATCCGCGCGTAGTGCGCCTCGAGGTTCGGGAATGTCCCCGGTGCTGGCTTCAAGGAGCTGGCGAAGCGCCAGAAGAGCCGGAACAGGTGAATGTCGGCGATGGCGTAGACCTCCTTCGCGTGCTCCAGCCCTTGCCGTCGCGCCGGGTGCAGCGTCGAGTCGGCAACCTCCATGATATCGTGAATCTAGAACGGCAGCCCGACATAGTTCTCCGCCATCGACGTCATCGCCGCCTTGGAGCTTGCGATATAATTCAATTCGGCGAGCTGGATGCGCGCGCCGATGCCGTCGGTATCCGGGAATTTGTGCAGGACCTGTGTCATCCACCAGGAAAAGCGGACCGCTTTCCAGACCCGCGCCAGCGCTCGTTCCGAATAGGCGTCGATACCGGCCGACGACTTCTCGTCGTAATATTCGCGCAATCCCTCCGACAGGTAATAGGCGTCGCTGGCGGCGAGGTTCAGTCCCTTGGCGCCGGTCGGTGGCACGATGTGGGCGGCGTCGCCGGCCAGGAACATGCGGCCGAAGCGCATCGGCTCGGCCACGAAGCTGCGCAGGGGCGCGATGCTCTTTTCGATCGACGGACCGGTGACGAGCCGATCGGCGGCCTCTTCGTCCAGCCGCCGCTTCAACTCCTCCCAGAAACGGTCATCGGACCACTGCTCGATCTTGTCATCCAGCGAGCATTGCACATAGTGGCGGCTGCGTTTCATCGAGCGCATGGTACACAGCGCGAAGCCGCGCGCGTGGTTGGAATAGACCAGTTCGTGCGACACCGGTGGGGTTTCGGACAGAATGCCGAGCCAGCCGAACGGATAGATCCGCTCGAAGGTCTCGATCGCCGGAGGCTTGACGCTGGCGCGGCTGACGCCGTGGAAGCCGTCGCAGCCGGCGATGAAATCACAGGCGATCTCGTGCGTCGTGCCGTCCTTGACGTAGCTCACACGCGGGTGGTCGGTGTCGAAATCGAGCGGCCTGACGTCGGCAGCCTGATAGATGGTGGTCAGCCCGGACGCCTTGCGGGCATTCATCAGATCGAGCGTGACCTCGGTCTGGCCGTAGATCATCATCGTCTTGCCGGTCGTGGCCTTGATGTCAATTCGATGACGGCGGCCGCCGAAAGCGAGCTCGACACCCTCGTGGACCAGGCCCTCGCGATGCGCGCGGGCGCCGGCGCCGGCCTTGTCGAGCAGGTTCACGGTGCCCTCTTCGAGCAGCCCGGCGCGGATGCGACCGAGCACATAGTCGGGCGTCTGCCGTTCCACGATGATGCTGTCGATTCCGTGGCCCTGCAGCAACTGCCCGAGCAGCAATCCCGCTGGTCCCGCGCCGATGATTGCGACTTTTGTCCGCAATACTTACTCCTCCGGATGTTATAGGCTTCAACGGAAAGCCGCCGCGGCTCTGGGCCGCAGGCTTGCAATGATGACTATCTCATATAACAATAACCGCAAAGGGCCGTTGAAGCCCTGCCAAGAGGAGACGATGCCGATGAGAAAAGCGCTTTTGGCGTTGCTGCTGGCCGCCAGCGTGACGCCCGCCCTGGCCCAGGAAAAGACCTTCGACCTCAAGATTTCGCACTGGGTGCCGGCCTCGCATCCGCTGCAGAAGGCGCTGGAAGACTGGGCCGCCGCGGTCGAAAAGGACTCTGGCGGTACTATCAAGTCCAAGGTGTTTCCCGCCCAGCAGCTCGGCAAGGCCTTCGACCACTACGACATGGCACGCGACGGCATTGCCGACGTCACCTATGTCAATCCCGGCTACCAGCCCGGTCGCTTCCCGATCATCAGCGCCGGCGAGCTTCCCTTCCTGATGTCGGACGCCAAGGGCGGCTCGGAAGGACTTGATGCCTGGTATCGCAAATATGCCGGCCAGGAGATGAAGGACGTCAAATACTGCCTCGCCTTCATCCACGCACCGTCCTCGTTCCATTCGCGCACCAAGAAGATCGTGGTGCCCGACGACATCAAGGGCATGAAGATTCGGCCCGCAGACGCCACCATCGCCAATTTCGTCACGCAGCTCGGCGGCACCAATGTGCAGTCCTCGGCGCCGGAAGTGCGCGACATCATCGAGCGCGGCGTCGCCGACGGCGTCACCTTCCCCTGGGGATCGCTGGTGCTGTTCGGTATCGACAAGGTGACGAAGTTCCATATGGAGGCGCCGCTCTATGTCACGACCTTCGTCTTCGTGATCAACAAGGACAAGTACAACCAGATGTCCGACCGCCAGAAGAAGGCGATCGACGACAACTGCAACGTCGAGGCCGCCGGCCGCGTCGGCGAACCCTGGGGCAAGTTCGAGGACGCCGGCCTCGACAAGGTGAAGGCGCAGGAAGGCCAGGAGGTCTACAAGCTGAGCCCGGAGCAGACCGCGCTGTGGAAGAAGGCGGCCGAGCCGCTGGTCAAGACCTGGAGCGACAGCGTCAAGAAGGCCGGCATCGACCCCGATGCGGCGATGACCGAGCTGAAGGCCTCGCTGGCCAAATACAACGCGCTGACTCAGTAACGGCGCATCGATGGACCCGAAGCGGCGGCAGGCATCTCCTGCCGCCGCTCTCCTTGTGATCACTGACAACGTGGGCGGACATGAAGCGCGATGTGATGGATCGCTTCATCGATACCATCGAATGGATTGCGGCCGGCTTTGTCGGCATCGTCGCCCTTGACATTTTCGTGTCAGTACTGCTGCGCAACACGCTGAACTATTCGGTCCCCGATTCCTTCGACATCGGGCGCATGCTGCTCGGCATCCTGATCTTCTGGGGCATCGCTGCGACCTCCTATCGCGGCACCCACATCACCGTCGACCTGATCTGGGGCAATGTCAGCCCGCGCTATCAGCGCTGGATCGACGTGTTCGCGACGCTGGTCTTGTTGTTCGTGGTCACGACGCAGACCTGGACGCTGTTCGACAAGGTACGCGGCACCTACAACGACCATGTGCTGACCTTCGACATGCACATGCCGGTCTGGCCGTTCTTCGCGGTTGCCTGGATCGGCGACGTCTCCGCCGTGCTCCTGATTGCAATCCGCACCTATCGCCTGGTGTTCCATCCGGAAGCGATGCACGATGCCAAGATCACCGGCACGGAGTAAGAGGGTATGAGTACCGATGCCGTTGCTATCATCGGCTTTGTCGCGCTGTTTACGCTGATGCTGCTGCGTGTGCCCGTCGGCATGGCGATGGGGCTCGTCGGCGTCACCGGCTTCGGCTATCTGGTCGGCTTCACGCCGGCGCTGAAGCTGGTCGGCCAGACCTCGATGCGCACGGTCACCGATTATACGTTCGGCGTCATTCCGATGTTCCTCCTGATGGGGACCTTCGTCAGCAATTCCGGCATGAGCCGCGAACTGTTCCGCGCCGCCAACAGCTTCGTCGGTCATCTGCGCGGCGGGCTCGGCATCGCCACCGTCGCCGCCTGCGGCGGCTTTGCCGCGATCTGCGGCTCGTCGGTCGCTACGGCTGCGACCTTTTCCGCCGTGGCCTATCCGGAAATGCGCCGCTTCGGCTATCCGCAATCCTTCGCCACCGGCGTGATCGCGGCCGGCGGTACCCTGGGCGCCATGCTGCCGCCGTCGACCGTGCTCGCGGTCTACGGCATCATCACCGAGCAGGACATCGGTAAGCTGTTCATGGCCGGCATCATTCCCGGCCTGCTGGCGATGACGATGTACATGATCACCATCGCCCTGATCGGCTATTTCCGGCCGAATTTCCTCCCCAGGGGCGAGATAACGACCTGGCGCCAGCGCTTTGCCGGGCTCAAGGATATCTGGGCGCCCGTCGTCCTGTTCGTGTTCGTGATCGGCGGGCTCTACGGCCTGCCATACCTGCCGCGTTTCACGCCGACGGAGGCCGGTGGCGTCGGCGCCACCGGCGCCTTCCTGATCGGCCTCGTCACCGGGCGGCTGAACAAGGACAAGATCCTCGCCTCGCTGCTGCAGGCGACACGGACCGCGGCCGCGGTGTTCACGGTGCTGATCGGCGCGCTGATCTTCGGCTATTTCCTCACGGTGACGCAGACCCCGCAGAAGGTCACCGAATTCCTCACCGGATTGGGGCTCGGCAGCTACGGCGTGCTGGCCGTGATCATGGTGATGTATCTTGTGCTCGGCTGCCTGATGGATGCGATGGCGATGATCATCCTCACGGTGCCGATCATCTTTCCGGTGGTCAGCCATCTCGGCTTCGATCCGATCTGGTTCGGCGTCATCATCGTGATGACGGTCGAACTCGGCCTGATTCATCCGCCGGTCGGCATGAATGTCTTTGTCATCAAGAGCGTGGTGAAGGACGTCTCCTTCTCCACCATCTTCAAGGGTGTGATCCCGTTCGTGGCGACCGATCTGGTCCGGCTGGTGATCCTGATCGCCTTCCCGCTGCTTGCAACCTGGCTGCCGCAGCGCATGATGGCGCATTGAATTTCCGACACCGAAGGGGCGGGGGCGGTCGATGACGCCAGAGCTGCAAACCCGATATGCCTTTACCATCACCGTGCGGATCGGTGAGGTCGTCAGCACGGGTGAGACCGGGCATGGCGTTCGTCGCATCATCCCGATCCTCGGTGGTGAGGTCCGCGGCCATGACGTCAACGGCACGGTCTGTCCGTTCGGCGCCGACTTCCAGATCATCCGGCCCAACGAACTGATCGAGCTGGAGGCAAAATACGCCTTCGAGACCGATGATGGCGCCATCGTCTATATCGAGAACAAGGGTATCCGGTTCGGGCCGCTCGACCTGCTCGAGAGGCTCAAGCGCGGCGAGCCGGTTGATCCGAGGCTGATCTATTTCCGCACCATCCCGAAATTCGAGACCGGGCATGACAAATATCGCTGGTTGATGGAGCACATCTTCGTCGGCTCCGCCGCGCGTCATGCCGACCGGGTCGTCATCGACGTCCATCAGGTGCTGTAAGCTCCCTGGCGTCCTTGGGCGCAATTGCGCCCGGGACCCATGACCACCAACTGATCTCGTTGAGGAAAACCAGCGTCAACGGGCGCATGACAAGACGCGGCGTATCGGCCGGGACGACGTCCACCCGCTATTCGATTGACTCCGTCCGAATTCGTTATAAAACATAACTATTCTAGAGAGGACATAACAATTCCATGGGAAACGCCGATACCGCCGCGACCGCGGGCCAGGGGACGCTGCTCAAGATCGAGAGGCAGGGCGCGGTCCTGACCGTCGGCCTCAATCGGCCGGCCAAGCGCAACGCGCTCAACGACGGCATCATCCTCGGAATCGGCGATTGTTTCGCGAGCCTCCCGGACGATGTCGGCTGCGTGGTCGTTCATGGGGTCGGCGACCATTTCTCCTCCGGCCTCGACCTGTCGGAACTGAGCGAACATGACGCAACCGGCGGCCTGCTGCATTCGCAGATGTGGCATCGGGTGTTTGACCGCATCCAATACAGCCGTGTGCCGGTGATCGCGGCGCTGCGAGGCGCGGTGATCGGCGGCGGGCTCGAACTCGCCTGTGCCGCGCATATTCGCGTCGCCGAGCCTTCGGCGTATTATGCGCTTCCGGAAGGCCAGCGCGGCATTTTCGTCGGCGGCGGCGGGTCGGTGCGGCTGCCGCGGCTGATCGGTGTCTCGCGCATGGCCGACATGATGCTCACCGGCCGGGTCTATTCCGCGACGGAAGGGTCGGCCTACGGGTTTGCGCAGTATCTGACCGACGCCGACGGCGCCCTGCCGAAGGCGCTGGAACTCGCCGGCCGTATCGCCACCAACGCGCCTCTGACCAATTTCGCGGTGCTGCAGGCCCTGCCGATGATCGCGGAGGCCAATCCGCAGACCGGTCTTCTGATGGAGTCGCTGATGGCCACCGTCGCGCAAAGCGACCAGGAGGCCAAGCGGCGCATTCGTGCCTTCCTTGACCACAAGACCGCGAAGGTCAAACCGGGCCAAAAATGAGCACACAAACAAGAAAAGAAGAGGGAGGAGTGAACGAGATGCAGGGCGCGCGAGTCGCGAGCGTCCATCCGCTGCGTGCCATCTCGTTCGACGATCCCGTCGTCTCGGTCGAGCGCCGCGCCGACGGCACCATCTATCTCCGCCCCAGAAAACCGCTCGGCGATTATCCGCGGCGGCTGACCGACCGCCTGCATCACTGGGCGACGGCGGAGCCCGGCCGCGTCTTCATGGCCGAGCGCGCGGGCGGCCGCGGCTGGCGGGAGCTCTCCTACGCCGAACTGCTGGCCTCGAGCCGGCATATCGCCTCCGCGCTGCTCGCGCGCGGGCTGTCCGCCGAACGTCCCGTGGTAATTCTGTCGGGCAATTCGATCGACCATGCGCTGCTCGCCTTCGGCGCACTTTATGCCGGGATTCCGTTCTGTCCGGTGTCGCCGGCCTATTCGCTGGTCTCGAGGGATTACGGCAAGCTCGCCTATCTGATGAAGCTCCTGACGCCAGGGCTGGTCTTCGCCGATGACGCCGAGAAATTCGCCGATGCGTTGCAGGCGAATGTCCCCGCCGGGACCGAGATCGCCGCGGCCTTCGGCAGCGTGCCCGGTCGCGATGTGACCATGCTCGCCGATCTGATGGCGACGCCGATCCATCCCGGCCTCGATGCCGCCCACGAGGCGATCGGCCCCGACACGATCGCGAAATTCCTGCTGACCTCGGGCTCGACCGGCAATCCCAAGGCGGTCATCAACACCCAGCGCATGATTTGCGCCAACCAGGTGATGATCCGGGAAACGCTTGCCTTCCTGAAGGACGCGCCGCCTGTGATCGTCGACTGGCTGCCATGGAACCACACCTTCGGCGGCAATCACAATATCGGGCTGACCCTGTTCAACGGCGGTTCGATGTATCTCGACCAGGGCAAGCCGGTGCCGGGCGGCATCGAGGAA
>Ga0307516_10005306_pt1 | contig 15509 bp, 12 predicted proteins | sample 19_EM_MG_FD_203310 | JGI IMG/M metagenome (GOLD analysis project Ga0307516, IMG submission 203310) | Populus trichocarpa ectomycorrhiza microbial communities from riparian zone in the Pacific Northwest, United States - 19_EM | ecosystem: Host-associated > Plants > Roots > Unclassified | place...
TCTCCAAGGCCACCAACAAGCGTTTCGTGGAGCTGTCGGCGATCACCGCCGGCGTCAAGGAGGTCCGGGCGGTCATCGAGGGAGCCCGCCGGGCCACCGGAGGCTTCGGCAAGGAGACCGTTCTCTTCCTCGACGAGATCCACCGCTTCAGCAAGGCCCAGCAGGACTCCCTGCTCCCGGCCGTCGAGAACCGCTGGGTGACGCTGATCGCGGCGACGACGGAGAACCCGTACTTCTCGGTGATCTCCCCGCTGCTGTCCCGCTCCCTGCTCCTCACCCTCGAACCCCTCACCGACGACGACCTGCGCGGACTGCTGCGCCGTGCCCTCGCCGACGAGCGGGGCCTCAAGGACTCCGTCACCCTCCCCGAGGACACCGAGGGGCACCTGCTGCGGATCGCCGGCGGCGACGCCCGCCGCGCCCTGACCGCCCTCGAGGCCGCCGCCGGGTCAGCCCTGGACAAGGGCGAGACGGAGATCGGCCTCCAGACACTGGAGGAGACGGTGGACCGCGCCGCCGTGAAGTACGACCGCGACGGCGACCAGCACTACGACGTGGCCAGCGCCCTCATCAAGTCCATCCGCGGCTCCGACGTCGACGCCGCCCTGCACTACCTGGCCCGCATGATCGAGGCCGGCGAGGACCCCCGCTTCATCGCCCGCCGCCTGATGATCTCCGCCAGCGAGGACATCGGCCTCGCCGACCCGAACGCCCTGCCGATCGCGGTGGCCGCCGCCCAGGCCGTCGCCATGATCGGCTTCCCCGAGGCCGCCCTCACCCTCAGCCACGCCACCATCGCCCTCGCCCTGGCCCCGAAGTCGAACGCCGCGACCATGGCGATCGGCGCGGCCATGGAGGACGTACGCAAGGGAATGGCCGGACCCGTGCCGCCCCATCTGCGGGACGGCCACTACAAGGGCGCCGCCAAACTGGGGCACGCGCAGGGGTACGTGTATCCGCACGACCTGCCCGAAGGCATCGCCGCCCAGCAGTACGCCCCGGACGCGATCAAGGACCGCGAGTACTACGCACCCACCCGGCACGGAGCCGAGGCCCGGTTCGCGGACGCGGTGGAGTGGACCCGCAAGTACCTCGGTCGCAAGCGGTCCTGAACACCCTGTAGAATCGCCCGCAGTGCTGCGTCCCGTGTCCGACCCCGGTCGGCGCCTCAGGCGGGACATCCAGCCGGATCTGTTGATCCAGGAGCGTCGCGCACCGCCGTAGGTGTCGCGGGCAGCCCACCACCACCCGGGTCCCGGGAGCGGTCGGTGGGCCGTTCGTGTGCTGCACATATGTGCCCAGACCAGGGGAACGGCTGCCTGACACGTCCCTCGTGGACCTGTCGGGATTCCCCGGCTGCGGATGCGACCTCCCGTAACCCTGAGGCAGCCGAAAAGGAAAAGGAAAAGAAGAGTGGCGAACCAGCCCCGCCCCAAGGTCAAGAAGTCGCGTGCCCTCGGCATCGCGCTGACCCCGAAGGCCGTCAAGTACTTCGAGGCCCGCCCCTACCCGCCGGGTGAGCACGGCCGCGGCCGCAAGCAGAACTCGGACTACAAGGTCCGTCTGCTCGAGAAGCAGCGCCTGCGCGCGCAGTACGACGTGTCCGAGCGCCAGCTCGTCCGCGCCTACGAGCGTGCCGCCAAGACCCAGGGCAAGACCGGTGAGGCCCTGGTCATCGAGCTCGAGCGCCGTCTCGACGCGCTGGTCCTGCGTTCGGGCATCGCCCGCACGATCTACCAGGCCCGCCAGATGGTCGTGCACGGCCACATCGAGGTCAACGGCCAGAAGGTCGACAAGCCCTCCTTCCGCGTCAAGCCCGACGACGTCGTGATGGTCCGCGAGCGCAGCCGCGAGAAGACGCTGTTCTCGATCGCGCGTGAGGGCGGCTTCGCCCCCGACGGCGAGACCCCGCGCTACCTCCAGGTGAACCTCCGCGCCCTGGCCTTCCGCCTGGACCGCGAGCCGAACCGCAAGGAGATCCCGGTGATCTGCGACGAGCAGCTCGTCGTCGAGTACTACGCCCGCTGATCACCCAGCGGCGGACGTAGCACCACCCGCGCCTCAGCCCGCCGTCTCCCCACCCTTCCGGGTGGGCGAGGCGGCGGGCTCTCGCATGTCCCAGAACGCCCGGCGCGGCGCCGAGCGCCCGTGTCAGCGTGGGGAGTTCGGTGGAGCGGCCCACGAACACGGCGAGCTCCGGGGGAGATTGCGGTGCGCCTGGGTACCGCCGTACTGATGGTCGCGCACAGGACGCGGAGCGTACTCAACCGTGTTCGGTCGGTACGATCGGGCCGCGCGAGGCCGCCGCGCGCGGACGGTAATCCGGTACGGAGCGCCATTCCCGGCGCGATAGGCTCGGCGTACGACTTTTTCGATATGCAGGCACGTTTCAGGGAGCGGGTGCACACAGTGTCCGGTGGAGAGGTGGCCGGAATCCTGGTGGCCGTCTTCTGGGCGATCCTGGTCTCCTTCCTCGCCGTCGCGCTGGCGAGGCTGGCCCAGACGCTCAGGGCGACCACCAAGCTCGTGGCGGACGTGACCGACCAGGCCGTCCCGCTGCTGGCCGACGCCTCCGCGGCGGTGCGCTCCGCGCAGACCCAGATCAACCGGGTCGACTCGATCGCGTCGGACGTCGAGGAGGTCACGTCGAACGCCTCCGCGCTGTCGACCACCGTCGCCTCCACGTTCGGCGGCCCCCTGGTCAAGGTCGCGGCCTTCGGCTACGGCGTACGCCGGGCCCTCGGCGGCCGCAAGGACGACGTGCCCGTCAAGGCACCCCGGCCCACCGTGATCGTGGGCCGCACGGCGTCTCGGCGGACCAAGCGGAAGAAGGACTGAGAGCCAGCGATGTTCCGCCGTACCTTCTGGTTCAGCACGGGCGTCGCCGCCGGTGTCTGGGCCACCACCAAGGTCAACCGCAAGCTGAAGCAGCTGACGCCCGAGAACCTCGCCGCGAGCGCGGCGAACAAGGCGCTCGAGGCCGGTCACCGCATCAAGGACCGCGCACTGGGTTTCGCGCTCGACGTCCGCGACGGCATGGCCCAGAGGGAGGCCGAGCTGGGGGAGGCGCTGGGGATCAACGAGAACCCCGAACTCCCCGCCCCCCGGCGGTACGCCGCCATCGAGAACCGCAACACCCCGAAGTCCGTCGACAGCGACAGGACGACGTACACGTACAACCGGAATGAGGACCACTGATGGAGTCGGCCGAGATTCGTCGCCGCTGGTTGAGCTTCTACGAGGAGCGCGGTCACACCGTCGTCCCCTCGGCGTCGCTCATCGCGGACGACCCGACTCTGCTCCTCGTCCCGGCCGGCATGGTGCCCTTCAAGCCCTACTTCCTCGGTGAGGTCAAGCCGCCGTGGTCGCGCGCCACCAGCGTGCAGAAGTGCGTGCGCACGCCCGACATCGAAGAGGTCGGCAAGACCACGAGGCACGGCACCTTCTTCCAGATGTGCGGCAACTTCTCCTTCGGCGACTACTTCAAGGAAGGCGCCATCAAGTACGCCTGGGAGCTGCTCACCACGCCCCAGGACAAGGGTGGTTACGGCCTGGAGCCGGAGAAGCTCTGGATCACCGTCTACAAGGACGACGACGAGGCCGAGCGTATCTGGCACGAGATCGTCGGCGTGCCCAAGGAGCGCATCCAGCGCCTCGGCATGAAGGACAACTACTGGTCCATGGGCGTTCCCGGCCCGTGCGGACCCTGTTCCGAGATCAACTACGACCGCGGCCCCGAGTTCGGCGTCGAGGGCGGCCCCGCCGTCAACGACGAGCGGTACGTGGAGATCTGGAACCTCGTCTTCATGCAGTACGAGCGCGGCGAGGGCATCGGCAAGGACAACTTCGAGATCCTGGGCGACCTGCCGAGCAAGAACATCGACACGGGCCTCGGCATGGAGCGGCTCGCCATGGTTCTGCAGGGCGTGCAGAACATGTACGAGATCGACACCTCCATGGCCGTCATCAAGAAGGCCACCGAGCTGACCGGTGTCGAGTACGGCGACGCCCAGGACTCCGACGTCTCCCTGCGGGTGGTCACCGACCACATGCGCACGTCGGTCATGCTCATCGGCGACGGCGTGACCCCCGGCAACGAGGGCCGCGGTTATGTGCTGCGCCGCATCATGCGCCGCGCCATCCGCAACATGCGTCTGCTCGGTGCCACCGGCCTGGTCGTCAAGGACCTGATCGACACGGTCATCGAGATGATGGGCCAGCAGTACCCGGAGCTCGTCACCGACCGTGAGCGCATCGAGAAGGTCGCCCTCGCCGAGGAGAACGCCTTCGTCAAGACGCTGAAGGCCGGCACCAACATCCTCGACACCGCCGTCACCGAGACCAAGGCCTCCGGCGGCCAGGTCCTGGCCGGCGACAAGGCCTTCCTGCTCCACGACACCTGGGGCTTCCCGATCGACCTCACCCTGGAGATGGCCGCCGAGCAGGGCCTGTCCGTGGACGAGGACGGTTTCCGCCGCCTGATGAAGGAGCAGCGGGAGCGCGCCAAGGCCGACGCCCAGGGCAAGAAGACCGGCCACGCCGGTGCCGGCGCCTACCGCGAGATCGCCGACAAGGCCGGAGCCACGGACTTCATCGGCTACGCCGACACCGAGAGCGAGTCCACGATCGTCGGCATCCTCGTCGACGGCGCCTCCTCCCCGGCCGCCACCGAGGGCGACGAGGTCGAGATCGTCCTGGACCGCACGCCCTTCTACGCCGAGGGCGGCGGCCAGATCGGCGACACCGGCCGCATCAAGGTGGACACCGGCGCCGTCATCGAGATCCGCGACACCCAGAAGCCGGTCCCGGGCGTGTACGTGCACAAGGGCGTCGTCCAGGTCGGCGAGGTCACCGTCGGCTCCAAGGCCCAGGCCTCGATCGACTCCCGCCGCCGCACCGCCATCGCCCGCGCCCACTCGGCCACCCACCTCACCCACCAGGCCCTGCGCGACGCCCTCGGCCCGACGGCCGCCCAGGCCGGTTCCGAGAACCAGCCCGGCCGCTTCCGCTTCGACTTCGGTTCGCCGTCCGCCGTTCCCACGGTCGTGATGACCGACGTCGAGCAGAAGATCAACGAGGTGCTCGCCCGCGACCTGGACGTCCGCGCCGACGTCATGGGCATCGACGAGGCCAAGAAGCAGGGCGCCATCGCCGAGTTCGGCGAGAAGTACGGCGAGCGCGTCCGCGTGGTCACCATCGGCGACTTCTCCAAGGAGCTGTGCGGCGGTACGCACGTCCACAACACCGCCCAGCTGGGCCTGGTGAAGCTGCTCGGCGAGTCGTCCATCGGCTCCGGGGTGCGCCGTATCGAGGCCCTGGTCGGCGTGGACGCGTACAACTTCCTCGCCCGTGAGCACACGGTCGTCGCCCAGCTCCAGGAGCTGATCAAGGGCCGCCCGGAGGAGCTTCCGGAGAAGGTCTCCGCCATGCTCGGCAAGCTGAAGGACGCCGAGAAGGAGATCGAGAAGTTCCGCGCCGAGAAGGTGCTCCAGGCCGCCGCCGGTCTCGTCGAGTCCGCCAAGGACGTCCGCGGTGTCGCCGTGGTCACCGGTCAGGTCCCCGACGGCACCGCCCCCGACGACCTGCGCAGGCTGGTCCTCGACGTGCGGGGCCGTATCCAGGGCGGCAGGGCCGCCGTGGTCGCCCTGTTCACGGTGAACAACGGCAAGCCGCTCACGGTCATCGCCACCAACGAGGCCGCCCGCGAGCGCGGTCTCAAGGCCGGCGACCTGGTCCGTACGGCCGCGGGGACCCTCGGCGGTGGCGGTGGCGGCAAGCCGGACGTCGCCCAGGGCGGCGGCCAGAACGCGGCCGCCGTCGGCGAGGCCGTCGACGCCGTCGAGCGCCTTGTGGCCGAGACGGCCAAGTGACCGGAGAAGGACAGGCCATGCGCCGCGGCCGCCGACTCGCCGTCGACGTCGGGGACGCCCGTATCGGGGTCGCCTCGTGCGACCCCGACGGGATCCTCGCCACCCCGGTGGAGACGGTTCCCGGGAGGGACGTCCCGGCTGCTCACCGTAGGCTGAGGCAACTGGTCGAGGAGTACGAACCGATCGAGGTCGTCGTCGGTCTCCCGCGTTCCCTCAAGGGGGGCGAGGGCCCGGCCGCCGTCAAGGTCCGCGGCTTCGCCCAGGAGCTCGCGAAGGGGATCGCGCCGGTGACGGTGAGACTCGTCGACGAGCGGATGACGACCGTGACGGCCAGTCAGGGACTGCGCGCTTCCGGAGTGAAATCCAAGAAGGGCAGATCGGTCATTGACCAGGCAGCGGCCGTGATCATCCTTCAGCAGGCGCTGGAATCCGAACGAGTGTCAGGTAAAGCACCCGGCGAGTACGTCGAAGTGGTCATCTGATCGCGATACGGTAACGTTCCGCGCGATGCGGCGGCATTCGAACAGCCACCGCACAAAGAGAGGCGGAACGGGAGCCGGGCCGGGCGACCGCCACCTCGCGGCTCTAGGGGATCGATGACTGAGTATGGCCGGGGCGAAGGCTCCGAACCGTGGCATCCGGAGGACCCGTTGTACGGGGACGACGGATGGGGCGGACAGCAGGCTCCCACGGGCCGGCAGTCCCCCTACGGCGGCCAGCCGCAGCACTATCCAGAGCAGCAGCAGCAGCCGCAGCAGTCGCAGTACGGCGATGGGGGCTGGGGCGACGGCCGGCAGGCCGCTTACGGTCAGGCGCAGCAGCAGTACCAGCAGCAGTACCAGCAGCAGTACGGCGAGCAGCAGCAGTACGACGGCCAACAGCAGTACGACCAGCAGCAGTACGCGGCCCAGCAGCATCAACAGCAGCAGTACCAGGACCAGCAGTACCAGAACCAGCAGGGCCAGCCGCAGTACCAGAACCAGCAGTACCAGAACCCGCAGGGCCAGCCGCAGAACCAGCAGCAGTACGACAACGGCGCCTGGGCCACCGGCACGCACGCGAACGTCCCGTACACCGACCCGTCGGACCCGTACGGACAGCAGAACGTGGCGTACGGCGGGGAACAGCCCGACCACTACGGTACCCCGGACGCCTACCCTCCGCCGGAGCCGCCCGCACGTCGGGCCGCCGAGCCCGAGCCGCCCAAGACCGACTGGGATCCCGGCCCCGATCAGGGCGAACACGCCTTCTTCGCGGGCGGTGACGATGACGCTGATGACGGCGACGGTGATGACGGCGACGACGAGTCGGGTGAGCGCGGCGGACGCGGTGACCGGCGGGGCCGGGACGGCGGCAAGGAGAAGAAACGTCGCAGCGGATGCGCCTGCCTGGTGGTCATACTGGTGTTCGGCGGCGGACTGGGTGGAGCCGGCTATTTCGGCTACCAGTTCTACAAGGATCGTTTCGGCTCGGCTCCGGACTACGCGGGGGACGGCACGAGCAAGACCGTCAACGTCGAGATCCCCGAGGGTGCGGGCGGCTATGAGATCGGCCAGCGCCTGAAGGCAGCCGGCGTCGTCAAGAGCGTCGATGCCTTCGTGTCCGCGCAGGCGGAGAACTCCGAGGGAAACAAGCTCCAGGCCGGCGCCTACCTGCTGAAAACAGAGATGTCCGCCGCAAGTGCCGTCGAAATGATGCTCGATCCCAAGAGCCAGAACAATGTGCTGGTCAGGCCGGGCGACCGTAATCTGAATGTCTACGCGTCGATCGACAAGAAACTCGAATTGTCCTCCGGCGCCACCGAGAAGGCCGCCGAGAAGAAGTACAAGAGCCTCGGCGTCCCGGACTGGGCCGACGACGACAATGACGTCAAGGATCCGCTGGAAGGATTCCTCTCCCCGGGGACCTATCCAGCAGCCAAGGGCATGAGGCCCGAGACGGTCCTGAAGCAGATGGTGACGCAGGCCGCGAAGAAGTACGAGCAGTACGGCCTCTCGTCGAAGGCCAAGGAACTGAAGCTGGACAACCCGCTGCAGGTCCTGACGGTGGCCAGCCTCATCCAGGCCGAGGGCAAGACAGAGGACGACTTCCGCAAGATGGCGGAGGTGGTCTACAACCGTCTGAACCTCGCGAACCCGGAGACCTACGGGCTGTTGCAGTTCGACTCGACCTTCAACTACCTGAAAAAAGAAAGCAACATCAACATCAGCGAGTCGGAGATCAACAGCAACAAGGACCCGTACAACACGTACACCCGGAAGGGTCTGCCGCCCGGGCCGATCGACAATCCAGGCGACCAGGCGCTCAAGGCGGCGCTGAATCCGACGGACGACGGCTGGTACTACTTCGTGGCGACCGACGGCGTGAACAAGACAGAATTCGCCAAGACGCACGCTGAATTCCAGAAGCTCAAGGACAAGTTCAATGAGAGCTCGGGCAGCTGAGACCCGCCGGGCCGCCGTACTCGGCAAGCCCATCGCCCACTCCCTCTCCCCGGCGCTGCACCGCGCCGCCTACGAGGAACTGCGCCTCACCGACTGGTCGTACGACCGGTTCGAGCTCGACGAGGCCGCCCTGCCGGCCTTCTTCGCGAAGCTCGGCCCCGAGTGGGCCGGGCTGTCGGTGACCATGCCGCTGAAGCGGGCCGTGATCCCGTTGCTCGACGAGATCACCGAGACCGCGGCCTCGGTGGACGCGGTCAACACCGTCGTGTTCACCGAGGACGGGCGCCGCGTCGGCGACAACACCGACATCCCCGGCATGGTCGCCGCCCTGCGGGAACACGGCATCGAACAGGTCGACTCGGCGGCGATCCTCGGCGCCGGCGCCACCGCCTCCTCCGCGCTCGCCGCACTGGCCCGCGTCTGCACCGGCGAGGTCGTCGCCTACGTCCGCAGCAAGGCGCGCGCCGCCGAGATGCGGCAGTGGGGAGAGGGGCTCGACATCGAGGTGCGGACAGCGGACTGGGCGGACGCCGCACAGGCCCTGCACGCCCCGCTCGTCGTCGCCACCACCCCGGCCGGGACCACCGACGCGCTCGCCTCGGCGGTGCCGGAACGGCCCGCCACCCTCTTCGACGTGCTCTACGACCCGTGGCCGACGGCCCTCGCGGCCCGCTGGTCGGCGTACGGCGGGGGCGTCGTCAGCGGCCTCGACCTCCTGGTGCACCAGGCGGTGCTCCAGGTGGAGCAGATGACGGGGTGTACCCCCGCCCCGCTGGACGCCATGCGCGAGGCCGGCGAGCACGCGCTCGCCGCCCGCTAGGAGCGGCTCGGTTCCGGCAGGGAACGCGGTGTCCCGTCCGTCCTGTGGACCGGCGGCCGGTTACCGCGCCCGGACGTGGGAGGATCGGAGGTGGCGGGCCGGGGCCGCGCACCCGGTCACGCCGTTGCCGTACGCGAGGACACGCGTACGGCGGGCAGTACCAGGGCGCGAGCACTGAGGAGCACCGTTGAGCAGGTTGCGCTGGCTGACCGCGGGGGAGTCCCACGGTCCCGCACTCGTGGCGACGCTGGAGGGGCTACCCGCCGGCGTGCCGATCACCACGGAGATGGTGGCCGACCACCTGGCCCGGCGCCGGCTCGGTTATGGACGCGGCGCGCGGATGAAGTTCGAGCGTGACGAGGTCACGTTCATCGGTGGTGTGCGGCACGGTCTCACCCTGGGGTCCCCGGTCGCGGTGATGGTGGGCAACACCGAGTGGCCGAAGTGGGAGCAGGTGATGGCGGCCGACCCCGTCGACCCCGAGATCCTGGCGGGCCTGGCCCGCAACGCCCCGCTGACCCGCCCGCGGCCCGGCCACGCCGACCTGGCCGGCATGCAGAAGTACGGCTTCGACGAGGCCCGGCCGATCCTGGAGCGCGCCTCCGCCCGGGAGACCGCGGCCCGGGTCGCGCTGGGCGCGGTGGCCCGGTCGTACCTGAAGGAGACGGCCGGCATCGAGATCGTCTCGCACGTCGTGGAACTGGCCTCGGCGAAGGCGCCCTACGGCGTCTACCCCAAGCCGTCCGACGTCGAGAAGCTGGACGCCGACCCGGTGCGCTGCCTGGACGCGGACGCCTCGAAGGCGATGGTCGCGGAGATCGACCAGGCCCACAAGGACGGCGACACCCTCGGTGGTGTGGTGGAGGTGCTGGCGTACGGGGTGCCGGTGGGTCTCGGCTCGCACGTGCACTGGGACCGCCGGCTGGATGCCCGGCTGGCCGCCGCCCTGATGGGGATCCAGGCGATCAAGGGTGTCGAGGTCGGCGACGGCTTCGACCTGGCGCGCGTGCCCGGTTCGAAGGCGCACGACGAGATCGTCGTCACCGACGAAGGCATCAGGCGGGCGACGGGCCGTTCCGGCGGCACCGAGGGCGGGCTGTCCACGGGTGAGCTGCTGCGGGTGCGGGCGGCGATGAAGCCGATCGCGACCGTGCCGCGGGCCCTGCAGACCGTGGACGTGGTCACCGGCGAGGCGACCGCCGCCCACCACCAGCGCTCCGACGTGTGCGCGGTCCCGGCGGCCGGGATCGTCGCCGAGGCGATGGTGGCGCTGGTCGTCGCGGACGCGGTCGCGGAGAAGTTCGGCGGCGACTCGGTGCCCGAGACCCGCCGCAACGTCCAGTCCTACCTCGACACCCTGGCGATCCGGTGAGTCCGGTGACCGCCGTGCCCCTGATCGTGCTGGTCGGCCCGATGGGCGTGGGCAAGTCCACCGTCGGGCAGCTGCTCGCGGAGCACCTGGGCTGTGCGTACCGGGACACCGACGACGACATCGTCAGCGCGCAGGGCCGCACCATCGCGGAGATCTTCGTCGAGGAGGGCGAGGAGGCCTTCCGGGCGATCGAGAAGCGGGCGGTGCGCGAGGCGCTCGCCCGGCACAGCGGTGTCCTCGCCCTCGGCGGCGGCGCGATTCTGGACACGGACACCCGCGCCCTGCTGGCCGGGCAGCGCGTCGTCTACCTCTCGATGGACGTCGAGGAGGCGGTCAAGCGCACCGGCCTCAACGCCGCCCGTCCGCTGCTGGCGGTCAACCCCCGTAAGCAGTGGCGGGAGTTGATGGAGGCAAGGCGGCACCTGTACGAGTCGGTCGCCACGGCCGTGGTGGCGACCGACGGCCGTACGCCCGAAGAGGTCACCCAAACCGCCCTGGACGCACTGGAGTTGAAGACCGCAATTCCCGGGGGACAACCCCCGGACCCCCGGCCGGAGGACGTAATGGCGAACCAGATTACAAGGATCCAGGTCGGCGGCACCGCGGGCAGCGAACCGTACGAGGTTCTGGTGGGCCGTCAACTCCTGGGCGAACTGCCCGGGTTGATCGGCGACCGGGTCAAGCGGGTCGCGATCGTCCACCCCGAGGCACTGGCCGAGACCGGCGACGCGCTCCGCGATGACCTGGCCGCGCAGGGCTACGAGGTCGTCGCCATCCAGGTGCCGAACGCGGAGGAGGCCAAGACCGCAGAGGTCGCCGCCTACTGCTGGAAGGCGCTCGGTCAGTCCGGGTTCACCCGCTCCGACGTCATCGTCGGCGTCGGCGGCGGCGCCAGCACCGACCTCGCCGGGTTCGTGGCCGCGACCTGGTTGCGCGGAGTGCGCTGGATCGCCGTCCCGACCACCGTGCTCGCCATGGTGGACGCGGCCGTCGGCGGCAAGACCGGCATCAACACCGCCGAGGGCAAGAACCTCGTCGGCTCGTTCCACCCCCCGGCCGGTGTGCTGTGCGACCTTGCCGCGCTGGACTCCCTCCCGATCAACGACTACGTCTCCGGGCTCGCCGAGATCATCAAGGCCGGCTTCATCGCCGACCCGAGGATCCTGGAGCTCATCGAGGCCGACGCCGAGGCAGCCCGGACCCCGGCGGGCCCGCACACCGCCGAGCTCATCGAGCGCTCCATCCGGGTCAAGGCCGAGGTCGTCTCCTCCGACCTCAAGGAGTCGGGCCTCAGGGAGATCCTCAACTACGGCCACACGCTCGCCCACGCCATCGAGAAGAACGAGCGCTACAAGTGGCGCCACGGCGCGGCCGTCTCCGTCGGCATGCACTTCGCCGCCGAACTGGGCCGCCTCGCGGGCCGGTTGGACGACGCCACCGCCGACCGCCACCGCGCGGTCCTGGAATCGGTCGGCCTGCCGCTGCACTACCGCTACGACCAGTGGCCCAAGTTGCTGGAGACCATGAAGGTCGACAAGAAGTCCCGCGGCGACCTGCTCCGCTTCATCGTCCTGGACGGGCTGGCCAAGCCCACCGTCCTGGAGGGACCCGACCCGGCCGTCCTCCTCGCCGCGTACGGCGAGGTGGGCGAGTAGGTCCCGCCGTACTCCACCGGCCCGATTCGCCTTGCGCACCGGGCACTTCGGGCCGCCCCCGGCCGTTTCACCAAATGACCGCCGGGGGCGGTACCGTTCGGTAGCAAGCGGGGCCGCCCCGCTGTCAGCGCCTATCGCCTGTACGAGACGGAGTGGCACCGGATGCAGCACGCAGTGGGTTCTCCGCTGCCGCCGCCCCACCAGCCGGGGCACGGACCGGCAACCGGCTGGTCGCCGGCCGCACATCATCCGGGGCAGCACCACCCGGATACACACCAGAACTCCGCCCCCGTGCCCCCGCCGCCCCCCGCCCCCGGCTTCACCGGGGCTCCCGCGCCTGCGGTGCCCCCCACACCGCAGCACGCCCCGGTGCCCCCGGCCCCCGACACCACCGGCCATGTGCCGCTGCCGCCCGGCGGCCCCGTCCCCATGCCCACCGCCCCGCCCGCGACGGCCCCCCACGACCCGGCCGCCACCACCCTCGCGGTGCTGCTCATCGGCCCCGCGGGCGCCGGCAAGACCAGTGTCGCCAAGTACTGGGCGGACCACCGCCGGGTCCCCACCGCCCACATCAGCCTGGACGACGTCCGCGAATGGGTCCGCTCCGGCTTCGCCGACCCCCAGTCAGGGTGGAACGACCACTCCGAGGCGCAGTACCGCCTGGCCCGCCGCACCTGCGGCTTCGCCGCGCGCAACTTCCTCGCCAACGGGATCTCGTGCATCCTCGACGACGCCGTCTTCCCGGACCGCCCGGTCGTCGGCCTCGGCGGCTGGAAGCGGCACGTCGGCCCGGGGCTGCTGCCCGTGGTCCTGCTGCCCGGCCTGGAGATCGTCCTGGAGCGCAACGCCGAACGCTCCGGCAACCGCCGCCTCACCGACGAGGAGGTCGCCCGCATCCACGGCCGCATGGCCGGCTGGTACGGCTCCGGCCTCCCCATCATCGACAACTCCCAGCTCGACGTACCCCAGACGGCCCAGGTCCTGGACGACGTACTGGCAAGGTCGATAGCCAGCCCACCGAACTGGTGAAGCCGGGGGACCGAGCCCGGCCGAAGGCGCGCGGGGCCGTATCGGCACGCGGCTCGGCCGCGTGAGCGAGACCGGCCCCCACCGCGCCGCGGACGACGGACCACGCTCGGACGCACCCCGGTCCCCCGAACGGCACTCTCCCAACCGGCACAATCCCGACACGGCTCCTACGCTCGTGTCATGTCAGAGGTCTACGCCGCCCGCCGAACCCGCCTACGGGAACGCTGCCAAGCCGGCGGCAGCGCCTCCGCGCTGGTCACCCGCCCCGCCAACGTCCGCTACCTCGCGGGCACCGCCCCCCATCACGCCGTCCTGCTCCTCGGCAGGGCCGAGGATCTGCTGCTGTGCCCCGGACCGCCGGACGACCGCTTCTCGGAAGGCCGGCCCGATCAGACGCTGCGCGTGCAGCTGTTGCCCGGACCCGGCGGCGACCCCGCCGTCGCCGCGGCCGGCCTCGCGGCCGGACAGGGCGGTGACTCCCTCGCCGTCGAGGAGCATCACCTCACGGTCGCCCGGCACCGGGCCATCCGTTCGGTGGTGCCCCGGCTGCGCCTGGCCGACATGGGGGGCGCGGTCGAACAGCTGAGGGTGGTGAAGGACGAGGAGGAGATCTCCTGCCTCAGGATCGGCGCCGAGATCGCCGACCAGGCACTGGGCGAGCTGCTCGAGTCCATCCTTGTCGGCCGCACCGAACGCCACCTCGCCCTGGAACTGGAGCGCCGCCTCGTCGACCATGGCGCCGACGGCCCTGCCTTCGCGACCTCCGTGGCCACCGGCCCCAACTCCGGCAGACGCTGCCACCGCCCCACCGACCGGCGGGTCGAGGAGGGCGACTTCCTCTCCGTCTGTCTCGGCGCGACCTACCGCGGCTACCGCTGCGAGATCGGCCGCACCTTCGTCATCGGTACGTCCCCCACCGACTGGCAGATCGAGCTGTACGACCTCGTCTTCGCCGCTCAGCGGGCCGCCCGCGAGAAACTGGCCCCGGGCGTCGCCTACCGCGACGTGGACCATGCCGCACGCCAGGTGCTGGATTCCGCGGGATACGCCGAGAACCTTCCCGCCCTGACCGGACACGGTGTGGGACTCGAAATCGACGAGGACCCGCAGTTGGCCCCCGCGGCCATGGGTAAACTGGACGCCTGCGTGCCGGTCACCGTCGAACCCGGGGTCCACCTCCCGGGCCGGGGCGGCGTCCGGATCGATGACACGCTCGTCGTTCGCCCCGAGGCGGACGGCGGACCCGAGCTACTCACCATCACGACCAAGGAGCTGCTCGCGCTGTAGCGACCCCAGGGAAGTCCAGGCACTTCCCCGGCGCCGCTGGAGTCCGTGCCCCGGGGTCGTCCACGTCAGTCCAGGAGATTCCGCAACCGTGGCTTCCACGAACGACCTCAAGAACGGCCTGGTGCTCAAGCTCGAAGGCGGCCAGCTCTGGTCCGTCGTCGAGTTCCAGCACGTCAAGCCCGGCAAGGGCCCGGCCTTCGTGCGCACCAAGCTCAAGAACGTGCTCTCCGGCAAGGTCGTCGACAAGACCTTCAACGCCGGCGTCAAGGTCGAAACGGCCACTGTCGACAAGCGTGACATGCAGTTCTCCTACATGGACGGCGAGTACTTCGTCTTCATGGACATGGAGACCTACGACCAGCTGATGGTCGACCGCAAGGCCGTCGGCGACTCCGCCAACTTCCTGATCGAGGGCTTCACGGCCACCGTCGCCCAGCACGAGGGCGAGGTGCTCTTCGTGGAGCTCCCGGCCGCCGTCGAGCTGGTCGTGCAGGAGACCGAGCCGGGCCTTCAGGGCGACCGCTCCACCGGTGGCACCAAGCCCGCCACCCTGGAGACCGGCCACCAGATCAACGTGCCGCTCTTCATCACCACCGGTGAGAAGATCAAGGTCGACACCCGCACGAGCGACTACCTCGGCCGGGTGAACAGCTAACCGTGGCTGCCCGCAACACGGCCCGCAAGCGTGCCTTCCAGATCCTCTTCGAGGGCGACCAGCGCGGGGTCGACGTCCTGACCGTCCTCGCGGACTGGGTCCGGCTCTCCAGGGACGACCCCCGGCAACCGCCGGTGAGCGAGTACACGATGCAGCTGGTCGAGGGCTACGCGCAGCACGCGAAGCGCATCGACGAGCTGATCGCCCAGTACTCGGTCGGCTGGACGCTGGACCGGATGCCGGTCGTCGACCGCAACCTCCTGCGTCTGGGTGCCTACGAGCTGATCTGGGCGGACGAGACGCCGGACGCCGTCGTCCTCGACGAGATGGTGCAGCTGGCGAAGGAGTTCTCCACGGACGAGTCGCCCTCGTTCGTC
>Ga0307516_10005307_pt1 | contig 15508 bp, 24 predicted proteins | sample 19_EM_MG_FD_203310 | JGI IMG/M metagenome (GOLD analysis project Ga0307516, IMG submission 203310) | Populus trichocarpa ectomycorrhiza microbial communities from riparian zone in the Pacific Northwest, United States - 19_EM | ecosystem: Host-associated > Plants > Roots > Unclassified | place...
AGCGCTACGAGAATGGTGCGGCTCTGGCCAAGGACATGGGTGTCAGCCCTGCCCAGCTAGAACAATCCTTCAAGGACTACAACAACGTCGTCAAGACCAAGAAGGATCCATTCGGTAAAAAGTTCTTCCAACCCGGCGAGTGGAAGATGAACGATATTTTCAATGTTGCGATCATGACCCCCGTCCTCCACTATACCATGGGTGGTCTCGAGATCGATCCCGAGTCCCGTGTCCTCGGTACCGACGGCAAGCCCATCCCCGGACTCTTCGCCGCCGGTGAGGTTGCTGGCGGTGTCCACGGTGCCAATCGTCTCGGTGGCTCATCCCTACTTGGATGTGTGGTCTTCGGACGAGTGTCTGGTGACTCTGCCGCTGCCTACCTCCTACAACAAACAAGTGTCCTCGCCGACAAGGCCACTGGTAGGCTGGGCGCCGTTGCTGGCCATTTGGAGGCCGCTAAGGTATGCTAACCCGCCTGATTGAAAGAGTGCTAGGTGACCAAGCGCATTTACAGCCACAGGAACAGCCGAAACCTGAGACCAGGATAGAGCCGTCGAATGCTGGGGCTAAAGTCTTCACCCTCGACGAGGTTGCCAAACACACAACAAAGGATGACGCTTGGGTCATCGTTAACGGCCAAGTCCTCGACGTCACTTCCTTCTTGCCGGACCACCCAGGAGGAGAGAAGGCTATCATGCTCTACGCTGGCCGAGACGCCACTGAGGAGTTCAACATGCTCCACGACGCTAAGGTCATTCCAAGATACGCCCCTGATTCCGTTATCGGTACCCTGAAGAAGTGAGTCTTTTGTCGGGAGTTGGACTGCCTATCTATTCCGCGAACTCGGGTGTTCACCCCCTTCTTGGACGCGGACACCCCTGTGGTTTGTATACATAGTACCTATTGATATTCATATACTCATCTGTTTTAAACAAAACCTTGTGGCATCGAGCACGACATACAATGATGTGTGGCCAGCTTGAAATCTGACAGCATAAGTACACGGAATAGGTCCTAACGGGTTGAGGCAGTAGATCCATGTCTGAATTATCGCGGTAGGTAGTGTACACAGTCGAAAACGGAAAAACTTTCTACGGTTACTTTCTATCCCACAACGTCACTCGCCAACTCGGTTCCACGATCTGCGGTTTTGCGATCTTATCCAGAGGGTCCTGTGGTTTTGCGATTTCACCCGCCCCGGGAAGGGGATTCGCCGCCGTCGCATTCGCCCCATTCGTGACCTCCTTTGGTTCAGGAGGTCGAGTCCAGACTTCTTCGATAGATTTGGAGAGCTCTTCATGGAAAGCAACCAGCTCGGCTTGGAGAGCTTTACCCTCTTCTCGATGTCCGTCCGTGAATTGGACCATGTGCGGGAGAAGTTTCCCTGCCTCTCCTAGAAAAACATGAACGAGAAGGATTCTCCCTCACGGAGGAGTTCGCATTCCCTCGCGTACCTTGAACTGTGGTCAACCTCGCGCACATCTTTGCTATTGATTGCAACAAGTACTCTTCTTCGTCGACTGTCCCCTTCCTCCCAGATCCGACTTTACGTTCAGCCTTGCGTCTAGATCTTGAACTTTGCCTAGGAAGCGACCCTTAGATTTTCCCAACAAAGATGGAGACCTCAAAGGGGCTACCTTGATTTCTTTGAAGCTGTAGAGGGTGCAACAGTGTACCTTGTGAATGTTGTCGGAGCCATCGAGACATCTGTCATCACATCGACATTGTGCAAATCCACATCATCATTGCCATAAAATTCGTCTGAAAAATATCGGGTGCCGGAATCAGTTCCCGTTTTAGTTTTCGTGAAATCTAAAGGTGATTCCATACCTGGTTGCTCGGCCTTTTTGATCCTCAGCTCGCGGACACGAGTAACCTGCTTGGAAAGTTGAGACTTCATCTCGCTCAGATCTTCTGTGAGTTGCGATTTGGTTTCAAGTGTGCCAGGGTGGATGATCTCTTCCGTTAGTTCCGGCACAGTATGGAGAGAGACCTGAGCAAAAACAACTTCGGTGATGGCCCACCATAGGGGAGGGGAGTGGAGCTTACAATCCGACGAGCATCCGCGAAGAAATTCCCTTCAATGTATGCGATCACAGCCTGCCTCACATCTCCAGCGTAGTCAAGCAAGACCGTTGCCGCTTCAGCGTGCCGCTTCTTCGAGCTCAGATCATCTGTGAAGAGCCGGTCAACACCAAGGTGGACCGAGAGTGTGCACATATCTCACCCGCTACTCTGAGCCCCATCTCAACAAGCGCATCTTCCGGAAGACTCTCTCGAACCGCAAGGTCGAACAACTCCCTCCAATCCAGAGCTTTTTCATAGGCGATCATGGCCTTAGCTGATTTCTCCGCTTGGATGAACACTGGGGGTGCGAAAACGTCGGGAGGAAGGCTGGACGATATCGAATATCCCCTCACCTAGAGCCGCCTGCGAAAATTCTCTTCTCTCGAACAGGTATTCGCCGTAAACATTCAGGACGGACTAGATTTCCCCCGACGGTTAATTGGGACCCAGAAACATTGCAACGGCCCGGACAAGACCTTGTAGTTCTCCGTCCTTTCCCATATTGACAGCGCGAGGTTGTACAACCGGTGTTTCTCTACGTAAACCATTGCCTCGTCGAACCGGTCGGGACCTGGTTGTTTGCGTGAGATCCCCACATGAAGGTGACTTCCGGCTAAGAAACGTACCAGCATTGCTCAAGTTCCTCAAAGCCTTTTCGTGCCGCTTGAGATGATCGTCGATCTTGAACTTCTGGTAATTCGTCTCCAAGGACCTCAGCTCCCGAAGGAACGGCAGATACTCTCTTGGGTCCTACCAGTCGTCAGATCCGGTCGCGTTTACAGTCGGAGCCCGGTGCGGTACCTTTTGTGCGTGTTGGGCGATCATCAGAACGAGGGAAAAGTCGTACATCCCCAACGCGATGTCGAGCAGCGTGGTGGCATCTACGAGGAAGATGATATATTTCACAGCATCTTCAACCAAGTGAGGTGCACTTTCTAGGAGCCGCCCCACTCTCATCAGTCCATATTTCAGACAAAGTAAAGGAGGATGTACCTCGAACTCGTAGCAACAGCCCCAAACCAGCCTCATAGTCCGGGGGTCGACGGAACACATACGCGGTGAGGATGGAATTAATATACCGGTTCAGGTGTCTGTTTTCCAGTTCGGTCCTAACACTATCGCACACTCGACCGATCATCTCAGTTGCCATCGTACTCCTCCTTCATGATACGGGGAGTCAGTTAAGTCGCTGAACGCTTCTATATAGGTCCACATACCCTACACTCGTCAGGAAAAGGTTGATGTAGTCGACATCGTCGATCTGTTCTACGAAGGTCGAAAGGTCCGAGAAGAAGACATCGGGGTTGTGTTCGATGAGGACGTTGAGATCAATGCGGTGCTTGCGGCATGATAAGAATGCCTTGCGCCAATGCCCGCTGTGGGTTTCCAAGTCAGCGCCTTAGGATGCAGGGCAACGGGAGAGGTCTCACCCATCAATGGCTTTCTTCACAACCTCTAACACCAGCGGCCGTGGGTTGACGGTCTCTAGATTCCCTCTGGGCATCTGCAGCACCAAAGCCATGCTACTCGACACCGCCGTGACGATCCTAGACCCTCTTTCCACCCTGCGAACCTCACTTTCGACCCCCTTTTCGCCAGCGGGGAGGGCCAAAAAGAGTGGTTGAACCGGGACGAAGTGGGCCTCGTGTGCCGAGGTCACGTAGATCACAAACCCAGAAACGCAATGGAAAGAGTTGGCGTTCGTCGCAAGCGACGCGGATCCAGAGAGGTTTGCGGCATACAGCTTCCCGGCCCTAGATAGCCCGATGAAGAGAGGGTGGTCGCCGCCAGAAGGGTTCAGCTCTTTGCGGATAGCGGGACAGAATTCTGGGAATTTGGCGACTTGGTTCGTAGACCCTGAGATATCAACTAATGGCCTCGTTAATGAGTAACTAACATGGGTAACTAACCAACACAGATGGGGACGTACCTTGGAAAACCTGCCCCAGAGAATCCTGCCAGACATCTACAGCTGCGTCTGGTATTATCCCGCCCCCTCCGGATAAGTTGACTTCGTTCTTAACGTCAAAATTTCCGCTCCCAGCCTCTGCGTATGTCAGAACGTCGTTCTCCCTCGACCCGAGGATCGCGAGGGTGACCTTCTCATCGACGATCGCAGAAACGCTGACACGCCTCGCGACGCCAGCGGAGACGGAGCCTTCTCCGACCTTTGTAGGATTCATGATCTTCCCAGGACCAGGACCAAGCCTCGTCTGGAGAGCCCACACCTGTACCAGTCCGCTCTCCCATAAGAAAGCGACCGTGTCATTTGTCGAGGAAAAAGAGGCGTGCAAAGGTGCTCGAGTGGAAGGGAGAACAAGCTGAAACGACGACATTGGTGGAGGGACATTTTGAGAGCGAAAAGGCGTAAGAAGCGCGTTAACTTCGAGGATAAGAAGTCAGATGATTTGAGAGATGCCTTGAATTCATTCACTCACGTCCGTCCATGACCATAACGGTCCCAGTGTCGCTCGGGAATGTGGATGCCGACACCCATGTCTCCCATTCATACGTCCGCAGGGATAACTTGGCTGAGGCAGCGAATTAGGAGATGTCACAGGCGATGGGGAAAACGCGCGCACAAGGAGTAGCAAGGATCAACTTGGAGCCATCTTCGGGGTGCCAAAGTACCCGTGTAAATCGTTCGCCGGTTGGGGATTCAATCTCCTGCTTTAAATACCTACCGAGGTTACCGACCTGCGGGACCGATCCTCGTATGACCGCTCACCAATGGTAGTTGCAAGTGGTCCACAGTTGAACTGCCGAAGATTAAGTTCGAAGAACGGAAGAACAAGAGACGGCTAACGAACCCACATCATTTTCCTGTCCCCTGATCCAGACGGATAGGATATTAGAGTCGGAACTCCAAGACATATCCTTGACGGAGTATCCCCAGCTGATCTTCCCACCCAAGGTAATCTTCTTCCATGGCTCTCTCAAATTAAACTCGCCGTGCCTGAGACCATTCCTTTCGAAAAACACGACATCGTGCCGCCCCTCTTTCCCTGCACCTCCGCCTTCGAAGCCGAACCTCTGGGTAGAAGCGATGAGGTTCCCGGAGGGCCTCCACGAAAGGGGGTGTTCCAATCCAGGGACTGGTTCGGAGGTGGATTGCAAGGCAGCATCTCGGTTGTACACCCTCAGAATTCGCTTTCTCAGACCACTCTGAGGATTTCTGGTAGATAGGGCGGAGACCACGAAGTACGCCCCATCCCCGCGCCAACTGATCCGGGGGATTTCGTCGTCGTCGGGGCTGGAGCCGGTATCGTCGAGATTAGTGGTAGCTTGAGCTGCGACCTTCCCGAGTGAACCGTGGAACTGGGTTTGTTTAGAGCCCCAGCCAACGTTGATCGGTGCATCTGTAAGGAGATACGTCATCATCTGCTTGAACTCTGGGCCGTGTAGCTTATCGATACCTTCTCCGTATTCCTCGGTATGGAAGGACACTTCAGAGAGAACATCAAAGGTCGATGTCATTAACATTAGCTTGTTGTCGCCTAAAACCTCTATCATCGTCTCCATCGGTTGTGCTGATCAGCGACGTACCCGTGATCAAGGCCAGCAATGATTCATCTGGGCTCCATGAGGCAGCAAGGATCCCAAAATCGATAGATCCGACGGTGTCCGCCTGCGACATATATTCGGTAAGAAGTCCTAAAATTTTGTCGGGAGACCCACGATCGGGGCATCGTTTTGCAGTGAAACGGTGACAATATCTCCACAGCGTAGAATTACGGCCAACTCCCGGTTATCTGGCAAGACTTGGCATGCGAGAACTTGGGATGGCGGTTGATTGAAGGATGGAATCGTATTTGAGGTGAACAGGGCCACTGGAGAGGGCTAATTCACGTCAACCAGTTACGATCGGCACAGATCTGAATCCCGTACCAGTATCGCCCCATCTTGCTGAGATCCAAGTTTTAAAATCTCGACCTCGATATCGGTGTCCCCGTTCTGTCGCTCCGATGTAACATAGATCGCATCCTCCTCGAGGTCGATCGCGACCGCGGACAGGTTTGCGTTGGGCAATGCGATGTTGTATACAGCTTGTAGTCCGAGGTTCCGCATTTTTAGAGGATTTTAGAGGATAAAATCTAGAAATACATAGATGGAGGAAGGGGAAGAGGAGAGATAGCCCAAATTCTCACGACCCACCCTCTTTTCGACTCGACTTCTGATGGGACCTTCACGGGCAGACGCCTCTTCCTCAAAAAGGCCCTCTAAGCGCAAGAAAAATGTCGATCCGGCTTCGTCGACGTCAGAGAAAACGCCAGGGGTGTCGAAATTGAAGGCGCAGTTGCGGCAGACCAGGAGGTTATTGGCCAAAGTGTGTTATAGTCTCAAGTTGAACGTCCACTTTCCCAGTTCCAACCATCCAGGATGACCTTGCCGCAGATGTGAGAGTGGAAACGGAACGAAGGCTCAAATCGCTTCAAGGAGACTTGGGGGGGGCCGAGACCGCGAATAAGGAGAGGGCGTTGGCTGTGCGATACCACAAAGTGAAGTTCTTTGGTCAGTCTGACCCCGACCCCGCGTGCACTCCTATCTCTCATCAGGACCACCAAAACAGAGCGGCAAAAGCTGCTACGGAAAATCAACCAAGTTAAAAAACAAACACCGGTCGACGAGGACCGGTTGTTTGCCCTTCGAGTTGATCTGAACTACATCCTGGTACGGGACGGACAGCCCTTGTTCGGCGGGTACGCGAACGCTGATGAAATCCCCAGCACTACCCGAAACTGAAGAAATACGTGGCGCTATTCCCACCGACGCCAGAAGAAGGATCAACGGGAGAAAGATCCGGGTCCACGGAGACGGGCGCAGCACGGGAAGAGGTGCGGTCCCTCGTCCGGGGGCGGATGGAAAGGGGGGAGATCTCGCGCACACCGGAGGCGGGGTTGGCTGTTGACGAGAGGGGATGATCCCCACAAACGTTGGACGGTTGACAGCAGGCAACTAGAGCTACATTTCGCTTACGCGCTGGTTACATTGTATACCCCAACTAGTGGCGAGGGCTTTCCTTCCGCTTTCGGTTTACATCGCTTTTCCTTTCTTCGCCCTCCTCTTCCTCCCCCCCCCCCCCCAACCCCGCCCAATGAGCTCAGTCTCGCCTGCGGCCTTCCTTCTTTGGTCGATTTTAGCCATCGTCGTGCGTACCAGTCGCGTGGAAATACTCTACCAGTCCGCTCACCTGCGCGCAATTCTTGCACACAGTTCCTCTGTTTCCTCGCACAACACCTCTGGAATTATGACAGATTCAAATGTCTCAAGTGGAACTCAGGGCGACAACCAGGCGCATTCAAGAGAGTCATGACCGTCAGTTCTCTCTGTGTCCGTGGATACGACGCAGCTCCAAGCGGCTGAACCCTCTGTTCTTCAGTACTCATATCTGGCCTCCGTGCCGCTGCTGGTCGTGTTCAGCACAACGATGACAGCGATCAAAGTGCGAGAAGGTGAGCCTTAGGAACCCACTGCGATTTACACTACAACCGGTCACACTACCTTCCTTGTAGGGTGGATCGTACTTCCGGATCGATTGAGTACGTGGACGATTCCCGGCCCGGCATCGACGACGGACCTGGCTAACACACCCCGACAGTAATCCCTCGGCCGGTGCAGTTGTATTCTGAGAGTTCCAGGTCTTTGCTCCTCCCTCTATACTTTCTCTTCGCAGGGACCTGGGCCCTGGAGCTGTGAGTCTCCCACATCACGGGTTCCCTTTCACCTGCCGATCGCCAAGCTGATGATTTGAATTTGTGATCAATCAATAAGCATCACTCACCTGGAAGGCAAGAATCCAAGCCTCCTTGTCGTGAAAACGTTCACCCACTTACGCGCTCATCCGCAGAACTGACGTTCTGGCTGTTCATGCTGAACCAGGGTCCTAGTAAGGGCCAGTGGTTCTCCAGTCTCGAGTACAAAATGTGGTTTTTTGGTATGTTGCCCTCACCCGCTTAGGTGTGATTTTCTCTGATGGTATCAATCCTCCCAGGGAGCTTTGTTGCTGGCCTGGGGCTCCCCCTCACTGCACTTGTGGCCAAGAACAACATCGTACTTGTAATAACCTCCATCTGCGCTTTGGGTAGGACCCAACTAAATCGCTCCCGAACAGTGTGACGCTTGGATCGTTGTAGTCGGCTCATCCGGGTCGCTTGCTACGACCCTCGCATTCATTTACGTTCTCATCAAGTTCCCTAGCTTCCTCCGTCATATCAAATCTGAGGGAGCCGAAGCCGCCATTGTTGTCCAACTTCACACCTTTTACCGTTTGAATGTGAGACATATCCTGCCTATCATATGTTCATAGCTGAGATACTCGTACAGATCGCTCGCTTCATCTTCCGCATGATGTTCTGCGTACCGCTGCTCACAATAGGGGTTGACGCGGTTGGGCCGGGCGGGCAAATCATCAACCGCCATCCGTGAGTACACCATTCGTCGATGGTCTCCGACGTACCTCTGATGCAGTGCGTATAGATTTTGGTCAGGTACATCAGCTTCTCGTTCTACATTGAGCATCGTTCCTCATCCCACGACTTAGATTTCCTTTTCATGCTCGGCGGAATCGGATGTTTTTTCTCTTCCGCGATAACTCTTTTGGTGTGTTGGTATACCAGTACCCGCCGCCCGCCCGTTTTTGCTGATGCATCGGACTTGCCAGATCTTCTTCCCCCGTAACATTACAAACGAGATAGGCTACCAAGTCAAGCCGCAATCTCCTACCCCGAACTCCAGACCCCCATCCAACTACACCTTTCCACAACCCACGTCTCCCAAGAGCCCCGTGAATTTTGTGCAGTACCACCAGCAACAACCACGGGAGTATCCCCCTATCGAGGTGGAATACGGTTTCCCGCACCCAACATCACGATCGAGGACGAGGTTGGACCGGAATTTCAGGTCCTTGGATTTCGAGGTAGGTCTCCGGGAAGACAGCTCGTCAAGTTATTCCGAAGCACCCCCTTATCATCAGTACCCGGAGGAAGACCGGTGGGAAGATCGGGGTCGTGGGAGACGAAGGGAGAGCGAACGTCCACCAATGGTGGTGCTTGAGGCTTGGGCAAGGGCTGAGAGGGCTAACCCTCCTCAGCCAATAATGAACCTACACCCTTATGTGTGTGCTCTTGCGTTGGCGCGTAGAAGTGCTTAGGCTGACGTTCATAATTGCAGGTTGCCACTTTCACGTCTCCTATCGGTAAGTTACCCTGAGTCTGACAAACGCGCCGAGTTCTGATCAAACGACTTTGTAGATTTGGTCGACGTGTCTATGATCCCTTACGATAATCACCCACGATCGGTCTGACAACCGGCCCCGACCCCAGGCGTGACGAACAAACGTACCCTCCCGCCCTTCCGACTGGTGTATATTTAGAGATCGTTCTTGCTAATTCTTATAATCGGTACATATCCCTTTGAGTCCTCGCTTTATCCTCCGCCCTGTTTTCAGTTCGCCTCACTACATCCTCCATCGCCTCCCTTTTGCTGTCCATCCCGCTTTACCCCACCGAACCCGCTGTTTCTCGTCCCTCCCGTCTCTCTATCCTCAACTGCTGATACCATCCTTCAATATGCTCCGTCCCACTTCCCCCGGTTTTCATGCTTCTCTGTCACTCACTTCTTTGCACCATAACTGTGTAGTATCTGTGCCTCTCTTTCCTCCCGTTCATTTGTCTCCTTTCCACTGTTGTAATACCATGGGTTTTGTGGCTGTGTCGATACGGCACACTTGGCTAAGTCTCTCACCCCCTCCTTTCAACGAGACTTGTTCTGTGATATACGTACAATCGATATGCACGTGCGCCTTTTCGGTCGTCCGTTGTCATATCTCGTCCACCTTTGTTCCGTTCTCTGTTCGGGCATTCGGAATAAGATTCGAGCGGCCCAACTACCAACGCCACGCCGTGGAAACAGCCGTGCTTCTTTGATCGTCACGTGAGCCCCACGCGGTCCCTGAGCTGAGCGCGTCCGAGAGGAACAATGACCATATGGTGGAATGGAGGCTTCAATGGCGGCGGCTTATAAAAAGCCTCTGCACGTTGGAACCGTGCTTCATCTTCCTTCTCTTGCTCTCCCCCTCTTTCTTTCTTTTCCAAAGACCAGCGGTCGTTTCTCTCTTTCTTTACTTCATTCCCTCCCTCGCCTCCGCGCGCAGCACATCCGTTCCCAAGCCGGCCTGGACATCCGCTAAATCCTCAGTCGAACACCCACCGTCTTTCCCTCGCCGCAATGCAGCTCGGTCTCTCCTTCTCTGTCCTTCTCACTACCCTTCTCTTCGCCCTCGCCCAAGCCGCGGCCGTTCCGGTTAAACGATCGCCGGGCGTAGTGACACTTCCATTGAAGCGCTTGCCGCAGCAATCTGGTGTCCACCCTACCGTCGTGAGTCCCCCTTTGAATTGTTGTCTGGGTGGAATCAAATCGTAGTATTGATCACGCCTCCCACAGCTTTTGCAACAGCACATCAATCGCAGCCACCGTCGCCATGCGCGGATGAACCAATGCGAAGGTCCATCCACCGTTGAGCTGACGAAGCGGTTAGAGAAGCGGTTACGCTTGGCCCAGTTCCCGAAATACGACAAGAGATACAACCGCAGCGGCGTCAACAGGCTCTCCAGTGATGGTGGTCCCGACATTAAGGGGGCGAACAGACTGCAATCTGATCCTCATGGAGACGAGGTCGAAAATAGCAACACGACGGAGTAAGCGCTTCACCCGCTCTAGATTCGTTCGATCTTAACACCCCCTATCAAGCGGATCGATTCTTCTGGTCGGCAAAACGACACCCGCCCAAGGCTTCCCAAAGTCTGCGCTTGACGCTGCAAACGCTGGCGGCCTCACGAAAGCCAACCCACCCACTGCAGCCAATTCGATTGGACTTGATGTCGAGTGAGTTTATTTCATCTCCCCCCGCGTTGATCACTCCCCCAACTGATGTCTTTTGAAAGAGCGAACGATGTCGGGTACATTGCCACCATTAAAGCCGGAACCCCTCCACGTGAATTTTCCATCTTGATGGACAGCGGTTCTGCCGACTTCTGGATCGGTGCGGAGGGGTGCAAATCCCTAGCTGGTGGTGGTTGTGTGCGTGTGGTTTCATCTCGGTCCGTCAAATAACGATCTGATCTGGCGTTGTTTCTCCACCTAGGGTAACCACGTCTTTCTCGGTCCGCAATCTTCAACCAGTTTCCAAGACTCCGGAAAAGCCTTCCAGGTTACATATGGTTCTGGCTCAGTGCAGGGAAATATCATCGCTGATAATGTCAACGTCGCTGGTCTGGCTTTGGATAAACATGTCTTTGGCGTTGCTCTTGTGGAATCTGTCGACTTCTCCCGCGACACGACCAAATTCGATGGTCTGATGGGCCTGGCCAAGTCCGCCCTTTCCCAACAAGGCGTCCCGACCCCTGTTGAATCTCTTGCGCAGCAAAAGTTGATCAAAGAGCCCATCACATCTTACAAGATCTCCCGAATTTCCGACGGTCTCAACGACGGCGAGATCACGTTCGGAGGTCTCGACCAGACCAAATTCGACCCCAAGACCCTCGTCTCCTTCCAGAACGTCAACCCGAATGGTTTCTGGGAGGGTCCTTTCACCGCATCGGTTGATGGCAATGACCTCGGACTCCAAGGTCGCACCGCTATCCTCGACACTGGCACCACCCTCGTTATCGCTCCCGCCGCAGACGCTACGACCGTCCACGCCAAGATCCCCGGATCGAAGAGTGACGGCCAAGGCGGTTTCGTCATTCCGTGCACCAACACTGCAGTCGTTTCGTTGACGTTCGGCGGTCAACAATTCGACATCAACCCCGTCGACTTATTATTCGCCCCTGTCGATCCGACAAATCTTGCAGGTGATTGCCTTTCGGGCATTAGTTCCGGGAATATTGGCGGTCCCCAGCAATGGCTGTAAGTTAACTGTCTTCACTTTACCACATCGGCACGGCTGACCTTCCCACAGTGTCGGAGACGTGTTCCTCAAGAACGCGTACTTCTCACATAACGTCGGCAACAACCAGATAAGCCTTGCGAAACTCGTTTAAATCCTCTGTATGTCACGAGGATTCCGACATGGGGTGTATGCACGGCCGTACTCCATTCCACCTTGGTTACTCATCAGCACAACGCAATTACTTACTACTTCTCTGGGGGAAGAGTTGTTCTCAATCATTTTGTATCAATCATTTACTGACACGATGTTGACCCATCATCTGCTCGACCGTAGCACCAATAAATGGACTATATTCACTGCATCTCTGCTGGATATCTTGTGGTGCGGCGATGTCCGGAATCTCCTGAATATCGAAGCGGTGGGGCTCGGAAGGTTCTGCGAACTCATCCGTAACGAACCGCAACCAGAGCTCACAACAGAAGAGTATGGGCAGCGACCGCCCACATCCGGATTATTGTGCTGCTGGGCGTGGTTACAACAACGTAACCAACGGGGTGACCGCTGCCCCACCGAGTCAAAGCGGTCCAAGCCCACCGTCATCACAACTAGGACGCGGCCCCCTCCAAAGTGAGGCTTACGATGTAAACTCCGGTTGCAGTAGCCGCGAGTCTTTGGAACGAAACCCTTCGCAATTCTAGGCGCATATATGCAGGTTGGGTCGAACGAGAGGCTAATATACAATCCATTCCGGGTGATCAAGGTACAAAGAAAGCCGATAACAATCGTCCAGGTCACGTCCAGCGCAGCGAACAACAAAAAGACACAGCAAGTACAGCAGTCACAGAGTTCCAGCCCACCATCCGATCGAGAGGTCGATTAATCCCAGGAGAGTATAGCAAAGACCACCTTGTTTACAGAACGGAGGGTAGAGCGAATCTGGTCGTCCTCTTCGTAATCGCCGTCGTCGTCGTCGTTTCCGTTCCAGATGGGATATACCTCCACAGATGGGATCCAGCTTGGCTCGTCTTTGTCGTCTTCGACATATTCCTGAACCTGCACTTCGCCGTGCTCGTGCTTGGTTATTTGTCAGTCCTCCCGAACGAACGTCTAACAGACCATCCGGCCTACTGTTTTAACGCCATCCAGCTCCAGTCCGCCGCTAAACTCCTCGGTGATCGTCAGCGATGGCTGTAACATCGGTTCTCCGTGTTGTGCGATACGCATCGCACGCATCCTCCTTGTCTCTCTGACCCCACCTTCCGAGTCCAATCTATCCACATCAGACCCAGCCTTCCTCTTACCTCCAGCGGTGGCAACGGGATCGTCCTTGTACCCGTCTCGCGTAGTAGGGTTGTGGCTCCTGTAAGTGCTAGCGGCAACATCTTTTCCGCCATTACAGCGTTCCTGACAGGTGCACCATTTACGCTCTGGCGGCTTTGACTTGGACTTGCGACCGGCTCGGGTCGACACGGGAGTTTTGCCCATCGTAAAAAGACGGAGGACGGGTATGGCGTAGCGCAAAGGAGGTAACCACTGACGAAATGCAACAGGCGGGGAGCTGCGAGTAGTTGGGTGTAGCGAGTCAAGAGAGAAACGGAAAAAGAGACGCGTCCTGAATTCCCCCAACAAGAAGACCGCCGAGGATAGAAATCCCATTGCCGAATGTGGAGGTCACTCTTATGGCTAACTTCCCGTCCACAGAAACGGGTACGCATGTACTGCAAAAACCGGCCACAACACTCAGGAGAGAGGGGAGCACCAAGAAGATATGGACGGGGTGGATGGGGATGGCCACAAACCTGAGATCTTCACTGCTCAGCGTCAGGGTTGAGTACGGCATCTACCAGCGGTGCCTTTCGCAAAAAACGAGCTGTCGGTTCTCAAGGAGGGCAAGGTCACCTTGACACCTCCCGCGTGCCTTTGTAGCTTGAGCGCTCGGCCCTCAGTACTTCAGTCATCCTTTCTCTCCTACCTCCCTTCACCATCTCACGAAATGGCCACAGAAACCAATACAACACCTCCCCCAGACGCCGACTTCGTCACTACTTGGGCTTTCCTGAAAGATGGCCTCGACGATATCTTGACCAAACCACAAACGGGAATATCCCATCACAAATACATGGCGCTCTCGACCACCTCCTACAACTACTGCACCTCCCCGAGACCCATATGTAAGCTCCCCCTCCACCCTTTCCTTTCCCCCCCGTCCGGCGTAACTGACAATGTACACACACACAAAAACAGCGGAACGCGTAGCCGTCAAAGGATCTGATTTGTACCAGAACCTCATCGGTTTTCTTGTAAGCCACTTAAGGACCCTAAAAGATGTCAGCTTTCCAACCAGTAATTGGGAAGACAGTATCTAACAGACCTTCCGATCCTATTCAGGCCTCAGAGTCTCTCCAGGACGAACCGTTACTACGGTACTACGCCACGGAATGGGATCGGTACACGAAGGCAGCCAATTATATGAACCGATTGTTCGTTTATCTCAATCGAGGGTGGGTGAGGAGCGAAAGGAGAGTCGGTCGGAAGGGTATCTACCCCGTCTACACAGTATGTCCGTCCCCCTGCACTCACTTATCGTCTATTCCGGAGTATGTGTTGACCGCACGGCCCTTCTCTCTCCCGCCACGCCAATGCCACTAAAGTTGTGTTTGGTGCAATGGAAAATCAACTTCTTCATCCCGATCCAAAACGACAGTTCCAAACTAGCCGGTGCCATCCTCCGACTCATCGAGCGCCAGAGGAACGGCCAAGAAATCGACCAGGGTCTCGTCAAGAAAGTCATAGACTCTTTCGTGTCTCTCGGCCTCGACGAGGATGACATCAGCGCAGTTCACTTGGGCGTGTACAGAGAACATTTTGAGATCCCCTTCCTGCGAGCGACTGAAAAGTACTACAAACTCAAGTCAGAGACCTTCCTCCCCGAAAATGGGATCTCCAATTACCTCGAGAAGGCCGAAGAATGGCTGAGAGAGGAGGAAGGCCGTGTGGAGAGGTGCCTCAACACGGAAACGAGGAAGCCGCTCATCAGCAGTTGCGTCTACATACTGATCAGGAAGCACCTCGAGTTGATGTACGAGGCTTCGGAGTGTTTTTTCGCCCATGACAGGGATGAGGATCTCCGGAGGGTGTACAGGCTCCTTACGAGGACTCCCGATGACCTCGAGCTGCTGAGGAGCAAGTTCGAGGAACACGTGAAGAGGGCTGGTCTAGCTGCCGTCTCGAGGCTCGTCGGGGAGGGCGGTACGGTGACGGAAGTTAACCCCAGGATTTATGTCGACGCATTATTCGAGGTCCACCGTAAGAGTACCCAGAAGGTCAACTGGTACTTCGAGGGCGAGGTCGGTTTCGCCGCTCGTCTCGACAAGGCCTGCAGAGAGTTCGCCAACGAGAACGCCGCCACCGGTACACCCGACGTCAAATCGTCTGAGTTGTTGGTCAAATATGCAGACGCTTTGTTGAGGAGGGGGAACAATATGGCCGAGGAATATCTCGAGAGTGCCTTGGACCGAGTGGCACGTACCTTCTCTCACTGGCTCGGCGTTT
>Ga0307516_10005308_pt1 | contig 15506 bp, 22 predicted proteins | sample 19_EM_MG_FD_203310 | JGI IMG/M metagenome (GOLD analysis project Ga0307516, IMG submission 203310) | Populus trichocarpa ectomycorrhiza microbial communities from riparian zone in the Pacific Northwest, United States - 19_EM | ecosystem: Host-associated > Plants > Roots > Unclassified | place...
ATGAGGATCGAAACTTTCGTCCGCGTGCGTGCCACGGATTTGCCTCCGTGTATCTCCTAATTTTTGAACAGAACCAACACGGGTCCTACCGCGAAGTTTTGGTCGCTGGAGACTTATCCCAGAAGGACCTTGGTCGGGCGGGGGACCAAGTTGTATTTCAGGTTAGCCGGCTGCAAACCGATTTCGACCTACCCGTTCTAACAACATATCAAGGGTATTTCCCGTATATGGCCCACGTCCCCGTATGGCGGAAGCGCGTCTGACACAGCCGAGTTCGTTTACGGCAACGACACTGTCTACTTCGCACAACCGAGTCTCTTCCAGCTTGCCCCTGGTGGTTCTGGGGCTGGGGCGTTCAATCTCACTCAACCTACGTCGTTCGGTCAGAATGATACCCCAAACAACACCCCCCCGTCGGCGGATGGCAACACACCTAAGAACAACGCAGGCGTGGTTTTACGGTATGCACCGCCTCCCCGCTAGAGATGTAGCTCGACGTCTTGATATTCGCCGTTTGAGATACCCCCGGTGGGGGATCAGGGTTCACTGCGAGAAGCTTCCCAACCCCGAAGTAAACTTGTGAAGAAGCTTGACATACCTTTTCTTGGACCAACTCGCTGATTTGTTCCTGCCAGGATACCCAAATCGAACCAATCGTTGACCTATGCCTTCATTCCTCGAGATTTTCTTCAAGGCTTGTTTGGGACGTACGACATGGACCTACCGAAGAAGTTCACCCAATCCCCCTGGTACATATTAGACTCGAATGATAGCGCCCCATCAAACATCGACCAGTCGACAATCGCTTGGATCGGTGGGTTCTTGTCGACGCCTCTCGCATCCTCCACGTCTAACCCGCGCGCTACAGGAAAATCCCTGAACGATGGCGCGGGTGTTAGCCTCCTCCCTGTATACCCCGAAGCGACCTGGGATCAAGAATGGACGATCGTCGAGACGGTCCTCCTCCGATTGGACACGGATTCCACGCCTTCCGGTCATTTCCCTGTACACGCAGTGAACTCGTTTTCAAGTCCCTCTCCAACGACCGTCAGGACCGGTTATGACGCCGCGGTTTGCGTGCAAAAGTACGAACCATGGATCACTGAAACATACAACACATCCATCGTATCCCCCTCCACTTTACGGATCGTCGAGAAAGGGAACGGTAGCACTTCGCTGCTGCCCAGTGGTAACATCCAAGGAGCTCCGATTGAGAACACTAGGTACCTCAATGCGACGGGAAAGAATGCTGTGTTCATCTACGCTCATGAGAATAGCATTGGTGGAATCATTGTGACGAACAACGATTGGATCGCTGGTAATTACCGCCCCACTCCTATCGTAGGTCCCACCGTGCCCCCGCGTACAACATTTCTTCTAACCTCGACCAACTCCACAGGCGGTTTCTTTCACCAATGGCACTGGACCCCAAGGATACACCGAACTCTCCCCAGACCGGCTCGCCGTCATCCGCGCACGGGCTAGTGCGGCTAACTCTCTACCGTACCTTGTGGGATCGGGACCCGTCGTCGCGCAATCGTACGGGGATGAGACGGTAGCATTCGCCACCTTCACGCAGTGGCAATTGATCGGCCTCCCGATACTTGTCTGGGTTCTTGGGATGATCGGAGAGCTGTTCGTGCCAACATTACCGCTCAACGTTCCACGGAGAGAATTTGGGGTTTATAGTTGGCTGGCGCTGTTGCAATCTCAGGCACGTTGACTTGGTCGTGTTCCGCACGCGAAGGGCTAATCAGAAATTGACATTCAGGAGCTACGATTCGAGGCCGCCGGTGACCTAGATAAGTTCATGAGCCTCGACAAATTAGAGGAAACCTTTTCGAACAAGCGGGTCAAATTCGCCGTGTAGAAATGCAAGAGCGGATCTTTGGGATCACACTGACTCTCTCTGCCGCTCTTTTCTTCCTCCTTGCATATCATAACAATGTGTATTACGGCAGTATGTAGACTATTTAATTCTGTCAGCGCGTCGCTCTTCATCCTTCCATTTCTACGTGGCACGAACACACAGACCTGAGATCGTTGTAACACATTTTTCCCACCAAAACAAACCACTAGAAGGTTTTTCACAGCCTCACCCCAGAGTTAGAGCGGTGCGTCAGTGGAACACGAGCCCCTTCAAGCACCAGCCCGTTAATCCCCTCCTGGACAAACCAGACGAAAGGCATGAGTTTCGACCTCGTACGTGGGCCGTAACGTGTTGGGAGCACGATCTAGGACTGTCCGCGAGCTCTAAATCGGCCGCCGCAGAGCGAAGGAACGTTGGGAACTACCTGTGTGGGTTACCACCCGTAGGATCGTTCCAGACGGGTGGGAATCTTTGATCGTTATTCGTATTGTCCACGACCCGATAGAGTGGCTGAGGTTGACCGACGCCTTCCTCAACTGCCTTCGAATGTCCTGTTGGACACACCAGCACAGGGTCATAACTTTGCGGACGGTCGCGCGGTGGTCTACCCCCAAGCTGTACCACACGCTACAATACTACCTGTCATAAACAGAACGATGGGTAATCCAACGAAATATAACTAACTACATGAACTTCTTTCCACAGCTTTGGCACGACGTATAATTGCTGGTTCTGGTGTACGAACAACCAGTGCACTGCATACAGTAGCTGCCATGGCCATACCGGCAAACCTGGCAGTAGGTGTTTGATCCAACAGACGAGTACGAGGAGGGGGTGGTGTTCCTTGCACAACCAATTCTGGTGCATCGCAACAGCACGCCCCTCTGCTGTTTCTTGAGCTCGAAACCTTTCTTCAGTCCAAGCTTCAGCGCGCCAGCACAGTGAGAGGAAGTCCCGTCGGAGATGCGCCCGATGTTCTCCTTCACGAGCGCAATCGTTTTCGGGTCTTTGAAGTTCGAAAGCAGGAGTTCGCACTCCATCTCCATGAGCTCCTCCTGGCTGAACGAGTCCATTAGCCCAGCATTGACCCCGGGGATCGAATCCGATGACACCCTTACCCGGCAGTGACCCACGAGAAAACTTCGTCAACAACGTTGTCCAAAGACACTTTGCTTTTGATGTCCGCGAAGGCGCTGTCGCAGAGGGGCTGGATTTCGAGCTTGAGTCGATATGTTAGTCTCACACTTGAGACATTCGGTCAGAGGACACCTTACCAAGCTTGCCAGAACGTAAATGGTCTTCGGCGAACAGGGAGGGGGTGCAGTCACCGACCTCCGCTTCTTGCGAACACGATTTACACCTTCTGATTTGAGGGGGGCGAACGAGATCGCGTCCGTGCAACGATAAAAGAAAAGGTATTTCCAGCTGGAGGGCTCGTTATTTCACTCGAAGTGAGGGTGGGCTAAAAAGCACACGCACGCCGAAAATGACCCGGCAATGAGAAGCGCACGGCTTTCCTCGTTTTGCTCCCGTTTCAATACTCTATCGCTGGCTCCGGTGGAATCGTCATCGCAGTCACTGTCGACGTTGGTGCCTCCCTCTAGGTCGTTCACGGGAACATTTCGACCCTTGATGCATTTGACCACTAAAAACGCTCAGCGACTCAGCAATCCATCACCAAGCTTCAACGCACAGTTGTTCAGTTGCTGTGTCTTGTCGCCCATTATAATGCTTGAAAAATACACGGGCTTCAAGGCGTCTCCGCCCTTCGAGCGCCTGGCCCAATACTTCCTGTCGAACAGAACACCTTTTCGAATCGACTTGATGAGCGCGATCTTCACCGAGGCCCAGTGGGCGGGGCTCGTGACCGGCGTGACCTGGTTGTTCGAGGTAAGCACTCCCGTAAAACGCCGGGAGGACAGAACGGGAACGGACTCACGCTGGAAGGAGAGGTGTTCGAGGGGGCCGCGATATCCCCATCTCCGTTCACAATCTCCCACAACGCGGAGAGGATTTCTGTCGCGTGCTCAAGATCGCCTTCGGCAAAACTGTCGATCTTCCTGTCAACGCTGACCCGAGTCGCTTCCGTCGTCGGATCCTCCATCCAAACGGACGCGAGCTGTTCGATGTATAGACTCCTTATCTCGTCGTATCTTCGGGTCCATGTTAGCTTGTGGCCAGCTTTAGTAAGGTGCCCATCTCACCGGGATGCGAATCTACTAAACGTCTCCTCCACAATGTCACACTTTTCTAGTCCACCACGTATGTGATCCAAAGCGAGTGCCTTCAGTTCGGGGACGTCAAACTGTGGAGGACGGTCAGACGTCGGGTGCTCCGAGAAACTGCGAAGGTTGGGTACGGATACGGACCTTGTCCGCGAGTCGGTAGATGGACTTTGGAGACGGTCGGGGAACGTTGTCATCGGAGGGAGTAACGATCTCTGCGCTTCGCGACCTGCGATTCTCATTGGACCCAAACGGTGCGAACTCTATCGTGTTTGTGTAGAGATACATCAGAAATGCTTGGAACCTGCGACAGTGTCAACGAGATCCGGGAGAGATTCTTAGTTTGTGCTCACGTCACGAACGCCATATCCGGGATTTTGACGACCTTCCCTTTTTCGACGGGCTCCTCGTACTCTTCACAGAGGAGCCTTTTCTCTTCGTAGGTGACCCCAAAAAAATCGAATTGATGAACCCTGGGCTTGCTCGTGCGCTTGAGCGGGGCGACCTTCTCGTCCTCATCGTCCTCAAGATCGCTGTCAGACAAATATCCATAGTCTTCCGCATATTCTTCGCCATCGAGTTCTTCCTCGTTGAAGTCTTTCGATTGGGACTCTGCAAAATCCCCGAAGAGTACTTTTGGGGCGGCACCGTAAGGTTCTCGGCGAGCGGGATCGAATGTGGCGGCAGACTCACGATCGTTGAAGTAAGGGACGGTTTTCAGGACGTGGCTGTTTGCGTAGAGTGGCTTTGGACGGCAGACGCGACCGGAGAAGTCTCTGCGGGAATACGAGATAATCTTGGTGTCAACGAGGTTCCCGGAGGAGATTCCGAGATCCAAAGCTTTGCGAAGAGCAGGGGTGGCCGCCATGTCTGAGCGAACGCCCCTCGCTATCGGGTACATTTATACGACGTAGCAGACGCGCCCCTTTCTGGTTAAGCCCTCGATACGAGGCCAAGAGGACCGCGGTTTCATTTGGGTAGACATGGCATCCAGACGTCTAGGGTCCAGACACCTCTTGGCGGAATTCAAACGCGTACTCCTACGTCACTCATCCGAGACACCGCGATGAGATCATTCAGATAGACGATATGAGCTGCTTCTTGCAAAGTGTGGCGGTCGGTTCCGGGTCAGGTGTGGACGGAAGATGCCGAAAACGACCAATGGAAACGCCAAACGAACCAGGGTGGCTGAGAAGGTTTGGTTGTAGCCAGCGGACACGACGCATGACGCAAGCGGCAGCAATCCGTACGGCATTGAAATTCCCCAAAACTTGTTGGCACGGATCCATCACTTGCATTTGTTAAAACTGTTGGAGAAGTACTGGTACAACTACAACAATTAATCGGCTCATGTTCAGCACGTACGACAGGTGTAGGCACTACCACAAGGCAAGGCGCGATTTTCGAACCGAGAGTGAGTGTTCGTAACTGGTCAATATCCAACCCCCGCCGCACCCAGAACCAACCCTTACCTACGCCACATATAACGAATCACCAGTCATCTGGGGTCTCAGAATTTCGTAGGTATAGGGAAGATATGGCTGAAGCAAAGTGAATGCTTGTGAGGGTGACGACAGAAGGGAGGTGATAAAGGTATTAAAAGGGGTCGCGCCGCTCTCAGGACGTCGGCACAGATTTATCTGGTCCGCACCCATCTGAGCATCACTATATGCCGTACTGCTCTCCGACCTCAGGGATCATCAGATTCGGATACCGCGATCCTTCGATACGTCCGTCTATCGATCGAGCCCGCAAAAAGAGAAGCGGGATTTCTGGGTCCGGAATATTCGCCTCAAAATCAGAATAGACCCCTGCGACGATTTCCCTCCAATACCGCAAGTTGGTCAGAGTAGCGTTGGCAAGGCGAGCGTCGAAGACCCCTAACGCCCTTTTCCAGGACAGCTATATAACATTCGCTGTCAGTGGTGTTGGTCTGGCCGTCACGGGATGATACACACCCTGAGCAGTAGGTCGAGGCGGGTGTATTCCTCTATATGCATATCCTGGGCCAGTTGACCCAACCGTTCCAGAGACGAATCGCAGAGGACGTTCAGTCTTGCCCGGGGGACGGGTTCAGCATCACCGAGGGCCTGGCATAGCACGGCGAGGTGAGCGAGGCAATTGACACAACTGCTCCTGATCATCCACGCGCCGCCTTTGTCTCCAAGCCCATGAAACCTCCGCAGATTGGACAGCAGGGTCCGAGAATACGTGTCAAGGAGAGTCACAAGTCGATCGCATGATTGCCTCCAAATACCAGCCTCGAATTCTGGCAATCACGGAGCACGATTAACGGATGCGGCAGGAGAAGGTGAAAACGATGCCTACCGTCTGTCGGACGAAGGTTTAGCGTGACCACCGTGTCTCTAACCAACAGAATATTTTGCGTGCGCATGGTCAACGGACAGATTTCAAACAACACCGGGTATACGTCCTGTCAGGGAACACTGAATACGGAACGCAAGCGGTAATGAGGAGGCGAGTCGTACCTGGAGTCGATGTCTAAATTCCTCCTCGATCCTCGCCGTCATCGTCGGTCCCGCCCCACCACACGTCAAGAACGAGAAATTCTCGAAATATATGATCTGCGAGAGAACCGACAACCTTTCATGGAGGTCCTCGGAGTAGTCTGGTGGTCGCCCGTACGTCGGGATAAACTGGAGTCCCGCAGCGCCAACGGCCGCACAGGCCCTCTCTATGTACCGGTGGATGACGTCATCCAGTCGCATGATTATGGACCCAGCCACAACCCAGAGCGCTACCTGTGCCTTGAGCTCCCAGTCATGTCCGCTAAGGACGTCTGCAAGCAATTCCAATGACTTCTGAATGTATCTCGCTTGGAGACGAATCATTGCGGGCGAATTATCCATACCCTCGCAGAGATACATCCCCAGAGATTGGGCACCCCACGTGAAGAACGGATTGAGAACGGTCCCAGAAGTATCCCCATCTACCAGGGCTTGTTGTTTCCGGGGAACGAAGCGGATTCCTAGTTTGTTCAGCCTGCATACAATCCTGAGCCGGCTGACAGGGAGCGATTAGCTTCATCGGCGATTAGCGAGCCCTGGATACATACAATTTCATGTCCAGCTCCCCCAGAGCTACGTCGGAGAGTTGTAATCGCTCAGCTCCCAAGAGTGATAATGTAAAGTGGGGCTCGGGTAAGATACTGGGGAACATGAGAGAGAAAAGCACGGAGAAGGGTGGGAGTGTAATCCGGGGAGGGTTGTGTGTCCCGACTTCATCGGTCGTAAGAGGTCGAGGCTCAGGTGGCGTGTTGGGTGGTAGACCGGCTGAACCGAGAGGGCGGATAAGCGCGCGCTCGGGCGGAGCTGGCAGGAATTGGGTCACGGTGGTAACGGGTGGATTGGCAGGGAATTCTGGGACCGCTTCCCCGGTATCCCAGCATCCTTGTGAGGAGGAATCGCTTGAACTCGAGGGGCAAGGCTTGTGCCAGAGTACGAATTGGGGTTCACCAGAGAGACGGAGCCGACTGTTAACGGTTTCGTACTCGCACTCAGGAGCAATGTCCGCATCAATGCATGTCGTGCACGGTTGTTTGGCGTCGCATTTCTGGGGATGAGTGCGTTGTATCTGAGAGGTGGTATTCGTGCCTGGCAATGACAGCGAGTACTCACCCTTTTCCTTGCCCTGCATGGTTTGGTGATCTGGCATCAGCGTCCTTGCTCCGGATCGTTCTACTGCGGAGTTACTGACCGACAACGTTTACAGGCCTCCCCCATACGGAGGGTTTTCCCTATTCCCCGCTTCTTGATTCGATTGTAAGTGCAATCTTCTAACCCCAACATCATGCACCGCTCGCAGCGCAACGCAGGGCCCGGAGTGCACTTCTGGAGGGTCAACCGTAGGCAGAACCGCTCAGATGTGCAGCTTGTGGAAGGTCTGAAACAACTCACCACTTTCCTTGCCCTGGGATTGTACGAAACTCTGGTTGGTTTTGGTAGGAGGCAACAGGATCTGGTATACTCACCTGCATGACTGGCAAGCACCCTTGGTACTCATGTGTGTCGTCGAGGGAAACAGGGGCTAGCCTGGAGTGGTGGAGAGTACTTATAAAGGGCCAGATTGAAAAAGGTAGGCGCGAATCGGGAGTACTTCTCGTCCGTCGGCTGACCATCCGACCATCATGCGACAATGCGAAGCGTTAGTTGATTGGGCCGATTCGCCCCTTGGGCGCTTCTGTCTCCGCCCGCAACTCCGAATTGACAAGATTCCCCGATCGAAGGACACATTCCAAAAACTCTACTCACAAACGAGCGGAAGTCTTCCCCCGTACCCCTGGATATATCTACGTAACTCTCCCACCGACATAGAGAGCGGGTGCGGTTTTGTAGCCTCGTTCGATGCCAGAGGTTGAAACCCGCGACGTAAAAGGCTCTGCACCCGGTCTAGGGTTCCGCTTTTCCCCCCACCCCTTGGCCCAGCTTGACCACCTGGGGATAATCCGCGCCCGGTCAACGTCGTTCCTTGCTTACGTTTAAAAAAAACTCGTGCGATCCATGTCGTGAGACATCCAGAGTTCGCGGCGTTCTATCCTTTATGAACTGTCAGCGCCTGTGGGATAGAACAGGCACAGCTCGAATGTGGCTGAGTTGAGAGAGAAATCTCACATCATGTTTGTGAAACACGGCGTATGTCACGGATCCGTTCCGAGGGTTCATGACTATAGGGGAAACAGCGTCGTCCCAAAGGATTTGCTGGGGGAATCTGCCGATCCAGGGTGGGATTTGGTATCTCCGCAGACACCTCGGGGTCGTTGACGCAGATGATGCCACCACGACGCCGAGTTCGGCCATCCTACGTAGAGCCGCCCACATGACAAGCTTGGATACCACTCCCCCACGAACAGCAAACCAAGTCAATAGAAAGGAGTTGCGGTGGGAGGAATATCCCATTGACAGCAGGGCGAGGAAGACGATGCCCCATCGCATTGAGTCGCCCGCAGATGGTGCCGGTGAGCGGTGAGGTAATGTTCCCCGTCAGAACACAAAAGGGGTTAAACTAGGGCGGAGACTAGGCAAATATGGATGAGGGTGGAAGACGCAGGGTGCAGGGCACGGAGGCCAATCGGAACGCGCACTGGACACTCCGCCCGAGAAGGTCCGGATGAAGTTGCGATCGTGGGAAGGTTTTCCCGGACTGTTCGTCCACCCTATGTCAACAGCCCACACATCTAGATCTCAGCTGGAGCCTCCCAGACACCGGGCTTTGGGGGGCGTGAACACTTCAGGCGCATTGTTGGTGAGTATAGTCTGAGACCTAACACTTCTCCTTCGCCGGCGCCCTGACCCATTCCTTGAGCCACAGGTGAACCGATTGAGCACGACCAATATCCCCGTCGTTACCTTATTCTACAAAACGTTCGCCGCATTTACCTTGCGTACCTCAACTTGATAAACTGTACTGTACATGAGCTATTGACACCGATATGCGGTCCCGCACCAAGACCTCCGGAACACCGGTTGCGCGGAATACGAAATCTTACGGGGCCGCGCTCCGAGCTGCGTGGAAGCGTTAGGCTCTAGACCCCGCGGCGGTTCCGCCGTGGCGTGTAAACACGACCGCGTAAAGTCTGACGCGTATTTTTTGATTTCCATCCAGCGCCGTGCGTGGAGGTCGTCGCTCGCCGGCGCTACAACTCATACCTATCAATCATGAGTCAGACGCACATTCTGCCCGCCGCTCTGAATGATTCCATAACTTCTGGGAGGTTCATCGATACAAAATTCTACGTCTTTTCACGCAGGAGCAAATCTGGCCGTGTTGGAACCCCGAAAACCTTGTTCGCGAACAGCCGCGTGCTCGCCACGGTCCCTTACTTTGAGACCCGTAGGTGATTGCCATATCTCCTCTTCGGTGTCGTTTATCCTCCATTTCCGGGATGTCCTTCATCCTTTGTCAGTCTTCTCCGATAGGTTCTCGGAAGGGGTTTTGAAGAACCTCAGAGATGGGTTCCCATCAAACGAAGAACCGTACACCGATTCTTACGAGTACTCACCCGATAGCGACCTTGATGAGGATGAAGATGCTACAGAGGCTGATGAACCCCTGAGCGATATTGCCACCACGAACTCCACTCGTAAAAACGGTGTGGCGGTCCCAGATCAGGCCAGAAGGAATCCATCGTTGGCCGCCGGGCGAAATAATGCTACGGCAAGCGACTCAGGTAGCCGTCCTGGAACAGCTCACGTACGGTTGGGGAAGGTGGCAATCATCAGGGATGTAGCGGCTGCAACGTGAGTGGTTGGCGTGAGTGGGTAGTTGGTGGTCTCCATCTGGGGCCACACGTTGCCCAGCGATATCTAACACTCCCCCCAGGTTCGAGGCTCTGTTGTACTACCTATACACGGGTGAAATCCACTTTTCCCCGTTTGGCTCGGAGGCGAACAGAAGTTATCGGGCGTCGAAGAAACCAAATTGGGAAATGGACGATAAACCGCCAAAGGTTTCACCCAAGTCAATCTATAGGCTTGCAGACAAGGTAACCCTCCTTTCGTTCCCGGTCTGTAGTACTGAAATTGTCCGGAAGTACGACATTCCAGAGCTCAAACACCTTGCGTGGCGGAAAATCCTCGAGAACTTGGATAGTTGTGATCTAATCGAAGAGGTCTTCAGCGACTTCACGTTTTTGTAAGGCCGCGCAGAACTTCCAAGATGGCCTCTCCCTATCCTGACGCCATGATGTACCGTTTCAGCTTTCCCCAGGTCCAGGAGATCCAGGTAAAACAGCTCATCCGTACCCTGCTCACTTCGGAAGGTAGCGCCGCGGAGGACATGATCGAACGGCTCCAGGCGAAGGTTTCAAGCCTCTCTGGAGTCCGGCTGGAGCGTTCCGCCGACACACTGGGGTCTTTGTGGGAGGGGATCTCCAAAGGAAAGGCGGTCGGCCCCCCCGTGGAGAAAGAGTCGAGTCCAATCCCGATCGTAAGTCTTGGTCACCCACGGTTTAACCCCTGCTGAGAGTTTGCTACAGCAAGACGCATTCCCAAAGGTCCGGAGCAGCGTCAAGGCGGCCTTGCTTCATTCGATCTACGCGGGAACTTTCGTGGATTACCAATTCCTTGCGAAAAGGTCGAGTGGTCATAGGGATTCCCTCCGGCCGATCTATCTGTCCAGTGTTGCTATTGGGAGGTCGCTGCTTCTGATACAGGGTGGTACGCGTTACCGGGTCCCTCTATGTTCAAATGGTCCTTATCTATTGCCGGTATCTAGTCGCATCTTCTGTGGCCGGTGGTGGAGGCCCTGATTCTGGGTGTGAAACTGACAGCGACCTAGACGGTGAAGAGGATGTGAAAGGTCCGGAAGTTGAAGAGAGTTCCACGCCCAAGTTGTAAGTATTCTGTACTCCTGCAACAAATCCTCAGCTGACGGATTCTCAAGGGGTTGGTCGACTGAAGTCGGAAGCGGCAGTAAAGTTCTGGTTTTGCACACCGGCGCCTGGAGAACGTGAGCGCCCCTATACGCTCAATCTTGCCATCGTCGTACTCATTCAAACATGGGCAGATGGAGATCGTTGATCTCGCATCTTTACGTAGGGGAACTAAGTTTCTCTCCATTGCGCTCGGAAAATGCGTCCTCGAGTCTCCCGCTCTCCTGCTCGCCAAAATCGTTATATTCTTTGGCGAAATCTGTGAGGGATGCGCTCGTGTTTTCCTGTCACCTGCTTATTGTCGATAGCTGTCGTTGGAAGGATTGGAGGAGCTCGCCTACGAGCACATAGAAGAAAATATCTCGGCATCAAACATTGTCGCAGAGCTGTTTTCGTCCTTCACCGCATCGTGAGCCCCTCTCCGATGGAATGGTGGTCTGAGCTCATCTCGAGTGTCGATTGTTTCCAGCGATGACGAAATATTGGACATGGAGATTGATCTCCTGTTTGATAAATTTGAGAATGACGAGACGTCTCGAGAGATCCAGGAACACATTCGGGCCATGTCGAGCGGAACGGCTAAGTTCCAAGGGAAAACTCTTGCCACCGTATATCGCAGGCTCATAACCGAGAAACGGAGTACCGTGGTTCATTGCGCACGCTACCTGCGCGACCACATTTACACGCTTGACGAGCTGTTGGAGGGCCTGTACTGCCCAGTATGTCACGAGCACGGGAAGAATGGTAAAGGGGAATATGGTCGACCATTCACGCGTTGTGGGAACTGTAACACATTGAGGGACACGGAGGATAAACGGTGTAGCCGCTGCAAACTGCAGTTCAAATCCGACTGACGACCTGGTGGCGTTCACCTTAGCACTATGCGCATCTGACGTGGCTCTTTTGGATAGGTGTATAGTTGTACTTCCTCTGATCTGTAGATATTTTGTGCTTCTCTCTGCCGTCTTTCTGCGGGAGCGCTCTTCGGGGGGGCAGCGTGTTACAGCGTGATTTTCCTGCCGTGGAGACAATATCCCCCGTCCGACACAACGGATTGGGTCCTGACAGTTTCCTTAAAAGGCTCGAGATATTCATCTGGACTCGTGTGCACACGGTGTTGTAACCTTACGGGTATTCCCCGGCGCTACAACTCATGTCAATCAACCATGAGTCAGACGCACCCGCTGCCCGCCGTTCTGAATGATTCCATAACTTCTGGGGGGTTTATCGATACAAAATTCTACGTCTTTTCGCGCAGGAGCAGATCCGGTCGTGTTGGAACCCCGAAAGCCCTGTTTGCGAACAGCCGCGTGCTCGCCACGGTCCCTTACTTTGAGACCCGTAGGTGGTTGCCATATCTCCTCTTCGGTGTCGTTTATCCTCCATTTCCGGGATGTCCTTTGCCCTTTGGCAGTCTTTTCCGATAGGTTCTCGGAAGGGGTTTTGAAGAACCTCGGAGATGGGTTCCCATCAAACGAAGAACCGTACACCGATTCTTACGAGTACTCAATATCCGATAGCGATCTCGATGAGGAGGAAGGTGATACGGAGACTGCTGATGAACCCCTGAGCGACAATTCCACTCGCAAAAACGGTGTGGCGGCCCCAGATCGGGCCAGAAGGATCCCATCGTTGGCCGCCGGCCGAAATTATACTACGGCAAGCGACTCAGGTAACTGTCCTAGAACAGCTCACGTACGGTTGGGGAAGGTGGCAATCATCAGGGATGTAGCGGCTACAACGTGAGTGGTTGGCGTGAGTGGGTAGTTGGTCAGGGCCTCCGCCTGGGGCCACACATTGCCCAGCGATGTCTAACACTCCCCCAGGTTCGAGGCTCTGTTGTACTACCTATACACTGGTGAAATCTACTTTGCTCCGTTCGGCTCGGAGGCGAACAGAAGTTATCGGGCGTCGGAGAAACCAAATTGGGAAATAGACAAAAAACCGCCAAGAGTTTCACCCAAGGCAATCTATAGGCTTGCAGACAAGGTAACCGCCCATTCGCTCCTGGTTTGTAGTACTGAAATTGTCTGGAAGTACGACATTCCAGAGCTCAAACACCTTGCGTGGCAGAAGATACTCGAGAACTTGGATAGCTGTGATCTATTCGAAGAGATCTTCAGCGACTTCACGTTCTTGTGAGGCCTACAGAACTTCGAGATGGTGTCACCCTATTCTGACGCCATGATGCGTTGTTCCAGCTTTCCTCAGATTCAGGGGGTTCAGGTGAAGCAGCTCGTCCGCACTCTCCTCACTTCGGAAGGTGGCGCTGCGGAGGACGCGATCGGACGGCTCCAGGCAAAGATTTCAAGTCTATCTGGAATCCGGCTGGAGCGTTCCGCCGATACCCTGGGGGCTTTATGGGAGGGAATCTCGAGAGGCAAGACGGTCGGCCCTCCCGTGAAGAAAGAGTCGAGTCCCATTCCAACTGTAAGCTTTAGCAGCCCACGGTTTAACCCCTGACTGAGAGTTCGCAACAGCAAGGACTGTTACCAAAGATCCCGGGCCGTGTCAAGGCAGCCTTGCTTCGTTCAATCTACACGGGAACTTTTGCGGATTACCGATTCCTTGTGAAAAGCTCGAGTGATCGCAGGCGTTCCCTCCGGCCGCTTTACCTGTCCAGCGTTGCTGTTGGGGGGTGGATACCTCTGATGCAAGGTGGTATGTGTTCGCCCTCTATGTTCGAATGGTCCTTGTTGATTGCCGGCATCCAGTCGCGTCTTCAGTGGATGATGGTGAAGACCCAGACTCTGGGTGTGAAACCGACAGCGACCTGGAAGATGGAGAGGGTGTGGAAGGTCTGGAGGTTACGGAGACTGCCGCCTCCAAGTCGTCGTAAGTATTTTGTACTCCTGTAACAAATCCACAGCTCACGGGTTTTCTAGGAGTCGTTCGACTGAAGTCAGAGGTGGTAGTAAGGCTCTTGTTTTGTACGCTGGCGCCTGGAGAACGTGAGCGCTCCTATGGGCTCAATCTCGTCATCGCTGTACTCATTCAAACCTGGGTAGATGGAGATCGTTGATCTCATGTCTCTACACAGGGGAACTAAATTTCTCTCCATTGCGCTCAGAAAATGAGTTCTCGAGTCTTCAGCTCTCCTGCTCCCCCAAATCATTTTATTCTTTGGCGATGTCTGTGAGGGATGTGCTCGTGTTTTCCTGTTACTTGCTTATTGCTGATAGCTGTCGTTGGATTATTTGGCGGACCTCGCCTATGAGCACATTACGCTGAGGATCTCAGCATCGAACATTGTCACCGAGGTGTTTTCTTCCTTTACTGCGTCGTGAGTTTCCCTCCGATGGAAGGGTGGTCTAGGCTTATCTCGAGTATCGAATTTTAATTTTTTCCCCAGCCATGACAAGATATTGGAAATGGAGAGCGATCTCCTGTTTGGTGAATTTGAGAATGACGGGACGTCCCGAGACGTCCAAGAACACATTCGGGCCATGTCAAACGGAACGGCTAAGTTCCGGGGGAAAACCCTCGCCTCCGTATACCGCAGACTCATATCCGAGAAACGGAGTAGTACCGTGGTTCATTGCGCACGCAACCTGCGCGACCACATTTACACACTCGACGAGCTGTTGCAGGGCCTGTACTGCCCAGTGTGTCACGAGCACGGGAATAACGGTAAAGGGGAATATGGTCGACCGTTCACGCTTTGTTGGAACTGTGTCACATTGAGGGACACGGAGGATAAACGATATAGCCGCTGCAAACTGCTGTTCAAATCTGACTGACGACCGGGCGTACGGTAACTTAGCACAATGCGACGCGACACTTTTGGATAGGCGTGTACTAGTTGTATTTCCTCTGATCCATAGATGTTGGATCCTCTCTGCAAGAGCATTTCTGCAGTTGTGCGCCCTCTATAGTAGGGCTCGCCCTTCGGGAATGGTAGGTTGTCACACTGCCATGTCGGTTGACCATGGGATATCACGCACGGTAGAACTTGAAACCGTTCCGTCGGTTTGCCCGAGTTCGCTAGTCTGACTGTGACTGATGGCTCAGGCGCATATAA
>Ga0307516_10005309_pt1 | contig 15503 bp, 12 predicted proteins | sample 19_EM_MG_FD_203310 | JGI IMG/M metagenome (GOLD analysis project Ga0307516, IMG submission 203310) | Populus trichocarpa ectomycorrhiza microbial communities from riparian zone in the Pacific Northwest, United States - 19_EM | ecosystem: Host-associated > Plants > Roots > Unclassified | place...
TGGCCCTGCGCGACAGCCGCCTGGAAGATCTGGTCTTGCGACGCCTCGACAGAGCCCTCATCCGTCTCGCAACCACCGAGCGACACGTTGATGACTTGCGCCTTGTTGTCCGTCACGGCCTTGTTGTAGCCGAGCGAGAGGTTGGCGTCGGACAGGTCGTTGACGGTGTACAGGATCATGGCCTTGATCGTGCCGCCGGCGGCAGCCAGCGAACTCTGCGAGTCCATGTTCCATTCGTCCACGCCCGAGGTATCGGTGCTGGCCGTGCCCACGACCGTCGTCGTCACCGGGGGCACCGGGTAACCGGCGCTGGAGGCAAAGCTCTTCAGGTCGGTGATCGTCTGCGTGACCGAGCCGGACGTGATGATGCCGATCGTGGCGGTCGTCGCGCTGGGCATGCCGGAGGCGCCGTAGATCGCCGCGAAGTTCGGGATGCTGACGCCCGTGATCGCTTGCGGGGTAGCCGCTTGCGTCGTGGCATCCGTCGACGGCGTCATGCGCTTGGCCTGGACGTGCGCCAGATGGACGGTCTGCAGCCCCATGACGCCCAGGACGCTGCCGGCCAGGTGCGCCGGAATGAGCGCGTCGCTGACGTTGGCGTAGGCGTTGCGGCCGTTGACGTTGTACTGATGGAGTTCGGCCTTGAACGCGTCCTTGACAGCGCCGGCGCCGCCGGTGGCACTGATCAACAGGCGGTTCGGAGCGACTTCGATGTTCGCGAAGCCGTGGGCCTGCAGGTACGTGACGACGGCCTGCGCCTGGTCGGCGGTCGGCGCGTGCTGAGCCAGGAACTGTGCGGGCGTGAGCGTCTTGACCGACTTGTCGCCGGCCATCAGCCTGGCGGTGAGCGTGTCGAGTTGCGCCTTGTTGCGCAGCTTCAGCGAGATGACGATGGGCACTTGCTCGCCGACCTTCAGCGCGCCGACATGGACGGCGGCACGCGGGTCATGCGCCCTGGTCGCGGTGGCGACCCAAGCTTCGGACGTCGCCGCCTGTGCGGTAATGGCGAGGGTGCCGAGCAGCAGGGCCGACAGTAGCTTCATCTTGTGGATACCACCGGAGAGAGCCGGTTGCTTCGAAGCTTTTCCAATATTCTTCATCTAAATATTCCTGATCGATGGGGCCTGTTCACGCAGTTGTAGGCGTGCGGCTTTGTTATGGAAGAGGCAGATCGATTTTGTCGATGCCACTCGTGAACGCATCCCACCATCCCGTTCAAATCTGAAGATATTCGGATGCCGGGATGCGTCGATCGATTCTGTTCGCGCTCGTATTCTCCGACATCGGGTTGAACCCCCAGGGGTATATTAGTGCGCGCCGCACCGCATGCGTGCAATGAATCGGTGTTGGTGCGAATTTCGATTCCTTGCAGATATCAACAAGACCATTTCCCGGCTCTTGTCGACATCCCATGGCAATGTCCGAGGACAGGGCAATCAAATGGTCATGACTTGGTCATAACTTGATCACAACTCGATAATTTCAATCGACATCCATCGCACTGGACGCGTGGTGACAATTGCTTTCAACGCAGCGTCAAATAGCCGGTATTCCAACCCGATTGCGGGCGGCCTGGGCGGCTCCCAGGAAAGTACTTTTTGCGGCACGCTATTCGGATACGGCCAACATGCAACTCACGAGTCCGCGTGCGTGCGTTGCCGATGACGCAATGCCTCCACGACCAGCGCCATTGCCGGCGAGGAACGCCGGCTCGCGTAGTACAGGTGGTAGCCGGGAAAACTCACGGTCCATTCATTGAGTACCGACACCAGGCGACCCGCCGCGATATGGTCGCGAACCAGGTCTTCGGGTAGCCAGGCGAGACCATGGCCGCCCAGTGCTGCGACCAGAATCATTTCGCTCGTGCTGAACACCAGGCGGCCGCAGACCTGCGCGTTCAGTGTCTTGCCCCTGCGCTTGAATTCCCAGGTCATCAAGCCGCCGTGGGTCGGTAGACGGCGACCGATGCAATCGTGCTCGGTGAGGTCCTCGGGCCTGTTGGGGAGCGAATGCCGCTCGAAGTAGTCCGGGCTGCCGACGACGGTCGTGCGCATGTCGGGCGCAATGCGCACCGCGATCATGTCTTTCGCGACGTCTCCGCCCAGCCGCACACCGATGTCGAATCGATCGGCAACGATGTCGGTGAATCGGCTGTCGCTGCTGATCTCGATCCTGATGTCGGGGTATCTGGACAGGAGTGGCTGCAACTTGGGCCACACGAGCGACCGCACGGCATGCTCGGTCGCGGTGATGCGGATCGTTCCGACGGGTCTTCCTCGCAACTCGCTGAGAACGGCAAGCTCTGCCTCGATGTCCTCGAAGCGCGGGCGCACGGTCACGTACAGCCGCTCGCCTGCCTCGGTGGGCGACACGCTGCGGGTGGTGCGATTGAGCAGCTTCAAGTCGAGCCTTTGCTCGAGGGCCCGGATGGTTTGGCTGAGCGCCGATTGTGAAACGCCCATCTGAGCCGCAGCGCGCGTGAAGCTGCCAGCACGTACAACGGCTGCGAAGGCAGCCAGGTCGTCGAATCGTCCCATTGATTAGACCTTCTTATGACTCCATGCACATCCAGCAGTCTAGTCACGGAAGGGACGCTTGCCTGAAGTTCTTTCTCGACAAGAGTTGGAGACAGCAATGTCCCGTGTCCTGATCCTCGGCGTGAGCAGGCCGTGAGCGAGGCACACGGACACGCCAGACCACTCCCGGCGAAAATCCGGCAGGCTTGACGCTTCGACGGTCCTGGGCGCGGGCCCCATTTCCGATTTCTTCAAGCCGGAACGAAAGATGCCCCGGACGTCGACGCCCGACGAACCGGTGAATGCCACCGCCTTCGGTCCCCTGACGAGCATACTCATGGCCACCTTCGAATGGATCATCGTCCTGCTGCTCGGCGCGGCCTTGTTGGCCGCACTCGCGCGACGCATGGGCGCACCCTACCCGACCTTTCTGGCGCTGGGTGGTGCGCTGCTGGCCTTCGTTCCCTCGGGGCCGAACTGGACGCTCGATCCTCACCTGGCCCTGACACTCTTCGTTGCGCCGGTGCTGCTGGACGCTGCCTACGACACCTCGCTGCGCGACCTGAGAGTGAATTGGCGCCCGATTGCGGGCCTGGTCATCGCCGCGGTCGGAACGACGGTGCTCGCCGTCGCAGCCGTGGCGCACTGGCTGGTGCCGGCGATGCCGTGGCCCGTGGCGATCGCGCTGGGCGCGGTCGTCGCTCCCCCCGACGCCGCTGCCGCCACCGCGGTCATGCGACAGGTCAAGCTGCCACACAGGCTGCTGAAGATCCTGGAAGGCGAGAGCCTGTTGAACGACGCGAGCGCGCTGCTGGTGTACCGCCTCGCCATCATGACCGTGATGGAGGGACAACTGGGCATCGGAAGCTACGCGCCCGTCTTCATGCTGACGGTCGTCGGAAGCCTTGTCGCGGGCATCGCATGCGGGATCGCCGTGCCTCGACTCACAAGGGACCTGCGCGACGTTCCGACCTCCCTGATCGTCCAGTTCGCGTGCACATTCGGGATCTGGCTCGCCGCTGAAGCGATCGGGCTCTCCGGCATCCTGACCCTGGTCGCTTTCGCGATGACGATGGCTCGGGGTGGCGGACCGCCACTGCCCGCCCGCATGCGTATCCCGATCTTCGCGGTGTGGGAGACCGTGGTCTTCGTGTTGAACGCCTTTGCGTTCGTGCTGATCGGCATGCAGCTGCGCCCGATCTGGATGCGCCTGGAAGCCGGCAATGAACGAGCACAAGCCGTCATCACCGCCGCGGCCGTGCTGGCCGTGGCGATCGCCGCGCGATTCGCATGGGTGATGGCCTACCACGCCATGAAGCGGTGGAAAGGAAAGGCCGCCAGCGCAGATGCACCGGAGCGTGCCAGCTTCGGCGGCGGAATGGTCGTTTCGTGGGCGGGAATGCGGGGAATCGTCACACTGGCTGCCGCGTTCGCGATACCGGAGACGTTGGCGAACGGGAAGCCCTTCCCCTACCGCGACCTGATCCTGCTGTGCGCGTTCGCCGTTGTGCTCGGCACCCTGGTGCTGCAGGGGCTGACGATGAAGCCGCTGATCCGCCGCATGAAACTGTCAGACGATGATCCTGTCAGCCGGGAGATCCGGCAAGGCCGGATCCTGGCCTACCAGGCGCTGCTCGATGCAATTGGCGACGACGACACGCTCGCCGCCAGGCTGCTCAGCAAGGAATACGCATCGATCATCGAACTGAACGCCAACGCACAGGACAGCGTTCCCATCGACGACGTGCCGGGCGGCCCCCTGCGTCGCCGGGCGATCGCTGTGGCGCGCGAGCGCGCGTTCGAATTGCGCCGGGATGACGTGATCGGCGACGACGCCTATCGCGTCCTGGTGCAGGAACTCGACTGGGCCGAGCTCAGCGCCGGCGGTGGCAGCCGGGATTGAGCCAGGCCGGGAGCGGAGCCATCCGACCGTGGCAAAACGTTATTGACCTCGTGCACCCCCTGGCTGCGCACGCGACCAGGTACCTGCGATGACCCCTTCCGCAGCGGCGCCCCGGCAAACGCCGCGGGCCCCGCGGTAGCACGCCCGATGCTTCGGAACAACATCGCAAGATCCGTCAGGTGTATCGCAAGTTGACGCAGGATTGCGCCGAACCAGGTCGTCAGAATCCTCCATACAAGAACCAGAACGGAGACAGATGATGCGATCCGCGAACGAGCCGGAATGCATGGACAGGTCGCGGAGCTCAGGCACTGAACCATCCCCGACGATTCGAGACGGCTGAGCGCACGACGCCGGCCCCTCCGACGTTCAGCGCCGGACAAAGCTCGACGCGAAAAGGCATATGCCGCCCGCTGGCATGCAGGCGCGGCCTGGGCACGCGACACCCGCCGCCAAACGGCATCGCGCGAACAGGCGAAAAGCCGCGCCGCCCGCCTCCGCGTCTTCCCAAGACTTTCCCAGAAGCAGCGAACCGCCTCCAGGCGACCACTGTGTGAATTTGCGCCAGCCCAACGGGCTGGCACTCTCGCGCATCCATAGCACGCTGCCAGCAGGCGTTCCAGGAAATCCCCAAATGAAGCAAAGCCAGCATCTTTCGACACTTTCCATCCTCTGCATTTCCGTGCTCGCCCTGGCAGGGTGTGGCGCATTGCGCTCCGGCGCACTCCCGGACAACTCCGAAGCAGCCTCGACTCCGGTTGGCCGCACCCTGGCAACGCCGCAGTCCGACGGACGCACTGCCGAAGGCGGCTTCGTCGATGGCTTCTCGTTCGCGGAGAAGCCAGGCGACGTCGCGCTCAACCCCGTCTCGTTCTCGAGCGGAACGGCGCGCGCGACTGGCGTGATCGACCCACGCCGTGGCAGCACCTGGGGTGGGATCGCGCTGACGACCTCGCTCTCGCGCGGTGGCCGCGCGCTCGATGCCAGATCGGCTCACACGCTCGCCATCTCGCTTGCGTCGCCCGTTTCCGGGATGCTCCGCGTCCGGCTTGTCGGCCCGAACACGGCCGTTCGCGACAGCGGCTGCTATCCAGTCGCGATGGTTCGCGTCGTCCCCGATCTGAAGGAATACGCGATACCGATCGCCTCCTTCGCGCCGGAGTCATTCTGCGGCCCGAATGCCCCCGCCGGCCTCGCTGCGGCCGCAGCATTGACGGCTGTAGAGGTCGCCGATGCCGCCGTGACGCCGGGACGCAGGCGCCAGGTCGACTTCACGATCGGTGTGATCCGCGTCATGCCCTGATGCGGCCCCAGGACCAGACATGCGCCGGCACCCGTTCTTTCTCGCGATCATCGCCTGCGTGATCGTTTCACCTGCCCTGCCCGCCAAGCCAGGGCCCGGCTTCGTGCCCTGGGTCGGCTTCGACGATCCGTCCAGCCTGGCCGCCGCACACGCGATCGTCGCGTCCGAGCTGCCCGGTGACGCGGCCCTGTCGTCGCTCTCCGTGGATGACGGGATGCTCGTGGTCAATGGCACCCTCGGCCTGGACAACGGCAGCCGGTGGTCGACGCTGGGAGCGGAGATCGCGCCCGCCAGCGTTGAGGCCGGTCCGGATCTGAGCGCGGTGAACGTCCTGAGGATACGGCTCGCCTCAGCGGTTGCACGTCCCCTGCGAGTTCGCATCAAGGGCGGCGACCGCGCGATCGGCAACGCAGGCTGCTACCCGGTCGTCGTGCAGATGGTCGCGATGGCGCCTGCAGACTACATGATCCCGCTGTCCGCCTTCCATTCTCCGGGCTGGTGCGGCACGAAGGCGGTGTCCATCGAGCAGACGCTTCGATCCGTCGAGCGCGTGGAAGTGACCGCCAACGACGCGCCCGCTGGCGCGGTCAGCTTTTCGGTGGGCCGGATCGACTTCCTCGCAGACGGCCGAAGCGATGTGGACCGCAGCGTGCACCTGACCTCGAGCGACGATCCGGAGGAGGAGCGCGTGCGCTCCTCGCAACGCGAGGACTCGCCCGGCGCGGCCGCATCCGCATCGCCTACGGCCTCGCGCAGCCCTGCGCGTGCGTCCATGCCGGCGTCGGCAGCGGCGGCCCGCAGAAAGCCCGCCGGTGCCGGTCAGTCCATCGCGGCATCGGCCTCGGCACCATCCAGGCGTGTCGTCTGCGAGCACAGTGCGCGCTACGAACTGATGCTCTGCTACTGAACCGGACGGCGGGTCCGAGCGAGGGTCACCTCGCATGATCATCCCCTGACTGTCGATCACCTCGTCGTTGCCGCGACGTGCTGCTGAATCGATGGCTGCCGCAGTCGGCCTATCAGTTGGCCTTCAGGCCCCTCCATGGGCGCTGCGAGCCGCGCCTGGTGTGAAGCGGCCGGCGCAACTTCGCAAGATCGATCAGGTTCTTCGCAACCAGGCACCGGCTGCCTCGAGGCAGTGTCGGCACGATCGGGTGGTACCAAATCCACGACGGAGACAACTGATGAAATCGAAGAACACGTTGGGACCTGTGAGCGCGCTCATGGGACTCGTCGCCAGCCTCGCCTTGACCGCCTGTGGCGGCGACGACAGCCCGGTGGCCCCTGTTCCGACTCCTGCACCTGCACCTGCGCCTGCGCCTGCGCCTGCCCCCGCACCTGCACCTGCACCTGCACCTGCACCCGCACCCGCACCCGCACCCGCACCTGCACCCGCACCCGCACCCGCACCCGCACCCGCCCCGGCGCCCGCACCTGCGCCCGCTCCCGCGCCGGACGCGGCATTCGCTACGCCCACGGACGCCAGCCACACGGCCGAAGGCGGTGCGGTGGTGTCGTATGCCTTCGCCGCCACCTCGACGGACCAGACCCCGGGAACCGTCACGTACGCCTCGAGCATGCTGACGTTCGGCGCCAGTCTTGCCCACGACCAAGGCTATGCCGGCGTGGCGTTGCGGCTGTACGCCCCAGGCAATACGGACACTTCCGCCGCAGCCCCGCTGGATGCGTCCGGCTTCACGCGCTTGCGCATCCACCTCGCCTCCACGACCGACGGCACGCTGGCCATCAAGCTGCAGCCCTCTCCGGTCGCGGCCGACGGCTGCACGCCAACTGCCCGCGCCGTGATCGGACCGACGACGGCGGAGTTCGTCATCGACCTGGACGACGCGTCATTCGCCCTGCCGAGCTACTGCACGCCATCGGCCACGACCTTGCTCCAGATGCTGAAGAGCCTGTACGCGATCGACGTCATCAACGACGCGACGTCGGCCGGCGCGCACGACGTCGTCGTCGGAACCATCTCGCTGGTGCCTTGAGCCCTTGTTCACCATCAGAAATCAGACAGGAGACATCATGCGTTCACTCATCACCGCGTTCGCGTTCGCGACGGCCCTCGTGCCCGCCGCGCAGGCCGCCAACTTCTTTGACGGATTCGACGGCACGGGCGGCCCGAACGGCAGCAACTGGGAAGTCGCGAACTGGGGCAATGGTTCGCCGTTCGGATGCACGTTCGCTTTCAGCGAGGTGTGGCTGACGGGCAGCAGCAACCTGGTGCTCAACGTCAACAGCTCGCAGCCGTCAGCGCGCAAATGCGCCGAGGTCCGCACCTGGCAAAGCTTCACGTACGGCAAGTTCGTGGTTCGCATGCAGCCGGGTACCATCGCCGGTGCCGACAGCTCGTTCTTCCTCTATACCGGGACCGCGGGCACACGCAGCCACAACGAGATCGACATCGAGTTCATCAACGGCGGTCGCACCCTGCACACCAACGTGTGGAATGCGGACGTCCAGAACTACCAGCAATTCGCCGTGACCACGGGCTGGCGCACGATCGGGTTCGAGTGGCGGCCGACCTATGTCCGCTGGTTCAGCGTCGCGGACAACGGAGCCGAAACGGAGTTCCGCCGCGTGAACACCAACATCTCGACTCCGATGCGGCTGATGCTGAACCACTGGGTTGGCGACAATTCCACCAGCGCCAGGAACTTCGTGGGCCAGTACAACGGCGGTGGAGGGGCCGCGTACTACGACTGGGTCAAGGTCAGCAACTGACCCTGCCGAACCCGGGAGAGCCCGGGTCACCTCTGGGCGAAGGCGGTGGTTTCGCGACACCCGCCTTTCCCTGAAATTCCGGCTCGAACGCCGGATGCAATCCGCGCCCCGACGCAGCCTCCGGGCATCGGGGCCGGTGGGGTGACAGACACGCCCCTTCTCCTCCCACCGCCACTTGTTGGCCCCCGCCAACTTCCCTTGTCCAAGATGCCAATGCCGATATCAGACCAGCGTCGCCCGGTACCGTCCAAGCACATTCGCCGCACTCGGCAGGGGCTGAGTGTTTCGATCGCCCTCCTTCTAGCCGCCTGTGGTGGTGGGAGCGGCGACCCCGCAAGTTCGGGATCCCCGGCGCCTGCACCTGCACCTGCGCCTGCGCCTGCGCCTGCGCCTGCGCCTGCGCCTGCGCCTGCGCCTGCGCCTGCACCTGCACCTGCACCTGCACCTGCACCTGCACCTGCTCCGTCGATCAACACGGCTCTCGGCGTACCCGATCGGCTTCTCGCCGGGCTTGGCTCCGGCAATGCGATCTCCGACATGACGAGCCAGCAGATCCGTCCAGACATCATCGATACCTACCTCGTAGGCACCGGCCCGGGCTCATGGCCCTACTGGAACAGTCCGGACGGGGCCTACGTGACATATGTCTCGGCCAACGACAAGGCGATCGGGGCCGTGCCGATGTTCACGTTCTATCAGATGGTCTCCGCCCCTGACGAAGCCAGCATGACCGCGGTCAACGACCGGACGTTCATGACGACCTACTGGTCGCAAGCACGGCTGATGTACCAGAAGATCGGCGCCACCGGCCTGCCCACCCTGGTCAACCTCGAGCCCGACTTCTGGGGCTTCGTGCAGGCCAAGTCAGGCGGCGATCCGACAAAGGTGCCAGCGCAAGTCAGCATGGTCACGGAGTGTGCCGGCCAGCCGGATACGGCCGTGGGCATCGCCGGGTGCCTGCTGAAGCTTGGCCGGACCTATGCGCCCAAGGCGAAGCTGGGCTTCCCGCCATCGTTCTGGGGGTTGGATGCCACCAGCGTTGGCAACTTCATGGCGAAGGTCGGCGGGGACAAGGCCGACTTCATCGTGGCGCAGACGAGCGACCGGGATGCCGGCTGCTTCGAAGTGCCAACGCCGGTGGCCGAGTGCGCGGGGCGCGGCAACGGGCCCTTCTACTGGGACGAGAGCAACGCCACGTCACCCAATTTCAGCGAAAGCCTCGCGCAGTGGAGCACCGTGCGCGGCATTGTCGGCAATCTGCCCATCCTGTTCTGGCAGACGCCGATGGGGGTGCCCTCCGCCACCCCCGGTGGCACGCCGAATCACTACCGGGACAACCGGGTGCACTACATGCTCACGAATCCGACCCAGTACACGGCGATCGGTACGTTCGCGATCGTGTTCAGTGCTGGCGGCAGTACATCGGCAACCATCACGACAGATGGCGGACAGTTCGCAAATCTGTTCCACGCCTACCTGGCGAACCCGGCGCCACTCCCTCACTGAAGGATCAGGCAGCCGATCTCGCCGATCCGCAATCGTCCTTCACGGCGACGACCTCGAGGCCGACATGGCCGCCATCGCCACCGCTCGCGAAACACGACGCTGGTGGACACTCACCGACCCCTGCCTGCGTCCGCTGGAGAGGCCCCCGCCCCTGGCAAACACCGGGTCGCGATGGATGAAGTGTTCCATGTCGACTGAAGCGAATGTGCCGCCAATGGCGCGATCACACCGGTCCGCTCTCGCGGAGTACCTGACGGATCTTGCGAACTTTCGAACTTGCGCTCGCGGCGCATTTCAGGTCGCGCGGGGCTCCACGGGCATGCCCAGTTGGCAGCGCACCGAACGGCTGCCGGGCGTGCCGTCGGCCGGGTCGTAGCGCTCGACGAACGAGCCGATTGCCAGCTTGTAGCCGGACTGTGGGAGCCACTGGGTGAGCATCGCCGTCCAGCCTTCGCCGATGTCTTCGGATGGGCCGTCGTACTCCAGCGTCGCGACCCAGCGCGCCGGCAGGCGCTTGTGGAGCAGCGGCGGTGGGCACGGCAACGCCGCACCGAAGGCGGCCGGCAGTTGGACACAGGCGTCCATCCGGCAGCGCGCCGAGCCCACGATGGAGGGATCGTCCAGTCCCATGAACAGCAGCGGCTGCTCGACGAGGCCGAGCGCGCGCACGGCGCTCATGAAGCGCTCCCACAACTGCGGCGCGACGCGCCCGAAGTCGCCGCGGCCGCGCATGAACAGCATGTCCATCGCCGGCTCGCGCGCGACCGCGACGCGCGGCACGCCAGGCTGCCAAAGGTCGTTGGCCGGCACGCGTCCGACGGCCCAGCCGCCGCCGCGCCAGCCCGAAGGCGTCATTCCGAAGCGCTCGCGGAACGCGCGCGCGAAGGCTTCCGGCGACGCGAAGCCGCAGTTCAGCGCGATCGCCGTGATCTTCTCGTCGGTGCAGTGGCGCAGGCGGCCGGCGGCGACGTCGAGCCGGCGCCGGCGTACGAATTCGTTGAGCGTCTCGCCGCTCCACAGCTGAAACAGGCGGTGGAAGTGGAACGGCGAGATGGCCGCGATCGTTGCCATTTTCTCCAGCGACAGCTCGGCGTCGAGGTTGGCATCGACGAAGTCGACCACGCCCTCCAGGCGCCGCACGTGGTGCCCATGCAGCACCAGCGGCGGTCGCGCGAAGGCTTGCGGCACGGCGCTCATGTCACGCCCGCTGAGTGGTTCCACGCACGACCAGGTGCAGGTCCGGTACCGGCTCCGTCAGCGCCGGCACCGCGCCCAGCGCGGACAGCAGGAGGCGGGCGGCGGCGCGACCCATCTGGTAGATCGGCTGGTGGATGGTCGTCACCGCCGGCGTCATGTAGGCGGACTGGGGCAGGTCGTCGAAACCCACCAGCGAGATCTGCTCCGGCACGCGCACGCCGCGCTCGTAGAGCACCTGGCGCGCCCCCCACAGCGTCTGGTCGTTGCCGCAGAACACGGCGCTGAACTTCTGGCCGGTCGCGAGCAACTGCGCCATCGCCTCGGCACCGCCGATCTCCATGTAGGTGCCGACGACCATCAGCCGCGGGTCGACCGTCAGGCCGGCTTCGCTGTGGGCGCGCATGTAGCCGTCTCGGCGGTCGACCGCGTCGGGATACTGCACCGGCCCGCTGATGTGGGCGATGCGGGTGTGGCCCAGCTCGATCAGGTGGTGCGTCGCGCGGCACGCACCCTCCACCTGGTCGCAGTGCAGCGAGAAGACGTTGGGGGCCACGAGATCGCGGCCGGTGATGGCGATGGGCAGCTTGCGCGCCATGTCGACCACCTGCTCGTCCTGCAGGTTGCCGCCGAGGATCACCATCGCGTCGACACGCCGCGCGATCAGCAGCCTGGCGCGATCGAGTTCCTCCGCCTGATTCCAGTGCCCGGGCACGACGATGGGCGCATAGCCGCTTCCCACCAACCCCTCCTCGATGCCGCGCGCCCCGCGCGTGAAGTACGGCGACTCCAGTTCCTGCGTCAGCACCCCGATCGTGCGCGTGACGCCGCTGCGCAGGCTCTGCGCCGCGAAGTTGGGCCGGAACTGCAGGCGCTCGATCGCGGTCTCGACCGCCACCCGCTTGTCGGCTGTCACGCGCGCCGTGCCATTGAGGATGCGCGACACCGTGGCCGCCGATACCCCGGCCAGGCGTGCGACGTCCAACAGCGTGGCGGGCTCGGCGAGAGGCTTGTCCTTGAGAGGCATGGAATCGATGGTCCTGTGAGGGCGGCGCGGCCGAAATGGTACAGGCGTGCCGGGGGCACTCGGCATGAACCGAAAGCGAGTCTCTCATGAAATCGATTTCTGAAAACCGAGGAAAACCACGGATCTCCGGTGTCGAAAACCGTTCGACGCGGCTGCCAAGGGGCCATTTTCGGGGATGTAGGGGTATTCACCAGAAACGAAGTCAACCCATTGACCAGTTGACAGCGTTGTCGCAAACTTATTTCTGAAAACGATATCAAGACATTTTTCAGAGACAAGATCTTCATGCGTCCGCGCCTCCTGCTTCCCCTTCTCGCCTGCTTGGCCAGCCTGCCGTTGCTGGCCGGCGCGGCCCGCACCACACTGACCGTTGCCGCGTTTCCCGATCTCGATCGCAGCGCGAAGATCGTGATCGAGGCCTGGGCCGTCACGCACCCTGGCGTCGAGATCAAGCTCACGACGCGCGCCTTCGACGACCACCACACCGCGATGACCACGGCCATCGCCACCGGCGCGAACCTGCCCGACGTGATGGCCGTCGACATGGACTATCTCGGCAAGTTCACGCAGGCCGGCGGTCTCGACGACCTGGGGGACGCGCCCTATGACGCCGCCGCCGTTGCACCGCAGCTCGCGCACTTCACGCTGGGCCCGGCCACCGGCTTCGGCGGCAAGCTGCGCGCGCTGCCCGCCGATATCGGCCCCGGCGCGTTGTTCTACCGCGCCGACCTGATCGCGCGCGCGGGCCTGACCGAGGCGGATCTCACGCGCGACTGGGACTCCTATATCGCCGCCGGCCGCAAGCTCAAGAGCGCCACCGGCATCTACCTGCTCGCCAGCGCGATCGACCTGAAGGACATCGTCATCCGCGCCGGTCTGGCCGACGGCCAGGGCCTGTACTTCGACGGCGCAGGCCGCCCGCTGGTGGAGGCGCCGCGCTTCGTGCAGGCCTTCATGCTCGCGCGCGCCGCGAGACGGGCGGGCATCGACGCGCGCGTGGCCGCGTGGAGCAGTGAATGGAGCGAGGGCTTCCGGCGCGACCGCGTCGCCACGCAGATGATGGGTTCGTGGCTCGCGGGCCATCTCAAGAACTGGATCGCGCCGGCCAGCGCGGGCCTGTGGCGTTCGGCGCCGCTGCCCGGCGACACCGCCGCGTCCTGGGGTGGCTCTTACTGGGCGATACCCGCGCGCGCCGAGCACAAGGCGCTCGCCTGGGAATTCATCCGCACGCTGTGCCTGGATCGCGCGCAGCAGCTCGAAGCCTTCCGCCGCCTCGACGCCTTTCCCGCGCTGCTCGCGGCGCAGTCCGACGACTACCTCGCGCAGCCGATCCCCTACCTCGGCGGCCAGGCCGCCCGCCTGCAATGGCGCGCGGCGAGCGCGCGCATTCCTGCGCTGCGCGTCGACCGCTACGACCAGGTCGCCAAGGACATCGTCAACGCCGAGCTCGACCAGGTGCTCGAGCACGACAAGCCGATCCCGCAGGCCCTGGCCGACGCCCGCCTCGCCATCGAGCGCCGCGCGCGCCGCTATTGAGATCCGCCATGCACGCCGCCACCCGCCCCTCGCGTCGTCGCCCGCTGATCCCGGCGCGCTGGGCGCCCTACGTCTTCATCAGCCCGTTCTTCATCCTGTTCGGCGCCTTCGGCCTGTTCCCGTTGCTGTTCTCGATCGTGCTCTCGTTCCACCAGTGGGATCCGGTGGCCGGCGTGAGCGGCATGCACTGGGTGGCGTTCGACAACTTCGCCTATGCGCTCATGCGCGACGACTGGCTGCGCAAGGCGATGTTCAACACGCTGTGGATCGCGCTCGTCTCGGGGATCCCGCAGCACCTCGTCGCGCTGCCGCTCGCGTGGTTCCTGCACAAGGGCTTCGGGCGCTGGCGCAACGCCGTGACCGGCGCGTACTTCCTGCCGTTCATCACGTCCACGGTGGCGATCTCGCTCGTCTTCTCGTCGCTGTTCTCAAAGGATTTCGGCCTCGTCAACGCGGCCTTCGCATCGCTGCGCCAGGTGCCGGTCCTCGGCTGGCTGATGCCCGGCCAGGCTATCGACTGGAGCCAGCCGGGATACACCAAGTGGATGATCTCGGCCGTCGTGTTCTGGCGCTACGTGGGCTGGAACACCGTGCTGTACCTGTCGGCGATCCAGACGATCCCGCAGGACCTGCTGGAGGCCGCGCAGATCGACGGCGCGAGCGCGCGCCAGCGCTTCCTGCACATCGTGCTGCCGCTGCTCAAGCCGATGATGTTCTTCGCGGTGACGCTGTCCATCATCGGCAACCTGCAGCTGTTCGAGGAGCCGTTCATCCTCACCGGCGGCACTGGCGGCATCGACCAGGCCGGCAAGACGGCGGCGATGCACATGTACGCGGTGGCGTTCATGGACGGCGACTTCGGCACGGCGTCCGCGATCGCGTGGCTGCTGTTCGTGCTGATCGCCGGCTCCACCTGGATCAACAAGCGCCTGCTGGGAACGCGCGCATGACCACGCTATCTTCCATGCCCATTGCCACGATGCCCGGCGCCGCCCCGCGCGGGGCCGCCCCCGCCCGCGAGCGCGGGCGCGCACGCGACGGCCGCGCCGCGCTGCTCATCGGCCGCGCCGTCGTGCTTGCGGGCGCCGTCACGATGCTGGTGCCGTTCTGGTTCATGTTCGTGTTCGCCACGCACAGCAACAGCGAGATCCTGGCCATGCCCCCGCCGCTGTGGTTCGGCAATTCGCTGGGCGACAACCTGCGCGACCTGCTCGAACGACTGCCGACGTTCTGGTGGAACCTCGCATGGAGCTTCTACGTGGCCATCGCCACGACGGCCTTGAACCTGTTCTTCTGTGCTCTCGCCGGCCATGCGTTCGCGCTGCTCGAGTTCGCCGGCAAGGAACGCTTCTACGCTGCGGTGATGCTGACGATGTTGCTTCCCGGCTTCATCTTCATGGTGCCCACCGCACTCACGATGAGCTGGCTGGGCTGGACCAACGAGCACCGCGCGCTCATCGTGCCCGGCGCCTGCGGCGCGCTTGGCATCTTCCTGATGCGCCAGACCATCGAATCGGCCATCCCGCGCGACCTGGTCGACGCCGCGCGCCTCGACGGTTGCAGCGAATTCATGATCTGGTGGCGCGTGGTGCTGCCGCTGCTGGGCCCGGCGCTGGGTACGCTGGCGCTGATCACGTTCATCGGATCCTGGAACAACTTCGTCGGCCCGCTGGTGGTATTGCGCGACATGGATCGCTACACGCTGCCACTGGCCCTGCGCTCGCTGCAGGGCTCCGGGCAGACGCCCTGGGGCGCGCTGTGCGCGGGTGCCGCCATCGCCGTGCT
>Ga0307516_10005310_pt1 | contig 15501 bp, 13 predicted proteins | sample 19_EM_MG_FD_203310 | JGI IMG/M metagenome (GOLD analysis project Ga0307516, IMG submission 203310) | Populus trichocarpa ectomycorrhiza microbial communities from riparian zone in the Pacific Northwest, United States - 19_EM | ecosystem: Host-associated > Plants > Roots > Unclassified | place...
GTAAAGCACAGTAAAGCTGACTGAGCTTGGAGTAAGTATGTCATATGGAATGAGTCGAAGGCGATTGGATCAGAGTGATGAGTCAATATGAAATAGTAATAGTTCGGGATAAGAAAAGTTGTAACAGCATAGTACAACCGAAGTCACATTTTGAGCCCGGTGTAGGCTTGTAGCTCCATGAAGAGGACCCAAATGCTCATGCATTCCGGCTGTGTCAAAGTGCCGGATAGGGTCCCCGATGCATTAGAAGCTCAAGGCATGAGGCTCATTTACTAGTACCATATACCCAAGGGACTGCCTCACATTTACTGAAGTCGAACAATTGCAAGTAGATAAAGTGTACGGTATAACCATGAGCAGAGCATCTTGCGTGAGTCCAGCAGGGCCGAGGACGAAGTTCTTGCAATACTAGTGTAGTGGGTGGGGGGTATTGATATTGGCCTGTCAAACTGCATCACCTCGAAGCACAGAGCACAGTCGGTTAGGGGGGGAGAAGGCAGTCCGTCAAAGGGCATGTCAAATGTGTTCGGGCTGTTTTCGCTCGGTGGCTATGCGTAAGGTTTCGTAAGGCAGGTAGTATGGTGCTGGGCCAGGGTGGAGAGTCAGATGGTGGAACCTGGTAGGGGGAGAAAGACGGTGATGGGGGTGAGGGTGGTGGGTACCGCGCCGGTGTGACCACATTAATTAATTGTCCACACTGGATGCACAGAACAATATTTGGTGCTGAAATATTGAAATAATATTGGAAAAGTAGTCCAATTATTATTATGATATCTTTTGCATCTTTCTTTCTGAAAAATGTGCAAAATATTGAAGAACTATCTTGAGAATCTCCTTATTTGGACATATCTTATGGAAATCTTTTCAATACTCTTGAGGTCTTTTGGAGAAAAAGGTACAGAAAAAAAGTATTGTTTAGTGCATCCAGTGCCAGTGTACTTGGTTCGAAGGGACAGGGGTAGTGGTGCTGGACCCGGTGAGCACAGACGGCAACATTAACAGGTTGACGGGGACGAACATTTGATCTATGTATGAATTCCCCTGCTAGACTGCTTCTCGAACTCGTTGCCACAAGAATAGCATAAACTCTCGATTCGGAGTTTGTCCACTTGGAGCTATTACACTGCGGTAAAATTTCCGAGTTCGAAACTTGGGTAGAACTCGGCTTTTTCAGGCGGTCCCGGGCCAATTTTTCAGAGTATACCTTAGTGGGATAACACGCCACTCGTGGGATTGCGTATGGATAGTGGGATGAAGTGTTGTGTTAGTGGGATCGAGTCGTCGGCTGGTGGCAGTTGATTTGAGCTCCGCGAATGTGTCTAAGAAAGAATTCTTACCCGAATGGGTCGAGAGTCAGTCGCCCGCCGGTGCGCCAGCTGGTTTCGGCAGGTTGTGCACCCCACGCCGTCGTCTGAGGCAGTGAGTCAGCCACAGGAGACGGTCACCGCAGTGAACGGGAACTGTTCCCACAGGAGTATGTCGTCGCCAATAATGATGAACACTGACCGTCATTGCAAACACCAAAACGGGGGCACCCCCAGGCCCAGTGCACCACTGGTTAAGAGGGCCGCTGCTTTGCACGGCATGTCTGAGTTCTTATTTATTTGGGCTCATTTTGGTCCCTCCATCAGTAAAGTTGTCTTTTGTAGTCTTCCCGCACCCCTCACAAATAATCAGATTCAAAGAAGGTTGATATATATTACAATCGGTAAACTAGGTTGACATCTGTGAATAAGGGCAGAGCATGGTGATGTCGGAGGGATGAAGGAGGGTGCACGTAAGAGAGGGGCTGGGAATATCGTGGGTTATGAGCATCTATGCCCATCGAAACGGGGTCTGGCGGGATGTCAGGTGGCTGGGAGTATGTCAGTTGGGAAGTTTGCTGGACGGACGTGGGGTGGACGGGGTAGTTCGCACGTTGACAGCAACCGACAGCACAATGGTGGGGGAATATGCAATGGGGACTCGGACCGGCAGCTGCTGTTGGTAGGGGTTAGCGGGGGTGGGGTTAGGGGAGGGGGATGGGTACGTACTTGTGGCCAATATGAGGCTGGTACCTCACATCATCTATTCACGCTGCGCTGCCCCGTCTCGAAGAGTTTCTAAGGATGTCGGAAGGCTGGGGGTTGGTCAGTGGGGAAAGGGCTATGTAAGTGGGGGAGGGCTTAACGACTGATGTGGTGGGTGGGTCACTAGTGGTGGGGACCACGGAGACGCCGGCAGATGGTTCTTGCTGGGCCGGCGTAGCAGAGGGATGGCGTCTGTAACAGTTTGTTTGCCATGATTAGTACAGTAACAGAGGAGGGCGGGGGGGGAGCCTTACCAGCAGCCAGTTGGAGCCTATGCCCATCGGGTATCGTTGGGAACAGTCGGGATGAAGGGAACTGGTGACGAGAAAAACTGGTGGCGAAATTCAATTATTGAATTCCCACGGTTGAACTTAGAGTTAAACGTCGCGCACCCGTTGAATTTGAAGTTCAAACTCCGTCAGAGATCCCCGGTGAGTGAATAGATGTGCACCGTGGGAAGAAGAGTGTTCAAAATTTGGCGCAGCTGGGGAGGTAACTTACACAGCCGCACGGTTCGATATGAATTTGTTATGATTTCGATTCTTATAAATGTCATATGATCCTCATATGATAACCATATTTTTAGGCGATTATGCAATTCAAGTGAAAATCATATGGTCCAGCACCTATGATTATCCAAATTGGGATTGCCACCCGACAGGGAACAGAACGGAAACGGTCCCTCAATAGTAAATCGTAGGAAAACCAGTTTATTCAGCGACTATAATATAATTGAGCTAGTATCCTGCACAGGTCTGACAAAGACTGTCATGACTTCGAGTTGTGAACCCGCCGAACAACTGCGTCGAACCGAACAAGAATTGACCTAACCCACTTGGAGCGGATAGGATTGAAGCGTGGTGTTGCAGACAGGCGGCCCTCTTGCGAAGCTTGCACCCTGTCCAAAGCATGAGAGTGCTGGGCCTGATGGTTGATTCTCGGCGTGGGATGGACAATATCGAGTCCCCATGATGCTTGTTCTTCGGCCGTGAAGCTGGATGAATATAGTGTTAGCACTTGATAATGCAGACAAAAGATGGAGGACAAACCTTGCCAATCCAGCCCCCATCGAGTACACTCATTCCTTCTCCTTCGATGCGAAAAGATGAATGAGTGAACGACATCGCTTATGAAGTTGCCCTCACCGAAAGACAGGTTGCTTGTCCAGGGGCCAGACCGAGAGGAGGACCGACGAGGCGGAGAAATACGGCATCAGAGGGTGGCCGGACTGCAACGTCTTCTGTGAGGAGGGGAGGAGACAAGGGCTCGACGACGGTGATGCTGCGCTAGTCCTGAGCGTGTCGGCCAGCTTGTCGCAAGTAAATTCCAATGGCACGACATCCTGAGTTGCAGGAACATGTGAATGGATCCAGGTGTCGTCAATATTGATGACGACATTGACATCATCATCGTCACGAATAAAGATGGCGGAAGGGGCCACAGTCGAGGATGAATCGATGAAGGCCTGGCTGAACTTGCGTTTTGGAGAAGGAAAAAAAATGCAAGGTTTGCGATGCCATGGCCACGTTCCCACGCCCGTGTTCGGCAGTCCGGCTAGCCAGTTGGCTGTCGTCGCAACAGATGATTTTTATCTGAAAATTTGTTGATATGATTGCAATCTGCGGGTGGAGATGAAAATCAGATGGTACAAAAACACATGAATTTCGCATGAATATCAGGTAAAACTATCTGAACCCATCATATGAAAAAAATATCCTTGACAATCAGCACATTTTCAATGAAACTCGTGCGGCTGTGTAGGCCGAGTTCAATTCTTGAACTGGGAATCTCAACGGCCATATCATCAGGCCGCCCCTTTCTGCCATTCCGTGCTTCGCTGGAGTCTGAGTTTCGATGACACTTGCCGCCACCGGCATGCTGGTTGTTCTTTAGTGGGATAACAATCTCACTTCTCAATGATCCCACTACTTATTATAAAAGATTATATGGAATGTCCCATTCCCACTCTTCTCGTCATCAGGCGCTGTGATTGTCGACAGATATTGACACGTGCTCATTCCAGGAATATTGAACGTGACACAGCACAGGGTTCCAAATTTGGCCTCTGCCAATATTATTTCTAAATAGTTTGCGAAATAATATTTCGTGGAAAAAATATTTAAAAAGACTTTTGCCACCGCAAAAGTCAAAGAAATGCGAAATTTGATATTTTGCAAAGGCAAAAGTGGGTGCCTGATGTTTCGCCTTTGCGAAATGTCAAATTTTGCATTTCCTTAGATTTTGCAGCTGCAAAAGACTTCGTAAATATCTTTTCCACAAAATATTATTTCACAAACTATTTAGAAATAACATTGGCAGAGGCCAAATTTGGAACTCCGTGCTGTGTGAACCAGCTGCTTGTGGGTTTGTTTTGGACAGGGGGTGTTGGGGAAAAGGATGTGATAAAGGGGAGCGTTATCCTTTCTTTCAATAAGGAGGTTAGTCTCTTTGTCCAACTGTCTTTCGATCTGTTGGGCCATGAGTCGGTGTTGTTGTAGGAGAGTGAGGGAGGAGAAGATGTTGTTGGCGATGTACTTGTCGACAGGGTTGGTCAAGCGATCAACAATGATTGGGTGGAGGTCTTTGCATTTGAGAATCTGTTTGAGATGGATTTGTTGCTGTTTGGGGTCTACAGCGGATCTGGTGAAGAGAGAGGAGGCAATTCTGTAGTTGGAGGATGAGAAGAACATCATGGAAGATGAGGTTTAGAGGTGAGGAGCAATCAGAGAAGGTGGTGGATGAGTTGGTATTCCGTCAGGATTTCTTGAGCATTTTTAAAGCCACTCACAGGTTCCCATATGTTGTTGCTAATGGGGTATCCTTTCCATTTGATGAGGTACTGGTATCCCTGGCCCCATTTCTTGTGGCTTGTGATTGTTTCTATTTTGTATTCTTCCTCACCTTTGATAAGGTCAGGAGGTGGTTTCATGAAGTTGGGGCCATAGGTCTCGGTCTTGCAATAAGGTGATAGGAGTGATGCATGAAAGATGTTGTGGATTTGCTATTGGTTTGGGAGTTTTAAGCGGTAGATGATTGGTCCCAAGACTTCTGTTATCATGAAGGGTCCTTGTTTTGATGCCAATTTCCGAGATAGATAACCTATCTTCAGGTTTTGGCCATCTAGCCACACCTATTCTCCTTTTTTGAATGAGGTAAAGCCTCATGTGGACCTTTCTGCCCTCTTCTGTCTCACTAGTTCGTGTGCTGCAGCAGCCTTGTTTCTTGCTTTGTGGAGGGCTTTCACTCATTGTTCCACAGTTGGGGCATTTGTCCCATCAAATGCCAAGGGGATATCTTTCAGTTCATACCCCATCATGAGGTAGAACAGGGTCTGTTTCATGGTGGAGTGGACATTTTGATTGTGACTGAACTCCATGAGGGAGTTGAGCAGTTTCCACGCTCTGGGGTTCACTGCAGGCACAGCAAGGTGTAACCCCAGGAAATACCAAAAAAAATATATGTTTTGTTTTTCTTTACTAGTGTTTCTATTGAATATAATAAAAGTATATCTTTTGATATACTAGAAGATACACTCAAAGTGTATCTTTCTGTGGCTTTCTTGAAGGCACAAAAAGTATTTCTCTGAGTGTTTCTTGCAGATACACTGAAAGAAACACATATTGTGTAACTTTTGGTTTTTCTGTTTATAGTATATCTCACAGAAATACCTTTCGTGTTTCTAATTAGTGAATCTTATAGAAATTCTTAAAATGTTTCCAAACAGAACACCAATTAAAGAATTACTTAAAGTATTTCCTTAGAAAACATTACAAGATAGCTCTCTGATTGGATGAGAGATTAGTGTATCTTTTGGTGTTTCCTGAGGAAACACTTAAGTATTTCTGCAAAATACACTAACTAGAAACACAAAAGGTATTTCTGTGAGATATACTATAAGCAAAAAACCAAAAGTTACACAATATGTGTTTCTTTCAGTGTATCTGCAAGAAACACTCAGAGAAATACTTTTCATGTTTTCAAGAAAGCCACAGAAAGATACACTTTGAGTGTATCTTCTAGTATATCAAAAGATATACTTTTCTTATTTTCTATAGAAATACTAGTAAAGAAAAACAAACCATGTATATTTTTTTGATGTTTCCTGGGGTTACACCATGCTGTACCTGCAGTGGTTGTTGGAGCAGAAGACTCGAAAATAGATTTTGAGTTCCTGGCACTGCAGGCACAGCATTGAATTGGGCATCAGAAGCACTAATGCTTTCTGGAATTCTTCTTTCAATCTCTCAAACCCTTCTTGACAAGTGTCTGTTCAATTCCAAACCAAATCTTTCTTTGTCAGGTCATTCAGGGGTTGCGCAATGTCTGCGTAGTGTCTGATGAATTTACTATAAAAGTTTCTGAATCCTAGAAAGGATTGGACTTGTTTCACTGTTGTTGGGGTCGGCCAGTCTCTGATTCCTTATAACTTTGCCAGATCCAATTTGATCTGGTTTTCGCTAACGATCATTCCTAGATAGTCAACTTCTTTCGCTTCGAAAGTGCACTTATCTAGATTTATGAATAGATCATTCTCTTGGAGCTTCTTCAAAACTCATAAAGTCAATTTCTGGAGGTTTTTTTTTTCTTTTGAGAAGATCAGGATGTCATTAATGTAGATAAGAATCCATCCTTCATCAGTTTCCATCAGGAATATATTGTTCATCATGTTCTGAAAGGTTGCTGGGGAGTTGCACAGTCCAAAAAACATTATTAGGGGTTCAAAGAGCCCTTTGTTTGTCTTGAACACTACCTTCCATTTGTCACCTATCTTGATTCTGACATTATTGTATCCCCATCAGAGATCCAGTTTTGTGAAATACTTGGCTCCTTTGAGCTTGTCCAGTAGTTTGTCTACCCTTGGCAGAGGGTAGGCGTTCTTTATTGTTCCTTCATTTAGATGTCTGTAATCTTGGCAGGGTCTCAGTTTCTTCAAGTCCTTCTTGGAGACAAAGAAGAAGGGTGATGCCATTGGCAATTTCAAGGGTCTGATATATCTTTTCTGAGGTTTTCCTCAAGGAACTTATCTTGTTCCTTCTGTTCTTCGGGGGATAGGGGATAGACTTTGCAGTCTTTCAGGGTGAAGTCAGGTTTCAGATCAATTGTGTGATCTCAAGGTTTGTGTTCCAGCATTTGTTTGGAGGCTTCTTTCTCAAACACCATTCTGTATTCAGTATAAACTTTGGGGAGGTTGACTTTGGCTTTGTCGTTGATTGTTTTATGCACTAGTTCTTGGGATATTGAAGTCTTTGCTTTTATCCAGACTTCATCTTCATCGTCAAGGTATGTCTTCATCAAATCAATTTTGAGCTCTTCTTCTGTCATAAGAAGGCTCTGTAGAATGGGTCCATCATTTGAAAGAGGTTTGTTTGCTGGTCAATGGTCTGTGTCTTCGAATACCTCTTCCATGGTAGGTCTAGGTTGTGGTGTAATAACCTCCATTCTTGCTAGTTCTATGCTTCTCAAAAGCATTCTGTCAAAGGTGGTTTTCACCTGTATCGAGTCAATGTTGATGGTTCCAGTCTATCTTTGGATTGTATTGCTTCAGCCATGGAAGCCCCAAAATCATTTTCTCTTTTCCCAGTCCTGTGGCAAGGAATCTGGTACTGATCTTTTTCTTTCCCATCTGTATCTTGAGCCATGCACAATGCTCAATAGTTCCTGTGTTGTTCTTTGTTCCATCCATGTTAAAGGCCTGGATCGGTTTTTCTATCAGGATTAAGGTGATCCAATTCTGTTGAGTGAACCTTTTGTCAATGAAAGTTCCTCCTGCTCCTGAGTCTATCAGAGCATTCATTTCAAATCTTCTGTCAGTGTTTCTTCCTTCTCTGGATACCAATAAGGGAACACTGAATGACTTATTATTGGTATCAGCTACTAGTACAGGGGAGATAGGAATAATCATGGGAACAGTTTCTAACATTGAGGCAGGCCATTTCTTTAAAAACCCAATTCCTCAAGGGAATCTGTCAATTTTCTCTTTTCTTCTTCAGACAAATTCCTGTAAATTGTCTTGATGTGAGCATACACTCTATCAGCTTTTTTTAAAGTGGTGGGGTAAGATGTTGGTATCAGGGGTGTCTGTGGTGGTGCATATTGCCATCTGGATGCAGAAGGTGGTCTGGATCCTCCTTGTCTATGATCATTTGCTCTATGCCCTGGTAGATGGCATACAAAGCAAAGGCCTTTCTTCATATGATTGGCCTATTCTTGGATGGATAATCTGTCCATGTCCATCACATAGGGGTCTCTGGTGGGTGGCACATATTGGGGAGGGTGATTGGGGAGGCGCAGTACCCTTCTCTTCATGTTATTTCCTCCTTTCAATCTGTTGGTGATTGCCCTTCCTTTCATCCATTGGTTGTCCATTTTCGAGGCTGTGGTATACCAGCCTTGGATCATTGTCAGTAAATTCTTGAGGTTCAGAATCCTGTCAAGGAGAGGAGTATTCAGCCCTTTTGGCATAAACCATTCTACTAATGGTCTGTCTTGCGTGATATTGCTCTCAGCCACTTAGATCTTGAATTGTTCAATGTATTCATCAGCTGTCTGGCTGGACATCATTTCTGTTTCCATCTTTGTGACTGCATCACCCTTTTTATCAGGGGCAGAGAACAAATCTCTCAATGCCCTTGTGAACTGGTCCCAGGTCCCTAGATTATTGTTTTCTCTAGCCTGTGTCCAAAAGGATTGTTTCCATGACCCTGCTGTTCCATCCTTCATAAAGGACAGGGCAAATATGATCTGTTGGTTGTTGTTGTTGTATGTATCCTCATTCATGGTGAGGTACATGTTGGTTTTGATCAGAAACTCTTCTAGTTTCTTTCTGTCTCCTGTGAAGGGGGTCAGCATGTTCATCTTCACTTTTTTCTGAGTGGTGTTGACTGTGATCAGCGGTGTGGGGTTTGCTGGTGGAGCAGGTGGGGATGGAGCTTGTTCTGGTTTCACATGTTCCATACCTGGTGTGGGTGATAAGATGCCAGATTGACTCATGTCTGCTACTGTAATTGGTGTTTGGGTTTCAGATTCAAGGATTGATTTGATCAGTACGAGTTCATATGGGAGTAAGAATATACTGGTGGGTGCTGAAGCTTGGATAAGCTGGTGGTAGTGAAAGCTTTGATCTTGTGTAACAGCTTTACTATTCCCTAGTCATATCTCCTGTTCTGTCTTTGTAGGCATGCAAACTGGTTGCCTAAATCACAAGAGCCCCGCTATACGGTCAGTCACTTGTTCTGCTTGAGCTTCACTATACAGATGGTCACAATTGTTGTCAGAGCTCTTCTGTATGGTAGTCACTGATATCGGTTCAGCTGAGCTAAGTCTCTCACAAGAGCACTTAGTTTGAGAGCAGATCAAATAGGCAAGAAATAGGTTGTTAGCCTAGGTCAAAGCTAAAGAATGCAGTTTGTACAGAGGGTTTATATACTAATGGGTCTGGCACACAGACCAAGTCAATCTGAGACAAGATGTCATAGGTGATGAGTCAGGATGAGTAATCATGAGAGAAATAGTCTATAAGGGAAAAGTCCACAGCTGAGCTGACCGAGAGCACAGTAAGTATATCATATGAGATGAGTTGAGAGTGATCAGGTTGGAGCGATGCATAAAAGAGATATCATAATAGTTTGAAGTAAGGAAAAGTCATAACACTTTTTATAAAAAAAACCTGCTTCTCATTAGATCATTCTATCCTCTCCAGAAGTATAGCCCCTACTACCATATCAATAACTACTACTCTAGCTCTTACAGAAAAATTACCATAAATCCGTTGAATTTACAGGATTTACCAAACTGAAAGTGGCTGGACTCATCAATTTATGGTCCACTTTGTAAATTTTGGTGGCCCATCAAGCTGACAACATGAGGCCAAATTTACACCATCAGGGTCAGATCAGATCAATGGCCCAAAATACTACTCTGGCATGGGGCTGCTTGTCTGTGTCTGAGGGACTCCAAGACAGGTTCCTGGGTCATCAAAACATCAGTCTATATGTTAGAAGTAATTTACTTTAGCTAGAACAATGAACTAAAAGATGGAATTGAACCAACTAACTGTGGCTGTTGTCAGCCTTTACCTTACACCCAGCACTGAGTACACTAGAATCCAAGATGAGTCTAGTTTACCTGGTGCAACATGAGGTCATTGAGCTCGTAACAACTGCTACATATTTTAAACTTTTCATTGATTCTTTTTTACTTTCAAAAAACCTCCAACATGCCCCTGACAGGAAATCAAAAGTTTTCACTACAACCACACAAGAACTATATACAGTGGAGCAAGCATGTGAGCTGCTTCATCTCATAATGAGGGGACATCAGTTCCCTCCACTGGCCTATCAAGACCGGCTTCTGCATGACATGTTGAAGTTGCTATATCACAAGTGCCTGACGCATTCATGCATGCATCGCCTCCAAGTTCAAAGAAGGCCGGTAAGAACCCAACCTTCACAAGCATGTCAAATGTGTTGGAACAAGCTGTGAGGCACGCTGTACACAATGCGTCTCATGGAGCTCCTATAAGTCCCACCATAATGAAAAGTGCTGGTCCCTCAAAGACCCAGTGCCACGAGGTATTTCCACATGCCTCACATCAAGGAGGGGCAAATGTATATGCCTCTCAACCACAAGTTTCTCAAGCTTTAATGCAAGAGTACTACACAATGGATGCAGGGCCTAGCGGATATCAATGCAGCCATCACTCCCCCATCAGCGACTACAAGCTGAGAAAAGACTTGTCTGTGGCTCATATAGAACCACCATGTTCCATGGCAATGCCCCCACATCACATCAAAATCACTGTCAAAGACATCTTATCCAGGGTGGTGAAAGGCGAGTTCTGGATGAGCGATGGAAATGCTAGAAGATCACAAGGTGAGGCTTCAAACACCTCAATCTCGCTCCAAAACACTCTCAACAATTAAGTTTGAGGGTGGTGGGACAACTCCACTTATTTCTAAGTAGATTGGGTTCATTTGTCTTTTGGGTAGAAGGTCAACTTGCGAACATGTGTCGAGATTCCGGATATGTGATTCAATAAAGGAGGTTTCAAAGAATCAGGGAAGTCTGTTCTGTTCCGCACTGCACTGCTCTGTTCTGTTCTGCTTTTAGAGACTTAGAAATGGTCACGTCACACTCAGGCTCCACTGAGGTGAGCTACGATTTAACCTGAGCTGGGGGGCTCTCTCTAATCTACTGTACATGGCACGAATCAACAGGTTTTTATACACACAATGGCTATCTAACATATTTAGGGTTTATCACGAGCAAGGCAGTAACCATGTGGTTTTCAGTTCAGTAAGGATGGTGTGCTTGTTCAGAGCTTCGTGCAGATCATCTTTTGTATTGTCGACACATGTCGGGGAGCCTTTCATTGTCTGCGGGACAGGGCATTGTCAATGCGTTGTCGGGCGAGGATTCTTTCTCAACGTGTCAGGGTCCGATTGGATGGATTTGGGTTCTGGTTCCCATGGATCTTCGGTCCGGAATGGAAGGAGTGGGGTCACTCTAATTCTCTAATTAGATGGATCCAATCTCTCGGAAACGGTTGGCAATACCATTTCTAGGGTCCGTTCTATTTCTGTTCAAGTTCACACGGCTCGGCACCATCGGCATCATTGATCATGAGGGACTTCGTGATGCGTGGGTATTGTACTTGTTTTGGGCGGTGCGTGTCACAACAAACAAGTCCTCTGGACCTTCGACAAGCCATTATATAGTTATAGTAATGGATAGGGCAATAGACCTTTTGGATGTGTTTTAATGTTGAGTCCCTCAATGGTCTTATCCAATGAGAATAGAAGTGTTTGTGCCAAGTCTATGGTTAAGCCCTCAAGGGGACTGTTTCCAAGATCATGACTAAAGGTGGTCCAGCAATACTTAGACTCTCATATGTAGTCGTTCGTACCATCAGTTCCAATAGAAATATGTTTAATGGACACAACATTATATCTGTTTGTTGATTAAACCGTGAGAAATGCGCAATTTTAGGCACAGACTCACGGTGGTCATATCAGCGGGGATCTTCAGCAAATCCCACAAACAGAGTATCGTAGAGGCCATTACAGAAAACTTCTACATGACAAACAAGTTAATGAGGAGGAGAAACCAGCCCCATGAGAATGCTAGGATGTATCTCCACTCATTAGAACTTTACTTGAAGAACCAAGTACCAAGTTCTGCAACCCCAAACATACCTGCCCCTGGAACAGCAAGACAAGTATGTACAGAGAAAGCATATGCATATGAAGTGGTGACACATGAGGATGCGGGGATCATCCCCATTCAATGTGTACTCTTCAAGCAGGAAACACAACCTGTTGGGCTGAGCTATACTCCAGCAAATGACCCAAATATCGAGGGAGCTATAGGGCAAATGTCTGCTCCTTGTCAAGCCAGTGAGAGCGTGAAGGACTTTAAGGACTTTGACTGCCACATGCAAGTGACACAATGGATGGTCCAGACAGAGCACTTGGTCCCACCGTCGGTAGAGGTGCAAAGCTCCTCTGTTAATATGCAATCAATGCATGCCAATCCTGCTTTCATACAACAGGAGGTTAGAGGTCACTTAACGCAAGTTGGAATTGTGGCCCCTCCTGCAGACCCATACATTCCATGATCTGAGCCTTTGATAGATAGGGTTGCCCATCAGAAAATGAGAATGGAAGACCTCTCTATAAGAGGCATCTCTCATATAGAAGATCAGGCCATCATGTTCTATAATGAACAGGTGATTGACCTTTTACAAATGAGGACAATAGGTCCCTGGAGCAAACAGCGGCTGCCCCTAATCCTGATGATGGAGACGATGATGACGATGACGACGATGATGATGGGACAAATAGACAGTCCCATAGGTCATTTAACAGAGGTGGACATGGTCCTCCTCCTCATCCGCTGATATGCACTGCTGGGGTCAGTGAAGGACACGAAAGCGCGATGAATCACACCAACATACACAACAACCAACACTAAATACACCAAACTACCATTCAGTATATCTCCAACAATGGGCGGGTTCAAGGTGACGAAGACTTAGAAGTCTTCTTCTCCAGAAGTACTCGATAGTTCACAAGTTAGAGAAGCCTAGGGGGCGATGAACTTGCACGATTCAAGGGTATTTGGGTTCAAGGTGGATTCAGATCGTATAGATCTACACAGTGTACTTCGACGATACAGTTGCAATAGTCCCTCAGACTTCAAGAACAAATCCAAAACACACAAATGACACAAAGTACAATTCAAGACGGCGATCAGCATCTGATCCCAATGAGATAGAAACCCTTAGTATGCACTCAGTGTCCACAAAACACTAGTCAATTGGGGCGAGTCTAACTGGTTCTAAACTACGCCCTTGGAAACCTTTTATACACGAATGAATGTAAACCTAAATAAGATATTGAATAAACCAAATATAATAAGATAATCATCGAAATATCCAAAGAGGAAGACAACAGTCTATGAACAATCCTTTTGGGGCTTTGTGCCACAGTAACACATGTCCCCTCAGGGCATGATTATCATGTCACATGGCTACTCTTCTACACACACGTCGCGTTGTTACGCTCGGGCGTCTTATCCACGAACATTTGTCCATGGTGACTCATATAATTCGCAGTTATTGCATATTCAAGTAGAAGAAACCCGGAAACGCCTCGGGTAACCTCCGATCATTTCACAAAGGTCCGGCAATTCTCGGTCCTTTGTCAGTCGATCATCAGATGACAATCCCGGTCATTCAAATAGATATCTGTGTGATCATTCCCATTCCTTGGGTGTTTCACTGGGCCGCTCAGCAACATGACATCGTAACTCCATACTAATAGACCATGCCAAGGGTCGTCAAAGTTGCTGAATCATTGCGTGGGGTGCATTAGAGAAGAAAGAAAGTTAAAATGTTTGAATGAGAAGTGTTAAAAGGCCTCCTTGGTGTCGCCTAGTTCAGTGAGCATTGTAGGGTATATTGGTTCAAGTATACAGTCAAGCCCATGAGATACCGTTCTGTATCCAGGATCCTGTGTTGTGCATCACTTCGTTACTAGCATAGTTGTCAGAGCGGGGCTCGTCTACAACTCTCAATGATCCCTTGGGTCATGTTATCACAACAAAGAAGGTTTCAAAGTGTTTTAATAATGAGTATGACCGATGCTAGGAAGCAGTAAAACGTGCAAAGTCCTGACAGACGCGTAGCGGTCGTATCACTGCCTCCACCACAGAACTTAGGAGGTCATGGACCTCCTCTGCCTTTTTGACCTCCTTTGCCTCCAAATTGAGGTGGCAATGAATGATGACCACCTAGGCATCATGCTGAAACACCACATCACGGCTTACAAGAAACTGTGAGGAACTGGAGGACCAATATGATCCCCATTCCTGCTTTTGGCTTCCTGGGTTTAGAAGGAGTTGCAGAGGCATTACGCTACCATAGGGAGCATAGAACACAGAGGCTAATAAACCTCATTCACTATCACCTTTCTGTTAGACTAGTTCTCCCAGATGTATCGAAAACGACTTGCTCTGACAGGTCGTTGATCCCCAAATACGAGGGATTGCAGTGTTTCAAGGACTTGGAGGACTGGTTAGCCCCTCTAGTCATTCACTTTGAGCACATTCAGTATGGTGGCTTTGATAGAGACCACAAATGTATGCTATTCATAGCAGACTACTTGAAGGGTAGAGTGCTATCGTGGTACACAGACCACATAGTATTGGTCAGACAATTCAATGCTGTGGACCTTTGAAGAAGTGGTAATTGGCCTTTATGACCAATTTGTGCATCCTTCTGCAATGGAAGATGCTTGCCAAGATCTGGAGCAGATGGAATATACACCTGTGAAAGGAGTCCAAGGGGTCTACGATGAGATGCTCACATACACTCATAATAAGGCAGAGACCCCTGATAATCATACATTGGTGAAATAATTCCTGAATGCATTGCCTTCAGATTGGCAGAAACAATTGTTCTGCCAAGGCTTGTCTCCAGTCGTGAACCAGATTCACAAATTTGTTGGAGCAGCTAAAGTGCTCAAGATAATGGATCGGACTGCTCAGCTTTATGAGCAGTTTGTTGAGTGATGCCCTGTAAAAAGGACATTGGCATTGTGACCTGTTGCGGCACAGAGGGGTTCAACAACTCCTCAATATAAGTGGAAGGCAATGGCATCTAAGCCGTTAATCTCAAAGCAATGGTTCCAACGAAGGAGCCATGATAATCCACCGAAGGCGGATGACAATAAATACTGCAAGCAAACTCCAGAGAGAATTTGCAATACCAGGAACAAGCCAGACGATTGTAACGGCTTTGCTATCCCCTAGTCACGTTCCTGTTCTGTCTTTGTAGGCGTGCGAACTGGTTGCCTAAATCTACAAGAGCCCCGCTATACGGATGGTCACTTGTTCTGCTAGAGCCCCGCTATACGGATGGTCACTAGTTCTG
>Ga0307516_10005311_pt1 | contig 15499 bp, 18 predicted proteins | sample 19_EM_MG_FD_203310 | JGI IMG/M metagenome (GOLD analysis project Ga0307516, IMG submission 203310) | Populus trichocarpa ectomycorrhiza microbial communities from riparian zone in the Pacific Northwest, United States - 19_EM | ecosystem: Host-associated > Plants > Roots > Unclassified | place...
AACCTGATCTCGACCAGGCTCTTCCTTCCTCCCACCTCGAGTTTCTCATTCGTCCTTTGTGTCAGGTCCGCCGTTCGTTGGTCCACTTCCTTGCTAAGGTTCTCGATGGCAGCCTCCTCTTCGTCCGTGAGTCCGCGGACCATAGGTGTCTGGAGCTCGTCTCGAAGAGAACGAATTTGGGTATCCGACTCCCGTAACTCGCCTTCCGTATCTTCGACTTGCCCTTCGAGCTTCTCGATTCTCTCCTTCGCTCGCTCCCTCTCATTCCTCAAGGCACCAACGGTATCCCCTAGGCCGTCCCTCGCGTGCTTCTTTTGTGCCAGCTGGTTGGTCAGCTTCTGGGTCTCCCCAGCAAGTGTTGCAATCTGTTGATCCAATTCCCGGAGAGTCGCTTTAACTTCCTTGTGTCTTTTTTCGTCCGTCTCACTCTTGGTACGCCAAGTGAAGAGGGCTCGGATGGCGTCTAGCCTAGAGCGCCGAACGTCGTGGTACCCGCCGCTCAATACACCCTTATGGTCGATCTTGTCTCCGTCTGACGTGATGGCGTTGATACCGTGGCTCTTGACGTAGGCTGCAGCGAGCGTGAGATCCCTACAAACACACGTTCTGCCGAACACCTGCTGGAAGGCTTTGGCGTGGAGGGGATCGTAAGTGATCTTGGACAAAAGTGGGATGGCGTCGTCTGAATTAACCGTCGGGGCAGCCTTCGGTCGCAGTCGGTTCAGAGGCATGAATGTCACTCGGCCAGTTTTTTCTGCATTCATAGTCTTGAGTAGACGAGAGGCGGTTTCGTCGGTATCGACAACAACGTGCCACAGACTATACGCCAAGGAATCTAGTCAGCAGTGCACTAGACAACGTTTGTGAGAGTTTCGTTACCTGTTGCCCGCAGTGAGTTCAATGGCAGTATTGTAATTTTCATCTGGGACCTCGAAGAGACCGTAAAGAGGGCCATACACCCCAGCCAGTCCCTGGCGCTCGGTAATGTTTTTCACTGCCTTCAAGCCCATGCCTGTGTCCTTCATGGAAAACAAACTCAACCGTGACACCCCCATCAAACGGACCGAGAGACCCATACCTTATCCATCATGCTCGCAAGGATCCTCTCCGCAGACCTAAGTTCCTCCGAGGCGTGAGTGATCTGGCCCGTTAACTTGGTCTCCTCCCTCCACAACTCCTTCCTCCGCTCGGTGAGTTCAGCGGATTCGTTTTTCAGACCCGCTATCCGAACGCTCAAATCTTTGACCTCTTCCCGTCCGTTGTTAGCATTGGTCTCAGTGTTGATGATCTTCGCCTCGGTTCCCTGAAGTGACACCCGGCTGGAGGCGAGATCCTGTTGGGCGGATTGCAGGGCGGCGAGTTGATTCTCCCTGAACGCTTGGACGGAGTCGATCTCCGATCTAAGGTAATTGTCCCGTTCCCCCTGGGTTCTGAACTTGGACAATCTCCCTTGCTTGGAGTACAATGCGCCCAGCTGACCCTTCGCCAGCTCTAGGCTCCTCTTTTCGGTCAGTTCGGCCTCCTTCCTCCGCTCCCATTCTGGAACAAGTTGAGCCAATTCTGCTTCAGCCTGGGCGATCTCTGCGTTGAGGTTGGAGAGTTCAGTCTCGAGTTCTTCTCGGCGACCGCTGGAACGTTCCCCTGCGGCTGTGAGGTCTTCGACGGTACACTCCAGCTCGGTGCAAGACCGAACGAGATCGTTCAACTCGGATTGGGAGCTGAGTTTAGAGAGGTTGGCGTTTTGGAGGGCATGTCGCGTTTCTGTGATCTTTCGCTCGAGGTTCTGGGTACGACCGCGTCAGGAGGGTGGAAACCACAAGGGTCGTAGGTGCACACCTGAATCTCCTTCTCCCGGTTATTGTAGATGGCTTGCCTCTGGTTCGCATCATGCAGGTCACTCCTCCGAGTTTCCTCAGTTTGGTCCAAAGCGTGCGTGATATCCTCTGACTCGCTCTGGTACATAGCGTACTCCAGGCATCGTCTCTCCTTGTCTTGCTCCTGGAATTGCTTAAGTTCTTCCTTCTCTTCCTCGAGCTCTGTCAGCCGATTCTCGATGTATTCAAGAAGTTCGGCGATCTTGTTGCGTTTCGCATCGGTTTCGGACATAATCCGCAGTGATTCGGCGCGTCGCTGTTCGTAAACCTTCGTACCGGCGACTTCTTTGAGGAGAGCGAGACGTTCGTGGTCCTTGGCGTTCGTGAGAGCGGTGATACGGCCTTGGGGAACAATGTAGTACGGGTTGGATTTGCTGAAACCCGCAGACTCGAGTAGATTCATGACGTCGGCCTTGTTTGCGCTCTTCTTGTCAAGGCTGTAATCGTCCTTTTTCACACCGATGGTTCGACGTAGGATGACCTCGTCGCGGCCAGTCGGAAACCGGTTGTCAGAATTATCGAAGACAATCTCAACTGAAAAGGCGTGAACGACCGTCTCAGCGCTCCATAAGATAGGTCGGTACATACCATATGCCGACAATGTGGTCGATGTTGAAGCTCCCTCGTGTAGAAGGGATTGCCTCTCTTCGTGGCTCATGGAAGTATAGGCATCTGAGAGCACGAACCGGATGGCTGGCTGCACATGAGCAGTGTGTTGGATTCCATGAAGTGAGTTAATTACCGGCGAAGAAGTTACTCTTCCCTGACCCATTCCTCCCCACAACCACATTGTGTTTTGGCGAGAAGGGGTCGACGACGGTCTGATCTCTGTCTTAACCTGCGATCAGCATCCGGCTTGAATTTGGGAGCGACAATAAACGCGTGCGTACACGACTTGAACCCCTGGATGGTTAGGGTCTTGATATACATCGCCGGTGGCGTTGAGGTTGAGAGCAAGTCGCGACGCGTGACGAAAGTGATCGGACGCGTTCAATTTGGGGTGGGATCTCGTTTCAAATAGTTGTACCGGGCTGATAAGTAAACGGACTACGATACTATTCTAATGCTTTGTAGTTGGGTTAGGTTCGGCGATTACAAAGATCGTGACCGGTAAGCAAGTGCTTATTCAACATCCATCAATGATATGGATACGTGGCGAGTTAGCCGCTTGTTCGCCTCGATCGGTCATGCCCACTCCAGACCAAGGCTGCGAGTACCACCTCTCTTTTATTCCCAACGAGCCGCCCCAGAACGTCTCACCCAACGCCATCAACCCCACATCACCATGGTCTCTGCTAGGCGGACGGCTACGGTCCTTTCCTTGTTCTTAAGCTCGTGTGCCCTCGTAGGCTCTTCTCAATCGGCATTTGAACGGACCCCGCCACCGGTTACACCAAGTGCAGTCTGCAAGGGTGCCGTATGTCTCCCCATCATTCCTTGTTGCACCAGAAAGTGTGATGGCTCTCCTAGTTAACAGGTCCGATCGAGACAACAGAATGCAACTTCGAGGCTTTGGACGGAGTCGGTTCGGAGTTATTTCAACAGCTGCACGAGTTGGTCGAGACCCCATTCTTCAGGTATTTCAGGGTGAGTAATATCCGTCACTACGGTGAGACCCGCCTGATGACTTTACTAGGTGGATCTGTACCGAGAATGTCCATTCTGGCAAGAGAACGGGTTTTGTATGAACCGAGAGTGCGGAATAACCACCGTCGACGAGGCACGTCTTCTCCCCATGGATGATGCAGCATAACTAAACGCCGGACAGAAAGATATTCCTGAAAGGTGGAGGGCAGGTGCCCTCAGTAAGGTTGAGATGCCTTCTGAGAATGAGGTGTGTATCTGGCTGCACTCACCACCGCGTTTGTCGCTGAACTAGGATTAGATAAACAAACTACCGGGGTGTTACTACCGGGACTCCGACTTTTGCTTCCTGGACTCCTCTGCCGAGGGTGATTATGTCGACCTGATCGAAAACCCCGAACGCTTCACCGGCTATGTCGGCCCTGCCGCCCACCGAGTCTGGAACGCCATCTACCACGAGAACTGTTTCGGGCAATCTGAAGCCACTTGGTCGCCAAGCAAACCTGCGGTCACTGTCCCAGACACACTGTCAACCGGGTCCAGCGCTGAGGAGGAGGGGATTTGTATGGAGAAAAGGGTATTCTACAGGATTATCTCGGGCTTGCACACCTCAATATCAACGCACATATGCATGGAGTACTTCAACCAGACCACGGGAACATGGGTATGCGACCCTTTCCGCCTTTTTATCCACGCCCCTTGAAGTAATCACCCCCTACAGGCACCAAATCTCCAATGTTTCATAGATCGAGTTGGTGTACATCCTGATCGGTTGCAACAGATATACTTCAACACCGTCCTCCTCCTGCGAGCTGTCTCTCGCCTTGGCCCTTACCTGTCAGAATACGATTACTGTTCGACGGGTACACACGAAGAGGACGCTCAGACCAAGAGCCTTCTCGGAAGCATCGTTAACACTGCTCGCCGAGTGGGCAAGTTCGATGAAAATCTAATGTTCGCCGGGGAGGATGCCAATGTAAGCTGAAGGCCATCCGTGTGTGTTGCATCACTAACGGCTGTTCGCAGGTTTTGAAGCAGGAATTCAAGGATCACTTCAGAAACGTCACGAGGATCATGGACTGTGTAGGGTGTGATAAATGCAGGTTATGGGGTAAGGTTCAGACCACGGGAGTCGCGACTGCGATGAAAGTCCTCTTTGAGCTCGATGAGAAGGCACTAGAGTGAATCCCCCCCACGTTTGCGCCTGCATTATGAGGCTGATCGGTTTTAGTCCCTATTCCAACAGGAATCTCTTAACTCGCTCGGAAGTGGTCGCCCTGATCAATACCCTTCACCGGTTTGCGGAGAGTCTGCATGCCGTCAATCTCTTCAGGGGGATGTGGGCTGCAGAATACGAACCGCATTCGATAAACGATGTGAGCCACTCCTATCCGTCGAGCGACGATGAATGCCTGATGTTCTGGACAGACCGAATTCATAAAACCCTCTCCACTGATCGAAAGCCTCCGAACTCGCTCGTCGGCATTTTATGAGTACTGCAGGGCTGGTGCCAATGATTGTGCGGCGAGCATCGCGTCGCTGAGGAAGAGATTCGCATCTGTGTTTTCGAGATCGCGGAGGAGGAATTTGGATGGTCCCTCACACGTCGACCTCTGAGGGAGACATTAGACACGAGGGTGTTCATCCGTTACTTAGGACCTTGTAGCATACCAGCCCATAGATATCCTTTCTGATGTCGGATGCAGTTCGGAACCGGATGGCGCGTGAGGCGGAGGGTGATTAAGCGCCTGCCTCCGTTGTAACACGTCTCATTTCTTGCGAACACTTCCAGCACACCACTCGCTTGATTGTCTCCCCTCTCCAGGTTTTCCCGTCACCGGCCTCATCGCTACTCGGACACCCGTATACTCTACTCCAGCCGGTTTTTTCGTCTGGATTAACGAAAAGATGCCGTTGTCCGCCGCTGAGCTTCAGGTCAGTCACCTGTGGGTTGGCGTGCACGCCATGGGATGGCAAACGTTTTTGACTGCATTTTCTAATGGGATTTTATCCTGCTCTTTTTTGCGGACACCAACAGAAGAAGCACGAACTCGAGGGTGCCCCGGATCCGTTCCCCAGTTTGTCTGGGCATGCGGGTCCCATTCCCGTCGCTCCGTCTCGATCCCGTCAATCTCAGCAGGAACTCGACACTGGCTCCCACGACGCTTTCCCGTCCTTGTCCCCTTCTCCGGCTGCACCGACTCAAACTCAGCCCACGACCTCCGCTTGGGGTGCCAAACTTCGCGTCAAGCCGTCTGGTGTAACTGAATCCTTCATCCTCCAAGACATCGACCTCTCCAGTGCCGGAAAGGACGGACGTTCCACGACGCTCAGCGAAGTTACCAGGGGCATCACGCAAAAATTCAAGGTCAAAATCGAGGCCTCCACCAATCACAGGAAGGAGACCACCTTCTACTTGAAGTCCGAATCCCAGAAAGAGTTGGACAAGGCCAAGAACGCACTGGTAGCGGCTTGCTCTCCCGTGGTCACTTTGATTGTCCAGGCTCCTGCATCGACCATCTCTTCTATCATCGGAGCCAAGGGTAAGCCCGTCAAATTTACCTCCTGGTTCCATTCGCTGAGTTTTAGTTTGCAGGCGCAAACTTGAAGCATATTCGGGAAAGAACCGGTGCCCGTGTGGATATCCCTCCTAGGGATCGGTTGACCCCTGCCCCTTCCAATTCTTCCCCCGCTACCAATGGCACGACCCTCTCGGCGTCCGATGCAGCCGTTCCTTTGGTTATCGAACAAGACGAAGAGGAGATTGATATCCCGATCACCATCAAGGCTGCCCGTCCTCTGGCTGAAGAAGCCCGCCTCCTCATTAACGAAATCATCGCGTCGAGGGCCTCCAAAAGTGTCAGGATCCGTGAAATCCCTCCCCACATGCTGCCGTTCCTGATCGCTCGTCGCGACGCTTTCGAGGCAGCTTCTGAGGGTCGCTATACCCAAACCTCGCTGAACGCCGATGAAAGGGAGATCACGGTCACCGGCGACAGGGAGGGGGTTGCGAGGGTCGTGGACGCTATCAAATCCACTGTGGAGAACTTGGCAACCGCACTTACCTCGCTTTCGATGAACCTCCCCAAGCGTCAGCACAGGTTGCTCACTGGTATGGCCGTGGAAGACGTCATGGCGCAAAGCAACTGCACAGTCGTCGTGCCGAAACCTGAAGATCCCAGCGAGGCAGTTGTGGTTTGGGGTGAGAGTGAGAACTTGCCCAACGGTCTTACTGCTGTCTTCTCCAAGGCCAACTCGGTCTACATCCACGAGTTCCCCCTCCCCGGCCCGATCCAGACTTCGAAAAATATCTTGAGGTACATCATCCATGTCGACTTCACGGAGACCCTCACCACGGCACATCCCGGCCTTAACGTCTTTACCCCACCTCCAGCCTTGTGGGACTCGGCCACCACACTTAAGCTTGAGCTCAGTGGAACCAAGAATATCGTGGATGAGGCGATTCGGCAAACTTCGGAATTGATCGGCAAGCTCAACGGGGCAACCAAGGACATCGACGTTGATTGGGTCGTACATAAGATTATCTCTTCCAAGAACGCGAAAAAGTGAGCATATTTCCACGAAGCAAGTGACGGGTTCTTACAGGTTTTTAGGTTGAAGCAGTTCCATGACACCCACAACGTTCTCGTGTTTTTCCCCCCCGAGTCCCTCGAACAATCCTCCCTGCTGCTTGTGTATGACCCCACTACTCCTTCCGCATCTCCTTCGCCACTGGACAAGAGCAAGAACTTGGAAGATGTCGCGAGCGAGGTCCTCAAGATGAAGGACGCGGCGGATGCCAAGAGTCAGTTGATCGGGGTCGAGAAGAAATGGCACTCTGCGGTCGTTGGGAGGTCCGGCACTACTCTCAACGCGATCACCGGCGAGGATACAACACTTTCGATCAAGTTCGGCACGGATGCAGGCGAGGCGACGGAGGATTTCATCTTGGTGAGGGGCGTGGCTTCAGAGGTCGATCGTGCTACGAAAGAAATCAAAACTATTGTCGAGAAGGCCAAGAATGATGAGATTGACAACGGTTTCGTACGTGATGTTTCCCCATAAGGATTGGGGATGCTAACTGACGCTCGTCGACCCCTTCAGTCCGCCGAGTTCGAGATCGATCAGGAATACGTTGGCCGCGTTGTTGGCTCTGGCGGTGCACAAATCAACAAAATTAGGGATTCACTCGGGGTTACCGTTCACTTCGACCAAGAACCTGAATCCAACAAGGAGTCTTCTAAGAAGAAGAAAGAGAAGACACCACAAAAATCTCGGGTCAAGGTCTGCACTCACGCGCACGTTTTGATTTACGGAATGTGTTGGTTGACGTTGTGGTGACAGATTACTGGTCGCAAGGAGAACGTGGAGGAGGCCAAGAAGCGTATCTTGAATCAAGTTGAGCGATACGTGAGTGTACTTTTCTCCTGCTGTTGGGAGCGAGAACTGGACCTCGATGTGCACAGGCCGACGAAACCTCTGAAGTCCTGAAGATCCCCCGTCAATATCACCCGTCGCTGATCGGTCAGAACGGCAAATACGTCACCAGGCTAGAGGACAAGTACGCCGTCAAGATTACTTTTCCTCGCGAGGCGGGCGAGTGGGGCAGCAAGACCCGTGAGCCATTGTCATCGGACGAGGTCCTTGTTAAGGGTGGTAAGAAGGGTGTTGCCGGTGCCAGGGCAGAACTCTTGGATGTGAGCACTTCTCCCAATCAGCGGGAATCGCTAGTGACCATCTCCCCAGGCCCTTGAGTTCGAGAAGGAGAACGACCACAGTGTCCAATTCACGGTTCCCACTCGTGCCATCGCTCGAATCCTTGGCAAGGGAGGGGCCAATATCAACGATCTCATGGACAACACCGGAACTCAGATCGACATCGACAAATCCTACGATGCCGAGGCCACAATCACTGTCCGGGGCACTAAGCAAGACATCAAGGAGGCGCAGGGTTTGATTCTGGAGATTGCAAGCTCCGTACCGGAGGAAACGAGCGTGGACATTACGATCGAGAACAGGTTCCATCGATCCTTGATTGGGGCCGGAGGTCAAGGATTGAAGGATTTGATCGCTCGTTGTGGAGGTCCCACCGATACTAAACTCCAGGCGGGCCTGGTTCGCTTGTGGGTATCCGTTATTGTTTCTTGCGTTGACACTCACCCACGTACCTCCATTAGTCCACGCCAAGGCGAACTCTCGGACGACGTCAGGCTTCGTGGCGAACCCAAGCTGGTGCAGAAGATTAAGGCTGAACTCGAGACTGCTGTCGCGGCCCTCCGGGATCGTGTTGTGTTGGGTGTGGATATTCCCGCAGCTCAGCATCGTGCGCTTATTGGTCGCGGTGGTCAGCACTTGAACGAACTGCAGAACAAGTATTCGGTCATGGTTCAGTTCCCAGGATCCCGATCGTATTATCAGGCCGGGGAGCCAGAGAACGCTGCGGAGATGACGAGCGCGGACCCTGCGAACGTAGTCAGAGTGTCTGGCCCGAGACCTGCGGTCGAGAAGGCGATTAGTGAACTCAAGGTGGGTCATCTTGGCTAGTTGGCGCAAAGGTGATGGATTTGGACGTCTGACTGTTGTTTTTGTCTCGCATTTGGAAACAGTCGCACATCAGGGAATCGGCTCCGGAGCAAGTCACAACACTGTTCTTGGTTCCGGCCAAGTACCATCATGCGGTTACCCAGCAGGGAAATATATTCCGAACGCTGAGGTCATTCGGGGCTACCGTCGAGCATTCTAACGTACCGACGAGGGCTGCGGTCCCAACACCGCCCCCTGGTGCCACTTCGGCACGAATTGATGAGGCCGGGGAGGACGAGGGGGGTATCCAATGGCATGTGGTGGTGAACTGCTCGGAGGGTGAGGAGGGGGATGTAGAGTGGACGTTGAAAGCTCGTGACCAGAGTGGACTGGACCGTGCTCGTGAGACCGTTGAAGAGGCCATTGAACATGCCAAAACGATGACACACGTTGGATTCCTGACCATGCCTGACCGGAGCTTGTTCCCAAGAATTGTTGGATCCCGTGGCGCCAATGTGAGCCGGCTTCGGGCTGACACGGGCGCCGACATCACGGTGAGCCGGGAGGACAGCTCGATCGTGATTGCTGGTGAGTCTTATTCCTCGTTGTGTGTGTTATGAATGCTGATAAGAACTCATATGCCAGGTTCCGAGCAAGCGGTGGAGGCTGCGAAGGAGGCGATTCTCACGATCAAGAGTGGCGGGGGAAGGAGTGGACGTGACTAAAGGGTAGCAGAGGGAATCTAGGAGGGACGATAGGATATCATAGCAATAAATTTTCTTTTTACCAGACCCTGTGCGGATGGGCGCAAGGTCCGATGTGGGTCGGAGGTGGGGGCGCGGCAGGCTCGGGCTGTGTGACTCAGTGGGGTTGCCATAAGTGGCTACTGACTCCTCGTGGCCTGAAGCAAGTCATCCGAACAGCCCTCCGCCTCTGTCCACCTAAAAGCTCTCTCACCCCCGCCCTCTCGCTCTAACAACAGAACTGGACAGAACACGTCGCTGAACCTCCCCGAATTTTCCCATTTTTTTTCGGCCCGGTTGTTCAGCTGAATTTTCAGCTGACACCCGTATCTGGATCGTCCTAGGTCGTCGACTCTAGGGACAGTCCAGCAGACTCAAACCCCCCAAGTCACAATGTATTCTTTGCAGATATCTTCGCTGCTCCGCTCGAAATCCCTCTCTGTCTCCCCGAACTTTCCTGGTCCCAAGTCTGAGCCCGAATCCAACATCCAACAAGAACCTGCCACCGTCGCCTATGCCACTGTATTCTAGATAACCGTCCAGCACCCACTATTCTACACCCCCACTCCCGCTATTTCCTCTCTCTTACACCCTCGATTCATCCCAAGAACCATGCTCCACACGATGACCCAGCGAAGTTCCGGCGCGGGTACCCGCGCCAGATCGCGCTGGCAACCCTACAACACCAGCTTGATCGCCTCGACCTCGAGGTCTCCAGCTCCCTACCTCAATACCCCAGTTTCCGCTGTATCAACATCTCCGCCCCATTCGACACATCCGACCACCCGTCATACGCACCTCCCGCCCGACGCCACCCAACGCAAACCCCGCCAGGCTGCAAGCCTCATCGGTAAGCCCTATCCCAGCCACCCGCTGCTCAATCCTTCACCTGCGAGTGATTCTGATGAGGTCACGCACTCCTACGTAGATCATGCCGTCAGATCGCTCTCCGAGATCTGGCAGGACAACTATCTTTCGGTTTATACGACAACTAAGGTTGCACCCCAACCGCTAAAGGCTTCTGGTTTCCAGGAGCCCGTCTTGCGTGTTTGGAACCCTGCAATACAGCGCCGTATACAACAACTCCCCTCTCCCATCTCCCCCTCCACCGTCGAAACGCCCCCGCCGTCCCCTTTACCACCACCACCCAGCGGTCCCACTGATGCTTGTCTCTCCGGGAAACCTGGTGTCGCTCCCCTTCATGGCTTCGTGCAGGAGCTTATTCGCCGTTCCCGCACCTCTGGGACTGTTCTTCAGACCGCCCTATGCTACATCGAGGCGGTTCGTCGAAAGCTCCCGGAGATTGCGAGCGCACCTGCTGCATCCGCGAAGGAAACCACGCCAGAGGAGCACCCCCAGGATAGCGAACCACCGTCACCAGAACCGCTCGCCCCGTCACCACTCCTCTGCCCCCGCCGGACTTTTCTCGCATCCCTTATCCTGGCGTCCAAATTCCTCCAGGATAGGTGCTGCTCCAACCGAGCTTGGGCGAAACTCTCTGGTCTCAGCCCTCGTGAGGTCGGCCGGTGCGAAAAGGCGCTCGGTGACGCTCTGGAATGGAGACTCTGGGTCGGCAAACAATCCGGGAAACCGTTGGCCCGATCTAGAAGCCACGCTGATCTGTCGTTTGGTACGACGAACCTCTCCGGGGCTTCAAGTAGGATGATTGGAAGAAGCAGGACGCTCCCTTCGATCGGAACTGAGTCTTCAAACGCGCAAACGTTCCCCGTGGCTCCGTCACCCCCGAAATTGGACCCGTACCAAGAGTGGCTGGTCCTCAATCAAAGTCGCCTGGAGGCCGAGGAAGAGGAGGAAGTGGAAAATACGCCCATGGCCGTCGAGTGTATGTCTGTGGCCCAAATACCCGACGTCCTCACTCCCGCTACTCCTCCCCTTGTTCAGTCCCCAGCTTCTTCCATTTCTTCGGCGGCCTCCATCACCTCATTCGACTTGGACGACGGCGAAAGGACGATCCAGGTGGCAGACATCAGTGAACCTCTGCCAAAGAAGTTCCCTGGGAATCTGGACGCGTGGTTTGACTCGGCGGCCCCTGCACCAGGTGTGGCGACGTGCGGTGTGTACGACGCGAAAGCGTTCGAATATGTTGAATTGGCAAATTCTTATCCTCTCGAATAATCCGTGTTGGTGTCAGGTTCTTGTTGGATCTTGGATATTCTCTTTTCCGTTTCTCTCTTCCTTCTCTCATCTCCTCTCGATGATTCCTCCTCTCCTCGTATGATCTATGTACTCCGATGCTTCGGGGCGACCCCGTCGGTGAATCGGAACGCCGTTCCTCTTTCTCCCTTATCCGTCTGCGCTATATATCGTCGTGTACGTTGAACCCTCTGTGTACATAACAAATCTGGATCTTCTAGAGAAGACCTTGAGAAGCAAAGACCGGGAGTGAGGCGGAACCGATTAAGCGGATGGCTGGGAAATAATAAACAGTCGTTCTGCGTCGAAGTTTCTCAAAGATCCTGACGACCACCACCCTTCCTCAACCTCCTCCACCATGAACCACACCCCGTCGTTGCAGCAAAACGCACGACCGATAGGTCCCAGGAGCATAAACAGGTCTGCGTCGCCGGCGCCGACCTTCCAACTTCCCCCGACCGCACCGCTGAATATCCGAAAAGCATCACAACCACACCAAGCTAATGGGAATGGTATTCAAACATCATCATCGTCCAACCCCCCCACCTCTCTCCTATCCCCCCACCCGCCAACAAATAGAGGACAGCCCGCACCGTCCTTATCACTCAAGATCCCAATCCTTGGTCAGCCAAAGCCCGGCAAGCCCAGGCTGAAACTCTCCAGTTTCACTAACGGCGGTTCTGACGGCTTTGACGATTCTCAACCTACCGATGGAGCGTTCTCTGGAGGCTACTACGGGGGTGCTGCCTTTCAGCCCACATCTCGTTCTATGGATGGCCCGGAAGACGCGACCATTAGACCGAACAGTGCTGAGACAAAGACGGTGGACGATCTACGAGCCACTCTACGCAGTCTAGATATCAACCCCACCCCGCCGAAGCTATCCTCCCTCGTTTCGACGAACATCCATCAGGTTTTGTCGAACAGCAGTTACGGCGACGAGTGGTCGGACGAATTCTTGCAGGAGTTGGATCGATTGGGCGAGGGTGCAGGCGGAGCCGTCCACAAGGTCAGAGACAAACGGACGGACGTGGTGATGGCCAGGAAGACAATCACAACCAGGGAGGCGCCTATGAAGCAGCTCAATCGAGAGCTGTCCTTCATGTCCTCGACCTCGCACCCGAACATCATCAAGTTCTTTGCCGCCTACATCTCACCATCGTCGAGTGAGATCAAACTCCTGATGGACTATTGTGAAGGTGGGAGTTTGGAGGTGGTCGGGAAACGGATAAGGGAGAAGGGTTGGAGGGTCGGTGAGAAAGTAGCTGGCAGACTTGCGGAAGGGGTGAGCTTTGGTTTCTGCCTTTCCGTCCCGAAACCCGTTGTGCCGATCGACGAACCTTGGCCCGTCTAACCCATTTTTGTTCCTCGGCGTCCTAGATATTACAAGGATTGGCATATCTGCACACTAAAAAGATCATTCACCGGGATATAAAACCTTCAAATGTCCTCCTGTCCCGTGAAGGAGTTGTCAAACTTTGCGATTTCGGGGTGTCTGGAGAGTTGATCGGATCTATGGCCGGTACCTTCACAGGGACTGGTTATTACATGGCAGTGCGTATTTCCACCCCGTTTAATTGATAACGCTCGCCATTTGTGAAATGTTCCGCGACGCCTTACGTCTTGCGCCCTCCTACCTTTCGACCCGCGTTCCTTGAGGGGCACCCTTTCATATCCAGGAACTGACCGGTCGGTTTTTTGATCCAGCCTGAACGCATCAGTGGTCATGCCTACACTATCCGGTCCGATGTGTGGTCTACAGGCTTGTCACTGCTGGAGCTGGTTCAGAATCGGTTCCCGTTTCCCAACGATCTTCCCGCCATCGAACTGATGATGTACATTTCTGCCTCAGAGGTGATTATCTGCTCGCGGCGGACATCACCGATTTGACATATGACTGACCGCTGCTTGTTGCCTTCACGTCCTTTCAATTATGTCCCGCACCCTCTCTTTCGACGTCATTGTTTGTTACGCACTCAGCCACCGAGGCTGGAAGACGAGGAGAAGGTGCAGTGGAGTAGTGCGATGAAGGATTTCATCAAAGAAACGTGAGTTTCCGAATCCCGCCCCTCTTTGTTGGGATTTTCATTGCGTGTGGGCTGTCTTCTGAAATTGCGTTTCAGTCTTACCCACGACCCAGATTCACGGCCTGCCCCGAAGGAGATGTTGGAGCACCGCTGGATAGTAAAGGTTATGAAAACCGAGGTACCGATGGCCAAATGGATCGCGCAGGTCTGGGGGTGGTCCTTCCCGGAGGGCCGCAAGTCGATATCGAAAGAAGAGTGAGTTTTCTTACACCCAGCATATTCGCTGGTGCCTCTCATGGGAGAAGGCGGGTATAGAAGTGGAGAAAGAAGCTGACTGGTACCTTGTGTGGTAGGACGTCCCGGCCAGGGTCAAGTCGCCGAGATCCGTCGACGACGACCTTACCAGAACCTGAATCACCAGCGCCCGTTAGCACATGAAAACACTGACGCGACGGCGTGGTCTATATTCTGATGGTCCGGGCCTTTGAATGCGACCGCTGTCGTTCGTGCAATGTAATTGCATCCCAGTCCCGGGATCGGAGCAGCTGCCTTGTGCCACGATTTTGTCACCTTTCCATCCCCCTCCTGGCCCGTGCCAGCTGGGGTTGGAATGTTCCCTTTCATCTTGTATGCCGTAACCACCCCACCCTGTGTGTATCGTTCGCATGTGCTTGCTGGCCTATCCCTCCTATTGTGTCGTGTTGTCTGATTTTTACGTGTATACAAATCCTGTTGCTCTGTTGTAGTTGACGTCCATCCTGGACTACCAAGACGGTCTTGGGTCTGGGCGAACGAGGAAAGGATGGTTAGATACAAGTGCGGTGCGGCGCGGTATTGCGTGCCTTGTGAGAACTTGGGGGGAGGGGTTTGACTTTGCTTCTTCATGCTTTGATTGCTTCTTGAGAGCTTATGGAGATGATCAATGAAAATGAGAATACGGAAACCGCCCCTGGCAGTTCGGTTCGATTTTACGTGAGGGGCAACCAAACCCGCCTTCCGCGGTCGGAGCGCGACCACTTCCTCCGCAATAGATCCCACTGTTAACGTTAAGAACGTTCAACCGTCACTGAACCTTGGTCTGGAAGCTATGACACATAGTGATGATTACAAGAAAAAAGGACACAACATGTTCTCGACGACCCCGGATTCTGTTAATGGTTTCAAGATACGAAAGTAGGTGGGCAGGTCGTCCTGCAAGCGCACCAAACACAGTCCTCTTCCGAGCGCAGATAGGGGTGGTCGCAGTAACCTCCTTTTGTCCCGGTCGTGCCGTTCCACCGATGTGCGCGACCTTAAATTCCGTTACACGCGCTCTCAGCTGCGTATCTATCTTATGTGAAGGAACAGATGTGGGAGCGAGCCGACCGGTGTTCAATATCCAATGGACCAGTCACAGAATGCGCGGCTCTCTCCACAGCTGATTGTCGAGATCTTGACGGATGCTTAGTAGCCGGTTTAGTACAAAGTTGCCGCCCCTTTGACGGCGCGGTCGCCCCGGGATCACCACCAACTGTTCGTGAGCCGGTCGCTGGACCAGTCATGTGGGATCGCCATTGACCAGGTCCTCAACGTTTTGAAAGACGGCATCTGCGAA
>Ga0307516_10005312_pt1 | contig 15499 bp, 9 predicted proteins | sample 19_EM_MG_FD_203310 | JGI IMG/M metagenome (GOLD analysis project Ga0307516, IMG submission 203310) | Populus trichocarpa ectomycorrhiza microbial communities from riparian zone in the Pacific Northwest, United States - 19_EM | ecosystem: Host-associated > Plants > Roots > Unclassified | place...
TTTTTTTTCCTATAGGTTTTTTTCTTTTAACCCAGTTAGTTTTATTTTTTGCTTTTTGCTTTTTTGCCTTTTTTTATGCCTTTGACTGTAGACTGCACAGTGCAGTCAACAGTGAAAAGGCCGATGTCTTTTGTTTGTTTTTGGTGTTTTTCCTTTTTAATTAATTTTTTTCATTTATTTTAGTTTGTTAATGTTAAATTTTTTTCTATTTAGTTATCAAACTTTCATGACACGGATCCCGGGTTTGACGGGTTAGCCCAGTTAATTCTGGGGTAACCCGTTAATTTTTTTTTTCTATTTAGTTATCAAACTTTCACGACACGAATCCCGGGTTTGACGGGTTAGCCCAGTTAATTCTGGGGTAACCCGTCAATTGTTTTTTCTATTTAGTTATCAAACTTTCACCCCTCAGTTAATTCATATTTTTTTTTCTTTTTCTTCATTAGTTGTTTTCTTCATGTTGGTTTTTTTTTCTATGTTTTTTTCTTTTTACTTAATCTATTTAATTATCATACTTTTTTGATACGACCTTGCAGCCAGACCCACATCCAAGGTTATTGGATCTGGTATTGCAGCCAAACCAACTTAAACTTGAGTTATGCAAGTTTAATATTATTATTAATATTATAAATATTACTCTTGGGTCAGACGTTGCAGTCAAATCCAAGACTCTTAGGTATAACTTTGCAGAAAGATCTAACACTTTTAAATCTTAGCTTTTTTTGATATTTTTTATGCAAAAAAAGATTGACCCGCGGCATTGCGCGGGTCATCTAACTAGTTGCTTTTATTTGTGATTGGTTTTGAAGATTTATTTTTCATGTCTACATGTGAGGATGATGAGGTGTTGGAGAAATGTTATGTTGCTTGGTTGATACTTGATTTTGTAAAATAAAGTTCAATTTCATTGATTTAAAAGAACTAAAGTTTATAGGATCAAATTTAAGGTTTAGAAAAATATTTAGTTTTTTTTTTTTTTTTTGCTAATATCAGGGATTAATTTGTACAATTAAAGAGTATTTGTTTTTTTTTCCTCTAGTAACTCAACTTTTTTCTTTTAATTTGATATATTTATATTAATTTATTTGAGATTTGACTTCGTAGTTTGTCTTATTTGGCTGGGTATCGATTCTCGCAATGTCTCAAAAACATTTCAGCACTTGATTGATTTTTATTTTGGCGAAATAAAATATAATTACGTTGATGTAAAACAATTGAGTTTTAAGATTGGTTTGCTAACTCTGTAACTTAAAATTTAAATTAGATGAAACCAAAACAATTTTGATAACCATGTGGATAAGCGTAGTTTTAAAATCTTTTCCAGCTCGGGATCGAACCCGAGCAAAATAGAAAAAGATAAAATCCTAACTGACTTGGTAAGAAACTCCCATTGATTATTTATATTTTAAATAATTTTTTAAAAAATAAAAATTAATCTGATCAAAATCTAATAACTGTGTTCAAATCCATGATCACCTGACTGGTTTAAATTCATGCTTATCCATGGATAAAAAAGTCCCCTAGGTGTATGTCTATCTCCTCCAATGGAAGCGGATACAATTGTCATTCCCCATAGAACACGTAAGAATATCTTTGACTGTTCGTTTAGTAGCTTGATTAATGTCCTGTCTTTTTCCTTGTTCTTTTTTTTTTCAATTTGAACGAACACACATTTGCACCTACAATTCCCGGTATATTCGGGATAATGATTTTTTTTTAAAAAAAATATTTTAAAATAATATATATTTATTATTTTTTATAATTTATTTTTAATATCAATACATCAAAATAATATAAAAAAATAATTAATTTAAAAAAACAATTTCAAAATTTCATGCACCGTTGTCGTAGACACACACTTAATTGTAAAACTCAGTTCAAGAATTCATCTAATACAAGGAAGCCAAGCCACAAGAAAAAAATAATTCTATTTCTAAAAAGAAATTAAAAAAAATATTGTTAAAAAAAAAACAGATTAAGGATGAAGTTTTTTTAATAAGCTAGACTCGGATGGAATACAACAGCGCCACGGGTTACCATGAAATTTCAAATGTAACATTGCCTCAGGTACAATTAATGTTGTTTCTTGGAACAAAACACGTTTTGATTCAACGGTGGCTAAAAGTTTGTGCTGGCGGATCTTGACCAATGGTGGTGGCGGATTCATTAGCTGAATCCAAAAGAGCCACCGGTCTTTTTTTTTTTTTTTCGGGTGTTTGGAAAACGTGGTAGTAGTTATTTTTTAAAATGTTTTTTTATTTTAAAGTAAATTAAAATAATATATATTTTTTTATTTTTTAAAAATTATTTTTAATATTTTTACATCGAACTAAAAACATTAAAAATATATTAATTTAAAATAATTTTTTTTTAAAAGCAATTTTCTACATAGTGCCAAACACAGCTTAATCGTGGGGAACCCTTTCAAACACTGAAAATGCTATGATCCAAGATGAAGTTCAAACTGAACATCCAGGACAAATTAATGCCATATATGTTGTGACATAATTGAAGGGAGCATCTTGCATTGCTTTTATTAGATTGATTTGATAAAAAATATAAAGTAAAAGGTTTCATCCGACTAAATTTGTGTTTAATAATATGGTGTAGAATGCTTTTTCAAAAATGCTTTTTTAATTAAAAACACATTAAAATGATTTTCTTTAGATTTTCTAATTTTTAACATCAACAGATTAATTTAATTAGAAGAATAAAAAAGAATATAAAAATATTAATTTAATATCTTTTCATGTGAAAAGTAGTTTAAAAATTATTTTGAAAAGTAGATTGAACGAAAAAACAAACACAACCTAAATCTAAAAATTAAAAAAACAACTTAAAGAGTATAGATTTATATATTGCCATTGACCTTAGTTTATATTTATATAATTATTCCTTCTTGATTTATATTAACTTTTTTCTTTACATCTAATTACTTGTAATAAGATTAAGTTCTTCTATGTGATATTTCAATTTAAGATATACCATTGATCGATATAAAATAACATGCAAACTTTGCTACTATAATAGCCATTAGAAACTTACATGGTCGTTAATTTTAGGATTCGTAGGATTACTTGAAGTACGCGCAAGCTGACCCGAACACCAACGTTAATAATAATAAAAAAACATGCAAACCGTTGTAAAAATCCTGTGCATGTACCGACCTTCTTGTTTTACTCAACGAACTCCTTATTGATTCCAGTTTCTCTCTTGGTATAACCTTATTTTTCTCCATATTTGTCTCTGTCAACATAAACTTTATGATCACGTGTTACACCTTCAATATTTAGCCCCATGGAATTTATCTCAATATTGATATAAAAAATGTCATTAATTTCCATTTCGGGTTTTTTTTTTATATCAAATTTCAATTTCCCATATGTTGAATTCTTTCCTTGTATAAATAGAAACCAAGTCCATTTTGACAGTTATCCTTCTAAACCTAGCTATAGGACTCGTATCGGTGAGTTTTCTTGGTGACCACCTTGTCTACAACTTCACCGACTCGACTCGAATCAATAGAAATATGATTATTATTATTTTTAATATTGTTTTGAGATTTTTATAAAAAGAAAAAGTTGTGTTCGACCGACCAATGATTTTGATCCTTAGATCGGTCGACCCTCGGGTAGGATACGGTAAGGAGGTAACTATGGTTATAAATATTTGATAACAAATGTTCTTGCCACACTTTTTCCTCCCGTCTTGCTGTTTCTCCTGATTCCTGCGCGCCATTATCGGCTACGTTTGAATCTTTCCTCATCAAGAGTATTGCTAGCTCCATGTTATTGAAACCCTTTAATTTCTTGATACACCATTTTATTCTCTTTTGATCTTTGGATTTGACAAGCTTTCTATATGGAGAAATACTTGAAAGAAAACTTCGTAGTTGATGCAAAGAGACCCTCTGACGAGGCTTTAAGAAGATGGAGATCTGCTGTTTCCGTCGTCAGGAATCCTCGCCGGAGGTTTCGAATGGTTGCTGATCTTGCCAAAAGAGCTGAAGCTGAAAAGAAACGTCAAAATCTCCAGGTCAGACTTTACAATGCCTGTTGGTCATGTTTCTTGTGATCTAGGTTCACACTTTCTCCTTTTCTTTTGATTTTTTTAATTTCCATAAAGTTTTTGAACAAATAATTAATGTCACTATCAGAAATTAAGTTGTTGATAAGAATTTTTTTTTATATATAATATAAATGCATAAGTCCAGATGTTTTGGATAACCTTCTTAAGATCGAATCCAAGGAGGACTAGGTGATCGAATTGTTGCATAAAAACTGATACGAGAATACCTCTTATCGTCGAGACAAGACATGGCAAAATTTTACCATATGTTACTACAAATTGTAAATAAATTATGGGTCCAATGTGGTTAGTTGATCGGAAAGAAATCGAATCGTGCATGCTGATTTTACCAAAAATCTTCAGCAATTAATCACTTTGTAAAAAAATCCTAAAGAATCTTTCAAGAAATTTGTTTAGGCAGAAACCAAAATATTTTTGTGCTCAATTTTTACTGATTTCTACGAGGAAGCAATTTTCTCGTTATTAATTTTAACTAAACTCTCTTTCATGCTGCCCACATTCTTATACAGGTAGAGATGTTTTAATTGTTTTCTTAGCAAATCGAAATATTCAAATCAGAAAAAAAAAAAAAAAGAAGTGAGAATCCCTTTGTTTACACCTTTTGACTTCTGGGAAAGGTCATCTAAGTATTGATTTCGTGGGCCAAGACTCTTGATTTAGGTTGAGTGGTATATGTAAATTGGCTGTTCATGAAGAAGAAAAGGTGAGCCACTGCTGATATTTCTTTCTTTTCCTCTGATGGAAAGGTCTTACCAAAGGGGATAACCCCTTCTCTTAAGTCTTTGTATCCTGTTTGTTTTTGAGAAATTTGTTGACGTATTCATGCATTCAAAGCTGGAGTTTTTCTTGAATGGCAGTTTGAATTCCTTTTCTAAACTGGTTGCTAGTTGTTGAAAATTAATTAAGCATTTCGTTTATTGGTTAATCACACACCATAGTTTTGCATGATTTTGTTGAAAACTTTAGCCGCAAAAGTTATAACAATGCCAAACACATACTAAGGCTTTAGATTTCCACAAGTTTCAGGTTCAAATCCTTGGAGTGTAAGAACTATTGGGCCTCCATTTGAACCAAAAAAATTGTGAACTAGCATTTTGTTCAAATATGAGTTCAGCATTATTCAGACAAATATTGCCTTGTGTTCAACTGGTCATGTAACAAAAGTAATATGGATCTTAGGAAACTTCCCTGTAGCATCAGCATTCCTAAAGTCAACTGCTTGCTAAAGTTTCAAAGCTTTGAATGTCTGTTTCCTAAGTTAGCAACTTGTTTTAAATAGCCGGTAAGGAGGGCTTTCTTTTCCAAGAGTCTGCTAGCTAAAAGGTTTAGATACTTGAATGTTGCTTTCCTCTGTTGTTATGGTGTTTTCAATAGCTGATAAAGCAGGTAGGTATTCTTTTCAAAGACTCGAACGGTAACCAAAGAAATTTACAGCTTTCTTAGCAACCCCCACGAACCATGCATGTCATTTGACTATTAACGTTGAAATAAGGAAAATGCCATGTTCTTTGATGGTGTCCCACGACGAGTACCTAATGGCTGCTCCCAGTTATTGAAATGACAAGTCGTCTTAGGGAGGAAGACTAGGCAATATATTATCCGGAAACCTAGGCTAAGAATTATCAACTTGAGACCAGATAATTAATGTGAATGATATAGTTCTGGAACTTTCAAACGTGTACAACACACAGGTTGTATCTTAGTCAAAATATACATACCTAGAGAATTGAATATGATCCAACTTTTTAGAATTTTCATCATCTCTTTTCTTCCCATTATTGATATACTTTATGTACTTCAAACAATGAAGAGTGGAGTCATTTCTTGTCTTCACTTAACACTATATATAACCCACGAATCCATGACTAGCTTCTATTTGATAGAGCTAAAACTTATCCTCGAAAGACTGCCAGACCAATCGCATAGCTTGCTTTGATTGTGCTGATGTTACAGTGAGGATGAAAAGTACTTAATTTTCGAGTAGGACGTAGGTTTTATGTTGATCAGATTTGAAGTATGTTTAATTCAGTAATTTAAATACAAGTTCATCACACATGTGTACATATTACCAGTACATCAGTGTATGATTTTAAACTGAAAATTTGGGTTATAAATATTCCATACGAAGAACTACCAGCCAGAGTTTTTCGCTGAGACAAGGGTAGCTAATCCGTCTAAAACATACAGAAGCAGAACTGGATGATATTGCTTCATAAATAATAACATCCATCCAGAAAAATACTGTTCGAGTGGTTAGTGAGACTGGTGGCCTAGGATTTAATGGCCAGTTATGTGGTCTATCTAATCAATCATAAAGTTTTTGGGTGCTAATGACTTTTTGAAAATTTTAGGTCCATCATGAGAAGTATGTGTCTGGGTTTCTTACAGAAATCATTGCCAGCTTTGAAGACACTCCATACCAACCACTTGACCATGTAGTAATGATGTTTAATCTTCTGCAAAAACTGCAATTTTATGTTTTTTTATAGCCCAAGTAATATTATGTTCTTTTCTAGTATTGGTTGATCCTGGACTTGTAGTTAGATTTTTACCGCTGTAGAAGAGAGAGTGTTGGTATGGTTTCCCCCCCCTTTTTTAACAGTTCCTAGAATTAACATACTCTCATGTTTGGCCAGGAAAAGATACGGATAGCTCTTTATGTGAAAAAGGCAGCATTGCACTTCATCGAGGGTACGATCGTTACTAGATTCAGTAAAAAAAAAATTTATTTCAATTCTGTCTTTTTCTGAATGATGAGGTTTTATTTGATACAGCTGCTAATCGAGTTGAGCACAAGCTCTCAGACAATGTCAGGCAAACTGGTTTCGGCATTGAGCCGGATGAACTCGCAGCCATCGTTCGGTCCCAAGATAACAAGGCTTTGGAATCTCATGGGGGGGTTGAAGGATTGGCCAGAGAAGTCTCTGTGTCTTTGAATGATGGGGTTGTCTCAAGTGACATATCTATTAGGCAAAATATATATGGCCCTAACAAATATGCTGAGAAACCTGCCAGATCTTTATGGATGTTTGTTTGGGATGCTTTGCATGATTTGACATTAATTATTCTCATGGCATGTGCTGTGGTCTCTGTTGGTGTTGGTATTGCAACTGAAGGTTGGCCAAATGGAATGTATGATGGGGTGGGAATAGTACTTTGCATTTTGCTAGTAGTGATGGTCACTGCAATAAGTGATTACAGGCAGTCCTTGCAATTTAAGGTCTTGGATAAGGAGAAGAAAAATGTTACTGTTCAGGTTACCAGAGAAGGTAGAAGACAGAAGGTTTCTATCTTTGATTTGGTGGTTGGAGATGTTGTTCATCTATCAATTGGAGATGTGGTTCCTGCAGATGGCATTCTTATATCAGGCCACAGCTTATCAGTCGACGAATCCAGCTTGTCAGGTGAGAGTGAGCCGGTGAACATAAATGAAAAGAAGCCCTTTCTTCTATCAGGAACCAAAGTACAGGATGGGTCTGGTAAAATGCTGGTGACAGCGGTTGGTATGAGGACTGAATGGGGTAAGCTGATGGTTACTTTGAGCGAAGTCGGGGAAGATGAAACACCACTGCAAGTGAAGCTTAATGGGGTTGCAACTATTATTGGGAAAATTGGTTTGGCTTTTGCTGTCATGACATTTTTGGTTCTGATGGCACGGTTTCTAGTGGCCAAGGCACACAACCATGAGATCACAAAATGGTCTAGTGGGGATGCTCTGCAGCTTCTAAATTTCTTTGCCATTGCGGTCACCATAATTGTTGTCGCCGTTCCTGAAGGGCTTCCATTAGCAGTTACACTTAGTCTTGCATTTGCAATGAAGCAATTAATGAAAGATAGAGCACTAGTGAGGCATCTCTCTGCATGTGAAACAATGGGTTCTGCTTGTTGCATTTGCACAGATAAAACCGGAACATTGACTACAAATCATATGGTGGTGAACAAAATATGGATCTGTGAGAAAACAAAATCAATACAAACTAATGACAATAAAGATCTGTTGATGTCCTCTGTCTCTGAAGATGTGCATGGAATCCTTTTGCAATCTATATTTCAGAACACAGGATCAGAGGTGACCAAGGGAAAAGATGGAAAGACTAACATTTTGGGGACGCCGACAGAGACAGCAATAGTAGAGTTTGGATTGCTTTTGGGAGGTGATTTTAAAACTCATCATATCGAATCTGAGATAGTGAAAGTCGAGCCCTTCAATTCAGAAAAGAAGAAGATGTCTGTGCTTGTTTCTCTTCCTGACAACAGTAGATTTCGAGCATTCTGCAAAGGTGCATCAGAAATAATTTTGAAAATGTGTGACAAGATTTTAACTGCTGATGGCAAATCTGTGCCACTATCTGAAAATCAAAGACAGAACATCACAGATGTCATAAATGGTTTTGCCTGTGAAGCCCTACGAACTCTATGCTTCGCTTTCAAGGATATAGAGAAGACTTCTGATGCAGATAGTATACCTGACAACAACTATACACTAATTGCTGTTGTTGGAATCAAGGATCCTGTACGCCCTGGGGTGAAGGAAGCTGTTAAGACTTGCTTAGCTGCTGGAATCACCGTGCGGATGGTCACTGGTGACAACATCAACACTGCAAAAGCCATAGCTAAGGAATGTGGCATCTTGACAGATACTGGCCTGGCAATTGAAGGGCCAGATTTCCGCACTAAGAGTCCTCAGGAGTTGGAGGAAATAATACCAAAACTTCAGGTCTTGCAACTTCTTCGAAACTTGAATAACTTATTCTTAATCAAGTGGAAAAGTTCCTAAAATGTTTAAATGGCAATGCAGGTTATGGCGCGATCATCGCCTTTAGACAAGCATAAATTAGTTACTCAATTGAGGAATGTGTTTAAGGAAGTTGTGGCAGTGACTGGAGATGGCACTAATGATGCTCCAGCCTTGGCAGAGGCAGATATTGGGCTTGCTATGGGTATAGCAGGAACAGAGGTTTGTTAATGTCCTGGTCCTCCTGGATACACTTCCTCATTGTCTGTTTTTGGTAATTCCAGTAGGCAGTGGCTCAGCATTTTTCTCCTCTTTCCTGCAGGTAGCAAAAGAAAGTGCCGATGTTATTGTGATGGATGACAACTTTAAAACCATAGTGAATGTTGCAAGATGGGGTCGAGCAGTTTATATCAACATTCAGAAGTTTGTTCAGTTCCAGTTAACGGTCAATGTTGTTGCCCTGATGATCAATTTTATTTCTGCATGCATCTCTGGTTAGTTCCTTTGCATCACTACCTGCTAAGTTCTAAATGTTAATCTTTTATTGATCTTTCTTTCAAGGCCTTAGGGACCAATGCTTGGAGCAATAGTTGATTCATAAACTTGCAGTAAAAAGGATGCAGCTTTGAGAATCTAGAGCAGTCAATTCATGGAAAATTTTGAAGGATAAGAATGTCCTAAATTCTCCTTTTCAGGACCCTCTTTTCGCAGAACTTTAACTGGATAATATCCTGATACTGACTTTCTTCTGGAGCTTGATATGTGCACTTCAAAATACATGACTAAAATTGGTGAAATAATTTGCAGGCAATGCGCCATTGACCACTGTTCAGCTGCTTTGGGTGAACTTAATCATGGACACTCTTGGTGCATTAGCATTGGCTACAGAACCACCTCATGATGGACTGATGAAAAGACCTCCAATCGGAAGGAATGTAAGCATAATCACCAAGACCATGTGGAGGAATATCATTGGACAAAGCATCTATCAAATAATTGTCCTTGTCATCCTCCAATTTGATGGGAAACATCTCCTGAAGCTTTCGGGTTCAGATGCTACTAAAATCCTGAATACATTCATATTCAATACCTTTGTTCTCTGCCAGGTACCATACTTTGATCTTCAACTGCCTTAGCATCACAACATCTCATAGAAATTTCATTGCTAAATATCCAATATATGTTCAGGTGTTCAACGAAATAAACAGCCGAGATATGGAGAAGATAAATGTCTTCAAAGGCATCTTTAGTAGCTGGATTTTCTTGGCTGTCATGTTCTCCACGGTGGTTTTCCAGATTGTGATAGTTGAATTCTTGGGCACATTTGCTAATACTGTTCCATTAAGCTGGGAATTATGGCTGGCCAGTATCTTAATTGGAGCTGCAAGTTTAGTCATTGCTGTCATCCTGAAGTGCATTCCTGTTGAAACTAAGAAAGATGACAACACTGCCAAGCATCACGATGGTTATGAGCCTCTTCCTAGCGGTCCGGATTTGGCGTAGAGTGTTTGACTTATGAAGGGTCTAAAGCAAAATACCGTAGGCAACATGCATTGAAAGCAGCAGCCAAAATCAAGCTGTATTTACTGTTGATGTGGCTTGCCCTTATTTGCAGGTGGAGCTGAAACAAATATTTCCTTCTATTATTTGAAAGTAAGGTCTTGTAAATGAGCGACAAGCACCAAACTAACATCTTCCCGATACCTCAGTATTTGTTGCGTTGCAGTGTGCTTGGATTGTCTGCAGAATTTATGGGAGATAAGGCAAGAAATTGTACTTTTGGAGTGGGAAACTTACGATTTGTTTGCAAATACTTGATATTCTTTATGGCAAGTTTCAATTCATGAAATTTTATAGACATGATAAAATAATAAATCTGCAATGCTGAAACTGAAGGATTTGAACCCTTTTTTTTTTTTTTTTTTTTTTAAGAATGCTAGAATCATTTTACTTTCTGAACTCCTTATGTTCAATTGAGAAAGAAAGTATGGAGCAGACGGTAAACTGCAAATGGGGAAGGAAAATAACAATTTATTGACTGTAGTATCAGGTTACATAACTTGCATTTCAAACAAAACTTTATAGGCCTCTGCTGCCCTGCCCTCCTTACAAAGATAATTGATCAATATATTGCAAGTAACAACATCCTTCTTAAAATGCCTCTTCTTCATTTCATGAACCAAAGATTTTGCTTCCTCAATCTTCCCTCTCTTCACAAGATCGGACATCAAAACACCAAAATTCACAACTGCAGGTTTACACCCTCTGTATTCCATATCAAACATCATCTTTTTAGCCTCATCATGCTCGCCAATCAAGCACAAGCCTTCCATTAACAAAGCATATGTTACCGCATTTGGACGTTTCCCTCTCTTAATCATATCCTCTAACAATGCCTTATCCAGCTCCCCATTTCCACACAAATACCCAATAAGACTATTAAACGTCGCAACACTGGGTTCCACTTTCGTCTCAAGCATTTCTTCAAACACCTTGCAAGCTTGCTTCCACTCACCCTTCTCTAACTGCCCTCTGATCATTACATTAAAGGCGACCGAATTTAAACGAAACCCCAATTTACAAGCCTTATCAAACAATTCATTGGCCACAAGAAACCGATCATTATCAACATGAACATTAAGTAGACTATTCAAAGACTGACGCGTACGGACACGGTTAAAGCAAGTCATTCTATGAAAAAGCTCAACAGCCTTATCAACCAGATGGGCTTTCCCATAATGTTGAAACAACGCAATGAAAAGGGTTTCTTGACAATGAACAGTATTATCTTGCACATAACCAAGAACTTCCTCAACCGCTTCAAAATCCTGACAACGTGCAAGCTTGTATATGAGAGCAGAGTCTGAAGGGTAGGCAGGTTTAAACCCCATTAGGAGATACTCATTATATCCAGTATACTCGGGTAATTTTTTTTTTGAAAGAATTGGGTTTAAAATTTGTAAAATAAAAGTTAAATTAAATATAATTATAGATTTAAATCCAATCCAATTATATCTATGAACACCATTCAATTGATGTGTTATTGAGTCAAATTAATCATTTTTTCTTAAAATAATAGTGTTTTATTTTATTTGATGTTGATTAGATTAGATTTAGACTTAGATTTGACCGAGTTAGTTAAATTATTAAAAACCTGATTTCATTGATCAGATTTTGTCTTTTTCAAGGGAAAACTCAACCCAGGTTTAACTCTTTATCCTGAATTTTCCGAATTAAATTGTTATACCAAATTAGGTTTCACAACTATAATTATTAGTTGGGATTGATTTCATTGTCTTTTTATCAAACTTCTAGGCATTGGGTCAATTTTATTTTATTTTAATTATTTTCCTCTCAGTCTAGCAGGTGAATCTAATAAATATATATTAAAGAACCAGTTTGGCAGACAAATACCTAAATATTATCTATAAATAATTGAAGTTGGTAATGCGAAAACAAAAGGAGGACATGAATAAATCAATGTAGTATTATTGTTTATGACTCAATGATTAAGTAGTATTTGTTACTGTGATATCAGTTGCTTTTTAAAATATTTTTTATAAAAAAATACATTAAAATATTATATTTTTTTTAAAAAAAAATTATTTTTATATCAGTACATCAAAACGATTTAAAAATATAAAAAAATTAATTTTAACAAAAACAAATTATGATTTTTACCAAACAGTGTTAGAACTGTGTTCCCAAACCTTATCTAAATGCATTTCATAGTTATGCAATGGTTTCTTATAAAGAACAAACCTAGCATTTTTTTTTTCTATTACTGATACTCTAAACAAAAAATAAAATAGTGAGAAGGTTTTCACATAACAAAAATTTTCAATTGAAATAATAGATTTATGATTGTTTCATATCACTTGCAATTCTTCTTCTTCTTTTTTTAGTTTAATAAGTTTTTCTCCAAAATAAATTATAATTCAAGGCACAAATAAATTTTTTTATCAAAAAATAAATCATGTCATATACTTAGCATGGATAGGTTATAATAATAATAAAAATAGTATTAGATATATTGCTTCTTATCACTTACTATTTCACAGTTAAATTATAATTTTAAAACATAACCCGAGATAAGACCTATATCTTGAGTTGGGAGGGTCAACTCTAAAATTATTTTTTAAAAATAATCAAAACTATATTGTTTTGATAAAAAAAAAAAGGATTCAAAAAAAGTCTACGAGTTGATGACCAGGTCAATCTAGGTTTTTAATCGGGTCATCTGTGTTTTTTTCATTTTCTATTTATTTTTCAATTTATATCAGTCCAGACCCCGGATCATACAAGTTTCAAGTTAACTCACTAGACCGGTCTAGATTTTAAAACTACTACAATTGAAATATCCATCACTCAGTATAACTATTAAGTTGCATCTAAATTAAGCCATTAAATTAGTTATCATATCAAATTAATGTTGAAATAATTTGAGTGATTTAAAAATGTAACTATCATCATAGTATAACTTGAACATTCTAGAGAACATATATAAAACGCATTGTCAAAACACTATAAAGTTTACTATGCACACAAACACAAAAGATTATTCATTGTGATAGTAAAATTACACTTTTATCCTTTGAATTTTTTTTTATTTGTCTTGATTTCAACTGTGGTTTCTTCTTTTCCAAAGGCCAATTAACCATTAAAGATTTGTAAATGATTATTTTCATCTTTTTTATGAACAATAAAAAACACTTATTTACCCCCATAATAAAATAAAAAATTTGCAGTTGACTAAGGGTATTTATATCTTTACATTTTCTATAAAATTATGCATTGACTTTTATGCCCTTAAAATCGAAAAAAAAAGAGGCAATAGTTCAGGGGTGATTTTGTCTTTTCAAAAAGGTTTTTTTGTTAATATATACAAAAAATATGGAAAGTGTTTTGGACTTTTTGCTCTTAATAATTAATTTTTTAATAAAAAAGATGTAAGAATGTGGACAATACACGTTGGCCCATAGGAGCCGCATGTGCCTTTTAGACAACACGTACGACACCTCTCGGTAGCCAAATCTGTTGTTTCATCATTTCATTAAAAGCACCGCCGCTCCCTTTTCCTCTTGGTGCGACACTTGATGATTGTTGATGAGTGATTTATTGTCAGCGGTAGTTTCTTTTTTTCTTCTTTCTTTTCTCTTTTTTGCTGAAAAAGTTCATGCATGTCCTCTTTTCTTTTTATTTTTCAAGTTTGGTCCTTATGTTTCTGATTGCTTATTTTAGTTCTCGACTCTTTTAGAAAAGTTCTTAATGTTTCCAATTTAGTCTATTCATTATTTTTTCAGTTCAGTCCTTATTCTTTTGACTTTTGACTTTTGATTTTTTTTCTTTAGCTTTTTTGTTAGAGTTTTGTTATTTTTAATTTCATCATTCAATTAAAGTTTATGTTGTTTTGTTTTTTCAGTTTAGTCCTCATTCTTTTGATTTTTTTTTCTTTTGTTAAATTTTGTTACTTTTAAATGTAACCCTCCAATTTAATTTTTTATGCCCTCTAATTTATTTTTATTTTTATTTTTACCCTTGTTCTTTTAATTACATTTTTTTTATGATAGGTTTTTTTCTCGGTTTTATCTTTCGGTGTTTGATTTATTGGGGATTGGGCTTTGAGGGTTTTTTTATTTGTTGTACTTCCGATCTAATAACACAGGTCACAAGTTTTAAGAGATGATATGGGTAAGGATTTTATCATATTGCCTTATTTTTAAAAAAAAAAATTGATTTTGTGGTTATTATCAATTTCTTTTCTATTGATTTATCTTGGTCTCATGATTTAGGCTATGGGTTTTGTAGTCTTTTTTAGATAGAGGTTTTTTTTTTTAAAAAAAAAATGTTTTGTTTTGTATTTAATTTTTGAAGAAATTTTTTATTTTTGCTTAGGTAAGCTTCATTTTTTAAAAAACATATTTATTTTGAAATAATATTTCTAATTTGTCCGACTTCGCATAGTATTTTTTGTTCTTTTATTTTATTCACTAAATTTCATATGTGTTTCTATTTCTATTATATTTTATTTATTTTAATAAATAAATTTAATAGACACAAACGGGTCCTAGTCTCATAGTTTAGGCCACGAGTTTTGCAAGCTTTTTTTTAATTGAATTTTTTAAAAAACAAATGTTATGTTTTGTATTTAATTTTTGAAAAAATGTTTTTGTTTTTATACGGATAAGCTTTATTTTATATAAAAAAATATTTATTTTGAAATAATATTTATGATGTGTCCACATTGCATAGTATTTGTTTTTATACTCAATTTAATTTTCTTGTTTTTCTTTTTATTATTGTTAACAATTTTTTTTTTGTTTATTTACATTGGTGATTATCAATTTATTTGATTAGATATATATATATAATTTACACTTTAAAAAAAATTTATAACAAAAAAACATATCAAAATATTCTATCTAGTAGATTGTTTTTCTTTTAAAAAAAGTTACAATCCGCGGCGGATACGAGTGAGATATATAGTGATATATATCAAGTTGCACCAAACGGATAATCTTGCAGTTGCAGCTCTATTTAGTTAAACGTTAATGGGCTTTGAAAGCCAGTATCTGGTCTCCAGATTCACCTTCAATGATATAATAATTAACAACAATCCAAAATTAAGGTAGCAACAAGTAAATGTTGACAACCCTTTATCTCTAGTGATGCCAT
>Ga0307516_10005313_pt1 | contig 15498 bp, 14 predicted proteins | sample 19_EM_MG_FD_203310 | JGI IMG/M metagenome (GOLD analysis project Ga0307516, IMG submission 203310) | Populus trichocarpa ectomycorrhiza microbial communities from riparian zone in the Pacific Northwest, United States - 19_EM | ecosystem: Host-associated > Plants > Roots > Unclassified | place...
AAGTCGGCGCCGCGCTCCAGCAATAGCGTCAAAGCCTCCACCTTTCCGGCATATGCAGCATGGTGTAGTGGTGATCTGCCATCATTGTCTTTCGCGTGCAAGTCGGCGCCGCGTTCCAGCAATAGCGTCAAAGCCTCCACCTTTCCGGTGTATGCAGCATGGTGTAGTGGTGTTCTGCCGTCATTGTCTTTCGCGTGCAAGTCGGCGCCGCGCTCCAGCAATAGCGTCAAAGCCTCCACCTTTCCGCCATATGCAGCTCTGTGTAGTGGTGCCCCGCCGTCCTTGGTTTTCGCGTGCAAGTCGGCGCCGCGTTCCAGCAATAGCGTCAAAGCTTCGACCGTTCCGGCGAATGCAGCTCTGTGTAGTGGTGTTTCGTCGTTGTTGTTTTTCGCATGCAAGTCGGCGCCGCGTTCCAGCAATAGCGTCAAAGCCTCCACCTTTCCGGCATATGCAGCATAGTGTAGTGGTGATCCGCCCTCAATGTCTTTCTCGTGCAAGTCGGCGCCGCGTTCCAGCAATAGCGTCAAAGCCTCCACCTTTCCGGCATATGCAGCATTGTGTAGCGGTGATCTGCCGTCCTTGTCTTTTGCGTGCAAGTCGGCGCCGTGTTCCAGCAAAAGGGTTAATGCCTTCACCTTTCCGCTAAATGCTGCATGGTGTAGCGCCGTTCGCCCGATGTCGTCCTCGCTGTCCAGTTGCGTGGCGAAACTACCCAGCAGCGCCGCAATTGTCAGGATATTGCCTGCAGCTGCCGCACGGTGTAGTCGCGAGGTTTGCTCCGAGGCCGTTAGTTTGCGGAATCGCAAACCTGTAATCATCTTAACGCCATCCATCCCAAGCGAACGCAAATTAAGTGCCGACGACCGCTGAATAGGACTCCCTGCAACACCTCGCAGACGTAAACTCCGTGTATCCATGTACATATCCCCGTTGTACAGTTCAACTTGGTAGACGGGAAGGCAGACGAGTGAGAGATTCGATAGCCGTGCCAGACTGACTCCGCTGATTTGCCGTGAGTTTGGTGTATCGTCGGAGTGTAGTGAGAACACCGAGTCGGGTCTTGTCGCTCGGGTGTAGACGCGGGTCGTGGAGAGAACTCGTTCGTAGGGGATCAGACGCGAAACGAAGGTGCGACTTGATGAGTTTGTCAATAGAGATGCATTTTCGCCATCAGCCGTACGTCGTGAGGAGGGCCATCCGCTGTGAATCATCGACGAGGAGCTGCCGCCGGCACTGACATGGCGGGACGGTGGGATAGTACTTTGGCGTATCGTCGGCGTGGGGTCTTCATACGCAACGGAATTCGATTCGAATGACTCCATCCGCCGGTTCATGTCCGGATTCGACCTCATTTCTGCCACGATTGACCTCAATTGTTCAAGTTCGTTTCTCGCTTCGGTCGAAGATACACTAGACTTTCGTGTTAGCGGTAACCTTTTCAAGCAGCGCGATGAGGGATGGAGGCCAACCGACAGCGTGAGCAATAGGGTAATTGAAGTTTTATGACCCTGCAGATTGGCCAACGTTTTCGCGAGGTCGGGTTCCTTAGCAACCCAGCATGCTCGATCCCAAAGGTTCAGCGGAGGCCCATTCGGCTCGTCGGTGCTGAAGCCTTCCAGAAGGGCCTCCAGCTCGGAGAAGGAACAGACACAGCTGGTAACGATAACAACGAGGTCGTCGACGAGGATATCGGAGGTGCTGCTGGCATGGCGGCGTTTTTCCAAATCGGTTATGAACGTATCGAGGTGCCGAAAGATGACCGTCATCGAGCGGACCTCAGCAAGAAGGCCGCGAACGACGGATGGTGCGTCTTCGATGCTGGACAGAAAGCGAGCGATCTTGATTGCGGCTTGGGTGAGCCCAACCACCGCGGTTCCGATCGCAAGGCCGTCCATATTTTATGATGGTTAATGATGGTGGTAACTGTGAATGGCTCTGAGAGCGATTTCCGCTCCGATAGTGCGGAGCCTCTACCCCACTCTTTTGTCGTGTTGCTGGCCGATTGGCTGCACTTCCAGCACAGCCGCGTTGTAATGCTTGACCAATCTGTCTCCTTGTCGACCTATTATTTCGCTTGCTTGCGTGCGCAAGCCACAGTTCCCTAGGCTGCACGCGTGGTTGGGTGGTTGGGTCCACCAGAACTTCGGCGCGCTGCTTGCCACGTGGCTCATGCGGGGAGGAGCACGTGAAGTCGAATCCCATCGAATGAACTCGTCCATGCGCGGCCGCGAATCTGAATCGTCCAATCGCGCACGCCAATTATATAGCAGCCCATCGTGAGCTGTCCGAACCCCGACTTCTACCAGTTCCAGGCGGCTCGTAGCGGCTCTCGTGAATATGGCCGCAGTGACAGGCGCGTCGGCTGGAAGCCGTTTGTCACGATCTCGATAATCCTTCTCACCGCCCCATTAGGACGCGTGGCCGACGGTGGCCATCGCACCCCCGCTGCTCACCCGCCACTGGTGCTGAGAGAGCCGGGAAGGGGGAAGAACCGCTTCAAGATCAAGGACCTGTCCGCGGATGAGCGGCGCACCCGACCGATATCGGACTTTCACAGAGGGAGTTAGCACGGGGACCTGGACCGGGGTGAGCCCAAGCAGGCGGAGGGTGATGGCAGGCCGGGGAACGAAGAGTAAGGAGGACACGGGACGACTTTATTTCTTCCTATTTTACCTTTCCTCCTTCCTTTTTCCTTTTTCCTTTTTTTCCCTTCTTTCCTCGCCGTAACTCGTCCGTCCTTTGATTTTTGACTTTCTTTAAACGTGCGAAGTACGTAGGGACAGGCTTGTTGGGGAGAAGTGCAGTTGCCGCGGGCCGCCTGCTGACTGTGGGAGGTCGCGGCGGACGGTGAACGGGAGCGGACTGTATATAATATCGCCACGATCCAATAGGGTCGCATGCGATCAATGAATCATCATCATCACCATCATCATCACCGTGCTCGTTACCCACCACAGCCGATCGATCAGCCAGACTCTCGTCGCGGAGTATCTAGAGACGTAGCTGTCAGCTTGAAGACTACGGCATCCGTATTGTAGCGAGTTCGGGGCCTCACGACCCACCTGTTGAAAGAGAATGGCTAACGTCGTCGCCATCGTCTTACGCCCTCTGCGATCATTGCCGCGAGTGGACGCGTGGGGAACGGACTGAGCGCCCTCCGTCGGTGCGCATGGTGAGATGCGCACTTGGGGACGCGCGGCTCGTGTCGCCGACGGCGCAGATCGCGGGATTCGAAGCGCGGCCGCCGTTTGTGGGCGTTCGCAACTGTTCGCGGGGAGTGGTGGATGAATGAAGTGACGGTTGCGGGTGGTAGGGTCCGACGGCCGGGGGACCGTTGTTGGCGTGCTGGGTGGGGCCGTGCGGAAAGGTATCGGGTATATACTGCTGGGTGGTGCATAACGTGGAGAGTTGGCGGTGATCACTGGTGTAGATAGCATAGCGTGCGCCTGCCATTCGGGACAAATGTATTCGTCTACGCAACCTTGCTTGGCGATCGCGTGCGCACCGGCTGCGGGCTTGGGAGCGATTCCGCTGGGGTCGGCAGGACTTCACATTTTGCCGCAGCCGCGAGGAGAGCGGAGCGACCACTGTCACATGGCATCATGACTATCTCACGGCCCGTATCCACACAGCACAAAGACAATGGCAACCAGCGAAGGCAATACACATTAATTCCTATGAAGCTTCCACGCGCACCGAACAAGAACAGTCTCCGTCACGTCATCCGACTACTACTCCATCGACGGCCGACCCGACCGCGCCATGTAGCCCTTGTATCCGTGGTGACCGCAGATCCTGACGCCCCCGGGCAGGTTGCTGTCGCAGACTGTGATTCCCTCGGCATCTTCCGCTTTCTCGGCACGATGGGAGGCGACGCACCGCCATCAACGCACCGTCCTCGACGTCTTGTTGAAGCGGATGACCCGCTCGTTGTGCTCGCATAGCAAACGTGGCGCTGGGGGCTCGGGCGGCGGCAACGGCGAAGAGCTTTGCTAGGGCGAACACGGGCACGGTGACGGTCGCCTTCATCGTATTTAACTAGTGCCGAGTTCGGGGCCGGTGACGAGTGCTGTCAGTGATGCGTGTAGGGAAGCGAGTGCGGTCGCTGGCGAGTTGGAGGCAGGCAAGGCAGTGCGGACAGACAGCGTCTCATCAACGGGTGTCGCTAGTCGGAGACGTCACGGCGACCGTCCGGCAATTGCCGTGCGATGCATGGCGCGGAGTTCGCCGCGTTGTGCAACGAAGGCTAATTTTATCTATTGGCAACAACTCGGGACACTCGCTTGTTATGTACTTCTGCGAATCGAGGGCACAAGTACGTATTGGCTCGCAGTTCTGCCGCACCGGGTAGCAGCAGATGGCCTGATCGCTGTCGAGGTATGCGGAGCGTTTCCACAATTGTGGCGCTCTGCACACCAAGAGTGTGCGTCAAAACTAAAGATGGGTGGGGGGCATGGGCAGATTTCCAGCGAACAGCAGCGATACCATCAGAAACGCCTGGGCGACGGGAGAAGCGGTTCGCGGAAAACTCGGGGTCAATAACTTTTAGGCTTATGTACGTCGACACCAAAAAAAAAGACCAACTCTTCAATCATAAAGTTCCTCTTTGAAAACACAGACCGATCTAGGTGATATGGCGATTCACTACTCGAGTATCAAGGCCCTTGAAGATGAGTTGCAGTATGTTTCATTCACCGGCGCCCGTGCAACAGTATCATCAGTAACTGTAGGTTTATCATTCGCATGAAGAATTTCAGCGGAGGAAGTTGTAGAGGCGTCGTTACTCGGAATATTGATCAGAGGTAGCGATCAAGCTGCCAGAGGCCGTGGTGGCATCCCTCGACTGGGCGGCAAGCAATAAATAGCCTTTGACCGCGGGAAGACAGAGGTGGCACTCTTTCGCGGGGGAGGAATATCCCCCACTAGTGCAATAATTGTCGCGGCCAACACCGTGACGGGTGTCACCGTCCCATTCAACGAGGAGGCGAAGTGCTGGCTTGGAGTCTTGTTGGACTCCCAGCTCACACTGAAAGACCATCATACCGTCCCGCTGAAGGAGGGGAAGAACGCTATAATACGGCTCCGCCAGCTTGCAGGGCAGATCGGCCTCTCACCGGCGAACTGCAGAAAGGTTGTGACAGCCCGCATCCAGTCAGCCGGCATGTTTGGGTCGGGACTGTGGTGGAAGGGCGACCAGGTGTGAGGTGCCACCGGTCAGGAGAAGCGGCTTGATCGAGGCTCAGCGACGATGACGCCAGACACTCGGTAGTATGGCAAAATAGGCTCTCCTAAGTGGGAATGAAAACAAACATGGGCAACAACCAAGAAGCTGATGGTGCTGAGTGTTGCTATTGCCAAGGCACTGGAAACTGTTTCAAGGAGACGAAAAACCCCCGAGAGGATCGCAATCTTGACGGTTGCCCGGGCTGCTGTCAGGCTAATGGTATCAGAGGAGCTTAGCCCCGGCCATATTACGCGCTCTAAGCAAGAGAGAACATTGGAATGCTATGGAGGGCAAGACCGGATATCACCGTCGAGGTTCGGAGGTGTCCGGGGAAGCGTTGTAGGGGATGAGAATGTCGACAGGTGGGTCAAGCTCGCGGCAGAGAAGACAGGCGCTCGAGGGGTGGAGTGGCTAGGATACCCGGACAGACCAGACTCGAGGGCGATGTCGCTCCCCAGGTCTCTTGCACACCTCAAGAGGAAATTTTAAGAGAAGCGGGCCGAGGCTATGGAGTGGGCGGGAGGCTAGGCTTCCAGGAAGATGTACAAGATGTTGGACAAGCAGACGCTAGACGGCGAAGGTAGTGGGTAGCTCCAAGAGGCTCGCCTCGAGGTTGTACCAGCTGAAACCGGGTCACTCTCGCACCTGGCAGAATCTTAACGTGACGAAAAAAGCCAACCGACTGCTCAGTGTTGGTGCTAGTCCTGCAGTGCCCCGACCCGGTGTTGTAAAGGTACGAAATCACTATCGAGCCCACAGTCGACAACAGGGCAAGAGACGAGAATGTAGGAGTGACACGAAGTGAGATGGCGGCGGAGTAACCGAGATGGATACGTATTATCTCTGCTGATGTCTGTGTATTAAAAGAAGAGAAAGAAAGAACAAGTAGAAAGAACTAAGTACAGAACGCCAAGCCATCAAACAACGCTAATCCTAATCTGTCTCCCTTGCAGCCCAGTGTTGCTCCTTACGGCGTTGCTCAGTCGGCACGCCGTGCCGGAGCGGCGAGAAGTATTTCCAACAACCCGGGACCACCATTCCAAGATGACCTGAGCGGAGGGCCCGGCAGGGAGTCCTGTGAGCAGAGGTGGAAGGAGGGCGTTCAAAGGGGAAAGAGCCGGTGCAAATTCTGGGACCTTCTCGCCGATGGGAGGAGTAGCCAGGCAGTACTAGACTTCCCTGCCACCACGGATGTGGAAAGACTTCTCTCCGTAAGGAATACATGGGGAGCGCATGGAGCGCAGGGAGCGAGAGGAGTACAGGACAGCCACGGTTCCCATTCTTTTTTCTCTCGTCTCTTCATTCTGATCAATTCTCTTGGGACAGGCATGGGCGGAGGGCAAAAGTGAGCTTGCAACAGGCAGCCATCGTGTGGACGATGGACGGGAACAGGTCAAAATGTACGCCGCTATAGTCTGAATGCGAGCGTGATTAGGCGAGAGGGGGCCTACCGAGGGTGATCGCGTAGGGTGAGCTTAAGCGCCGCGCAACTCTGAGGTCGGTGAGATGCGCACACAGGCACTCCCGACTCGTATCGCCAACAGCGCAGAACGTGGGAACCAAACCGCGGCAGCGGATTTCATGTGGTCTCAGGTCTGCAGGCGTTCACGACGAATCACGCAGAGCGGTGGGATGAGTGAATGGCATGAAATGTCGCTCGGGTGGGTCTTACCCAGTGAGTTCCTTTCGGAGCACCGCCGAATACTCGACGGTGGACGCGGGAGAAAAGATTGGCGCCGGGCGGCGGAGGACAGGATCAGCAGAAAGCGCTCGGACAAGGGCGGCGGGGGCAATGGACAAGGCTCTCGAAATGTTGCGAAAGAGTGGATAGAAGAGGGAGCGGTAGAGTTCTCACTGGAAGAGGTGACGGAAGATGACAGGCGGGTGGCGCCGACCGAGCGGGAGCGAGTCACCAGCGATCATTCGGACTTGCGGATGGAAGTAATGTCAAGATTATGATGGGTTTGATGGAACGTTGAAGTCTTGTGTGTGTTGTCTTGTCTTAGAGAGAAAGGCAGGAAAATTGAAAAGTCTGAATACTCGTATATGACGTGATTCTACACTTGACAAAGCAACGTGACAAAGAAGAACGAGTGAGATATTGCAACAAATAACAGAAAAAGGCGGGCATGCAGGTGAGGAAGAATATCGCCATGATCCGATAGGGTCGCATGCAATTATCGAATCATCATCATTACCACTACGCGGCTGAGGAGGCGAGTATGTCGCTGAAGGAAGCAACGGGAGAAGACCGGCAGGCGGCAGTCAACAGGCAGGTCCGACGCCCGAACTGCCGCGAAAGCCGTCGACGAGCGTAAGAAAAGATGCGAGCAATCCGACGAGCAATCCGACGAGCAAGCCGCCGGGAAAGGCGCCGACGAGTGCAAGGAAAGCGAAGAGCAACCCGGCGAGTAATCTGATGTGCAATCCGACGCGATTCGACAAGCACGGCGCGCGGATCACTTGTTGGATTGCGCGTCTCGTTTCTTACACTCGTCGACGGCTTTCGCAACGGCTCGCACGGCGGATTAATCGTCGGATTACGCGAGTACCCGGGGGTGGCAGCGATATGGAGACGGGGGAACAAGCTAGTGAAGGATGCGGCGAGCAGGCAGCAGCAGGAATCAGCACAAGAGGAGGAAGGAAACAACTTGGGAGGAGAGGAAAGCGGAAAGCGAAAAGGCGATTCTGGCTCACAATGGGAGCTGAGTCAGGCCTGGGCGGAGGGTGTCAGAATAATGGGCGTCCGGAGATGACGGACCGGAGCCGACACGTCCGGAGATGACAGCTGCCCGAGTCTCCAGAGCACCGGCTCGGGGGACAGTCTTCCGTCTTTACTCCGTGGCGAGTCCCTCAGGCCCGTAGTATATAGAGAGAGTGTTCCTCTTCGAAGTTGTATCAATCAATTAATCCACCATCTTCATCCCTATCGATCCCTTTATTCCAGCAGAGGGCAAAAGGGGAGCTTGCAACGTGCCGCCACTGCGCGGACTGCGGACGGGAAAAACGGGTAAAAATGTACTCCGCCATGATCTAGATTGGTCGAATGCGAATACGATTAAACAAAAAAAAACATCATGGGAATCCTTCGGGAGGCACGGAAGGCACGGAAGGCACGGAAGGGCTGTTGCGAACAGTTGGTAGAGCAGGCCGGCACACGGTCCTATGATCGAGGTCAGACACAATTGGAGCTGAAAGCGAGGATCGCAAGAATCGAGGGCCACTTGATCAGCAATATGGCAGCGCGAGAGGAGAACAGAAAGTTGAGGAAAGAACTAGGTCTGGCGTAGGCGGAGGATGAGCGAATCAAGAGATACAGAAGAACTGCAGAAGGACGTGATGTACTGGTTTGTGAAGAGGAGACTTGTGCTAACGAGGTGTGGAAAAGAGGGAGGGAACTGCAGGGAGAGGGCGGTTGTGGGAAGAAGTGGGAGGAGGGTTGGCGGAAGGGGGAAGGGGCGGAGATGCGGTGGGTTGGGGAGGAGCGGTTGCCAGGGAAATGGACAGGATTCTCGCCAGAAGCCGGAGGAAGCAGAAGACTAACACAGCCAGCTCGGGATATTCACAAGTTGGGTGCGGCTATCCGGGATATCATGGAGAGGATGGCTGCCATCCCGGAGGTCGAAAAGCAGGCCTATGCGCGAGCCCCGAAGGCAGTTAGAGAAGCAATGAAGGCGAGAAAGATTGCAGACGGACTCTGCTCCGCCCTGCTCGGTATTGGGTTTTATAATTAAGATTACCTTGAAGCCAAGGAAGTGGAGGAGTTGAGGGAGACAATGGGGGACGAGCTTGGAGGCCGAACATGAACAGTGGAGTGGATTGAGCAAGGTGGTGCCCCGACTCCGTCACCCCCCTAATGGCCCGGGATATGCAGGAAGCCGCCCTACTGCGAAGGCTGCACAAACACCGCCGACGACCCCGGTAACTTCGCCGAGGAGCAGAGCGGCAAGGGTGCCGCCGAGGCCAGCGGCAGACGAAGAGAAGCAACAGAGGCCGGCACCTGCCACATGCGGTAGTGGGCGCGACGGCACCGGGGGTGAGGGGAATGGAGAAGACTGACCTGACGGAGGAAGAGATGAACAACCGGGACTTGGGGGACAAACAGCGAAGGAACCGAACGCCAGGACCCATTAAGTGGTGCGAGCGCGAAGCCGAGGATCGAGTAATAGATATTGAGATGAATGGTGTGGATGAGTGAGTGCACCTGGAATGAAGGCAGTAAGTGGCAAGGGGGGTCAGTGAAGAAGCAGCGCTACCTCGGGAGCCGGTTCGACCACTGGCGCCCAGGGTAGCAACAGAGAATAGGACTTTACGGAGGAATTGGTTCTAACGGATGGCCAAGGCATTATTTCTTCAACTTTACTCAACCAGACTTACAATATTTGTGGTTTCAAATGGCTGCTTCAATCGAATCCTAGCTCGAGGTGGGGTTTCCGTTCGTATTGCCACGAATAAAGCTCAGCAGACACTGACGGATTACTTTACAATGATCGTTTTTTTCTCTGATTCAATAAGCGGAACTCGCGGCGGCGGAGCGGTATCGAAGATACACAGTTACAGTCCGTAATCGTAGTCGGTTGCTATCTTCTTTTGAATATTTTCAATGTGGTTAGAACACGGCTCACTTGGAAGCATCAGGAAGGGAAGACTTATGAATTGTAAGGGAGTGGGACTGTTTGGGTTCGTACATTGAGATCAGGGTGGGATAAGCGGTAAATAAAAATATAGCTTACGATTTTTGTCGATGGTTTCGATCGCGTCATGCCTTTTTACTTTAAGCCCTCTTCTAGAGAGTTAGTTTATGGGGAGTATAAAAACATCGTTTGCGGTACTGAGGACAACACTTCCGCCCCTCGCTGACGGGAAGAGAAACTACATTGTGATCCTCTAGTAGTGGTCAAACTCAATCCAAAAGGATATATCAACTCTACGATCATGTTGTTTTGGCTGAATATATGCTCCTCGCTATCCTCGGCTCCCGTCCCCCACCCTCCTAGTTATGATCGTTTCAAGTCTCACAGTACATAGGGAATCAAAGATTGGCTACGATCTCACGGAATTGTGCCCTCGCTGGTTCCCTAAAGGACTTGCTCAACTCATCGATGTGTCAGCGGAGCGCCCTTTCGAGATATTTTCGAGCAAGTCATCGGCGACACAGTTGATCTTGCTGAGAGCCAGCCAACACTTGGTACCGGGAAAAGGGATTGGCGGTCTTTCTCGGGCAAGGTGAGAGTTAGGATGACAAAGTGAACGGGCTAGGCTTGGGAGATCTTTAACTGAGTGAAGCGTAATGTTTTTATCAGGAGAGTTGGATGCCTGGGCATTGCTATTCCCATTGATGATTCCTGTGACAAGAAAATTCAACTGAAGGACTCTATACCCGTGTATTCGCGGAGAGACCCAAGGGGTGGGAAAGTATGTATATCCACTGTTAATAGCTCATCTGAGGGAACCAACGACAATCCGGAGAAAGATACCAGCGATGAGGATGAGCCTCTCTCGGAAGACCTGCCACCCTCAACACACACAGCCACAGCAAGCGGATCAGTGCTCCTGGAATCACCCACTGATGGTAGTGATGGTGGTGCTCCTCCAAAGACAGGTATGAGGGGGAACCCCCGTGGGCATCAAAGGGGCCGTGGCTGCACGTCTCAAAGGTCCAGAGGCCATTCTAGTAAAATTCCCGGTTTCCTAGTCCTCTGTACCTGACTAGATCCGCGGATGTCCAACCACGCACAGCTGCCCACACTTCCTCGGCGGACTCTCGGCGTACGCATCCTCGGTGGACACCCCGTCGGCATGTTCGGTGGGCACGCTCATGGCAGGATCGGCAAAAGCGCCCACGGCAAGCTCGGCGGACGCGTCCTTAGCAGATTCCGGGGTTCGGTGCGTGTGGTCTCTGCAGGCGTGTTCTCGACAGGGTGGATGGGTACAAACACGGGGAAGCTTCCTGTTGAACCAGTAGGTTCAGCTAGAAGGAGTAAGAGACTGGAAGGAGTGCGAAGGCAGTATGTGGTTGAAGCCCTGTTCCGCAGTATCACTGATGATGAAGGCGGTGATGATGTTATTGGCCTTGAGCAATAACCTCGGAATGGCCCCGCACTTTCTTCCCGCAGCACGCATAGAGTGTTTGGATAGGAGTATTGAGTGTTTGGAAAGAAGTATTGAGTGTATGGAAGGTGTAGCGAGGAAGGAGAGCAGCAGAAACATCGGACACCACATAGGTAAGTAGCGAGTTCTTCCCGCTCTCAGAATGATAACAGATCTTCAGAGACGGTGTTACTCTGTCAACGTTCTGGCACCAGTGGGCCGTTTTCTCTCGCGAGGTGGGAGTGCAGCTGATCAGCTATCCGCGGCCAAGCCGGCTGCTGGGTCACCACGTTTGAGCGCTCTGCTTCTTCTCAACATACTTAGGTCTGCCACTCTGCTCATTGGTAGTGGAAAGGGCTGCACCATGGTTCATGGAGGGCAACCAGAGCTGTTGCGGTGTGGTCTTTAAATCCATAGGGATTTCGACAGTCCAACATAAGTTCACTGCAATGTGCCAAGCATTTCACTGAGTTCTGGAAGCACCTACATCTACCAGTGTATGTAACGGGTTATTTGCAGGTGCAGGGGATGGACACTCGCTCACTGATAATGTGCCCCCCGCGGCATGAGATCGCGAAATTTTGGCGTGGGGTGGTAATTCATGGCTATCGGGTAACGGGCAGAGCTGGCGATGCTCAGGGATAATTTACAAATCGATATTTCTTTTTGGTGGGTGGGCTGCCCTGCTTTTCTATTTCTTGGGTAGATGGGTCTGCTCGCAAACCAGTCTGCCGGCCGGCAGACTGCCCAGTTGATAAACAGACCAATTTGCCCGTCAGGATAGAACATGTACAATAGAACCACATACGTGGAAAAGCAAATGTCTTTCTGTGCATACCGCGGTCACCAAAACACGTGTAATGGCATAAATACGAGTAGTATTATAGCGGCCACTATAACGCTACAGAAACGAATGGCGGAGTACGCACTCATAGATAACAGATCTTGAAACTCCACCGTCTCGACTAGCAATTGGCGAGCCACTGAAAAATGTCGCGTCGCGTCCGCTCCGCACGCTCATTTTGCTGCTCCAAAAAGTAAGGTGCGAAAGCGGGTGCCTGACGGATTGTCATCTCAACAATCTGGTCCATACTGATCGAGCTCGCTGTCTCGCAATCCTCAGTATCGTCAACCTCCTCGTACGAGAGCGGATGGTCATCGGATGTTGTGATCGCGCAGGAACTTGTCACCGCCGCTCCTCCAGCGTTCCCACCGTCACTACCACCGGGACCCTGCACGCCGGTGCCATCATTGCGCGTGTTCGTGTCACCGCCACTACTGCCGCTTGGGCCATGCGGGTTTCGGCTGCCATCGTGCGCGTCTTCGTTAGCGCCACCGCCTCCATCGCCGGGTCTGGATTTCGGATTGGTAAGGGAGTTCCTGATGGGACCCATGCGAATGGATTCGCTATACAAGAAGATGCGGCGAATCTCGTCACGTGGCATGCTACCGGGCGGGGAGAACGTGCAGTACTACAAGGCCAGCCCCGTCAGCACAGAAACCCTGATGAATTTGGCGGGGAACATACCGGTTCACGGTCCATCTGGAACCGCATCTCTGAAGCCCAGAGCCATGTATGTGTCGGCATGGCAAAATTATGCGCCAGCAACGGAGCCCCGAATTCCGCTGGAGTGGGAGGGCACGGAGCGAGAACGGAGGGGAGCGGAAGAAGCAAGCGCAAGGATTTGGAGTCCACATTGGCAACATGATTTTCGGGAATAGTAGTGTGGGAGAATCCGCGACATAGGAATCCGGTAACCGACCACTTGTTCTCCCAGATATCCTCTTTGGAGGAGATGATCACGATGACGTGGAGCGACCTTCTCGTACCGCGAGCAGACGTCAAGGCAGAGGCGCTCGGAGGGCCGCGTACCCTGTCCATTTCGCGGACCTTAAGTTGCAGGATATCGCCAAGCTGAGGCAATTGCGAGGAGGTACGGACACTGCCGTCGAAGACCGATACCCATTCTGAGGCCGTGCTGGCGAAGACTGTGGGTGCCGTACAGCTGTCGATTCCGGATTCGGTGCTGTTCGCGATTACCATTGCGGCGATTCGGGGTTGCGTGGTGTTGGCCACTGCACCTTCCATACTCGACATTGCGCAGCGAAAGACGGGGGTATTATGTACGAGACAAAGAAGTTCGGTGAGTCAAGTTTGTTATCACGGTTGCCGAGCTCTTTGACGGGCTAGCGTCTTGGCATTTTTGGCCAGGCACAAACCGCCGGCTGTCGGGAGTTTTTTTTTGGCTACTCATTACTCGCATGTAACCCATCAAGATCACGGCGAGGCTACATACAGTCCGCTCTTCCCGTCCTCTGTCCGCGCGGTGGTGCCCTCTGCCCAGGCCTATCCCAAGAAAGTGTGCTGCGTACCAAGGAAACGGAATAGGAGAAGTAGCCGAGCGCGCGTAATTGACAAAGGAAAGTAACATAAGAGAGCATATCCCTCCCTCTACTCTTCTCACGAAGTCCGACGTAGAAAGGAATAGTGTTAGCTCCCCCCTGGTGCCCGCCTGCTCAGCCGCTGCCTCCTGCTCCTCCGCCCACTCCTGCAGCTCCGCCTCCAACACCACGCTCGCTACGTCTCCCTCAGCTGGCACCTGCCTTCCCACATCCCTTGAAGAGGTGGTCTCTCGCTTGGAAAGGGTAGCGGTACGACTAAGACGGGCGGCTGGGCGGACCATTGCCCAGTGAAAGTACTGTCCTGTGTGGGAGTGTCCCTCCTTCAGCTGGAAATACCATTTTTTTTTTTTTTTGTTTAATCATACTCGCGTTCGACCTATATAGATCATGGCGGCGTACATTTTGGTCCGTTTTCCCCGCCGCAGTATGCGCAGTGGCGGCTCGATGCAAGCTTCCCTATGCCCTCCGCCCCGGCCTGTCCCCAAGATAAGTGGGTCGCACCAATGAAATGACAAATGAAAGGACAAAGGAAGAGACTACCCCTCGCCTGCGGACGCCATGAAGTCAGGCGTGGGTAGGAACAGTGGTGTCCCCCCTACGCCCGCTGCCTCGGCCTCCGCCCCCTGCTCCTCCAACCACTCCTGCATCTCCAGCTCTGACACCGCGCTGACGGCGTCCTCTTCCTCCGCTGGCAAACGCCTCCCTACGTCTGTGGTGGAGAGGAAGCCCAGCACCGCCTGCACGCACCTCCCATCCGCCAGGAGGTTCCGGACCTTCCACCTGTCCTTGCCCCTCCCGGTTTCCTCTTTTACCTCCACCCACAGGATCTTCTGCTGCGGCTTCCACTTGGGGCACTTTCTTGAAGAGGTGATCCCGGGTCTGCGTCCAGAATTGGCACCACCAGCACTGCGGGGTGGGCTGGCTTGTCGTCCAGTTGAGATATTGCCCGGTCAGGCAGTGCCCCGTCTTGAGCTGGTAGAACCGCGAGTCAAGCCTTTTGGTGCTACCGGCCACCGCGCCATCAGGCCTCTGGCTCTTTGGCATGTGGTACTTCTTCTTAGAGGTCCGGCCTCCGGCCCACTGGCGTGCCTCAGCCCACTTCTTCTCTGAGATATCCCGCTTGAGGTTGGCGAGAGAACGCGGGATCGGTCTGTGGCCGCCTGCCTGTTCTGCTGCTGCCTTGGCCCACTCGTCTGCTTTCTCATTTCCAACAACACCCTTGTGCGCTGGGCACCACCGGATCTCGATGACGATTCCTGGTCTGGCCCTGCGCAGTGTGGCTATGTGCTTCCGTACCTGGAGGGCATACTGCTGGCCAGAGCCCAGTTGGTCCGATGCCATCCGCCTGATGGCTGCCTGTGCATCTGTGAAGATTGTCACCCGTTCCGGGATCGTGTTCCTGCTTGAAGCCTCCTCGAGTGCCCAGGCGAGGGCAGCGCACTCTTCGTCGTAATCTTCCTGGTTGGTGCCCATGTACACGTTGATCCCCATCCAGGTCAGGCCCCTCTTCCACACCACCGCGAAGTCTGTCCCCTGGTTGTCCAGCCATGACCCGTCGCTGAACAAGGTTAGCCCAGGTCGGCTCTTCTCTGCCTCGGCTTTTGCCTCGGCTTCCTCCTCTTGCAGCAGCTCTGAATTATGGGTTTCTGGTTCCTTGTCATACCCCAGTAGCGCGGGGATGACAGTGAAGGATTCGAGTGAAGGTTCGTGGATAAAAGCTCTCGCCGAAAGCTCACGGCAGCGTCTATCGTAGACGCGCGCCGTGGCGCTTGTCTCTCGAC
>Ga0307516_10005314_pt1 | contig 15496 bp, 11 predicted proteins | sample 19_EM_MG_FD_203310 | JGI IMG/M metagenome (GOLD analysis project Ga0307516, IMG submission 203310) | Populus trichocarpa ectomycorrhiza microbial communities from riparian zone in the Pacific Northwest, United States - 19_EM | ecosystem: Host-associated > Plants > Roots > Unclassified | place...
CCTAGTAGTAGCAATAACAGTAGTTGTACTAGTGAAGAGCAGGAGGAGGAGAAGAAGAGGCAAAATGCCGCTGGGTGAAAAGGCAGGATTTGAAAAGAGTCAATCTCGATATTGCGGAGTGGAGACAGAGTTCAACGATAACGTGCCTCAGCTTCTTAATTTTAATCTCTCTAGCAGCGCCTTCGACTTCATTGTCGCTCCTCTGGTTCGTCCTTTTCTTGTGTTTAATAACATCTAATTTGACCTGATTTGATTTCTGGTGGCTAGTTAGCCTTTTACGTGTTATTTGTGTGAATGGTAGTAGGCTCACCTACATTGATCTTTTTGTGGCCTTCCCTTCCGCTCTTTGCTCTTTTCCACACTTGTAGGCAACATTCTTCTTATTGCCGATTCTACTTCTAGGCTAGGCTGTCGACATAACATCTTCTGCCCTTTTATTTTATTTTTATATAGTGAATTTACCATTCTAACTCCCAATTCTTCAATTTGATCTATCTATGTTTTCTAAAGTATTGCATGTTAATAATAATTGTGACTGTGATCATATCTATGCAGCCTGGTTTCTGGCACAGATGAATCCCTCATATCGGGCCAGCTTGTTGGAAAAAGACGGGGTTCTTCCATTTGCTATATCAAACCTAGTTTTGAGTCCCTCTCAGCGGAGCAGACATGTTATTGGTATCAACTCTTCTGCCCCGCATTTTTACATGCTTCCCTTCTAACTCTCTCTCTCATGTGCTCCATTCTTGATTTTTCTAAGGAAAATTAGTTCTTGGATTGACTTGGATTCGGAGGATGAAACTCTTCGGATGGATTCCAAAACCACATTGAAGCAAGAAATAGCTTGGGCTAATCATCTCTCTATACAGGTGATTTTCAATCCTAAAATTTAAACTACTTTACTTCATTCTTTCAAAGTTGCAATGTATTTCAATTGCCATGAACTCCATATAGCCTGACAAGTGGTGGAGAAACCAAAAACTTTTACTATAAGCAAACCTTTTCCTGTTACTTATCAATACGATGACAGTCATTGGAGGTGCATCAACATACAGAAATTAGTTTGTACAAGACAAATTCTGTATGCTGATAACTTTTTTTGTTCCACACCTTAATGGCTGTCTTCTTTCCACTTTTGTCTGTCCTAAAGTAAACAAAAGGCACAAGTTGTCGCACTCTTCTGATTTACCCCCTTGTGCAACATCTATCCCTATTCCCGGTGTTCATTCATCTTTATTGTTTGTGTTGTGGTGATTTCTCGTGTTCTAGATATAGTTCTTTCAGAAAAGCCATTTTTAAGAGCCTATGGTGTTAAAGCTTTCGTTGTCTGGTGCAGGCATGCATTCTTCCTTCTTCCAAGGGTGCATCCTGTTCTAATTATGCTAGGTGTGTAAATCATATTTTGCTGGGCCTCAACAATATACAGGTACCTTTCATAATCCAAATCTATTTCCCAATAACATTTTCCCCCTTTCTGTTCTCTTTCTTTGTTGCTGTCTTAATTCTTATTACTTTATTATTAAAGTTGTGGCTTAGGATTCCGCTAGTGAAGACTAATGATGATGATGTTATGGATGCTAACTCTACTAGCTTTGTAAGCGACGTCCCTTTTTATTTTGCCTTTGTTTTTCATTTTGTTAGATTTGTAATATTCGTTACAAGTCTAAATGGTAGGATATACATGCTTTTTTTAAAATAAAAAAAAGATAGCTTCTTGAATCCTTTCCCCATATAGCACCTTTCCTGTATGGTCTACATTCCTGCTGTATAATGGCAATCAGGGTCTAACGATATGGCTTAGTTGAAATAAATTTTAATGGAATACCATGTGGTTTGAGGGGATTATTTTTCCTGAAAACTTAAAAGAACACTTTATTTTGCTCAACTTCCTTTTCTTCTTCCATGCACAGATTGATTCCTGGGAATTATGGAATGCATTTCGTCTTCTCTAGGAACATCACAGTCAGCTGTTCGTTGCACTCGATATTTGTGAGTTCTAATCTCTCTTGCATTATTGTTTTAATGGTTGCCATATTTTTCTCCAACTTTATTTGATTATGATAAGAATTACATGTTCTCTTGGAGTTCCCTGCCTTTAGTGAACTCGCTTGGCTGTTGGTTTGGAGAACCTGTTACAGCAGCCATAATTAATATGGATGTGGGTATACTTTGGTTTCCATGTGATTTATTGCATGTTGCTCCTATGATGATGTGGGTTTTAAATGGTGTCATTTTTAATTTACCAGTCTTTCCTAACAAATGGACGGGGTTATCCATGCCTGTCAAAGTGCCATCAGAAGCTGATTACTGGGTTCTTTTACCATTTAATACAGGTATACGTTGAAAATTTTCTCGACTCCATTGCTTAAATGAATTTTTTTCTGTCTTTTTACAAGTTTTAATATTTTTCCTCCATGTTGTGTAGCAGTGTATCTCGCAAATCATTTACTTAGTATATTTCACAAGTAGTTTGTTATTTCTTACTCTTATACATCAATTTTGCATGCTCTGAATTGAGTTTCAGATACTTTACTGTGGTCATGCTAATGGATGACTTGGTATGATTTATCTAAGGTGATTGGCATTGGGATACCTACATCCATTTTGCTTTTTGTATATAAGAGCAACTTTAGCTCTGAAACTTCCCCAGACATTTAGTCTAATATATTTTGATGTTATTGTTTGATTTTCCTCTCTCAATTTGTTATTAGTAGTCACAGATATTACAAATAATTACCAGGATACAAATTTAATAACTATGGTCCTCAAAAATATCTTTTCAGATTAATATTTCTGGCAAACTTGTACACAGTATTCCCAGGCCAAGTTCAGATACTACCAATAATTTTGATAATAACAGTGACAGTAAGTTCTCTAAGGTTCACTGTCCATGTTTTAAGGAGTGTTCATATGTATAATTGTCATTCTTATGCTTCTTTCTTTGTTCATGTACTTCCTGCACCTCTCTCTTCCTATATAATAATCACTCTTTTATATGTGTGCATGCATAAACACTTAAATTTTTTCAATAGTAGACAGCCTCGGTGCGTGCTTTTATTTATAGGTCTGCAAAGACATCCCCTCGGGCCATATTTGGACTATGTTGGTTATCTCTTCCAAAGTATGGATCCCATTCCTGAGCAAGAACGTTTTGAAGTAATTTGCTTTCTCCTGTGCTTCCACATACACACTCATAACACACCCTATTTCACATCATTTCCCTAGGTAGAAAAGGGGTGATTACTTTCTTTTCTCCCTGTGCTATTTTTTTTTTTACTTCTTTAATCTCTTATGCCAGCTTGGTTAAAGGGATTTCCTACAGTCTCCATTGCAGGTGAGCTTTTCTATCCCCGGCAACAACATCTAGTCTTATCTACATATTCTTTCTCAATGTAAACATTTTGTTCAAAATGAAATCTTCGCATTGTTCTCTCTTTTGGTGACTTCTTGCATTGTCCTTAAGTAATTATAAGTTGAGTTCTTTTGTTGTTGTAATTCAGCCTCTCATGGATAATCTAGAAGCCCAAACATACGAGACTTTTGGAAGAGACTCGAAGAAATATATCCAGGTATGAGTAAAATTAACATAATATTGAATGTCTAAAATTAAATGTCCATCCTTTTGTATTCATATATATGGTTAGACATGCATACATGAAATATTCACCATATTTGGATTTCTTTCATAGGCAAGTACAGCCTTACCATACAGGATTGATTGTCATTGCAGATATTAAAAACTAGAGATTGATGTGGGTTATAGTACTCCAATTGATAAATGGGCCAAAGATAAAGCTTTAGTTTAGTATCCATCTACAGATTATCAGTTGTGATAATTTTATATAACATGCTTGTATTTTTGTAGTACCAAAGGGCAATCAGTAAAGCTTTGCTGGATAGAGTTCCTGATGAAGAAGCAAGTGCAGTCACTGTAAGCAACCATTTGCCTTTTCAAATCCTATTTTGGTTGACAACCCCCTTCCACTTTTGTTGGTGTTTATGCTGTTGTACCACATTTAATACCACATAAGACATGATGTACATGCAATGTTAAGTTGACGAGATTTATGTATCTGTAAATTTTGGTTAGGTACTGATGGTTGTTGGAGCAGGACGTGGACCTCTTGTGAGGGCATCACTGCAGGTTTTTTCCTATGCCTTCTGCAACTAGCAACCTGTGGTTGTTCATATCTATGTTTCATCCTTCACTTTAATTGTTTATAGGCAACTGAAGAAACTGGACATAAGCTGAAAGTTTATGCCGTTGAGAAAAATCCCAATGCAGTTGTCACACTTCATGTGAGTTCCATATGGTAGTTATTATTTCTCAGATTGTGTTTACCAAAAATATCGTGCTTACATGTGAAAACTATTGCTGCATTGAATTTCTTGTATGGTATCAACTTGGATATTTATCATATGGGTCTCTGGAGGATTCCTCTGGAAATGAATTTTCCTCATAAGAAACAAACAACAAATCCAATCTATATTAGTGCTCAGACATGTGTAACATTTGTGTTGTTTATTATATTTATTTGTCTTGGATCTCAGAGATAACATGGTATTTGTTGCAACAAAGTTTGGTTAAGCTAGAAGGATGGGAAGATATTGTTACCATAATTTCTTCTACTTCTTCTTCTTCCTTATGTTTTCTTTTCCAGCTACACTAGCTTTATCCAACCGGTGATAGCTGCCAAGCTATATAATAATGTATGGCGTTTGCATCTTTTTTATACGTTGTTGTTTTCTTGTTTCAATTGGAATCATGTGAGTGGATTGTGTTTTTTTGGGCAGGTTAAGTCGCACAAAGATCTTGTACACTTTGAGACTGCATATGTTGTCAACTGCATAATGTAGCAAGGCTCACTCATTCCCAAACTATAAGTCACTTTTAACACAGCATGCTAATTGATATATGGGCCATGTTTAGGTCCATGGCTTTGTGAAATTGATGTGACTAACCCACTGCTAGCATGGTAGGTCCTGTATCTGATCAGTTCATGATTCTTAGTATTTAATGAATTATTTTTAATCATGCAAATTATGTATTTACTGCACTGTTCTTTATATTCTTTTTTCAGTTGAGAAAACATTTAGATCAATCATTTTTAGCTACTTGTATAATCTTTCCCTGTACAAGTCTTTACGTTCACCCATTCAGATTACTCAACCAAAAAAAGCAATCAACGCTACAAAAGGTTGCAGTTTGAGATACCATGTGACACTGGATCAGCTATGGTTCATGGTATGTTGTAACCAAGGCTAGTTCCTATTTTGCACATATAGGTTTTACAGTTAGATAATGTTATCAGCTGATACCATTTCTGGAAACTTGACTTCTACACCTATTAATTTGATTTGATCTTATTTGGAGTGTGATCTTGAGACCCTCAAGTGCATGTCAAGTTAGAAATTGGACATCAAATGTGAACACTGAATTTCCTTTGATTTATGCCTAAGTTTATCTAAGTTAGGAACACCCGGATACAAACTTGAGTTGGCACATGTATTAATGACATAGAAATGTGTTTAGAAAAATGGTTAGTTGCAATGGTGATTCCATTTTACTTAATAGTGTGAAGATCTCATGCAAATAGTTTGAGGAAAGATTGAATTAACACGAGGTTAGTTAAAAAAAAGTCATGGATATAGAACCAGCCAGGCAGTTGCATTTGAACTTTAAAAATTTAAACAGTAAACCATCATATAACTCCACTATAGCACTGAATTTAAGGGTCAGTCATCCTCTGGTATTTGATAGAAAGTTGCTTCTCTTCAACAAAAAGGTTACTAGCAACCTTCTCAGCTTGAACCATCAACGGCGACACCAGACATGTTCAGTTGGTATAATATTTAATTTCTTGATTTTACGAGTTAAGTGAATTTATATGGATTGGGCGTTCCTTTCTCTGGCTGCTTGCAATTATGATTTTCATGTTCCTTTCTCTCATTTCAAGATACCCACGTACTTTTTATATGCTTGGCATTTGTAGTGTTGAAAGAATTTTAGTTGATTCAGCACAAATTATATTAAATTTTTTGGTCGTGATAACTGTTGAGGTCTAACATACAACAACTTGCCCCTGAATATGATGGTAAACTGGTGATTGCCTATATTCCAGGTTTGCAATATTCTTCCCTCTTAGGATACCAGTTTACATGAAGCCGGGTTCTCCTTTAGAAGTACATTTTTGGCGTTGTTGTGGTTCTTCTAAGGTAAAACACATGATTGGTTTCATAACTATTTTATGTACAACTTCGTTAAATTTCTTGACATCACATAATGCATAGAAAATCATAAGTGAAACCTGGATCCATGTTGATGCTCAAGCATGCACGCATTCTTGAAATGTGGGGTTGAAAATGACTTGTTATGATGCAGGTTTGGTATGAATGGTGTGTGACATCTCCCGACTCATCAGTTATTCACAACATCAGTGGTCGTTCATTCTAGGTTGGTCTCTAGCATGTTCCTCAGTTCTCCTGGAAGAGTATTTATTGTCAGGGAAGGTGCAATGCAATAAATCCCTTGAAATACCATGAACAGGAAGGATATCAGTCTGATGAATTGTCTGTCGCTTAATTAATTGTGCTGCCCTAACGCAAATGTGGATGGAATATACCAGGCCGTGTCAAAATGTAGCATATAATATTTGGGAAGTGAGGTTTTCACAAATCATTTTAATTAACTACACAAACTAATATTCTTTTCTTTTCTTCAGCCTTGTTATTCAAGTTGTCTCGTGATATGTGAGTTGATATCGTATGAACAATAATCTTTGAAAGTTGTTTGCAATCCTCGGAAATCAAATGCGTAGCTACACCTACACTAATTTCAACTCTTTTCAACACCTACAGTAATTTCCAACATTTTTCGAAGCTCAATGAACATAATTATGAACATTATTAAGTTGGCTTCTCATAATGGGCTTTGGTGTGGGCGATTAGGTTGCATGATAACATATAAAAAGAATAGGCCTCAAATTCAGACTGATTTCAAACTAGGCAAAGCTGAGCTAATAGGTTAAAGTCCCATTGGACGTAAAAGGGACGCCAGGAATCAACAATAAGAATATATGATAAACTATTGCATTGTTGTTAATGGATGATGTATTCACACCCTAAGACACTAGTCAAGACTGGGTGAGGTCTGTCGCAACCAAAAACTAAACAAACCAGAATCCATTATCTTCTCTCCTTTCTATCTTTCAATAAGAGACTACTGTTTAGCTTTTCCTGCAAGCCCTGCGAAACATTTCTCTTATGTTCCTTGATTCTGTCTCCACCTTGGCCTTTTTAGCTTGCTTTCCACTTCTTTTTGTTTTATCTTCACTCCTATCCTTTTCCTGCCAGACAAAAAAACACAATAATCAGTCTAAGAGTTAGCAGGAACCCTAAATGTGAAGTTCTGACATTCCCTAATATCTCTTTTTATACAACCCGTTATCCTGTCAATCTTTGTTGTGTCAACGCTCTTTTCCAACACAAACAGCTCATCCTATTAGTATTCATGAAATTCTACTCTCATCATGCCCTATTGATGTTTTTTTTTTCAACCAAGAACTTTCAATCTCAAATAGAATAATCAATTTACACATATGCTCACTTTGGGCTTACCATAACTAAAAGTAAACGGGTATGTGATCATGACAAATGTATAAAGTGGCCTAGGCAAAATTCCACATTCAACTTGTAACATATCAAAAACTTTTTCAAAGAAAGTAATAAATTAACAGAATTATACAAGTCGAAATGTGTATGACAGCCTGCATTAGTCCCAGATATGCAAAAAAATATGTTCAACCAGCTAGCTATTTTGTGCAAGAGAAGGATCTGATGCGCTGTAATTTGTACCTGTAACAAACTGGAAGAAACTGGATTATGTTCGGCATTGGTCGGAAAATTTTCAGCTTCCGGTACTTTACTAGTTACCTCGAGTAAATTTAATCTGCAATCAAATCCCATAATCTAACCAGGTCAGGTAGATAAAGGAAATCATTTCACATAAGGATTTCATCTTGTTTTCTGTACTTTATTGAACAAAGACAATATATCATATCACTGTAAGAGTTTAAATCTGAATAAATACTTCAAATGATCTAACAGAAGCATCAACCATGGCTCATCCTTCACGTACTCCCCTAATATTGAAACCGCTCCAGCTACTGCACCAGTAAAAAGAGATAAGTTAACGAGGAGCAAAGATTTCTATGGATCTTACACGGGTTTTCTTGATGTCTTTTTTTTTCTCTTGGATTGTGCAAGAACAATCCATTCGACACATCACTCCAAATTAGTTTCTTTAGCCATCCCAAAACCTTTTTCTACAATTGTACATTCTTGCCTAATGTAATTATGCTAAATCTATCAGTTATATATTATTTCCTAATTTTATTTCTTTTTAATTGTGTAAATAAATGATGCTTCATTGATTGCATGTTGGCTTAAAGTTTTGGTTCTTAAAATTCAACTATTTTTTATAAGCTTGTTATAATCTCTTCATCCACTATAAATATGATTGGAAAGATACATTTTTTGGTTTAACATTACTTCTTGAGAGGATTAGTTTCATATTTAAAATCTCATAGCCCCCTTTCTTGTTTTTTTTTAATTATTATTACTATTACAAAATCTATACCCATCCCTATTTCAAGCCAACCACGCTTGACCTGACATCGGCAGTTATGATGTCTTGAAATTGGTGTTAAGTTTGCAAATTTCACAACTCCATGCTAGACTGGACAAAAAATTGCACCAAAAACCACCCCCAAATCCATGAGTAGACCTATGTACATGCATCATATTTATGTATGTGTGTTCACTAATGTCGAGGAAGGAGAATTCAAATAAAGGTCATACATCATTTCTAGTTAAGGACATACATGTATATTTCTCGTCTTGAGCAGCATAGTTCTTGTCCAATGAGCATAGAGCCTTTTTTAATTGGAACACCTGTATGTACAGATCTTGTACATTAGAGAGTAAAAAAAAAACTCAATTTCAGGTGAAAGAAAATTCTTTATGACCCTCTATATGCATTTTTACTTAAATTGATAGGAATCAACTCCAGGAACACAAAATTATTTTCCAAAAACATTATCAGAGAAGAAAGTACCCGACAGTCAGATAATCATGAGAGATATATTCAAGTTAAGTGGTGTAGCTGATTAGTCCAATTGTGCCACAAGTAGGCATGACTAGTCAAACATATAGAGATGAAAGATAATTCTTGACATGCCTAAAGCCCTGTAGTAAGATTAAGTTTAAACAAATAAAGACAGACCTTGCAGTACAGCCAAGCTAAAACCTTTGAATCATCCAGCCGAAAAAACTTGGAAGATCCAATTTCTGAACAAGAAGAGAGTGTTATCAAACAAAAGCAATTTAATATCATGGATAATATTTTCACAGAGATTGCAGTATTAATTTTTTTCTCATTCAAAATTTAGCCATCTCATGCTTGCCATAAGCAAACAATATCATTCTTGATAGCTGTCATACATCGCCCATGGCAGACATTGTCGAAATTAGGACCCATCAATTCAAGGATGATAAGACCTAATTACTTAGCCGTGCGTGCATCCTCAATGGAACAAAATCTAACCAAGCATATAGCCTAAGAAAACATTCTGTATCAACTGATCAAAAAATCAATCTGAAATCCTGATTGGATTCCACAAGAAAAAGAAAGAATAAACAGCTAATAAAAGTTCAGTGGCTCTGTCCTACCATATCAGAATAGTAATATGGCATGTATATGAAAATAACAAACCTTGTACTATAAAATAACAAGATTTACTTTATATATTTCAGCACACTAGTCACTGGAATTTGCACCAGAAAAACACAGGTAGTAGAAGACCTTTGATTTCACAAACTACTCCCATACAGTTCTCTGCAATGGACATTAGATGATGATACCCAGGATAGTCATTGATGAATATTATCTCATCTAATTGCCTGAACTTCCCTAGATCATCCCTCTTCTGCATACAAGGAAAAAATAGTTTTATTTAAATAAAGGTGGAAGAATGACAATGCTGCCATGGAAAAATGATTAAACATTCTTAACTCTTATGCATATATTCCAGAACAATCAGAATAGAAACCAAGAAAAGCCAACCAGAACTGGTTGCCATGCCCATCAATTACTGTAGTTTGCAAGTTAATTTACTCTAGAAGTTAGAGAACATGGCCACATGCACAGAATGGACTAAAAGGTTTCCTACAGTTGAGTAAATTATGCCCCTCCTTCAAATGCAATCAGTAGATCATAATCAAGCTGAAAGAAATTTTTTAACTAGGGACGAAGACAAAATGGAAGACAGCTTGCTTCTGATCCAAACGACGAGAACAAGAACCAGATAACACAATTGTATTTACCTTCATTCTAGCTTCCTCAAAAATGGGCAACAAAATGAAAACAGGATCGACAGGAGTGGCAGTGTAAAGGCTGCCATCTGCATGAAGAAAGAACAGATGAAGGGACAAGGAAACAAACACAAAGCAGGTCAGGATACCAGTTAGTATTAGAATCATGAATATGAAATAACATTTACTGTTATTTTATTAAATAACCAATTCATATACAATATCAACTATAGTGGTTGAGATTTTCCAATATATATATATATATATATATAGTTTGCACATTTTGTGAGCACACATGGGTGTTGAAAGCTAGGCTACAGCCGAACCCACCTAAGAAAGATTTTGTAAAAACTCGTAAGTTCCATTGATGATCTGACCAATAACAGAATGAGGAGAAGCACAAGCCTTGGAAAGGTTGAGTGGAAGTGTGTGGATGGGAAAGATATAGAGATGAAGCACATGCAATGCCTTAATTAAAGCATTAAGAATAAACATCAAGTCCAGTCCAGTATCTGGAAATTGTGATATCTAGAATCTATATTGTATCATGCATGTAATGTACCCAATAAGCAATATTAGGCAGGTAAGGTTGTGCATTTTCGAGTAAAGAAATGTATATATATGCATGTACCTTGAGAAACATAATCGCCAAGAAACCAAGATGTATATGATTGCTTGAACCAGTGAAGTTCTTGGAGCACTGCTCCCTCATTATCATGACTAAGGAGATAGTTTGTTGCGTTCCCTGAAAGAAGATGAAATTTGATAAGTGCTTATGAAGTTGTACTATAACTAGCAAATGATGAACACACACACACACACACACATATCTACCCGATTTTGGATGTCGAAGCAATAACAAGCATCCATTAATTCCAGCAGCAGTATCTGAGAAAATTTGTAATATAAATATAATGAAGGCAAAACCCATTGACATCAATTCAGCTTACTGTGATATTATTAAACAAAAAATGAAATTCACATTAGAAGAAATCAATGCATTCAATTACTTGTGAGTGGTATGAAACAAAAGTGTAGTACTAATATTAAGTAATTACCTCCTGCAGTGGGTGAAGGCGCAGGTGCAATCAGAAGACGAGACCCATATTCAGCAGCAGCATCACCAGCAGCTTTGATGGCACCTGCAGGTGTATTTGCTCCTATAGCTTCCAATTCAGCAGCTTGAACTGCTTTCTTCACCAGATCAGAAATGTCTTTGGTTCCGATCCTGCAACCCTGAAAGCAATCATCATTATCGTCTCTTTCCACATTCAAACCATCGGAAAGAATATTTCCCTGGAACTTTCTTGTATCTGGTCCTTTCTTCTCATCCAAAAGATTCTTTGAATTCCTATCTCTAGCACTCCGTCCTGGTCCTGATCCTGATCCTGATCGACTACCAGAATCTGGAGATGTTGAAACCTGTTCATTCTTGAGTGCTGTTTCATTAACCCTCCCCCTCCCTCTGTGTCTTGTCCATCCACGTGAAGGCCTGTGTCTCAACAAGTCATCTCTTCCACTTTCATCAAGTTCCGCAAACTTTATTTTTACATCACGAAGGTCTCGACCATGCCGTCTCTCCCCGCCATCAATATCTATGTCATCATTATCTTCTCCAACAGATTCTAAAGAACTTTCATCTAAATCAGCTAAAGATCTCTCATCTGCAGCCCTGATATTATTTTCAAGGGTTGCCTCTGGAAGCTGCCGCGCCCTGCAGAGTGCAAAGATAAGATTTGAACACAAGACCTATACTTCAAATACTTCAAAGTCAACAGACAGTCGCGTGCAAAATATAAGGCTCATGCCTTCTTTTTTTTTTTTTTTGTAATGTATATCCCAACCCGTTCTTCCACTTTAAGATTTTCCTTAAATACTTGGATGTTTTTGAGAATCCCAGAAGACACTAATCACAGACTGCTGTAAAAGTGGATAGTGTGTTAGTAATGTTGTCATATATGTAACGTAACCACATTTTCTGATCATAATGATCCATCCTTACTGTCATGAAAATATGACCACTTGAATAAGAGTTTCCCTGGTATAAGTTACCACCACCAGGTTTTCAACCTAAAAGATATTAGCAGCTGTAGAGGAAACATTGGCAAGAAACTAAAAGATTCATATGACCTTTCATTGGGAACCCTCATTTGGTTATGCTACTGCAGATACTGTATTTGAACTGACAGCAATCAACACGAAAATGCTATCTAAAATCATATACAATAATTTGTGCACATTTTTCATGTTTTCGAATACCATATGCATTTCAAATTAAAATATCAAGCCCAGAACTGAATAAAGGATGGTAGTGCCAATATAAGAGTATAATGACGTTATCCTAATAGACGAAAAAGAATCAAAATTACATTCCGGGATAAAAACCAAACTAACTAGAAATCTACAGCACCCTCTGAAATCAGTAATTCCTCCTATTAGCATACAGTGTGCGGTATAATATACATGCAGCAAATATTAGGAAGTGATAAGCTTTCTGTGCATTGTTTTCAAGTGCAAAGAAATAAATAAGTATTAGTTAGAGATGAAAATAAAAACAAAAATATGTAATAAAGAAATGAATAGGGAAAGGGGGGGTATGCATACAGTGACTCTTGAGTTTCGAGAAGAGAGGAAAGAGCGTGGAGAAGAGTAGGGTTAGGATTATCAGGAGAAGAAGTGATTTTATCAATCCGTTTCTGCGCTTTCTCAATTAATTCCGCTTCTTCCTTCTTCGTTTCATCTACTTCCTCTCCTTCTCTCTGCGATTGTGATTGTAATTGTGGTTGCGGTTGCGACGGATTAGAAGGAGCATCTCCTCCGCCTCCTCCTCCGCTATGAGTTCGGGTTTGGGCTTGGGCTTGCCTCGATGGAGAATCGTCCAAAGAATTTGATCCCTCCATCATCTATCTGAATTCAATGAATGAAACCCTAAGAAGAAAGAAATAGAGGAATGGTTTAGGTTTAGGTTTAGGTTTAGGTTTAGGCTCGGGGGAAAAGAAAGGAAGCAGCCGATGATACTAAATACTAATAATATTTAGCAGCTCTGGCTGGCTGGTTGCGGGCGGAGTGGGTTCTTCTAAATTACATACACACAGTCTTTCTGTTACGTGTGTGTTGTGCAGAGGAGCGGAAACTTCCCGATGAATCCCACCCGTTTTTTCTCTAACCCTATTTAAGCCTGACCCGCTTTTCCTAGGACCTTAATGGGCCTTCTTTTGGGAGCTTGATGTTATATGCTAATAATTATCAGGCCTTTCTTCTATTTTAATTAAATTAACAAAATTTAATTAAGGTTCCGTTTTTTTTTTTTTTTTTTTTTGGTTTATATATTTAGTTAATCAATTTATATCATATAATTTATATGGAATTCATTAAAAAATATCAATTGAAATATTAATTAAAAAATCTATAAATTATATTTTTTTTAATTAATATTTTTCAAATTACAATCATAAAAATTATCATAATGTCAAACACACATTAAATTATCTAATTATTTTCAAATCCTACAATCTTATATTATAATTACAATTACAATTACAATACATTATATTATATTATATTATTATAAAATATACTAAAACAGCTCACGGCACCACAAAGTTTTTTTTATATTTTATCTTCAATTTGTTTTAATTGCAACTTTCAATGTCAAAATTAATAATTAATTTCTTAAGATTTGTTAAGTAAAGGGAAAAAGGAGTATCGAAATATAAAATAAGGAGAAGAAATTCTAAAAAAAAGGATTGAAGTGTTAAATAAGGAGAAATTTTATTATCAGACTCAAATTCATTTTGTATTTTCAATATAGGTTAAATTTCATAATTATGGTGTATTTATATAGAAAAACATACTTTTACTATAATTATTTTTTAATTATGAAAGTACAGTTATGTTTTACCAGATTTTATTTTAAGGTTTAAAATACCACTTTAAGTGTTGTTCTAAAACAATTGAAATTTGATTAACCAAGATCCTTGAATAATATTCTTGAGTGCCATGTATAGTTTCAACCATTCCTTTCATCTCATCCACTACTGCTGCTTAAAAATGCTCGAATTATCCTCTTTACATGTCAAGGAAATACAAGTAATCAATCCAACGCAGTGAGTCCTTAAAAATCACAAAACCCTAGACCATACACCTTAAGCTTTAAACCCAGAAAATCACAAAAATACAGGGGAAAAAACACTAAGATGAACACTACCAAACTAGACCTTGAAAATCCCTTTCCACCTCCCGCGCCAGAGATGACTGCTTGACCTTGAATCATGATCCTGAATTTGCAGGTCCCAGTAGAGGGGTCATTGTTTATAACAACTGAAAGGTTATTTGGGAACTTACAAGCACTTTCAAGTTGATTATTCTGCTGGTAGTAACTGTTAAATGCATAGGAGATGTTGCCCCGCGCATCCAGATTTTCACAAGAAGTTCCATACCCTAGACTAGTACAGTCCGCGTTAGCACAAGCATAGCTCACACTCGGTCCCACCTGCGGATCATCAAGGCTTGCTGATGGAGACATAATACACCATTGTCTGGCTAAATAATGTACATCCCTTGCCGGTACCAGACCCTTTGAATTTGCCGTCACCAGGCTAACTGCATACTTAGGCTGTCCATCCAAGTAAAACAATCCCCAGTGGCGCTCAAAATTACCAGGCTGAATGCTTTTGGCATCTTCGTCTATGAGACTAAATAAATAGGCATCCACATAACCAGGACGCAGTGGGGTTCCCTTGTTGGAAATGACACTATCCATAAACCCTTGGTTGAACTGCTGTGCGTAGTTCAAGTTTGCGTTTTTGTCTCCGTCGGTAGGCCACCCAATTTCCCCAATGACAACGGGCAAGCTTCCATAACCATTCTTCTGCAAAGCCCATATAAGGGTGTCATGGTTCGCATCAAACACATTGTCGTAAATTGTCCCACCATCGTTCAAGGGAAATGACTTGTTGCCGAAGAATGCAAAGCCAAGGGGGAAATTAGGATCACTGTAAAGGCTTATAAATGGATAGATATTGACAGTGAATGGAGCCCCATTGTCGCTCAAGAACTTGACAATCGATAGCATGAGATCATGGATGTCTGAACGGAAGTCACCATCGGATGGAAGATTTGTTGG
>Ga0307516_10005315_pt1 | contig 15496 bp, 12 predicted proteins | sample 19_EM_MG_FD_203310 | JGI IMG/M metagenome (GOLD analysis project Ga0307516, IMG submission 203310) | Populus trichocarpa ectomycorrhiza microbial communities from riparian zone in the Pacific Northwest, United States - 19_EM | ecosystem: Host-associated > Plants > Roots > Unclassified | place...
GACGTCAACGGCGACGGCCGCACCGACCTGGTGGTCGACGGATACGAGACGGCCACCGAGCACGGCTGGAACCGCAACTACTTCGTCCCCGGCACCGCGAGCGGCCTGAGCATGGGGTCCGCCACGATCCTCAAGCCCGGCTCGATCACCGCGATCGGCGACATCGACGCCGACGGCTACGGCGACATCGTCAGCGGCGCCTACTGGAACGCCGCCATGCCGGACGGCACGACGGCCCCGGACGCCGCCAAGGGCGGCAAGGTGTGGGTGACGTACGGCTCGGCGAGCGGGCCCGGCAAGGTCACCGGCATCACCCAGGACACCGCGGGCGTCCCCGGCGCCTCGGAGACCAACGACTACTTCGGCTACGAGCTCGACCTCGGCGACATCAACGGCGACCGGTACCTCGACCTCGTCGTCGGCGTGGCCGGCGAGAACATCGGCAGCTACGCGGACACCGGCACGGTCACGATCCTCTACGGCACGGCGAGCGGCCTGAACACCGGCTCCGGCGCCCAGTCCTTCGCCCAGAGCACCGCGGGCGTGCCCGGCAACGACGAGAAGGGCGACATGTTCGGCGTCGACGTCAAGCTCGACGACGTCAACGGCGACGGCCGCGCCGACCTGCTCGCGGGCTCCCTGGAGAACGCCGGCAACGGCGCGATGACCTACCTGCCGTCCAACGGCACGAAGATCACCACCGCCGGCTCCCGCACGATCTCCCCGAGCGCCTCGGGCGTCTCGACGACGGGTTCGCCGGACTTCGGCGCGAACTTCGCCGACTGACCTCGCCGACCGGCCTCGGCGCCTTACCCGTACCCCTTCAGCACCGGCCGGGCCCGCACCCACGGGCCCGGCCACACCCCTCTTCCGGAGACCCCGCCTTGCGCAAACGCACACTCCTCCTCGCCACCACCCTCGCCACCGGCCTGCTCACCGCTGTGCCCGTCACTCCGGCCACCGCCGCACCCTCCGGTCTCGCCGGGGACTTCAACGGTGACGGCTACCGGGACGTCGCCATCGGCGCCAGTAGCGCCGACGTCGGCTCGGTGCAGAGCGCGGGTGCCGTCGTCGTCCTCTACGGCTCCTCGTCCGGGGTCTCCGCCGCCAGGAAGGCCGTGATCACCCAGAACTCCACCGGCGTCCCGGGCACCGCCGAGTACGGCGACCGCTTCGGCAACAGCCTCGCCGCCGGCGACCTGAACGCCGACGGCTACGCCGACCTGGTCGTCGGCTCCCAGTACGAGAGCATCGGCGACCGTGACGGTGTCGGCTCGGTCACCGTCATCTGGGGCGGCAAGTCCGGCCTCTCCGGCGGCTCGGGGCTGCCCGCGCCGTCGTCGCAGCTCTCCGAGTGGGGCGGCTACGGCGCCGGCATCGCGACCGGTGACTTCGACGGCGACGGCAAGACGGACGTCACCGTCACCGGCCAGAGCTACACCGGCCTCTACAAGGGCCCCTTCGCCCGTACCGGCGCGCCCGCCGGCCAGACCTCCGTCTACGAGGTCGGCACGACCTACGACGTGATCGCCGGCGACATCAACGGCGACAAGGCGGCGGAGCGCGTGTACCCGTACACCGTCAGCGGCGATCACGGCGGCGTCATCGGCTATCTCGCCTACGACCCCGCGGGCTGGGAGAGCCACCCCGAGTCCGGCTACGCGCAGACCATGCTGCCGAAGGCCGACGGCGCCCTGGGCTCGGTCGGCGACATCAACGGCGACGGCTACGGCGACCTCGTCCTCGGTGACTACGAGGACCCGCGCAGCGACAAGCCCGGCGGCCACAAGGGCGGCCAGATCAGCGTCTGGTACGGCGGCCCGAACGGCCCCGACCCGGAGCAGAAGCCGACCGTCATCCACCAGGACACGGCCGGTGTGCCCGGCGCGGGCGAGGCGGAGGACCGGTTCGGCGCGGCGGTGAGCGTCGGCGACGTCAACGGCGACAAGTTCGCCGACGTCGCGGTCGGCGCCTGGGGCGAGGACAACGGCACGGCCAAGGACTCGGGTTCCGTGACGATCCTGTTCGGCTCGGCCACCGGGCTGAAGGGCTCGGGCGCCACGTCGTACACGCAGAACACCGCGGGCGTCCCCGGCAGCAGCGAGAGGGACGACGCCTTCGGCATGGCGGTCCGCCTGGTCGACCTCGACAAGAACGGCAAGGCCGACCTGGTCACCGGCTCCGGCTACGAGAACGGCTACGGCGCGGTCACCGTCCTGCGCGGCGCCGCCTCCGGCCTCACCGGCACCGGCGCCACGTCCTTCACCGCCCGTGGCGTCTCCCTCAAGGGCGGCGCGGACTTCGGCTGGGTGATCGGCCAGTGACGTACCGCCGACTCGCCGTCCTGCTCGCGGCCTCCCTCACCCCGCTCGCGCTGTCCGCCCCCGCCGCACAGGCGGCAACGCCCGCCGCCCCGTTCGACTTCAACGGGGACGGCCGGGCCGACCTTGCGATCGGCGCCCCCGGCGCCACCGTCGGCGGCAAGGCGAAGGCGGGCGCCGTCTCCGTCGTCTACGGCAGCTCGACCGGCCTCAAGAGCTCCACGTACACGCTGATCACCCAGAACACGGCGGGCATCCCGGGCGCCGCCGAGACCGACGACGCCTTCGGCTCCGCGCTCGCCTCCGCCGACCTGAACCGCGACGGCTACGCCGACCTCGTGGTCGGCACCCCCGGCGAGGACCTCGACGCCGACACCAACGACGGCATGGTGGCCATCGTCTGGGGCTCCAAGACCGGTCTGTCCGGCGGCCGTGAGCTGCGCAACGACAACCATCGCGAGAACGACCGCTACGGCAAGGCCGTGGCCGCGGGCGACTTCAACGGCGACGGAACGCCCGAGGTCGCGACCGGCTCGACCGGCAGGTTCGAGCTCAACTTCGTGTCCGGCCCCTTCGCCAAGACGGGCGCCTTCGGCGGCGGCAACGGCGGGTCCATGGCCGGCGGCTCCCACCCGTTCTCGACGTCGTACGGCGTCGAGTACCTCTCCTCCGGTGACGTCATGAAGAGGGGGTTCCCGCAGCTCATCGCGCACGGTCGCCTCGACGGCACCGACGACGCCGTCACGACCCTGGTGGACGGCAGCATCGGCAACTTCAACGACTGGCTGGTGAACCTGCCCGCCGGTTACGTCTCCGCGGTCGGCGACATCGACCACGACGGCTACGCGGACGTCGCCGTCGGCAACCACCGCGAGACGTCCGCCGACCCGGCGGGCGCGAAGGGCGGCAAGGTCACCATCTGGTACGGCGGCCCGGACGGCCACGACAGCGACCGCGCCCCGCTCGTCATCACCCAGGACACGGCGGGCGTACCCGGCGCCGCCGAGACCGGCGACGCCTTCGGCTCCGGTGTCTCCCTCGGCGACATCAACGGCGACACGTACGCCGACCTGGCGATCGGCGCGTCCGGCGAGTCCACCGGCGCCGCGGCCACCACCGGCTCGGTCACCGTCCTGTACGGCTCGGCCACCGGGCTGAAGGGCTCGGGCGCCAAGTCGTACACCCAGAACACCGCGGGCGTCCCCGGCGCCGACGAGAAGTCCGACCGCTTCGGCGGCCGTACCAGCCTGCTGGACCACACCGGCGACCACCGCGCCGACCTCTCCGTCTCCGCGCCGGGCGAGAACTCCGGCGACGGCGCGGTCTGGGCCCTGCGCTCCACGGCGACCGGCCCCACCACCAGCGGTGCGACCAGCTTCGGCCCCTCGACGACGGGCGTGTCCACGGCGGGCAGCCCCGGCTACGGATCGACGCTCGGCAACTCCTGAAGGAACCCCGAGCAAACCCTGAGCAACCCGTGATGCTCCCCCTAGGGGATGTCACAGCTCGGCCGCAAAGCCGGGTCCGGAACCCCGGGCCCGGCACGTCACTCTCCGAGACCAGGTACGTTCGAAGACGTGGCTGGATTCAGGATCGGACGCGGCCGGAACAACGGCGCTCCTCAAGCGCGACCGCAACAACCTCCGTACGGGCAGCGGCAGTCGCCCCACGGGAACGGGCAGCAGGCGCCCCAGGGTCAGCCGTACGGCGCGCCCCAGGGGCGTCCGTCGTACGGCTCCCCACCGGCGCCGCAGCCCTACCCCGGGCAGCAGCAGTACGGAGGTGGCGGCACCCAGGCCGGTGGCTATGACGAACCGGAGTACTTCGGCGACGGCGGAACCTACCCGCCACAGCCGGGCCCGGACCCGTACGCCGCCAACAACCCTGGGAGCACCCAGGCGTTCTCGGTCGGCGACGACCCCTACGACCAAAGCGGGACCTACCGCGCGGGCGCGGCTCCGGCCGGGCCGATCGGGCCGCGTCTGCCCTGGAAGGATCTGCTGAGGGGCATCTTCCTGGCCCCCAACCAGACCTTCCTCCAGATGCGCGACTACACGATGTGGGGCCCCGCCCTCATCGTGACCTTCCTCTACGGCCTGCTCGCGGTCTTCGGCTTCGACGGCGCCCGCGAGGACGCGATAGGGGCCACACTCTCGAACGCCGTTCCCATCGTCCTGGTCACCTCCGTGGCGATGGTCCTGTCGTCCTTCGTCCTGGGCGTGGTCACCCATACCCTGGCCCGCCAGCTCGGCGGCGACGGCGCCTGGCAACCGACGGTCGGCCTCTCGATGCTGATCATGTCCCTCACGGACGCCCCCCGCCTGGTCTTCGCGATGTTCCTCGGCGGCGACGCGCCCTTCGTGCAGATCCTGGGCTGGGCCACCTGGATCGTGGCCGGCACCCTGCTCACCCTGATGGTCCGCCACTCCCACGACCTGGCCTGGCCGAAGGCGCTGGGCGCGTCGGCGATCCAACTGATCGCCCTGGTGTCGATCGTGAAGCTGGGCACGTTCTAGTCGTTCGCGGTAGTACGGGTCTCGGCCGTACGGAAAGGGGCTCCCGGCGCGCATGCCGGGAGCCCCTTTCTTCGCACCTCAGGCGTCGAGAACCTGTCCCTTGCGACGGACGACGGGCGCCTGGACGGACCACGGGAAGTTGATCCACTTCTCGGTCCGCTTCCACACGTACTCGCACTTCACGAGCGACTGCGACTTCTCGTAGATCACGGCGCTGCGGACCTCGGCGACGGTGTCGAGGCAGAAGTCACGCACCAGCTTGAGCGTCCGGCCGGTGTCGGCGACGTCGTCGGTGATCAGAACCTTCTTGTCGGAGAAGTCGATGACGTCGGGCACGGGAGCGAGCATGACGGGCATGTCGAGGGTGGTCCCCACGCCCGTGTAGAACTCGACGTTGACGAGCGAGATGTTCTTGCAGTCGAGGGCGTAGGCGAGCCCTCCGGCGACGAAGACGCCCCCGCGGGCGATGCTGAGCACGATGTCGGGCTCGTACCCGTCGTCCGCGATGGCCTGCGCGAGCTCGCGCACGGCGACACCGAAGTGCTCGTAGGACAGATTCTCGCGTACGTCACTCATGCCGCTGCCGCCCCGTTCGTCACACCTGGGTCCGATGGAAGTTGAGGAAGGACCGGGAGGCGGTGGGCCCCCGCTGCCCCTGGTACCGCGATCCGTACCGCTCACTCCCGTAAGGGGACTCGGCGGGCGAGCTGAGCCGGAACATGCACAGCTGGCCGATCTTCATCCCGGGCCAGAGCTTGATGGGGAGCGTGGCGAGGTTGGACAGTTCGAGCGTGACATGCCCGGAGAAACCGGGGTCGATGAACCCGGCGGTGGAGTGGGTGACGAGCCCGAGCCGCCCGAGGGAGCTCTTCCCCTCGAGCCGCGAGGCGAGATCGTCGGGGAGCGAGACGACCTCGTACGTCGAGGCGAGCACGAACTCCCCGGGGTGGAGGATGAACGGCTCGTCCCCCTCCGGCTCCACGAGCCGCGTCAGATCCACCTGTTCGACGGACGGATCGATGTGGGGGTACCGGTGATTCTCAAACACCCGAAAATACCGGTCAAGCCGTACATCGATACTGGACGGCTGCACCATGGATTCGTCGTAGGGATCGATCCGTACCCGCCCGGCGTCGATCTCGGCCCGGAGGTCCTTGTCTGAGAGAAGCACGCACCGAGGATACGCAAGGCGCGCGGACCGACCACAATCGGACGCCGCGCGCCTGCGCTACTGCCTGGCATGTCTACTGCTTCTGGCTACCGCTTCTCACTGAGACCCCTCACTACGGCTTCTCACCACCGCTTCTTGTCAGCGCTTCTCGTCAGCGCTTGCGGCCGCTGCTTCCGGATGCCGCCTCCGACCGCTGCCGCTGGTTCTCCAAGGCCACCGGCACCACACTGCGGAGCCGGGCACACCGTGGACACCGCAGGAGCCGACCGGGGCCGAGACGCTCGGCCTGCTGCATCGGGAACGAAGCGGTACTGAACACGTGCCCATCGGCACATCGGACGACGGTGCGCTCCATCAAGTCCTAGAGTTCCTTCCCCAAAGAGCCTCGTCGGGCTACTGCTCACCCGACGACAAATGCCACGTTACGGGATCAAAGGGACGACTTCACAGGCGGCACTCCGGCCTCGCCCGGACCCTCTCCCACCCCTCTACCGTACGCCCCAACTCCCGTCCCCCGCAGCCCCGTCCCACCCCTGAAGCGCACTCAGTCCCCCCGCTGCTTCAGCACCGGGGGCCGGACATGAGGTAAGGTGACAGAGCGTTCCGACACCGGTCCTGACCGGCGTCTTTCGCGGGTGTAGTTTAGTGGTAGAACATCAGCTTCCCAAGCTGAGAGTGCGAGTTCGATTCTCGTCACCCGCTCCACAATGTGCCCCCAGGTCAGCGGCCTGGGGGTTGTTTGTTGGCTAGTCCAATTCGGGGGTCCGTGCCCTCCGCGTGCCCTAAGTCGAGGTGAAATGACCCTCGGGGAGCCTTCCGGCGCCAATTCGAGCGCCGCGGCACTGGGGGGACGGCACCCGACTGGTGCTGACCTCTCCCGAGCCCGGATCACTTGCGAAGTCGAGAACGGTACTCGCCCGGGGCCGTGCCTCGGGCACGTCTGAAGGCACGGCTGAAGGCGTGCGGAGAGCCGTATCCGACCGCGCCGGAGATCGACTCGACCGGCTCATCGGTATCGCGGAGCCGGACGGACGCCAGGTCGATGCGCCACTGCGTCACGTACGCGCCCGGCGTCTGTCCGAGGGAGGACCGGAAACGCCTGGACAGCGTCGCCCGGGAGACGCTCGTCGCGGCGGCCAGGGTCTCCGTGGTCCAGGGGTGTCCCGGTTGGGCGTGGACACACGCGAGAGCGTCGCGCACGACCGGATCACGCATCGCTCCCAGCCATGAGCCGGACTGCTCCTGCGGGTGGCGGGCAAGCCAGGCGCGTACGAACTGGACGAGCAGAAGGTCGACGATGCTGTTGATGGCGGCGGTGGTGCCGATCTGCGGCTGTGCGAGCTCAGCAGCGAGAAGTTCGACGGTCCTTCTGAGCTGCGCGTTCTCCTGGGCTGTGACGTGCATCGGCCCAGCAAGGGAGGTAAGCACGGGTGTGCGCACCTCCGGGTCCTGCTCGTAGTGCAGGACGATCACTTCCGTCTGCACCGGCGCCGAGCCCAGCCTCAGGGCTCGGCCATCGCCAAAAGCCCGGGCCGCCTCCTCACGGTCGCAGGAGCCCATCGTCACGCTGGCGCCGCCGGCTATCCCGTGTGCGGTGCCCGGCGGCACCAGGACGGCGTCTCCGGCCTGCACCTGAAGAGGTTTCTCGCCCGTGATGTGGAGCCACATGGTGCCGCGGGACACCACGTGCAGTGCCGCTCCTGGATAGGAGTCCAGCCACAGGCCCCAGGTTCCTCCGGCCTTCAGCATGACCCCGAGCGCCCCACGCGCACCCGAAACGCGCAAGACCTCCGCCAGTACATCCATGGGTCCATTCTCGTCCACCGCCGCGAACCGCCCACCGGCGGGCGACGGCGCATGTGTCCTGGTCCACAGCGTCAGGCCACGTCAAGAATGACCTTTCCGTGCACCTTCCGCGCGAACAGCGCCTGGACGGCGTCGCCCACGTCGTGCCAGTCGCCTCGCAGTCCGACCGGCGCCGAGAGCCTCCCGGCGGCCATGAGGCCCAGCAGGTCCGTCAACTCCCCGCCGGTCGGTGTCATGTCGCCGTAGGTGGCGATGCTGCGGGGTTCGCCGAAGCCGAACAAGGTCCCTGACGGGAACGTGGTCTCCTGTCCCGAGGAGTAACCGACCAGGTGGACGGTGCCGCCCTCGGCGAGGGAACTCCACGCCTGGGCCACCAGTGGTCCGCCGACCGTGTCCAGGACGAGGTCGAACCGTTCCCCGGTCTCGGCCAGGTCGGTCAGGACCTTGTCGGCGCCGAGTTCACGGAGTCCGGCGGCCCGCTCCGGCGAACCGACGAGTGCCGTCACCCGGGCGCCCGCCAGCGCTGCCAGTTGGACGGCGAAGTGCCCCACGCCCCCGCTGGCGCCGGTGATCAGCACGTTGCGCGCCAGCAGGGAACGCTTGCGCAGCACCCGGAATGGGGTGACGCCGGCGATCCCCAGCGCGGCGGCGTCGGCCAGGTCCACGCTCTCGGGGACGGTGCCGAGCGAGACGGGGCTGACTGCCACCCGTTCCGCCCACGCGTGGGGAGCCATTCCCACTGCGACGCGCGTACCTTCGGGCGGCCCCGAGCCGTCGGATGCGGCGCGCACCACGATGCCGGCCGCGTCGTGACCGTGCACAGCGCCGGCTGGCCACTGGTGCACGTAATTCAGCTCTCCGAAGTTGAGACCGATGTGCCGTATCTCCACCAGCGCCTCACCGGTGGACGGTACGGGCTCATCGACATCGGCGAACCGGACGGGTCCGGCCTCACTGTGATCGACCACAAGGGCGCGCATAAGGGGTGTGTTTCCTTCTCTCGTGGGTGCGCCTGGACACTCGGCGCGGCAGGCAGATCGAGTGCGCACATGCCGCACTGCCGCCTTCTTGGAACCCTTTCGCAGGACCGGGACAGCGAACAGACCCGTGAGAATCAATCAGTTGACGATCTGTGTCAGTGCGACTCGCGGCGCGTCGAGCCCTGCACCCATCCGGTGGATGGCGCTGTGACGGGCAGACATGCCCGGCAATGTAATGATCTTGAGGCGTCAGGGCTCCCGCTTACGTCGGGCGGCGGGGTCGCGCTGGGCGACATGCCGGGCGAACGGTCGACGCCGGGGCGGGCATACCGCTCCAGGGAGGGGACGGAGGCGTGGCGGGAGCGGGCCAGGAGCATCGGGGTGGAGGTGCCGCCCCACGTGGGCAGCCGCGCGTTCGGCCGGCGCCTCCGGCAGCGCCGGATCGTCGATGACCGCGATGGGCACGGTAGGAGAGCACAATCGCCGATTCCGCTCCATGAATCCGGGCAGTCTCCAAGTCCACCTGCGGGAGGTCAATTTCCGCCGCATGTCGTGGGTCCACCAATAGGAGAAGTCCATCCGGTTCACCACCGCGCCCCAGGATCTGCCGGGTAGGACATCGTCTCAAGGGACCGTCATGTCGATGCGTGGGTGAGCTCGTGGGCCCGCTGCCAGAGCCGGGCGCCGAGATCCGCGTCCGTGGCGGGGGCACGCAGCGGCTCCGGCTCAAGCCGGTTGTAGAAGACGTTTCTCAGTCTGCCGCGGTCCGTGGTGGTGATCCCGATGATCGGCTCGGCGCCCTCCTCCGGTGACTGCGTCAGACGCCGACCGATCCAGCTCGCCTTAACTGCCGTGACCGGTGCGGAGTTGCGGTCGAGGCCGGAGCGGACGGTGCCTGGGTGGAACGCGACAGCGGTCATTGTGTCCGGTGCCCGGCGGTTGATCTCGGCGGCATGTACGACACTTGCCAGCTTCGATGCGTTGTACGAGCGCATCTGTCCGTAACGGATCCGATTCATGTCTAGATCGTCCGGGTTGAGCTTGCCGAACCGGTAGAGACTGGAGCTCGTGTTGATGACAAGAGCGGAGGGAGCCTGCAGGAGCTTCTCCCACAGAAGCGATGTCAGCAGGAAGGGTGACAGAAAGTTGACCTGCACAGTCAATTCATGACCGTCCGGCGTCGTTTCCCGTTTGGGCGAAACGATACCGGCGTTGTTGACCAGGATGTCTATCCGCGGCAGGCGGGAGTTCAGGTGCTGAGCGAGTTCGCGCACCTCGCTGAAGCGTGCGAAGTCCGCGGGAAGGGCGGTGCCGCCGACTTCGTCGGCGACAGCGCGGGTTCTGCTCACCGCACGGCCCACGACTACGACTGACGCACCCATCGCGGCCATCCGCCGTGCCGCGGCTGCGCCGACGCCGGAACTGGCGCCGGTGACGACGGCGGTCAGGCCGTCAAGTGTTTCTGCTGCCATGGACCCGACGCTAGGTCCCGGGTTGCGGCTGAGGAAGTGAACCGTGACCCTGGTGCTGCCAGCACCAGGGTCCGGAGCTCGTTCCGGCTTACCCTTGCCCTCATGGATGACCGCACCGTGAATCTGCTGGGCGATTATTTGCGGGCTCGTCGCGAGCTGGTCCGTCCTGCGGATGTCGGTCTTCCTGAGACTGCACGTCGGCGCGTGCCTGGCCTGCGCCGCGAGGAAGTTGCGACACTCTCCGGTATCAGCGTGGACTACTACCTCGGGCTGGAACAGGGGCGTGACCGGCGGCCCTCTGCGGAGATCCTCCGGGCACTCGCTCAGGCTCTACGGCTCGACGACTCCGCAACCACGCACTTGTTCGCGCTCGCCCATTTGGTCCCGCGTTCGCGCCAGCGTGCTCACCGTAATCGGGTGTCTCCCACCTTGGCTCGGCTGATCGACTCCTGGCCGACGACGCCCGCGTACGTGCAGACCCATACGTTCATGGTGCTGGCGGCGAATCCGCTGGCCCAGGCCCTCTCGCCCGCGCACACACCGGGGACCAACCTCGTCCGAACCGTGTTTTTGGAGCCGGACAGCTTCCTGGTGGAACCGGATCCGCGTCTGGACCTCGTAGCGTGCCTGCGCGGGCTGGCCGGCACGGAGATGGACGATCCGGAACTGGAGGCGCTGGTAGGGGAATTGTCCATGCGCAGCGAGAGCTTCCGACGTCTCTGGGCCAGGCATGATGTCCGGGGCCGCACCAATGGCAGGGTAACGATCGCTCACCCGCGGGCCGGTACCCTCACCCTCGATCTCGAACGGCTTCTCGTGCCATCCGCACCGGGCCAGCAGCTGGTGGTCTATTCCGCGGAGTCGGGCAGCAGGTCCTATGAGGCGCTGCGTCTGCTCGCGGAAGAACTGGTCGGCTGAGAAAGGCTGTCGTCATCGCGTCGGCCGCTCGTGGTGCACGGGCCTCGCCTGCCTTCACGCCTGAAGGTACGACCAGCTGAACGCGCCGTGCCCGGAGCCGCCCACCCGCACCGTTCAGCCGGCGACGGTGACCGCTACGTGGTGTGCGACGGCCCTGCGAAGATCGCCCGCGTCCAGATCGCCGACGGCCAGGTTCTGCCCGGCATCCCCGCCTGCCACTTGGGCCGGCCTGTGTCACCTGTGTCATCTGTGTCAGTAACCACCGGTTGTCAGCTGGAGAACATCACCAGCGAAGCGGGGCGTCCATGCCCTGACTGCCGCCCTGGGCTCCCTCGACATCGTCCGCGGGGAGCATCCGATCGCAGCGCTGCCGGCGGCCACAACCTCTACGGCGACTCGGACCACGCCGGGATCCCGCTGCCCAACGCGGTCCACCCCGATTCCGCGGAACACCGCCGTATCGGCGAGAACTTCGCGCGAATGCCGGCAGCGGCGCCCCCTGCGCAGCGGCGACGAACTGAGCGAGACAGCCGGCCCGGGGCGAGTCGACGGCGATCGCCGAACGACCGCACGGACCGTGAGCACCGGACCACCGCACGGACCGTGAGCACCGGACCACCGCACGGACCGTGAGCGCCGGACCACCGCACCGATCGCGCCGCCGCACCTGACGACGGACAACCTCTGCCGAGGCGTGACACAGATCACAGTACGAGGGATGGCTTCGCACGTCACTTACTGCCAGAATGACATTTAGTGCCACAGCAACCCGCCCTCCAGACGAACCCGGAAGAGCTGATCATCATGCAGACCACCAGTCCCCAGGAGGCGGCGACCGACATGCAGGCGACAGACCAACGGAAGAAGAAGACGGCGCTCGAACAGGCGGGCGGAACCAAGGGGGTCATCTACTCGGCGCTGCCCGCCGTGGTGTTCGTCGTCGCCAACAACGCCAAGGGACTCAAGGTGGGCATCCTCGCCGCCCTGCTCGTCGCCTTGGGCATCGCGGTGCAGCGGCTGATGCGCAAGGAGTCGATCCAGCCCGCGCTCGGCGGCCTGTTCGGCGTGGCGATCGCCGCCGGCATCTCCTGGTACACAGGCTCCGCCAAGGACTTCTTCCTCATCGGCATCTGGGCGAGCCTGGCCGGCGCCGTCGCCTTCGTCCTCTCCGTGCTGCTCCGGTGGCCCCTGGCCGGCCTGATCTGGAACTCGGCAACCGGCAAGGGCACCGTCTGGCGCGCGGACAAGCGTTCGCGGTTCTACTACGACGTCGCCACCCTGGTGCTGGCCGCCATCTTCGGCGCCCGGTTCGCCGTCCAGCAGTACCTCTACCAGGCCGACGAGGTCAGTTCGCTGGGCTTCGCCAAGATCGCCATGGGCTTCCCGCTCCTCGCCGTGGGCTTCCTGGCCGTCGCCTGGGCCGCCCGAGCCTCCAACAAACGACTGAAGGCCGTAGGCCTGCTGCCCGCCCCGCGCACCTGACCGACACCCGACCCGCTCCTCGTCCGTGCCGGACGGGCCCTCCGCGGCCCGTCCGGCACGCGCGTCCGCACCACGGAGCGACCTCGGCCATCCCCAACAGCCTCCCCACGCACCACCTGAGCAGCCCGCGGGTGAGCCGCTACGCCGGCACCGCCCGCACTCGACTCGCGTACAGCTCCGGCCTCCCGTTACGTCAGGGAACCGCTATGGGCCCCGCACGCCCGACGTGGCGCCCATTGCACCGTCCGCGACGCCCCACTGCCACGTAGTGACATAATGTCATTTAGTGGCGCTTGTTTCCGCCGATGCATGACGAGGTGAACCCATGCAGGTGAGCAATCGCGCCGGAGCCGGGATGAGCGAGCAACGACGCCGCCGGATCCGGTTGGAGATCTCTCGAGAGGCTTCGCGTCTCTTCTGGGAGCAAGGCGTCACCGCGACCAGCGGCGACCAGATCGCCGAAGCCGTGGGACTGTCGACGCGCACCGTCTGGCGCCACTTCCGCAGCAAGGAGAGCTGCGCCGAACCGATCATCTCGCACGGCATCGAATGGGAGATGGCTGCCCTGCGACGCTGGGAACCCGAACTCTCCCTCGAAGGCCATTTAGCCGCCGAGATCAGCAGGTACGCCCGCGAAGCCGACAGGGTGGAACGCGCCGACGACTCGCTCGCGGTGAAGATGATCGCCCTCACCGACAGGGAGCCCGCCCTCCGCACGACCTGGCTGATGGCCTGCGACCAGATGGAACGCGAACTGGCCGGGATCATCGCCGGCCGGCTGAGTCTGCGGACTGACGACATCAGGGTGCAGGTGCACGCGGCGGCCGCCTCGGGCGCCCTACGAGTCGTCAACGAGGAGATCAGCGATGCCCTGCTCGGCGGTGCCGACGCGCGCCGATTCGCCTACGTGCATCAGCTCCTGGCCCAGGCGGTACGCAACGCCACGGGAGGAGCCGTGGGGGACCCGGTCACGACCTGAGATCCACACCCGACGACACCACCGGGTCGCCGCCTCAGCACCACGACGCCGTGATCACCATCCTGGGCCCACGGTCGGCTTGGCGGGATGGCCGACCTGCCGCTGGACCTGCCAGTACTCCGAGGGGGAGGCGGTGCTTCCGGCGCCCCGGGCGGAGGCCGTGCTGTCGAGCGCCCGCGATGAAGTCGGCTTCGACGTCGGACTGCGGGTGGCTTCGTCACTGACGGACTCACCGACAGAGCCAAAGCGGCTTCGGATCGGCAGGGAACTTGCCATTCCTGTCACTTAATGACAGTGTCACTAAGTGACAAGAATGGCGTCCTCGTCTGATCGGGCCGCCCCGCTCCCGATCCCTCGGCGCATCGCTGTCAGGTGGCGCTCGGCGCCCCGTGAGTACGCCGCCGCTGTCCTTGATTGGAAGACTCAGTGACTACCGAAGTTTCCCCTGTGAAGAAGCCGGAAGCGGTGACGATGCCGCCCCGGCAGGTGCTCCAGACGGTTTCCGGGCTGGTGGCCGGCCTGTTCGTCGCCATCCTCGCCGGAACCGTGGTGGCCAACGCGCTGCCCCGGATCACCGCCGAGCTGGGGGCGAGTCAGGCCTCGTACACCTGGGTGATCATCGCGGAGCTGCTGGCCATGACGGCCACCGTTCCGCTGTGGGGCAAGCTGGCCGACCTCTACAGCAAGAAGCTGCTCCTCCAGATGTCGCTGGGCCTGTTCGTGGTCGGCTCGCTCGTGGCCGGGTTCTCCCAGGGTGCCGGCACGTTGATCTTCAGCCGGGTGGTGCAGGGCGTGGGGGCCGGCGGACTCACGGCACTGACGCAGGTCGTGATGGCGGCCGTCATCCCCCCGCGGAAGCTGGGCAGGTACTCCGGCGTCTTCGGCGCCGTCTTCTCCGGCGCCACCGTGGCAGGGCCGCTGATCGGCGGCTTCCTGGTGGACACCTCCTGGCTCGGCTGGCGGTGGTGCTTCTTCATCGGCGTGCCCTTCGCACTCCTTGCCATCGCGCTGCTGCAGCGCACACTGCACCTTCCGCACGTCCGCCGCGAGGTGACGATCGACTGGTCCGGTGCCCTCCTGATCGTCACCGGTGTCAGTGTGCTGCTCATCTGGGTCTCGATGGCGGGCAACGCGTTCGACTGGTTCTCCTGGCAGACGGCCGCCTTCGTCAGTGGCGGAACGCTGCTGCTGGCGGCGGCCGTCCGGGTCGAGGCCCGGGCCGCCGAGCCGATCATCCCGCTGAGCATCTTCCGTAACCGCACCGTGGCGCTGACCACCCTGGCCTCCCTGCTGGTCGGTGTCGGCCTCTTCGGCGGCACCGTCTTCCTCTCGCAGTTCTTCCAGGTGGCCATGGGCAAGTCCCCCACGACCGCCGGTCTGATGAGCCTGCCGCTGATCCTGGGATCGCTCGCCGCCTCCACGATCGCCGGACACCGGATCAGCGCGACCGGCAGGTGGAAGCGCTACCTCGTGGCGGGCACCGCACTCATGACCGCCGGCCTCGCCCTGCTGTCCACCATCGGATCCCACACGCCCTTCGTCTTGCTGAGCGTCTACATGGCAGTCCTGGGCTGCGGCGTCGGCATGCTGACGCAGAACCTGGTCCTCGCCGCGCAGAACGACGTGCCCGCCGGCACTGTGGGCAGCGCGACCTCCGTCCTGTCCTTCTCACGCAGCATGGGCGGGACCATCGGCACCAGCGTCCTCGGGGCCGTACTCGCCCATCGCGTCGCCCCCGCACTGGCCGCCGGCCGCACGCCGGGAGGTGACACGCCCGGAGGCGGAACCGGGCACGCCGTCCCCGACGTGACGACCCTGCCCGAGCCCCTGCGCGCGTTCGTGGAGAACGCC
>Ga0307516_10005316_pt1 | contig 15491 bp, 19 predicted proteins | sample 19_EM_MG_FD_203310 | JGI IMG/M metagenome (GOLD analysis project Ga0307516, IMG submission 203310) | Populus trichocarpa ectomycorrhiza microbial communities from riparian zone in the Pacific Northwest, United States - 19_EM | ecosystem: Host-associated > Plants > Roots > Unclassified | place...
TGGTGTCAAGGTAGCCCGCCAGAAGAGAGGGGAGGGACGAGAGACGACGAGCTGCCACGATGTAGGCGCATTTCCAGATACATTCGATCAACACATTTGGTGTAGAATCGCGGACTACGCTCATCGACCCCGGTGGAAATACACAGGATCTCATGCAACGTTTATTCCCCTTTCTCGCAGGACTCTTTCAAGTCGGTGGGACAATTTTTGTAGCCTTTCGGCCGACTTGACCAACTTATTTAGTACCTCGGTTTCATATCCAAGATTGTGACATTGGATTTACCAACGCGACACCCGGTCGGTGCCCGCAGGGATAAACTGGCCCGCAGTCCGCCGTTCGGGCTCGTTGCAACCGCCTGAACGATCCTTCCCAAATAATCGCCTTTTGAAATGTGTATCGGGAACGACCCGAATTCCTTCCTAACGGCTCAACGCCCAGTCTTTGGGTCTCTGGCTGTGGTTCCTACTCTCAGAAAGGGGGTCAAATGCGTTGAGCGTCGAAATGGGTTGCAAACGCTTGCAGATGAGGGCATCATGGGCGCGTTCGGTGGCCTGAAGGTGGTTGGGCTAGCGTCGAGCCTAGACGAAACACTCAAATACTCGTGTTTTCCAGGAGGAGGCTGGGGGTGCAAATGTCGGAGTCACTCCCAGGATGCGTTGGCCCAGGTGGAAGAGGCTTGACGACCCGGAGTCCGATACGGTGAGTGCGAGTGCGAGTTTCGCTCGGCGAACCACCTTCGAGAAAGATAATCGATTGATCAGTGACCCACGCGTTATTTATAGACCGAACATGCTCGCTGATTCCAGCCTGTCGCAAATTCAAGTTCCATAATTCCGCATCCCGAGCAGGCGATCGTCAGAGGTCTACGCAATACGCTCCGACAGGACTGCGCGCCTCTTGGACGCATCGAGTACGCCCCCACTCGCTCGTTTCACCACTACTTTCACAGGCACACGTCTATTGGATACCAACTGCCGCAGCCGGCGCAAACGAGAGGATACAACTCCGACGGTTATACTTGGCGCTTTCAAGAACGTCCGAGTTGAGGCTCTTGCGCGCCCATGAGACCGGGCGGTTGGCGGTTCTGGTCCTAGGGTAGCGTCATCTGTGGTGTTTTTGGATGTCGTAAAGAGTTTTTGATGGATTCTACAGCTACCGCCCAGCCTGGGTCTGAGTGGGGGAATGGTGGATTGCTTGGATTGTGATCCACAAATAACAGATGGGGACGTGATGGCGATATAGGAAGACAGGTACACTGAAGGCATGAGAGCGAGACCAAACCCATCCTGTCGTGCGAATAACGTAAAATTCGTTCCCATCAGGTAAGTATCTGTATTCGGGTGTCCCCTTTACTCTCTCTCCCTCGAACTCTCAGCATGGAGCATGTCCGCATGGAGGATAACGATCCTAGCCCCCACCCTGCTGAAAACCCAGCTGCGCCCCTCATCCAAGCAGCCCCCTCCCTTTCGACCCCAGACGTGCGAGAGTCTGATGTTGGGGATCCAGCCTGGTCTTCCCTACCGCCATCTACGGTAAACCCCAGTACGCCGACGAATCTCGGCCCTCGAGTCGGCAGTCGCTCCACCCCAAGTCCGCCGCCCCCAAGCTTTGGCTCCCTCGACAAAATCCACCGTTCCGAGGCTTCGAGAAACCGTACTTCCCTCGCATCGTGATCCTGTCTATCCTATGTCTTATCACATATCCGGCCTTTTATATCCTCACATTTGTGGCAAAGGATAGATCGTTGTTCACGGTGCGATTCATCGTCGCCGTGTGGTGTTCGGGGGTCGGGTTCGCTCTCGGATACATTCTTCTTTCAATCGGAGCCCAATACCTCGAGGCAGCGAGTGAGTCCGAACGCACTGGTTAGGTATCGGAACTTTCTAAGGCTTTATTTCAAACAGCCTGGGCCACCGTGATTCACGCGAGCTGCGGAGGCGGCGGAATTAAACTCAGTGATCTGGCCAGAAGTTCGGGTAATTCGACAAGCTTTATGCCCGCCTTTTATGTCTTCCTGTCTCGCTTCGGGAACCAAGAGGCCGCCAGGGGTTCGCGTAAATCATACGAGTCCGTCCTCATACCATCCTCTGTTCTACACCTTCTCATATTGCTGCAGCGGACGGCCGTGGTCCCTGTTCTTGGGATTCTTCGCCATCCTCACCATCCTGGCTCCCTTGTTGCCTTTCCTGTTCGGACGCATCACGAGAATAGAAACTTTCATAAGCGTACGTGCCACAGACCTGCCTCCCTCGCATACCTCCCAATATTTGAGCAGAACGGACGCAAGGCATACCACGAGGTTTTGATCGCTGGAGACTTAACCAAGGACAATGTTGATCAAGCGAACTCTCAATTTCTGCAATTTCGGGTTAGCCGGCTGAAGACCGATTTTTAGCCCGCCACCAGTTCTAACACAGTACCAAGGACTTGTCCAATGCATGGACTTTGGTCCCATATGGTGGGAGCGCGTCTGACGCCGCTGAGTTTGTTTACGGTAACGACACCGTCGGCTTCGCCCAACCGAGTTGGTCCCAGCTCGCCCCTGGCGGTTCTGGGGCTGGGGCTTTCGGCCGACCTGGGTTGGTTGGCGTGAAGAATACCCCGCACATCACTCCTCCGTTGGTGAGTAGGGACGCACCTAAGACCGAAATCGGAGTGGTGTTACGGTACGCACTGCTTGCTCGCCAGAGATGAAGCGCAACGTGCTGATATTTATCTTTGGTTAGACACCCTCAGTGGGGAATCAGGATTCACTGTGAGAAGCTTCCAAACCCTGAAGTCAACTTGTGAAACAACTTGGTATACTCTCCTTTGAACCGGCTCGCTGATTTAGTCCTCTCAGGGTACCCCTATGGGGCCAAAATTCCACATATGTTTTCATCCCTCGGGATCTTCTTCGGGGATTATTTGGGGGGTACGGCCTGGACCTACCAGAGAATTTCACGAAACCGGATCTCAGTTCTGTACTCCCGAACGATACCATCCCACAAAATATCAACACCTCAACAATCTCATACCTTTGTGAGTTCTTGTCGGCCCCTCCCGCATTCTTCACGTCTAACCCGTTCACTACAGTCACGGCGTCGGACGACGGCGTAAGCCTTGTCGTTCACGCAAACATAAACCCCATGCCATCTCCTACTGATAGTCTAGGATGGATGGCTATCGAGACGATCCTCACCCGACTCAACAATAGTTTCGCGCCTTCTGGCCATTTCCCCATATACTCGAACAAGTCATTGCCAGATGCCAACGGGACAGAAACCAGGATCGGTTATGATGCGGTGGTTTGCCTGCATAGGTATGAAGTGTGGATTGTAGAAACATACAACACATCCATCACATCCCCTTCCATTTTGCGGATCGTCGGGAAATGGGACGGCAGCACCCCGCTGTCGCCGAGTGGTAGTATCCGAGGAAATTCAATCTCGAACACTAGATATCCCAACACGACAGGAAAGGACTATGGGTTCTTCCTAGCCCACGAAAATAGCGTCAATTTGATTTGGAAAGATAACGATCGGACTGGGAGTTATTTCCCCTCCCCTACCGTGTGTCCCGTCGTGCCCCTACGTACATTATTTCTAACCATGGCCTGTGGAGTAGGTCGTATCTTTCACCGGAGGAACTGGACCTAGGGGGTACCTCGAACTCTCTCCAGACCAGGTCGCCATTGTCCGTGCACGGGGGGGCGCAGCTAACGCTCTACCGTACCTCGTGGGGTCGGCACCCGTCGTTGCACAATCTTACAGTGATGAGACGCTGGCATATGTCACTTATAAGCGGTGGGAATTGATCAGCCTCCCAATAATCGTCCTGATCCTGGGAATCATTGGGGAGCTGTTCGTGCCCATATTGCCGCTCAATATTCCACGAAGAGAATTTGGGGTCTACAGTTGGTTGGCACTGTTTCAATCTCAGGCAAGTGGACTCGGTCGTGTTCCGCGCACAAGGGTTGACCAGCCATCGGCGCTCAGGAGTTACAATTTGAGGCGGCTGACGACCTCGATAAATTCACGGACCTCGATGAATTAAAGGAAAGGTTTTCAGAGAAGCGGGTCAAGTTCGTCATGGGGAAAGGCGAGAGTTGAAATATTCGGGCTGTCACTTTCATTGTTTCTTTTTTCTTCCTCGACGGGACGCTCGTAACAACGACAGCGTGTAATACAGTGGTGGGTGACTATCCTCCGACGGCACGTCGAAACCGAAACCCATTGGTAGCGCTGGGCGGTACCGAAGGCTGGTGCAAGGAAAAGGCTAGAGAGTGATCGTGGTGCCGGCTAGCAATGTCCTTGTTCTCGGATTCGAACGTGAGTGTAGTTCAAAGGATAAAATATTTCGGAGCCGCTTTGGCTGCCTGCCTTGGCTCCTGCGGCGGCGCAAAGGACACCGGGTAAACTTCAGAGGTACCTCCGACAGTAGTTCAATCCAGGCACGAAAGCGGGGGACACCACGCACGAGTTGGAACCGGTAACCACACGAGCCCGCGAGTTGTCCGCAACTAACTTTGGCATGTGGTGGCTGGGTAAGCGTTGCTCGTGGGTACGAGGGTAAACGGGGGAAGGTCGGTATTTTCCACGAGGATTACGGAAATAATCAGCTGAAGGGACTTGCGGTGGCCTTGTGACCCCTACGACTGGCCGCCCCCAGACAGTACCATCTGTCGGGAGAACGCACGAGGATGCGACGTGAGTGAATGACGACTTGAGGTTTTATCCCGACCAAACGCGTTCGTTGGCGTGCAAAACGCGGCAGGCGCGTTTTGTCGGTGTTCTTGAGACAGCATAGGGCGAAACAGAGGGAACGGTGGCGCCTCCGGTGAACACGACTTCTACTAGTCCGTTCCAGGAATTCCGACGTGGGAGGTTGAACATCGTTTCCGTATTCATCACGAGGGCTTTCCCCCCTTCTCCACAGGTGAACGGGCAGAGCAAATCCAATGGTACCGTGCTATCTGAGACGTTCAGTATGTTCGTTTTAAAATCCTCACTCAGCTGGTCGATACCGTCGCAACACCCAGCGTGGCCCCCGTCCTAACGGTAGTGAAGGCCGGCCCAGGTTCCGTATTCTGACGTCCGTTTGCCGACAGCAAACCTGGTGCTGATTCTCCCTTTTCGGTGCGAGGGCAATTGGTCCATGTCACCGGTTATCATCATTCGTGTTCAAATTTAGAGGCACAGAGGGAACGAACCGAAGACCCGTGAACTCCTTCCCCAAAGCTTGGTCCCTGACCATCGTTCCTCGGGATCGGATTCAATGTCTTGAGTGAAGCAGCAGCGTCGGAATGGGTGCCGCGTATGGAGGGCGTTGGGTGGGCAGCGTGTGTTGGCCTGGAGGAGGATTGATCAGCATCGAGCCCGGGTACTTGAGCCATTCCAGGGGGAGGCTTGGGACGTGGGGAGGGACACACCTGGACCGGTCAGAATGGGGGGGGGGCAGGAATCGAAACGCCTAGCCGCGTTCACGCCGGAGTAGTTATGTCGCCGCACCCCGAATCGCGTCGTGACGAAAACGCGGGATTGTTGGCAGGTTCAACTGAGGGAACGAGGTGGGGAGGAGGTCGTCGATGCCGGAGTTTCGTTCACTCCAGGGTTGGCGAGGTGGATCGAGATCCACGGCGTTTCTAATCCTTCCGCTCCCTTCCTCAACTCTCCGAACACCAACGCTTAGCGAAGATACGAGGTTTCTCCTTCCTTCGTTCACCCTCGAGGGTTCAAGGGCCCTCCGAGCCCGTAACACGTGACGAAGGTGGCAGCCACCTACCACAAAGAATCGTCCTCACTATGGCCTCCTCTCAACCGGTTGGGTCAGCACCACCCGTCGCGGCAGACCTAGGGAGGGTTGTAGAGAAACCGTCCGATTGCGTCGTGGTGTGCACTGATATATCCTGTTTGCCTGCCCAGCAGAGAAGGTGAACGCAGAGATTCAGGGGATGCGGCTGAGAGAGTTTCGGTCGACGGAAGGAGCACGAGGCGAAGACGGTACGCTGAACTGCCACACTATCATTCACCTGAATGAGAACCCGATCGTCGTGTCAAGAAAACGTCGGAACTCTGGCGGGTTACAGGACACCGCCCAGGGCTCTCCACCAGGGTACGGCTTCCATGACCGACATCCACCCGATCTCCCCGATCTCCCATCTGACCTTTGCGCGCAGCCAGGACTGTGAGGGGAGGCAGATGCAACATGAGAGGAGAGAACAGGACGGTGGACAACAAGCGGATGAGTGAGCTCCGCCTCCCGCCTGACCAGAATGCCACTAAGACTGCCACGTAGTGAGAAACAGGGTGTGCTGCCAACTAATGAAGATCACCAGGCTCGGTTCTTTGAGGCCTACCGCAGGGAGGCAGAGGAGTACGATAAGAAGTTCATGAAGAAGCACGATGAAGACTTGAACACAACCCTGATCTTCGTGAGTTTCGCATGGCACTCGGGTATGCATGTACTAACTCGATCACAGGCCGGTCTGTTTTCAGCCGTCGCCTCCGCATTCATCATCGACGTCCAATCTCAACTCCAGCCCGACACAGGTGAGGAGACCGCCGCCCTCCTCCGAGTCCTCATCCACAAGATCGACAACACCACCTTTGGTGATGACCCCCCCCACCGTCCCCCAATGGACCGGTCCTCCGCATCCGATTGTCCAAGTCCAATCCATCCTTTATGCAAGCCTCGCCACTTCCCTCCTCTCCGCCTTTCTTGCGATGCTTGGGAAGCAATGGTTGAATCGATATGTTTCAACCGACGTTCGAGGGACTGCCATCGACCGCAGCCAGAATCGACAACGCAAACTCGATGGCATCGTCACCTGGCACTTCGACCATGTGATGGAGTTGTTGCCGTTGATGCTCCAGGCAGCACTGTTGCTTCTCGGTTGTGCGTTGTCTCGCTATCTCTGGGGCATCAACATCACCGTTGCATCCGTGGTCCTTGATATCACCTTGTCCGGTTTTACCTTCTACATTTTCATCATCAGTGCCGGTGCGACATATGGGGACTGTCCATATCAAACCCCTGGATCCCACGCCCTTCGCTACTTGAAGGCACTTATGGGTGCCCTTCTGAATGCCCTTAGGGATGTCCCCAGGGATGCCCTCAGGAGATCCATAACTGTCAAGGTCATCGGGGTTAATATACGATGCCATCGTCCCTGGTGGTCCAGAGGCGAGATCGTGGCCTTCTTGAAGGGTATAGTCCTTGAAGTACCTCTCGCGCTTGCCTTTGATGTCTACTGTCTTGGGAAGGCAATTGTTTGGCCACCCATTGTTGGGGTTTACCATCTCGGCTCTAAGGTAGCCGTTTTGTTGGTTTCTCGGCCACATGGTTCATCCCCCGCTCCGGAGCATGGGGTTGACTGGCAACCGGTTATGTTGGACTTGAAATGCATTTCATGGATACTCCAGACCTCTCTGGACAAGTCTGACCACCTCTTCGCCACGAAACACCTCGCGACATTGATGCCACTCACCAACTTCGACCCCGCCCTCGTTTCGGAGTGTTTCAACACCTTCGTCGGCTGCATCAATGTCAGCGATTACAACGTAGTGATCGTGCATGGGTTGGAACGCCTCGCGGCAGTGTCCGCCATGTGTTCTCTCCGAACGTTTCACTATCTCTCAGTCAGGGACCCGACTTCGAACGTCCTTGGAGATATACGCCACCGCCACAACAAGGTTTTCCAACATTGGAAAGATTTCACCGGTCTCCAGTGGTACCACACGATGGCTAGGATCTACGGATTGACCGATCAACGCTTCAACCTTCGCCATGTCTATAGACCATCTACTCAGGAGTGCATTTCAATCGTGCGGGATATGGCCGGGGCTTTCGAGGTGGGGTATCGAGGGACGCAGCACCAAAGGGTTCCCCGCCGTATCCTCAGTTTTACACTCTACTCCCTCTCTCTAGACCCCCTACCTCCGATGTCCGTCATTGCCAACTGCCTGTCAATAATTGCAATCGATCTCGGTTGTGACATGTCAAGTACCGGGGCTCCATCGGAAACTTGGTGTGTTTGTATCTGACATGTGAACACCGTTCTGACCCTGAGCCAGTGTGCGAGTGGGACAACTCTCAAGCTTGATCACTAGGAAAGTGAAAACAATGGCCGAAGCTGGAGATCTGGATCAACTCCGCTCTAAGCGCAAGGCGATCACCACGCTCCTTCCCTACGCCGTCCGGCAGGAGCTGTGTGGGCAACCTGAGATGCTCGACACATTCCTGTGTGCTGCCAGAGCCTCGGGGATGTGGCGGTTTAGGTGGTATCGTGTTGAACAATCTGCTAACGTGATTCTCTCCAAGGCAACCCCTAGCGCAATTATACTCGTATCCCCCCATGTTCCTTGGGGCTTGTTGGAGGATGGGGGAGATTTGGTCCAACGGTGGGGTGTGGCAACTTCCATGGTCCCATACACTGAAGAGGTTGCTCAGAGTGTGGTCGACACGCTGTTGCAGATTGCCGATATAAGTAGGCTATTACCGCACATTCCTGTCGGTGCTTGGTCGTGGTTGACAAAGCGACCATCCCTCCCACCCGTTTGTTTGGGGCGTTACCTCGGAACTGGTCTCCACATCATCATGGCGGTCCAGAGGCTCAAGGACATTGACATCCTCAAGTCGTACTTACTCCTCACCTGGTCCGAGTGGGACTCCATCCGGTATGGATCCCTCAACGAGATCCATTCCTCAATACACGTGGACTTTGGTGGAGCCGGGATGGGTCATCACCGGGCAGATCTCATCAAACGGCTTGACGACGTTCTCGGGCAGTTGGACCTGGGGTTAAGTTACCTCAGGCAGCGCAATCCAGACCTCAGGGAGGGTGATTTCCGTGATATGAAGCACCAATACGGACAACTCAGAAAGACATTATTGGAGGTAAATATCGGGGCGATCACTCGTACGTCCGATCCACTTATCGCGCTTCTCTGTAAACCAACTCAGACGGAAACACGCAGGATCTTGCGCAACGTTTATGTGCGCTCTTCCTCTCCCGTGTCTGTAGTTTGGAATACTTGGGTCCTGCTTCCAACGCCATTGTTCATTTATGCCTCCGTTTCGTTGCGTCTCTTTAGTACGTTCTCCCAGCCATCTCCCAGCCGTCTTGCATCGTTTACGAGTGTATGGTACTGTCTGATTTTACTCGGCGGGTGTCTGGTAGGGACAGTTATCGGGGTATCAAGGTCGCTGCAGGACCGTTCAATTTGCGTCTTCCACATTCCTCGTATAGGATAACGGCTTTCTTGTTCTCCCCTTTGTACCTGCGACAACACTGAGATGCCATCGTTAGTTACGGATCACCCGTTTTCATATTTTATTTGTGGCCCTTGCGGTCCCTCGCGTTGGTGCCCGCGAAGCCTGGATGACCGGTCTGACCTCCAATAGGCAAAGGGGCAAGTCATACATATATGTATTCACCACGGGAAAAGGGGTACACGATAACATCAAACTGTTATGGGTATCTCTGAAGTTCACCGGACGGACGGGGTGACGCGCGAACACACCAAGTGATGTCTCTTTGAGTTGTTGCTGTGGTCAAGGTAGACGGCCAAAGTTTCCGTAAGAGACTCTTACCCTCGAGCCGCAAATGTCGAATGACCCCCATGACTGCTCTCAAGTGGTTATCCGCGTTCAAACTGGGGCATATGGCAGTGCAAACACACGGCAGTGCAAACCGAAGGTTCAACGAACCACTCCCTCCCTAACGTTCGGTCTTGATGATTTTAGTCCCTGGTTCTGCCCCGTGTTCCTGACCCCGGAAACGGACCCGATGTCCTGGCTATGCCGAAGTCGATATGGAGGTGTAGGCGGGGGTGGCGAGTGAGCGGCGTATAGAACGGCACAAAGGTGGTTTTGTGGGTGTTGAGGTAGGCATAGTGACCTCCCGCGGGGGATGACCAAGTGTGTTACGAGGAAAGGCCAAGAGTCAGCTTGATGTACCCTTGTCAGAGTGGGTTTAGGTCACCAGGTACGAGTGCAGGAGGGTGGGGAGGAGCGAGACCTACTATTGATGAGAGTTGTGAGGAAATAGAGCAAGCGGTGATACCCCTTCCAACCTGACCCATAGTCCACTGTTCGAGCCTGTCACAACGACAGCTCCGCCACCACCTGGACGCCGGACGGACCCCTCAGGCCTCAAGAATCACCATTCGTGTTCAGATTTAGAGGCATGGGGGACGAACCGGAGACCCGTGAACTCCTTCCCCAAAGTTTAGTCTCCGGCCATCATTCCTCTTCATCGAATTCAATGCCTTGAGTGAAGCAACAGCGCCGGAATGGGCGCAGTGTGTTGGGTGGGCAGCGTGTGTCGACCTGAAGACAGTTTGATCAGTCTTGAGCCTACATGGAAGCCCGGGTTCTACAACTGTTCCAGGGGGAGCCTTGGGACGCAAGGAACAACACACCCGAGCAGGTCAGAATGGGGGGATGCAGGAATCGAAACGTCGAGTCTCGTCCACGCCGGAGTAGTCATGCTGCCAATCGCATAGGACCCTGTTGTAAGAATATTCTCTCTTTTTACGGAGGTTTCGGTTGGAAGCGGTCGGGGAGAACTCTGGACTGGGTTCGTATCGGAGGAGAGGGAGATGCACCGGCATAGCAGTTGTAAACGTAGGGTGGATGGGGATGATGTTTCTGAGACGATCGAATCCGTTAGGGTAGCGTGTCTTTTCGGATTCGCCAGTTGCGCCGTAATGTCAGCGGTGTGGTTTGGCGTACTAGGTCCAACCCGGGAGGACGAAGTGAGGAGGTCAATGAGAGGGGTCATGTAAACCCGCGGCGTCCCTTCGAGTGCGGTGGTCCTGAATCGAATCGTGGCGAAAACGCTGCATCGTTGGGATTAGGTTCGACTGGGGGAACGAGGTGGGGAGGAGGTCGTCGATGCCGGAGGTTCGTTCACGGGGGCGTCGGCGTCACTCAGGTAGACCGAGACCCACGGCTACCTCCACCGGTGGCAAAATCCTTCCGCTTCCTTCCTCAACTCTCCGAACACGCTGGCCTCTTCACCAACGCTTGGCGAAGGTATGAGGTTCTCCCTCCTTCGTTCTCCCTCGAGGGTTCAACGTCCTCCAGCCACGACCGGTGTCCACGAGCCCATAACACGTGATGAGGCAGACTGGAATCCAACCTTGCATCTGTGGTCCTCGGTATCACCTTCTCTGGTTTTATCTTCTATATTTTCATCAGCAGTGCCGCCGCAACACCGTTAGGCCGGAGTCCAGTCCCGGATTCAGAGGGAGGAGCCCAGGCGTGTATTCTCTGGATCTGGAGCGCCCGTAAAGTGACCGCAGCCGCTCCGTACCCACTGGGCGATGGGATTTTACTAGCGGAGGACAAGATACACCCCTTTCCTCACTTCCCACCTCTTCGGGACGTCTTGGAACTTGTTCCCTCTCTATCTACGTCTAGGTTTCACCCTGGACGATCATTCCAACTATACGCGCTTGGATTTGTGCTCTCTCTCTCTCCTCGACCCCCACCTTCTTCAAGTGGGAATCCGAACAACAACCGATGACAACACTCTCGACCTTGTACCACCCGGGCGGTACGGCGAACCTTCCTTCTTCCAACACCGCCCTCCGTCGTCTTTTCCATCCTCACGGGCTTCCGCGCCCGCGACACGGTTGCGATGCGACGCCGAATACTTCCATTCTAACCACACTAACACTCACAATTTCCTTATCGTGTGCTTCCCCAGAGCGTTAGTGGTGCTTCAGAGCTCAAGCGATGGATCGCAAAGCTAACGCTCCCGTGTAGATCCACACTCGCGTGTCTGGGAATCAAGCTCTGGCTGTGGTCCCCCAACCTCAAATGACGAGGAGATTCCAATGCTCTCCAGCGTGCGGCCATTTCTGCGTGGACGCGTCCAGGTGCCCTTTCTACTCCAGTATCTCCCTCCTGAAAGGTATCGTTCTTCGCGCTCATAGCGCTCTCCTGGAATGGAGCTAGTAGCTGGACTCCCCGTGTGGGTCCAATGCTGATGAACCCGCTCTCAAGTCGTGACCCCGCCCATTCGACGTCCCACCCGTAATGTGTTTGCGTCCATTGCAAGGTCTCGTATCTAATTTCGAGGAGCGGGAACGGTGGTCAGAGACTGAACTTTTGGAAGGAGTTCGCGGGTCTTCGGTTTCATCCCCTGTATGCCTCTCAAGTTGAGCGCGATCAGTGATGACTTGAGAGTGGTCACGAGAGGACCATTCTATATCTCAGTGGCGATGAACGACACTACCGTCGCCACGGGTTCGAGCCGGGAACTGTGGTTCAAGCCATCGGAAGGGAGACTTTGGCCCTTCAGAGATACCAACCATATGGCACGGGGTCGGGTGTGTATCAATAAATTGTCACGACCTTCTGCGGGTTCCGATAGAAATCAGTACCGTTCTGCATCCACCAGATGGCTCCCGTGTTTGCTGGGGATCGTCCCTCGGCGTGAACTTCTTGGGGGTACCAACGAAATTAGAGCTGCAAATCTCCATCGTGAGATCTTGAGACTCAACCAGAGCCCGCATAATATAAGACACAACCGAAACACTTGTCCGTATGGGAATCAAGAAAGAAATATAACCATCACGTAGGGAGGATATGGAACATAGACACGAAATAACAAGCTTGAGGCGGCCGAGTCCATCTAAAGGCCCCAAAAGTTGACCTTCACGGTCACCTGTCGAAGTGGTGGAGATATCACACACCCCACGAAAGTTGCGAATCCAGTGAGAGAAGGGTGGGGGGGAACGCGTGGGAGACACAGAGCCCATACAGATGAAGGGAAGGGGGAAAGACTCAGACCGATGGTTCTGTAGGAGAAACTACGCGTCGTATGAAGAGTTAGTACGTGGAAAGGTGTAGTAATCGAAGAAGACATACGTCTCTCCACTTCCAGCAATATGTCCTTGAGTTTTCTGTATCGACGCTTTGCCTTCCACAGATCGTATCTGCCAAGATCCGGGTTCTGCTGTTTGAGGTATTCGGACCCCCGATCCAACTGTCCCAGGACGTGGTCCAGTCGTTGGATGAGTTCCGCCCGGTGATGGCCCATCTAGATCCCGCTGAGGTCCCATCGGATCGAGGCGCACATCTTGTTGAAACCGGGGCCATCCCGGAGATCACTCCACTCCGACCAGACAACAAGCAAGTACGACTTGAGAACCTCGACGTCCTTAAGCGCCCGGACTGTCTTGACAACGCGAGGGCGAGCTCCGATATGACGCCCCATGCAGATGCGTGGGAGAGACGGTCCTTTGGTCAACCAGGTCCAAACGCCAGCGGGTATAGACGGTACTAGCTCATCCTCCGACGCAATCTGCAACAGCGTGTCGACCACGCTCTGGCAGACATCCTCAGTGTACTGGACCGCAGAAGCAGCTGTTGCCCACCGTCGAACCAAATCCCCCCTGCCTGTCAAATCACACCAACGAGCGTGTGGCGATGTAAGTACGATGGCACGAGGGCTTGCTCTGGCAAGAAGGAATAGAGTACCAACGCGGTACCACACGAACCGCCTCTTCCCCGATGCTCTGGCAGCACGTAAGAGTGTGTCAAGTATCTCAGGTCGCCCATCCCGCTCCTGCAAGACCCCATATGGGAGGAGCGAGGTAATTGCCTTGTGCTTAGATTGAAGTGAACGGAAATCTTCAGCTTCAGCCATTGCTTCAAGTTTTTGGGTTATCAGCTTCGAAAGCTCTTCCACTCGTGCGCTGATTCGAGGTCAGAGTGGTGGTGGTCTATGAGGTGTAAACACACCTCTCATCCAAAGTTACAGCTTCTGTGTTTGAGACGTCACAGTCCAGGTCGATCGCGATTATTGAGATACAGTCAGCAATGGTGGGTGTCGGGGGCAGGGGGTACAGGGAAAGGGAGTGGAGTGCAAAGCGGAGAATCAGACGAGAGACCTTCGCTCGCTGTGTCCTTTGGTACCCATACTGGGCGAGCTTTACGAGAGCCTGAGAAACCATGATGTGTTCATCGCTGGCTGGACGATAGCCATTCCATGTAAATCGATGGTGGTCCACATCTCGGATAAAAATCCTACGTATGGCACCCATAGTGTGGGAGAACCCATGGCCATGGAAATCAATCTCGGTTGGGAAAACCTTGGCATAGCGCTGGTTTATATCCTTCAGCACGTGTGAGGTTGGATCCGTGATCGAAAGGTGAGAGATGGTGTGGAAAAAGCACAGGGCGGACACCGTTGCAAGCTGCTCTAACCCTTGCATAACTGTCACCTCACGATTGCCAGTACTGGTGCAGCTGACAAAGGCATTGAAACAGCACGCAACGAGGGCAGAATCAAAGTCGGTGGGTATCGACATCAGCGACTCAAGGTATCTCAAGGTCAGCAGATGCACGGACTTGTCCAAGGACGTCTGGAGCATCCACGAAATGCATTGCAGGTCCAAAACATGTGTTTGAGGGGTGGTGCCTATAAACCGGCGGTACACAACCCTGCCAAATGTGACTGGCAACCGGAGCACCACCATCACAAGCTGAGCGGAATCTCCGATCAGAGCGACGGGGAGCATAAAAAGGACGGTATAGACCGTGAGAAGGAGGAGGCCAATGAGGATGATGGGGGTGGAGATGAGGCAGTGGGTGAGATCTTCTGCTGGGTCCCAGACTTCCGATGCGCTTGACCACCACCAGGTGAGCATGTCATAAAGATAGGAAGCTCGGGTGATGGTGGAGAACTTGGAGGAAACAAAAATGGAGATGACAGAAGGGGCTGAACGAAGAGTGCGCAGGGTATGGGGAATGATATGGCGCAGGAAGCGGGAACCAGGAGTTTGATATGGGCAACTCTCGGACATCGTCCCTGCAACGACAATGAAAAAGTAGAAGAGAATACCAATTGAAGTGATGGCTAGGACGACAGACGCGACCGTGACATCGATCTCCCATAGATAGCGGGTGAGCGCACAACCGAGGAGGAACAGCGCGATCTGCAACATCAAGGGTAACGACTCCATCACATGGTCGAAGTACCAGGTGACGATCCCATCGAGTTTGCGCTGCCGATTCTGGCTGCGTTCAATAGCAGTCCCTCGCATATCGGTCAACTCGTATCGGTTCAACCACTGCTTTCCGAGCATCGCAAGGAAGGCAGAGAGGAGGGATGCCGCGAGACTCGCGAAGAGGATGGCTTGGACCTGAACGATGGTGCGCGGAGGACCAGTCCATTGCGGAAGAGCGGGAGGATTGTCCCCGAAGGTGGTGTTATCGATCTTGTGGATAAGGACACGGAGGAGGGCGGCGGTCTCGTCGTTCGGGTCTGGCTGGAGATGAGAGTTGACCTCGATGATGAATGCGGAGGTAACGGCCGAGAACAGACCAGCCTGTAACCCCCATTAGTATGCACAAACCAGAAGAAATCGTACGGAACCCACAAATATCAGTGTTGTATTCAAGTCCTCATCGTACTTCTTTATGAACTCCTTGTCGTACTCCTCAGACTCCTTGCGGTAGTGCTCGTAGAATTGAGCTCGATGATCCTCGTTGG
>Ga0307516_10005317_pt1 | contig 15489 bp, 11 predicted proteins | sample 19_EM_MG_FD_203310 | JGI IMG/M metagenome (GOLD analysis project Ga0307516, IMG submission 203310) | Populus trichocarpa ectomycorrhiza microbial communities from riparian zone in the Pacific Northwest, United States - 19_EM | ecosystem: Host-associated > Plants > Roots > Unclassified | place...
TCGAAAATCACGAATGCTACGATGCACCTGCAAGAACACCTCTTGCACGATGTCCTCGAGCTCCGACCCCTGGCCCAACATGCGCTGCGCCAAGCGCGTGACGTCTTGGCGATGTGCGCGGAACAACTCGCGGAACGCTTCGGCGTCACCCTGCTGGCAGCGCTCTACGAGGCCGAGGGTTTCCACTCGGAGGATTTTAACAGCGACTGGCCGCGCTGGCTCGCGCTCGGGGGCGAAGGGCCACCACGGGACGAGGCTGCCCACGCAGGGCGAGGAAGGCGAGTAGGCCGAGAGCACGGTGAGCAACAAAAGCTCTGGTGCGCGGCCCCCGCGGCGTTTTCAGACCTACATCGAGAAATCAGAAAAGGGACTTCAGGTCAGTCACGCTTTTCTTCTTTTGCTCGAGCAAACGATTCACGGCACGCAAAAGTCGAGTCTTGGAGGGGCCGGAGATCGGCTTGCCAGCGGCCGCGGCCGTGAGCATGCGGCTGGTGGCCGGACGACCGGAGCGCGGCTTGCCGGGTTTTTCTGCGCCTTCAGCGGGCTTCGTCTCGCTCTTTTTGGCGGTCCGGCGTGCGAGCTTCTTCGCGCGGTCTTCTGGACGCAGGCGTTCGAGCTCGCGCGAGGCGGCGGCCACGCGGCGCGGGTCAATCTTGTTGGTCGTGAGGAATTGAGCGAACTTGCTGGCCATTGGGTGAAGGACGCGGACCATAGCCCGCTTTTTGGTGGGCACAAGGCCGATTTCAGCCCGCCGGTTGGGGCCGGGGCCGCAAATCTGGCAAAGTACCCGTCTCGGGGCGCTCACGGGCGCGCCTCCGGGCAGCACATGGACGCGAGCGAGGCCAGCAAGCTGAGTGAGGCGGCGACATTCGTTCAGCGGAGCACCGCCGGCAGCAGGCCCCGCGTCGGCTTGGTGTTGGGCTCCGGTCTGGGCGCGCTGGCCGACGAGCTGGTCAACGTGGTGCGCGTGCCGTACGCCAGCATTCCGCACCATCCGACGTCGAGCGTGGCGGGTCACGCCGGCAAGCTTTGCCTGGGTGAGCTTGGTGGGGTGCCGGTCGCTTGCATGCAAGGCCGCGTCCACGCCTACGAAGGCCACCCGCTCTCGCGCGTGGTGTTCGGCGCGCGGCTGCTGGCCGAGCTCGGCTGCGACGCCGTGCTGCTCAGCAACGCCGCGGGCGGCATCGCGGAGCGACTCGCGCCCGGTAACCTGATGCGCATCGACGATCATCTCAACCTGATGGGTGATAGTCCGCTGCGTGGAGCTGTGGCGCGCGGTCCGCGTTTTCCAGACATGTCGCGCGCCTACGATGCCGAGCTAGGCGAGCACTGCGCGGCCGCGGCGCGCGACGCCGGCGTGGCGCTTGCGCGCGGTGTGTACGCCGCGCTGCTCGGGCCGAGCTACGAGACGCCCGCCGAAATTCGCATGCTGGGCGTGCTCGGTGCGGACGCGGTCGGCATGAGCACGGTGCCGGAGGTGATCGCGCTCAGGCAAATGGGCGTGCGGGTCGCCGCCGTGAGTTGTATCACCAACTTGGCCGCGGGGCGCTCTGTCGAGCCCTTGAGCCACAGCGAGGTCGAAGCTACTGCGGCGCGCGTGAAGGACGACTTCATCCGCCTGTTCAAGGGCTGGGTCGCAAGGGTCGGAGGCCAGCCGTGAGCGGCGGCTTGCTCACGCTCGACCAGCTCACGCCCGCAGAGCGCCTGCTGGTAGAGGCGGCGCGTACGGCGGCCGAGCGGGCCTACTGCCGCTACTCGGGCTACGCGGTTGGCGCCGCCATCCAGAGCGAAAGCGGGCAGATTTTCTCGGGCTGCAACGTCGAAAACGCCAGCTATGGCGCGACCATGTGCGCCGAGCGTTCCGCGATTTTCGCGCTGGTTTCGTCGGGTGAGCGGCAGATTAAAAATGTCTGCGTGTACGCGCCGCGCGAGCCGATGGCGATGCCGTGTGGAATGTGCCGTCAAGTCATGGCCGAGTTTTGCAAAGACGCGCCGGTGCTGGTGGCGGGGCCACGCGGCGTCTTGCGGCGCTCGTTCGCACAGCTGTTGCCAGAGGCATTTCAGCTTACCCTCACGGAGCCCGAGCCGTGAGCGGACCGCGCGTCGTCCCCGCCGGGCGCTTGATCTTGGATCAGCCGCCCGAGCTGGTGGTGCACGACGAGCTGCAGCCTTGCCCGTACCTCGAAGGTCGCATGTCGCGGCTGCCGCTGCGCATTCCCGCGCGCGGTCTCGAGCGCGCCGAGCTCGACGTGCGGCTCGGGCGTGGCGATCGTCGGCAGGGGCTGTTCTTGTATCGGCCGGCGTGCCCGGGCTGCGTGGCGTGCGAGCCAATTCGCCTGGATTTGTCGAGGTTCGCGCCGGATCGCTCGCAGCGTCGCACGCTCGCGCGCGGCGATCGGCTGCTGACGGTCGAGCTGGGTGAGCCGGTCGCCGACGCGGAGCGCGTAGCCTTGTACAACCGGCACAAAGCACTGCGCGGGCTATCGGCTGGGCAAGGCGAGGTCGACGTGCGCAGCTATCGCGAATTTCTGGCGATGACCTGCTGCGACACCATGGAGATTCGCTACCGGCTCAAGGGAGAGCTGGTGGGCGTCGCGATCGCCGATCGCAGCAGCGACGCCTTGTCGGCCGTGTACTGCTACTACGACCCAAGCTACGAAAGGCTCGGTCTAGGCACCTACTCGATTCTGAAGCAGCTCGAGCTGTGCCGCATGTGGGAGCTTTCGTACCTGTACCTGGGCCTCTACATCGAAGAGTCGACGCACATGCGTTACAAAGCGCGCTTCTTGCCCCACGAGCGGTTGCTCGACGGAAAGTGGTGCGAGTTCACGCGGACGACTGGGCCTTAGTGCGGCGCAAGCGACGTAGAGACAATTTTCGGTGACGGCGCTGCACTAGCGCTTGCGAAGCAAGCGGGGGTCTGGGGCGCAGCCCCAGAGGAAAAGATGCTAGTGCACCGCATGCCGCGCAGCGGACAATCGCGAAGCGATTGTTGACCTCAAGTCACATGCGGTGCACTAGTCGTCGAACGCAGCGCGGGCAGCAGGCATAGCGCGCCGAGCACGGCCATCGCCACCAAGCCTGGAAACAGCGCGTTCCAGCCGAGCAGCTTGACCAGCCCGGGCAGGGTCACGCCCACCAAGAGCGCGCCCACCGAGCCGATGCCGTTGACGAAGCCGGTCGCCATCGACGCCGCGCTCTGGCCGCCCACGTCTTGCGCCGCTGCCCCGCACAAAATCGAATCCGGCGCGAACAAGAGCGCGCCGATCAGCGCCAAGAGTACGACGTTGAGCCAGGTGCTGTCGCCGACCAGCTTTGCGCAAGCGAACAACGCCACGGCCAGGCCTAGCAGCGACGCCGCCGAAAGTGGCACACGACCGAGCTTGTCCGAGAGCGCCCCGATCGAGACTACGCCGACCAGGCCGCCAGCCTCGAAGGCGGCTGCCACGTAGCTGGCTTTGTCGTCGCCGTAGCCGAGCTGTTTGTGCAGGTAGTAGGGGAGCCAGAGCTGCAGCGCGTAGCGCATGAACTTGATGAAAAAATAGCTGGCGCCGTAGCTCCACAGCACGCGGCTTTGCAGTACGACGCCCTGCGCCAGCCGGCGCTCGGCGACGACCTCGGCGCGCGTGAGCGGCGCGCTCTCCGCGGCTGCACGGTTCGGCTTGACGAGCCAAAGCACTAGCAGCGCCACCCCGACCATGATCAGCGCCGGCACGCGAAACGCCGCGCGCCAGCCGTAAAGCGTGATCAGCGCGCCCGCCAGTGGCCCTGCCAGCAGCGGTCCGGCTTGGTAGCACGTCGACCACACACCCATCACGGTGCCCCGGTTCTGTGGTGTGGTCCATTCGGTCATCGCGCGCGTTACACCGGGCCAACCGGTCGCCTGCGCAACGCCGTTCAGCGTGAACAACGCCGTGAGCAGTAGCGCGGAGCTGACGGAGCCGAACGCTGCGCACAATGCGGCCGAAGCAATCAGCCCATAGCCGACCAGCCGCCGCGCGCCGATGCGGTCGCCGAGCAGGCCATTGGCGAATTGTCCCAGCGAGTACGCCGCTAAGTAGCCCGAATCGATGTAGCCCAGCTGCCGCAGATCCAGCAGCTTGGCGGCTTCGAGCGCATGCTTGGCCGAGCTGAAGCTCTTTCGTCCGAGGTAATAAGACGCGTAGGCGAGCCAGGTCGTGCCCCAAACCAAATTACGGCGGCGCGCGTCTTCGCTCACGCCACGAGTACTAACAGAGACCGCGCTCCGGCGTCGTCACGCGCCCGCCACACTTGGTCCGATCTGCCGTTGGGCGTGCCGAAGCAGGGTTACTCGAACGGGCGCCCTTCGGCCTCTTCGATTTGGGCGAGCGCCGCGGCCAAGGCGTCTTTGGCGCGCTCGAGCGAGGCGCGATCGTCGTTCCATTTGCTGCCGGCCCGCGCAAGCTTGGAAGCGGCGTCTTGCAACTGGCCGCGCGCTTCCGCGAGATCGCCGTGGGTCGCGGCGAGCGCCGCTTCCAGCTGCACGAGCTTGGTCTCGCGCGCTTCGACGGTGCTCTTTTCTTGGTCGCGCTGCTGCGTGCGCTCGGCCAAGTCCGCTTCTAGCTGGGTGATGCGCGCCTCGCGCTCTTCGAGGCTGAGCGCCTTCGAGTCGCGCTCGTTCGTGCGCTCTTGCAGCTCGCCCGACAACAGCTCATTGCGCTCGCCCAGCTGCTGCACGGTTCGCTGCGCGTCGTCGCGTTCGGCGCTGCGCGCCAAAATTTCGGCTTCGAGCGTCGCGATACGGGCGTCGCGCGCCGCTTCCGAAGCCTGCTTCTGATCGACGAGCTGCAGCAGCGCGGCCGAATGATCGGCGGCCTCCTTGGCCTGCTCTTGCTCGTGCTCGGCGATGATTTCGGCTTCGCGCTCCGCGAGCGCCTGTTCGGCCGCGCTGGCTTGCTCTGCCAACGCCTGCTGGTGCTCGGCGCGCAACTTGCCCAGCGAATCTTCACCGGCACGGTGCAAGGCGGCCAGCCTCGAGTCGTGCTCCTTTTTGAGCTCGGCTTCGCGGGCGGCAACGGCCGCGCTCTTGGCCGCGTCGTGCTCGCCCTCGAGCGCAGCCAAGGCGTCTTCGTGCTCGGCCCGCAGCGCGTCGCGCGCGGCCTGCGCTGCGGCGTCGGCGGCTGCTTCAGCCGCAACGGCTGCTGCCGCCAGGGCTTGCTGCTTGCCGCGTTCGGCCTCTTGCAGCGTTTGTTGATGGTCGGCGACGAGGCTGGCGAGCTGTTCGCCTTTCTCGGCCAGCGCGGCTTGGTGCACGGCCGCGACTTGCGCCAGCTCTGCCACGCGCGCGTCCAAGTCGAGCTTCGTCTTCTCGGATTTGCGCTTGAAGTCGTCGGCGCGTTTGACGGCCTGCTCTTTGTCGCTCCTGGCAGACTCGGTGATTTTGCTCTGGTCGGAGACCTGCTTCTCGAGCTCGCTGATGCGATCGGACAGATCTGCCTTCTCGCGCTCTAGGCCGATGACGCCGTCGCGCAAGCCGAGCAGCTCCTTTTCTTTGTGCGAGAGCTGATCCCTGAAGTCGAGGATCTCTTTGTCTTTCTTGTTCAGCTGCTCGCGCAGATCCAAAAATTCGCGAGCCGAACCAGCGCTCTTGCCGCTGGACGCGAGCTTGGCTTGAACCTCGGTGAGCTCGCGCTGTAGGCGCTGCACCTCGACATCTTTGCCGGCGCCGCGCTTGGAGACTTCTTCCAGCTCGTCCGCGCGATCTTTGGCGCGCCGGAGCTCGTCTTCGAGCTCCTTCACTCGCCCGCGCGATTTCTCGAGCTCTTCGCGGTACTTGCCGACGTCGCCGACCTCGGCCGCGCGCGGCGGCAGCGACGACGGGCGCATCGAAGGGCGCTGCACGGGTGCGGGCGCGGAGGGCGGCGTCAGCGAAGGCGGCAGCGGCAACTCGGCCGGAGCGGCAGGAACCGCAACGCTGGCGGCTGCCACCTCGACCTCGTCGACCTCGACCTCTTCGGCGTCTTCGATGTCGATCGACTCTTCTGCCGAGTCGTCCGCGGCCTCGACCGGTGCGCTGAGCGGTGCCGGCGCGGGTTCAGACACCGCGATCTCGGTGTCGGCCATGGAGATTTCGGCGTCGTCCATGGAGATTTCGGCATCGTCCATGGCGATCTCGGCATCGTCCATGGCGATCTGGTCGCTGTCGACGTGGGCCGGAGCCTCGGAGTAAGCGGGCGCCGCGGGCGGAGCGACGCTCGCCGCTTCCGCGGGCTGCTCAGGCTTGATCGAGGGGGCGGCGATCTCGGGCTCGTCGATCAAAGCGCCGAAGGCCTGCTCGGCGAAGTCCTCGACGTCGGCGTCGACTCTGCTTTCGCGCGCCGAGCTTGCGACTTCGGCCTCTCCGCCGCTGACCTCGGTTTCGACGACTTCGGCGTCTTCGATCTCGATGTCGTCCTCGATCTCGATGGCAGCTTCGCTGACCGGCGGCACCTCGGCGGCCGTGTCGACGCCCGGAACCAGTGATACGTACGCCTGGGCGCGCGCCAGCAAGTCCTCGAAAGAGATGGGCTTGTGCAGGTAGTCTTCGGCGCGCGTACGCAGCCGACGGTGCTGCTCGAAGGTCTCTTCGGTGGACTCGGAGCTCATGATGATGAGCGGGACGTCCTTGAGCGCCGGGTCGCGCTTGAGCTTGTTGCAGACCGAGAAGCCGTTCATGCGCGGCAGCTCGATCGCCAGCAAGATCAGGTCGGGCTTGTCTCGACTAGCTGCTGCCAGGCCGCCGTTGGCGTCGTCGACGACCGAGACCTCGCAACCGTATTTCAAAAGCCCCGTTCGAAGCGTTTCTGCGAAGCTTGGATCACTCTCGAAAACGAGTACCTTGATGGCCATCCAGGTCCTTGAAATTACGGCGAGTCGCCACGATATCGGGCGCTCCCCCGAGGGTCAAAGACTCGTTTGCGCGGGTCCGCCGGGCTGCTGCGCCCTCGCGTGCCCGTGAACGTGGCCTCACGGGGGCCGATCGTCGATCTATCGGCTGGCCTTCTCCGCGTGTCCACTCTGACGGGTGCGCTTCGAGAGCACTTCGATAACCTGCCGCAGAGTCAGCCCGCGCTGAGTGAGGCCGACCATGGTGTGGTACAAAAGGTCGGACGCCTCCGACAGCACCCGCTCGTCGCTCTCGCTCTTGAGCGCGTCGGCGAGCTCGCCCGCTTCCTCGCGCAGCTTACTGCCGATCTTGTCCGGACCGCCGTCGAGCAGCGACTTCGTGTAACTCTTTTCGGCCGTAGAGGCTTTGCGAGAGTCGAGTAGCTGGCCGAGCTCGAGCAGAAACGGCGCGGCCTCGCTGGCTTGAGCTTCGAGCGCGCCTTGAGCCCCCACGCGCTGGAAAAAGCAGGCGGGACGTCCGGTGTGGCAGGTCGGACCGACCGGCAGCACGCTCAGCAGCAACGTGTCGGCGTCGCAGTCGGCCGTGACCGAGAGCACCTGCAGGACATTGCCGCTGGTCTCGCCTTTGGTCCAAAGCGCGCCGCGCGAACGGCTGAAAAACGTGGCCTTTCCCGTCGACAGGGTTTGCTCGAGCGCCGCCTGGTTCATGTAGGCGAGCATCCGCACCTGTCCGGTGAGGTGGTCTTGGGCGATCGCGGGAATGAGCCCGCGCTCATCAAACTTGAGCATGGCGACCCGGGTTTGCCTCACAATGGCTGCGCTTGCAAAAGCCGCCGACCGCTCGCGAAGGAATCGTTAGTTTTGGGGCTGGGGCCCCAAAACCTGAGGGTGGGGCCCCAGGAATTCACTTCCTGGGGCGGGAGCTGAAGCTCCCGGGGGAAAGGAAACGAGCATCGATCTCAGCTCTGCTGGGATCGAGCGCAGTGGGGGGGCTGGACCCGATTGGGGTCAAGCTTGGGGGCCCCAAACCACGAAGTTTGGTTTACAATTCATTGAAATCATTCAGTTTATTCGTTGGCGCGGATCGTGCTCTCTCTTTTGTTTGGCAGCTCAGCCCAGTTGCCTGCTCTCTCTAGGAGAAACCCATGCCCCGTCTCGCTACTTCCCACCTTTCGCTAGGAACCAGTGCCCTCATCGGCGCTCTTGCAGTGCTGTCTGGTTGCTCCAGTGCCGTCGGCAGCACGGACGGTGGCTCCCAAGACGCCGGCGGCGTGGGGAAGATCGTCTACGCCGTGCGCCAGCACACGGTGGTCGAAAACGGCACGGTCAAGTTGATCGACGTCGCGAGCGGCATGGGCCAGGTCATGGATTACGACCGCTACGTTCCAGGTGGGCGCCTGGAGCTGTTCGATCTGCGCACGGGCAAGCCGGAGAACATCATCGAGGGCGAAGAGTACAAGGCGGCGGACATCTCCAGCGTGGATCTGTCTTTCGACGCCACCAAGGTGCTGTTCACCATGCGCAAGAGCGACACGGACCAGTACCACGTGTATTGGGCGGGGCTCACTCGTGGCGCTGACGGCAAGTTCCCGATCACCCAGCTGACTTTCGGCCCCTACGACGATCAGCAGGCGGTGTGGGCTGCCGGTGATCGCATCGTATTTACGACCAACCAGGCCTACACCGACATGGGCACGCGCGCCGACGAGTACAACCACGCCAGGCGCGTGACGCAGCTTGCCAGTGTGACGCTCGCCGGTGGCGATGCAGATCGCAAGCTGTGCTCGCAGAACCTGTCGCACATCGTGACGCTATTTTCCATGAGCGACGGCCGCGTCGGCTTCTCGCGCTGGGAGCATCTCGAGAACGTCAACGACGTGAAGCTGATGGCCATGAACCCCGACTGCACGCAGATGATCGGGATCGATGGCCAGTTCGGCAAGCCGGGCAACTCGCTGGTGCAGTTCACGGAGAGCCAGACGCCTTACGTGTTCTACGGCATCGTCACCAACCGTGAGAACACCATTCAGGCCGGCGCTCTCGTCAAAATCGACGCGCGCTGGAAAGACGACCTGACCAAGCTCGACATGGAAAAGACCTCGGACGAGGCCTTCACCATGCTGACCCCGAACGTGCCGACGGGCGACGACGCTTCGCCGGTCGGTCGCTACCGCTCGCCCGCCCTCATGCCCGACGGGCGCTTGCTCGTCACCTGGGCCGACGGCGTCGTCAACGAGTTGAACGAGCTGTCGCTCACGCCGCCCGACTACGGCGTGTACCTCTACGATCCGGCCAAGCGCAGCAACGATCTGGTCGTGAACTACGAAGACTCGTGGGAGCTTTACGCCAAGCCGGTCATCGCCCGCCAGACGCCGAAGATCATCGCCTCGCGTCAAAACGTGACGGACGCCAGCGTCCCCGCGCTGTTCGGCTCCATCGACGTGAAGCAGTCGTCGTTGTACACGCGCCACGGCAACACCGTGGGCGGCGCGCAATTCGCCGACGGCACGACGCTCGACGAGGGCCTGAAGGCAGCCGTCAAGGTGCGCATCATCGAAGGCTTCTCGAGCGAAGCCGCGACCGGTGCGACCATGTTCGGTCTGACCATGTCCGAAGGTGCCGCGCTGATCGGCGAAGCCAAGGTCGAAGCCGACGGCTCGTGGCTCGCCAACGTGCCGCCGTACATTCCGATGCATCTGCAAGCGGTCGACGAGTACGAGCTCGCGATTCGCAACGAGACCACCTGGATTCAGGGCATGCCCGGTGAAGATCGGGTGTGCGGCGGTTGTCACGAAGACCGCACGCAACCGAGCTTGCCAGGTGGCCAGGGCATCACCAACGCTCGCGGCCGTGGCCCGGAGGACTTCATGACTCCGGTGCTGCAGCGCACCGAGTACCCGTGGGCGGCCGCCAACGATCCGGCGAATGCGAACCAGATCCAGACCCTGCTCAACGCCAAGTGCGTTTCTTGTCACAACGAGACGACCAACGGCGACGGCCCGCAGACCTTCTACGAAGTGAAGGCCATGAACGCCGCGACCGGCACCTCGTCCGACTACATGATCCCGCGCCTCGACCTGACCGATCGGGCGATCACGGTGACCTACGATCGCCAGACGCGGGCCTGGCCGGCCTCTTACGTGTCGATTTTCTATCCGGCCGCGATGGAGATGGAGATGGCCAAGAAGGGCACCGAAGTCATCGGCACGGTGCCGCCGAAGTGGGGCGTGCCGAGCGACGCGCGCCACAGCGCCATGATCGAGAAGCTGAACATCACCTCGGCCCTGCAGCCCGATACCTACGCTTGGACGCTGGGTGAGGCGTTCTCGGACGCCAACATTGCCGGCGCGACCCGCTCGGATCACGCGAAGCTCGCCGGACTTACCCGCGACGAGACGCGCATGCTGATCCGCAGCATCGATATGGGCGGTCAATACTTCGCGCGCCAAAACACCGGCTTCAAGCCCTTCAACAACGACCCGGTCGCCGGGAAAGCGTACTGAGGAGCTGAGGAGACAAGACCATGACCTTCAAGATTAAAAGCCTCGTCAAGTCCTCAGTCGTTCTCGGCACGCTGCTCGTTGCGGCGGGCGCCAGCGCCGAGACCCCGAACGTGACCGCCGGTCGCGCCGAAGTCTACAAGCAGCTCGACCCCGCGTCGCTGGAGCAGATCAGCACGCGCGAAGAGGTTTCGGCGCTCGGCGCGCCGAACATCGCGCCGACCCGCATCTGGAAAGTGCTCGAGCACGGCGAGAAGCTGGAGTGCCTGGCCTGCGTGCCGGTCATCGCCAAGCTGCTCTACGCCAGCAACCCGAAGACGCGCGAGATCAGCGCCTGGTGGCTGCGCCGCCGCATCTTCGGCGTGTTCGGCCCCGGTCAGGTGTACGAGCAGACGCTCAACGCTTTGGCCGACGCCAACGAGACCGAAGCGCATCGCATTTACGCCGCCAACGCGCTGGGTGAATTCTTGGATGGCGGCGGCGTGCCGGCGTTGTCCAAAGCCGTGGTGGCAGACATCTCGAGTGCCGTGCGCAGCGCGGCGGTGGCTGGTCTCGAGCGGCTAAACTCTTCGGGCGCGAGCGGCGAGCTGTCGGCGGCTTTGTCCGACGGCGACGCCGACGTACGGCTCGCGGCGCTGCACGCTGCCACGCGCATCAACGCATTTACCGACGTGGTGGCCGTGGTACCGCTGATCAGCGACGCTTCGGCTTTGGTGCGCCGTCGTGCAGCCGAGACGCTGGGTGTCATGAAGGCGGGCGACGCCGTGGCAGGGCTGATGGCTCTGACCTCGGTCGATCAGGAGTCGGACGCTCCGGTGCGTGCCGCCGCGGTTTGGGCCTTGGGCCAGATCGGCGATCCGGCCGCGAAGGACGCGATTGTCGAAGCCCAGAGCGACAGCGACGCCTCCGTACGCAGTGCCGCAACTATCGCGGCCCGCATGCTTCGCCTGTGAACGCGGCTCGCCACGCGCGCGAGCGTGGTAGTAAGGTGACTTCAGGACATGCCCTCGCTTTCCTGTCGTTTGGCGGCTTTGGTCTGCGTTCCTGCCCTGCTGATGCTTGGCGGCTGTGAGCGTAAGGAGCAAACGGCGCAGACCACGTTCTTCGAACGTCGCATTGGTCCGATCCTAGAAGAGTCGTGCGTCGAAGGACCGGCCAAGGCCGGTTGCCACATACGCGCCGACGGCAAGGGCAACGCGCTTGGCAACCTGAGCCTGCAGTCGTACGCCGACGTCGAGAACCGCCGCGACCTTTTGATCAACTACGGGCCGTACGGCATGCCCGGCCTGCTGGTGAAGGTGGCGCCCAATTTCAAGCTGGCGCTGACCAACTGGAAGAGCACCGAGCCGCTGATCATCAACTCCAACATCGCCCACGTCGGCGGCTCGCTCATCGACATCACGTCCCCCTCTTTCACGCAGCTCGAGACGTGGATGGAGAACGGCGCGGCCGAGAACAACGCGCGCCAGCCCGACAAGACGTACGTGAAAGGCGCCTGCTCCGACGTGATCGGTAGCGACGCGGCTTTCGACCCCAGCAAAGATCCGCAGACGCCGGATTTTGCGACGTTCAAGGGTCGCGTGAACCCGGTGCTCGGCCAGAGCTGTGCGGCGTCCAACTGCCACGGCGCGCCCACCAACACGCTGCACCTGACCTGCGGCAGCACCGCCGAAGAGGTGCGCTGGAACTATTTCGCCGCTCAAGATTACGTTTCCACCGACCCGGCGCTGAGCGAGATCGTGCGACGCCCGCTGGCAGCGTCCGCCGGCGGCACTTACCACGAAGGCGGCACGGTCTTCACGAACACGAGCGACAGCAACTACACGGCGATTCTCGATTGGGCGACCGAGAAGGGCGGCCCGACCGACGCGGACATGTCCCCGGGTTTCCAGTTCTTCGCCGATCGCGTGCAGCCGATGCTGGTGCGGCGCGGCTGTATGATGCTCGGCTGTCATTCGTCGAGCATGTTCCACGACTACCGCTTGCGCGGCGGAGCCGGCGGGCACTTCGGCTATCCGGCCACGCACAAGAACTATGCGCTGACCCTCGAGCAAGTCGCGCTCGACGCGCCGAATCCCGAAGCCAGCCGCCTGATTCGCAAGAACTTGATTCCGGCTCCGGCCGGTCCCGGCATCTTGCACCGTGGCGGCTCGCTGCTGGCGCAGCATCCCGACGCTTGCGATCCGGTCGCGACCGCCACGGGGCCGCTCGACGACCAGAGCGAATACTGCGTGATCACCGCCTGGATCGAGCTGGAACGCATGGCGCGCCAGCCTGTGAGCGGGCTGAGTGGCGTCGTGTTCGTGCGCCGCAGCCCGGCTTCGCTGCCCGACACGCCGCAAGATTACGGCAGCTTCTCCGCTGGCGCCGAGCTGGTGCGCGTCGCCGCGACGCAAGATCCGATGACCGGCGCCGTGACGCCGGGCGCCGAAGACAGCCTTTCCACGCTGTGCGGCTTGCCTCAGACGAGCGACGTGCGGCGCCCGACGGTTTCGTGGGACGCGAAGAAGATCGCCTTTTCGGCGCGCAAAACCGCAGCTGAGCCGCTGGGCGTGTACGTCGTCGACGGCACGAGCTGCGCGCTCGACCCCGACATCGCCGCGCCCGCCGTGGACGACGACGGCGGCGAGGTGCCCACCAACGGCGAGCTGATCCACAATTTCGATCCGGTGTTCGCGCCCGACGGTCGCATCGTGTTCGCCTCGACGCGCGGCAACGTCACCAACACGGCGGGCTTCATCGGCTACAAAGGGCCGCAGCGCACGCCGGCCGATCCTGCCAAGCTGAACTCCAACCTGTACATCTCCGAGAACGGCAAGATTCGGCAGCTGACGTTTTTGCTCAATCAAGAGCTGTCGCCCAGCTTCATGCGCGACGGTCGCTTGATCATGACGACCGAGAAGCGACAGCCGGGCTTTTACCAGCTCGCTGGGCGACGCATGAACCTCGACGGCGGTGACTACCATCCGCTCTTCGGGCAGCGCGGCAGCATCGGCTTCAATCAATTCACCGACGTGGTGGAGCTGTCCGACAAGAACCTGGCGGCGATCATGAGTGAGCGCGGCGCCGCGCATGGCGCCGGCACGCTAGCGCTCGTCAATCGCAGCCTGGGCATCGATCAGCGCAGCCAAGACAAGGCCGACTTTCCTCAAGATCCGGCCGCTATCGGCTATCCGAACCAAAAGTTTTACCAGCACTCCATCCGCATCTTGGATCCTGCAGCCACTGGGCTCGTGGCGAGCACGCAGGGTGCCTACAAGAGCCCGGCCGCCCTGCCTAACGGCGATATCTTGGTCAGCTACGCCGCCAACGTGGTCGCGCTCGACAACTTCAGCGGCAACTTCGACCTGGTGGTCGTGAACGCCAGCACGGGCGAGCGCACGCCGCTGCTCGGCGGCGCGCAAGACGAAATCTGGCCGGCGGCCATCTACCCGCGCTCGTCGTTCGAGTCGTTCGGCAACGTCGTGTTCAAGTCGCGCTTCGACGAAGCCAACGCCGCGACGCAAGTGCTGAGCGACAAGGACCACAAGGGTGTCTCCGAGGTCACGTTCTTGGACCTCAACTTGATCAGCAGCTTGCTGTTCCAGAATACGCGCTCGGGCCGCTTCGTGCCCGGGGTGCAGCAGGTGCTGAGCGGCGTGTGGGAGAGCCTGCCGCCTACCGGTGCCACGAGCTTTCTCGACGCCGACCCCAAGTTCGTGACTAGCGACAATTTCGGCAAGGTCTACGTGCGACGCCGTGCGCTCGGCGCGCCCAACGTGAACGCCGACGGCTCGGTCGCGATGCGCATCCGCGGCGGTGCCCCGATCATGCTCGAAGTGCTGACCGAGCTGGACGGAGACTCGCAGCCGACGGCCCACCTGCAGCGCGAAGAGATGCAGTTTTATCCCGGCGAAGTCGCGCGCCAAGGCTTCCGTCGCGATCTCTTCAACGGCCTGTGCGGCGGTTGCCACGGCTCCGTCAGCGGCAAAGAAAACGAGATCGCCGTCAACCCCGACATCTTGACTCAAGCCTCCGCCGTGAAAGCGCGCGGCCAGACTCCGACTGACTTGAGCGGCACGGTGACGGGCGACGTCGGGCCGAGCCCGGTTCCGTGAACTAGAGGGGCTGCCATGCTGTCATACCCCGCGGGGATCGCGGATGAGGCGATCGACGAACCCTGGTCTAGCACATCCTATACGACGGTAACCAAGTGGGACGGCAGAGGAATGTCCGACTACGTTGACCACTACAATGCGTGCGTGCTGGACCATTGCGTCGTCAGTGCTCGCGTGACTTGCCGCCGAAACAGCGATTGTCGTGGCGGAAGCACTTGCCTGCTCAGCGGCTACTCGGCCGATGCTCGCGGCAACACAGGCATGGACTCTCATTGCGTTTCGCCGCAAAGCGGCTCCGGCAAAGCCGAGCTGATGAAGAAGCAAGTAGCGAGACAGGACACTGGCGATGCTAAGCGGACGGTCGCATTCCAGGATGAACTGGCGCGGGCGCGAGCGCTATTCCAAGCCCCGGCTCACTGAATCACGATCGTCTTACTAACCGTGACTCGATCGCCGTCGAAGGGCGGGATGTGGGCTTTGCGCAGGGCGGCGGCGATGCAGCCGCCGGTGGCGGTGCCGGCGAAGGGCGGGCCGCTGATGTTGGCGCTGGTGACGCGGCCCGACGGTGCGAAGGTGATGGTGACGCTGGCGACGCCTGACGGATCGCCTTCTTTTTTGCAGGAAGAGGCTTGTGCGGCGCCGGCCGTGAGTGCTGCAGCCGCCGCTGCGCGGTCGAACGGACCCGTGGGCTCGGTTGGACCCGCGGGCGTGGGCTTCGGTGCCGCCTCTTTCGGTTCCTTCGGCTCTTCTTTCGCGATCGGCGAAGTCGGCTCGGGCTTCGCCCCGCTTGGACCCGCGGGCGTGGGCCCGGCATCGGTTGCTGCCGCGCGCTCGCGGGGCGCCACGCCGCTCGGCTTCACCGGTGTCGTCTCGAACGTCACGTCGTCCGCTTCCGTTGGCGCGGGGGCGGCGGCGCTTGCGGCAAGGGCTGGCTCAGGCGCGGCTGGCGGCGGCGGCTCTGCGACCCGCGGCGGCTCGGCAACATGCGCCGGTTCTTCGGCGCGAGCTGGCGCGGCGCTCGGCGCTGAAGCGCTGCGTTTCCAAAT
>Ga0307516_10005318_pt1 | contig 15486 bp, 12 predicted proteins | sample 19_EM_MG_FD_203310 | JGI IMG/M metagenome (GOLD analysis project Ga0307516, IMG submission 203310) | Populus trichocarpa ectomycorrhiza microbial communities from riparian zone in the Pacific Northwest, United States - 19_EM | ecosystem: Host-associated > Plants > Roots > Unclassified | place...
TGGACCACAATCGCGCGGCCAGCCAGATCGCTGCCAAGACCGGCAAGCCTGTTGCCGACATCGAAAAACTCACCGTCTGGGGCAACCATTCGCCCACGATGTACGCCGACTACCGTTTCGCCACCATCAAGGGCGAAAGCGTCGCCAAGATGATCAACGACCAGGAATGGAACGCCAACACCTTCCTGCCCACCGTGGGCAAGCGCGGCGCCGCCATCATCGAGGCGCGCGGCTCCTCGTCGGCCGCCTCGGCCGCCAACGCCGCCATCGACCACATGCGCGACTGGGCGCTAGGGACCAACGGCAAGTGGGTCACCATGGGCATCCCGTCGGACGGTCAGTACGGCATCCCCAAGGACACCATGTTCGGTTTCCCGGTTACCTGCGAAGGCGGCGAGTACAAACTGGTGGAAGGCCTGGAAATCGACGCCTTCAGCCAGGAACGCATCAACAAGACCCTGGACGAACTGAAGGGCGAGCAGGACGGCGTCAAGCACCTCCTGTAATGGCCTACTGCGCGACTCGGGGGCGTTGTTGCAGGGCCCGTCAGGCAATCCTCATGCACCTTAAGTGCATTCCGGTTGCCTGCCACCCGCGCCTAGCCCGCGAGCCGCTCGCTACGGCCCGAGAAATCGCATTTATTCAATGACCCACCCCCGCGACATCCTCCTTGGCGCCCAGGCGGCAGCAGGCTTTTTGCCTGTCTGTGACCATTACAGCGGCGTGGAAGCGCGGATGCGCAAAAGCCTGCTGCTGCAGGCCGGGATGATGGAAGAGTTCGGCGCCTGCGTGTTCGACGTGACGCTGGACTGCGAGGACGGCGCGCCGGTCGGCGGTGAGGCCGACCACGCCGCGATGGTGGTTGCCCTGGCCCTGCAGGCGGTCGACAAGGCGCGTGTTGCCGTGCGGGTGCATGCGCTGGATCATCCGGCTTTCGGGGCGGATGTCGCCACGATTGCCGGGCAGGCCGGCCACCGGCTTAGCCACCTGATGGTGCCCAAGGTCGAATCGGCGCAGGAGGTGGACCGCATCGCGGCCGCCATCGATGGCGCCGGCGCCCCCAGCCTGCCCCTGCATGTGTTGCTGGAGTCGCCCGCCGCTGTGCATCGCGCTTTCCAGATCGCCGCGCACCCGCGTGTGCAGTCGCTCAGTTTCGGGTTGATGGATTTTGTCTCCAGCCACGGCGGCGCGATTCCGGCCGACGGCATGAGCAGCCAGGGGCAGTTCACGCACCCGCTGGTGGTGCGCGCCAAGCTGGAGATCGCCTCGGCCTGCCATGCGCATGGCAAGGTCCCCTCGCATTGTGTGGTCACGGAGTTCAGCGACACTGGGGCCATGCTGGCGGCTGCCCGCAGGGCCAGCCGTGAATTTGGCTACACCCGCATGTGGAGCATTCACCCGGACCAGATCAGGCCCATCCTGGAGGCCCTCGCGCCCGATGAACGCGAGATCGGGAATGCGACAAAAATAATCGCTGCTGCCGCCGGTGCCGACTGGGCGCCCATCAGCTTTGAAGGTGTATTGCACGACCGCGCCAGTTACCGCTATTTCTGGCAGGTGCTCGAACGCGCCCACCAGACCGGGCGCGTGTTGCCACCCGAGGCGCAGGGCTATTTTGCCGCTGCGCGCCATTGAGTCAGGGATCGTTTGGTCCGATGTTTTCAAGGAACCCCATGAAACTTGTTATTGCCACTGCCATGATGTTTGCCGCACCCGCCCTGGTGCTGGCCCAGACGACGCCTCCCGCCAAGGCCGCGCCCAAGGCTGCAGCCGCCGCCAAACCCGCGGCAGCCAAACCCGCGGCACCCAAGCCGGTGCCGGCCCGGCGCGCCGCGCTGAAGGCGGTCGAGGAGGTCACGCCCATCGATGACGACCCGAGTGTCAAGCTCACGCCGGAAGACCTCGAGGTTGCCAAAAAAGTCTACGTCGGCACCATTCCCTGCGAACTCGGCGCTTCGGTGACCATCACCCCGAGCGCGACCCGGCCCGGGTTCTTCCTGGTGCAGACCGGCAAGACACGGTTTCGCATGCACCCGGTCGAAAGCCGCACCGGCGCGATCCGGCTGGAAGACCCGCGTGCCGGCGCGATGTGGCTGCAACTGGGCAACAAATCCATGCTGATGAGCCAGAAGATCGGCCAGCGACTGGCCGATGAATGCATGAGCCCGGATCAGGTCACCTTTGCCGACGAGCTCAAGCGCAACCCGCGCCCCAGCATCCTGGATGCGCCGGTCCCGGCGCCCGCCGGGGCTGGCACGGCTTCTGCTGCACCCGTCACGCCCGCAGCATCGGCCCCGCGTTAACCCGGGCCTGCGCACCGCCTTGATCGTTTTTTGAGAGTACAGGAGAAGAAAACCATGATGTCCGAGTTCATTGCCAATTACCGAGCCCACACCGCCGAGCGCGCCGCCCTGGGTATTCCGCCGCTGCCCCTGTCTGCCGTGCAGACCGGCGAGGTGATCGAGTTGCTGAAAAACCCGCCCAAGGGCGAGGAAAGTTTCCTGGTGGACCTGATCACGCACCGCGTGCCCGCCGGTGTGGATGCGGCCGCCAAGGTCAAGGCCAGCTACCTGGCCGCCGTGGCGCACGGCACGGAGAAGTGCGCTCTGATCTCGCGTGAAAAAGCCACGCAGCTGCTGGGCACCATGCTGGGCGGCTACAACATCAGCCCGCTGGTCGAGCTGCTCGACGATGCCGAAGACAGCGTTGCCACGCAGGCGGCCAGCGGCCTGAAAAACACGTTGCTGATGTTTGACCAGTTCCATGACGTGCACGAAAAAGCCGGCAAGGGCAACAAATACGCCAAGGCCGTGCTGCAGAGCTGGGCCGACGCCGAGTGGTTCACCAGCCGGCCCGAAGTGCCCGAGTCCATCAAGCTGACCGTGTTCAAGGTAGCCGGCGAGATCAACACCGACGACCTGTCGCCCGCGCCTGATGCCTGGAGCCGCCCCGACATCCCGTTGCACGCGCTGGCCATGCACAAGAACGCCCGCCCCGGCGTGACACCCGAAGAAGACGGCAAACGCGGCCCCGTGAAATTTATCGAGGAACTCAAGGCCAAGGGCAACCTGGTGGCGTATGTCGGCGACGTGGTCGGCACCGGTTCTTCCCGGAAGTCGGCAACCAACTCGGTGCTGTGGTTCACCGGCGAAGACATTCCCTACGTGCCAAACAAGCGTTTCGGCGGCGTCTGCCTGGGCTCGAAAATCGCGCCGATTTTCTACAACACCATGGAAGATTCGGGCGCGCTGCCGATCGAGCTCGACGTGAGCCAGATGGCCATGGGCGACGTGATCGAGCTGCGCCCCTACGAGGGCAAGGCGCTGAAAGACGGCAAGGTGATTGCCGAGTTCAAGCTCAAGAGTGATGTACTGTTCGACGAAGTGCGCGCTGGTGGCCGCATTCCGCTGATCGTCGGCCGCGGCCTCACAGCCAAGGCGCGTTTTGCGCTGGGCCTGCCGCTGTCCACCCAGTTCCGCCTGCCCGTCAGCCCTGAAGACAATGGCCGCGGCTTCACGCTGGCGCAAAAAATGGTCGGCCGCGCGGTCGGCCTGCCGGAAGGCCAGGGCGTGCGCCCCGGCACGTATTGCGAGCCCAAGATGACCTCGGTCGGCTCGCAGGACACCACCGGCCCGATGACACGCGACGAATTGAAAGACCTGGCCTGCCTGGGCTTTTCGGCCGACCTGGTGATGCAATCCTTCTGCCACACCGCCGCTTATCCCAAGCCGGTGGACGTGAAGATGCACCACGAGTTGCCCGAGTTCATGAGCGACCGCGGCGGCATCCCGCTGCGTCCCGGTGACGGCATCATCCACAGCTGGCTCAACCGCATGCTGCTGCCCGACACCGTCGGCACCGGCGGCGACAGCCACACGCGTTTCCCCATCGGCATCAGCTTCCCGGCCGGCTCCGGCCTGGTGGCCTTCGGCGCGGCCACCGGCGTCATGCCGCTGGACATGCCCGAGTCGGTGCTGGTGCGTTTCAAGGGCGAGATGCAGCCCGGCATCACGCTGCGCGACCTGGTCAATGCGATCCCGCTTTACGCCATCAAGGCCGGCCTGCTGACAGTTGCCAAGCAGGGCAAGAAAAACATCTTCTCCGGCCGCATCCTGGAGATCGAGGGCCTGCCGGACCTGAAGGTCGAACAGGCTTTCGAGCTGAGCGATGCCTCGGCCGAGCGTTCTGCCGGCGGTTGCACGGTGCACCTGAACAAGGAACCCATCATCGAGTACATCACCAGCAACATCACGATGCTGAAGTGGATGATCGCCACGGGTTACTCGGACGTGCGCACCATCAAGCGCCGCATCCAGGCGATGGAAGCCTGGCTGGCCGACCCGCAACTGCTCAAGGGCGACGCCGACGCGGAATACGCGGCGGTCATCGAGATCGACCTGGCCGACATCCATGAACCCATCGTGGCCTGCCCGAACGATCCGGACGATGTGAAGACCCTGGCTGAAGTGGCCGGCAGCAAGATCGACGAAGTGTTCATCGGCAGCTGCATGACCAACATCGGGCATTTCCGCGCGGCCTCCAAGCTGCTCGAGAACAAGCGCGACATCCCGGTCAAGCTGTGGATGGCGCCGCCGACCAAGATGGACGCCAAACAACTGACCGAGGAAGGCCACTACGGTGTGCTGGGTTCGGCCGGCGCGCGCATGGAAATGCCGGGTTGCAGCCTGTGCATGGGCAACCAGGCGCAGGTCAAGGAAGGCGCGACAGTGTTCTCCACCTCGACGCGCAACTTCCCGAACCGCCTCGGCAAAAACTCCAACGTCTACCTCGGCTCGGCCGAGCTGGCCGCCATCTGCTCCAAGCTGGGCCGCATCCCGACCAAACAGGAGTACATGGCCGACATGGGTGTGCTGACCGCCGCCAGTGCCGAGGTGTACCAGTACCTCAATTTCGACCAGGTCAAGGATTACACCGACATGGCTGACACGGTGAAAGACAGCGTGCCGGCCTGATCCGGCGAGTCAAATAAAAGAGCCCCGCGGCGCAAGTCGCGGGGCTCTTTTTTTATGTGGGGCCGGCTACAACCCGTCGGGCAGCGGGTCGGCAATGCGGATTTCCGAACCGTCGACAAAGGTCACGTACCAGAACTCGGGGACCACCGGCACGTTGGGCCGCACGTAGCTGACATTGGCCTTGGCGATGTAGACCGTGCTGGCGCCATCGTCGGGCGGGGGCGCGAGGTAGTGGCGTTTGGCGGCCACCAGGCCGTCCAGCTCGCTGACCACCGTGCCGATGGACTCGGTCACGGCATTGACCACGGAGCCCTGGCCCAGCATGTGGATGGTGGTGCGACCGACCAGGTCGGGCCGGGACGCTTCCACATACAACACGGCGTGGGTGCCAATGCGCAGATCGTCCGGCGCGGTCGGGTCGGTTGCCTTGTTAAACGAAATGAATGGCATGGCGGCGCTTCTTCCTGAGTTTGTCCCGGGGATCAAGACACATGCAATTCCCTGTGTTCGCTCATGTTCTTTGGCGGCTCGCCGGTCACGGCGGATTTGGCCATCTTGAACAGCTGCGTCAGCTTGCTGTCTTTCGCGTTCCAGTACTCGGCGTGTGTGATCTTCACTTCCAGCAGTTGCAGGTCGGGGTCGTTGACGCCGCCCGGAAACCAGGCCTTGGCGATGGGGTTGAACAGGCGCTCTTTGGTGGCCTGGTCGCTGGACAGCGTGGCCTTGCCGGCGATGGACACGTAGTTGTCGGCGCCGGTGTCAGCGTAGGCGATGTTGACGTTGTTGTCCTGGGCGAGGCGCGAGGCCATTTCACTTTTCTTCGAGATGAAAAAGTAAAGCGTGGCGTTTTCGTCGATGGACTTGTTTTGCGTGGTCAAGGGGTGGCCCTGCAGGCTGCCGTCGCCGTGTCTATGGGTCAGCATGCCGAATTTGATGTCCTTGATCAGGTCCCACAGGGTGGCGTGGTCGTGGGCGGCGGTGGTCGGTTTCGTGGTGTCCATGGGATGCTCCGGTGTTGATTGGCAATTCCCCAATCTAGGCCCTGGTTCGCGCGCACTTCATCGGAGGCCGGCCCCGCTGCCTGTCAGCCAGCACCGACAAGCCTGTGGCAGCTAGCGCCCGCACGGCTTGTGTTGACTGATAAAAAAGGCTTCCAGCCCCCGTCCGGCGGGAGCAACCAGCTATTGAATTAATAGCAGATGGGTCAACCCTTCGCTGCCAGGGCGCGCAGGGCCTGCATCGTGAAGTCGTCCGCCGGGAAAAAGGTTTCCATGGCGAGTTCCTGCAGGGTCACGTCCACCGGCGTGCCGAAGATGGTGGTGGTGCTGATAAAACTCAGCACGCCGGCCGGGGTGCTGAAGCGAAAAGGCATGACCACGCCCAGGTGTTCGCCGTCCAGGTGCAGCTCGCCCGTGCCTTCGGCATGCGGGTAGGCGCGCAACTCCTCCAGCAGCGCCACCAGCACCGGGTCGGCTGTGGCGGCGATCTGCTGGCGCAGGCGCTCGAACAGGTGCTGGCGCCATTGCGCCAGGTTGGCAATTTTCGGCGCCAGGCCTTGCGGGTGCAGGCTCAGGCGGAGCACGTTCACCGGCCCCTGCAGCAGCGCGGGGTCCGCGCCGGCCAGCAGGTGCGGCACCATGCGGTTGGCCGCCACCATGTTCCAGTGCCGGTCCAGCGCCAGTGCGGGGTAGGGCTCGTGGCTTTTGAGGATCAGCTCCACCGCCTGCCGGGCAGACGCCAGCGCCGGGTCGTCGAGCGTGCGCTCGCGGTACATGGGCGCGTAGCCGGCGGCGACCAGCAGGGTGTTGCGTTCACGCAGCGGGATGTCCAGGCGCTCGGACAGGCGCAGCACCATCTCGCGGCTGGGCACCGAGCGGCCGGTCTCGACAAAACTCAGGTGGCGCGTGGAAATGTCGGCCTCGCTGGCGAGGTCCAGCTGGCTCAGGCGCCGGTGCTGGCGCCAGTGGCGCAGGTGCTCGCCAAAGGGTTGCGGGCTGGCGCGGGGCGCCCGGGCGGGAGGGTGAAGGCTTGCATTCATGACGCCATCGTAAATCCCCCGCGGCCGCGGCGCCATGACCTCCGGGGTAATCGACCGGCTGCGGGGCGGCGGGAATGATGCAGGCCATGGCGCATCGACGGACAGCCGATGCGGCACCTGCTCACTTGCTGTCCCTACTGAAGGAGTCTGTCATGCCTGTTGTTGTTTCCCTCTCGTCCCTGGCCGCTTCCCCGCGCTTCCTGCACCGTGTGTTGTGGCTGGATGCCGCCACCGGGGTGGCCACGGGCCTGCTGCAATTGCTGCTGGCGGATCAGCTCGCCGTGCTGCTGGGCCTGCCGGTGGGCCTGCTGGTCGCCTCCGGCTGGGCGCTTTTCGCTTATGTCGCCCTGATCGCCTTCATTGCAACGCGCCAGTTCATTCCCCGGCCGCTGGTCTGGCTGTTGATCGCGGCCAACGCTGCGTGGGTGCTGGGGTGCCTGGCCCTGCTGTTTGGCGGCCTGGCCGCGCCCACGCTGGCCGGGAAGGCATTTATCGCCGTGCAGGCCGTCGCCGTGGGCCTGCTGGCTGAGTTGCAGTGGTTCGGCGTCCGCAAGGCGGCAGCGCAACCCGCGTGGTGAGCGCCCTCCGGCCGGTCCCGGCGCCGGCATGGCGGGGGGCTGGCGGGGACTTTCTTGTATGCTGTGCCTTTGGCCGCCTGCGCCCGGCGGCCGCACGGTTTCCTCCCTTAGAAAGTCCTGTTCATGACACGTGTTTTCAATTTCAGCGCCGGCCCGGCGACCCTTCCCGAACCGGTGTTGCGCCAGGCCGCCGCCGAAATGCTCGACTGGAACGGCTCCGGCATGTCGGTGATGGAAATGAGCCACCGTGGCAAGGAGTTCATTGCCATCCATGCCCAGGCCGAAGCCGACCTGCGCGAACTGCTGGCGATTCCGGCGAACTACAAGGTGCTGTTCCTGCAGGGCGGCGGGCTGGGGCAAAACGCCTTCATCCCCATGAACCTGCTGCGCGGCCACGCCGGCGCGGACTTCATCAACACCGGCGAGTGGATGAAAAAAACCATCAAGGAAGCCAAAAACTACTGCACGGTCAATGTCGCCGCCAGCTCGGAGGCCAACGGCTTCACCAGCGTGCCGAAGTTCGAGACCTGGAAGCTGGACCCTGAAGCCGCTTATGTGCACATCTGCTCCAACGAAACCATAGGCGGCGTCGAATACCACTGGACGCCCGACACCGGGGCGGTGCCGCTGGTGGCCGACATGTCGTCCAACATCCTGTCGCGCCCCATTGATGTCAGCCGCTACGGGCTGATCTATGCCGGCGCGCAGAAAAACATCGGGCCTTCGGGGCTGACGCTGGTGATCGTGCGCGAGGACCTGATCGGCCAGGCCATCCCGCACACGCCTTTTGTGTTCGACTTCAAGCAGCAGGCCGACAACGACTCGATGTACAACACGCCGCCGACCTATGCGATCTACATCGCCGGCCTGGTGTTCAAGCACATCAAGTCCCTCGGCGGCCTGAAAGCCATGGAAGCGCACAACCGGGCCAAGGCCGCGCTGCTGTACGACTACCTCGATGCCACGTCCTTTTACAGCAACCCGATTGCGCGCGAAGACCGCTCGCTGATGAACGTGCCCTTCAAGCTCAAGGACGAGTCGCTGGACGAGGCCTTCCTCAAGGGCGCGCAGGCGCGCGGCATGTTGCAGCTCAAGGGCCACCGCTCGGTCGGCGGCATGCGCGCCTCGATCTACAACGCCATGCCGGTCGAAGGCGTGCAGGCGCTGGTGGCCTATATGAAGGAGTTTGAGGCCAGCCATGGCTGAGCCGGGCTTGCCGGCGCGGCGCTTCGGGATTCTGGTGCTCAACCAGATATCGGCCAACGGCCTCAAGCGCCTGCCGGCAGGGCAGTACAGCACCGGCAAGGACATCGACCGGCCCGACGCCGTGCTGGTGCGCTCGGCCGACATGCACGGCCTGGTGGTGGCCGACAGCGTGCAGGCGATTGCCCGCGCCGGCGCCGGCACCAACAACATCCCGGTGGCGGCCATGAGCGCGCGCGGTGTGCCGGTCTTCAATGCGCCCGGCGCCAATGCCAACGCCGTGAAGGAGCTGGTGCTCACCGGCATGCTGCTGGCCGCGCGCAACATTGCGCCGGCGCTGCGTTTTGTCGGTGGCCTGGACCCGGCCATGGCCGACATGGACAAGGCCGTCGAGGAAGGCAAGAAAAACTTCGCCGGGTTCGAGCTGGCCGGCCACACGCTGGGCATTGTGGGCCTTGGACGGGTCGGTTGCCTGGTGGCGGATGCGGCCATCAAGCTGGGCATGCAGGTGCTGGGTTACGACCCCGACATCACGGTGGACGCCGCCTGGAGCCTGCCGGCCCAGGTCAGGAAGGCGGCCAGCGTGGCGGAGGTGCTCAAGAACTCCGACTTCGTGACCCTGCATGTGCCGCTGGTGGCTGCCACGCGCGACCTGGTCCATGCCGGCAACCTCACGCTGATGCGGCCGGGCGCGGTGCTGCTCAACTTTTCACGCGAGGGCGTGGTGAGCGAAAGCGCCGTGCTGGCGGCGCTGGATGCGAACCAGCTGCGCGCTTACGTCTGTGACTTTCCGTCGCCGGCGTTGAACCACCATGCGGGCGTGATCGCCCTGCCGCACCTGGGTGCCTCCACCCGCGAGGCAGAGGAAAACTGCGCCATCATGGTGGCCGAGCAGCTGCGCGACTACCTGGAGCACGGCAACGTGGTCAACGCGGTCAATTTCCCCGCGGTGTCCATGGCGCGCGAGTCGGCCTACCGGGTGGCGATCGCCAACGCCAATGTGCCCAACATGCTGGGCCAGATCTCCACCACCATGGCCCAGGCCGGCCTGAACATCCACAACATGGTCAACAAGTCGCGCGGCGAGATGGCCTACACCCTGGTCGATGTCGAAAGCCCGGTCAGCGAAGCCGTGCTGGCGCACTTGCGGGCGATTGACGGGGTGCTGGCGGTGCGCTACCTGCCCGATAACGGGAGGTAGGCAAAGATGCTTGTCTGTCGTTATGCTTGGTACTCTCGATGAAACTCATGCTTCAACGCAAACTATTTGCGGCCTTCATTCTTTTTGTACCGTTGCTGGTTTTTGCTCAGGAAGATCGACTGACATTGGCCAACAAGTATCTGGATTTGCGAGGGTCGACATGGGGTTGGGGTTTGGAGGAATTCAAATCGCAAATGACAGATGCTGAGCGAGCTAAATTAGTAGAAGGGTTGTTCGACGGGGTCATCGATAGTCACCCCAAAAGCAAACGCTGGACACCTGGCCATCCGGCTCGAAAACAATTGAGAGAGAAGCTGAATCCCGAATTGGCAAGACTTGGCGATTTGGTATCGAAGCCTCAGGATCCGGCCTTGGCCAGCAAGGTAAAACTCGCATTTGTCCGGGGCGTAGCAGCTGCCTTTACGGAGAAAGAGCTGCAAGATCTCATCGCTTACTACTCGCTCCCTCAAGGAAGGGTTTTTATTGCCAGCCAGAAGACTCTGAACGACATGGTGCAGAGCAGCTTGAAGGCGCGCCAAACTACTGCGGATACGAATGTTCAATATCCGAGGCAGACAAAAGTAAATCAGGAGAAATTGCTTGAAATTCTTGGACTTTTTGACGAAGTAGCGAGGATTCAAATTGGAATTCTGGATCCTGGGCCGGATGGCGATCGCACCGGGCTTCAGGGTGTCCGGATGATGATTTCTGCAGGGGTAGTGGACGTGTATCCTGAGCTGAACCTGGAGTGGGAAAAAATTCCGGAGCCCGACCGACTGGAAATGCTCACCTGGAGAAAATCAGCCAAGGGGCAAAACGAGCGAGAGGCGCTTTATAAGGCTGCGGGGAATATCCGAACGGTATACAAGCCTGAGGAAGGTGCGCAAGAGGTTTTGCGGGCATCCGCCGAACTGGCGGCAAAATCGGAATATCTCATTGATCGGCTGGCGCCGCAGTTTCCGTAGACACGGCAAATTTCCAGCGCTGTTCCTTTTTTCGTAGGTGGGGTGGCGCTGGGGGTGCCAAGTCCTACAGACTTGTCGCCGAACACTTGTAGGATGTGGTTTAACGTCAATCCGCAAGACACAGGAGTTCACCATGGCCCACGAGTTCGCCAGCACCCTCAGAACCTTCAAGACCGCCTCCGGCAAGACAGGCAAGTTCCACTCCTTGCCGGCCCTGGCCAAACAATTCCCCAAGATCTCCCGGCTGCCGGTGTCCATGCGCATCGTGCTCGAGTCGGTGCTGCGCAACTGCGACGGCAAAAAAGTCAGCGCCGAACATGTGCGGCAACTGGCCAACTGGTTTCCCAATGCCGACCGCACCGAGGAAATCCCGTTTGTTGTCTCGCGCGTGGTGCTGCAGGATTTCACCGGCGTGCCGCTGCTGGCCGACCTGGCCGCGATGCGCGCCGTGGCCGTCAAGCTGGGCAAGAACCCCAAACGCATCGAGCCGCTGGTGCCGGTGGACTTGGTGGTGGACCACTCCATCATGGTGGACTACTACGGCAAGAAAAACTCGCTGGACCTGAACATGAAGCTGGAGTTCCAGCGCAACCGCGAGCGGTATGAGTTCATGAAGTGGGGCATGCAGGCCTTTGACACCTTCGGCGTGGTGCCGCCCGGCTTCGGCATCGTCCACCAGGTCAACCTGGAATACCTGGCCCGAGGCGTGCACAAGCGGGATGACGGTGTGTATTACCCCGACACCCTGGTGGGCACCGACAGCCACACCACCATGATCAACGGCATTGGCGTGGTCGGCTGGGGCGTGGGCGGCATCGAGGCCGAGGCGGCGATGCTGGGCCAGCCGGTCTACATGCTGACGCCCGACGTGGTCGGTTTCGAGCTGACCGGCCGCCTGCGCGAAGGCGTCACGGCGACCGACCTGGTGCTGCGCGTGACCGAAGCCCTGCGCAGGGAAAAAGTGGTCGGCAAGTTTGTCGAGTTTTTTGGCGAAGGCACACGCACGCTGGCCTTGCCGGACCGCGCAACGATTGCCAACATGGCGCCCGAATACGGCGCGACCATGGGCTTTTTCCCGGTCGACGAAAAAACCATCGAGTACTTCACCGGCACCGGCCGCACCAAGGCTGAAATCGAGGCCTTTGAAGCTTATTTTCGCGCCCAGGGCCTGTTCGGCGTGCCGCTGCCCGGCGAGATCGATTTTTCACAGGTGGTCCGGCTGGACCTGGGGGATGTCACGCCCAGCCTGGCCGGTCCCAAGCGGCCCCAGGACCGCATCGAGCTGGGGCAGGTCGCCTCGCAATTTGCTTCGCTGTTCAGCAAACCCAATTCCGAAAACGGTTTCAACCAGCCTGCCGCCATGCTGGCCACGCGGCACCTGCTGCACCAGACCTCGCAGGAAGACGCTCCCGCCCAGCCCGATACCGCGCCCGGTGCGCCGCCCACGCCGGCAGGCGCGCCGCGCATGGTGGTCGAGATGGAGGGCAACCGGCCGACCCTGGCCGCAGCCAAGTCCGAAGGCGGCGCAAAAGCCGCGCAGGCCGTCAAGACCGGTGGGGTCAGCATCGGCAATGGCGACGTGCTGATCGCCGCCATCACCAGCTGCACCAACACCTCCAACCCCAGCGTGCTGCTGGCCGCCGGCCTGCTGGCGAAGAAGGCGGTGGAGGCCGGCCTGAAGGTGCAGCCGCACATCAAGACCTCGCTGGCGCCGGGCTCGCGCATCGTCACCGAGTACCTGACCAACACCGGCCTGCTGCCCTACCTGGAAAAGCTCGGCTTCGCGCTGGCCGGTTACGGCTGCACCACCTGCATCGGCAATGCCGGCGACCTCACGCCGGAAATCAACGAAGCCATCAACAAGAGCGACCTGGTCTGCGCCGCCGTGTTGTCGGGCAACCGCAACTTCGAGGCGCGCATCCACCCCAACCTGAAGGCCAACTTCCTGGCCAGCCCGCCGCTGGTGGTGGCTTATGCGATTGCCGGCACGGTGATGCGCGACCTGATGACGGAGCCGGTCGGCAAGGGCAAGGGTGGCAAGGACGTCTACCTCGGCGACATCTGGCCGACCAGCGACGAGATCTACAAACTCATGAAGTTCGCCATGAACGGCAAGGCCTTTCGCGAGAACTACGCCAAGGTCAAGAGCGAACCCGGCAAGCTCTGGGAGAACATCAAGGGCGTGAAGGGCAACAGCTACACCTGGCCCAAGAGCACCTACATCGCCGAGCCGCCCTTCTTCAATGATTTTGCTATGGAAACCATAGCTGATCGCCCCCGCCAGGTGGGGGCTGCAGGCCAAAATGATGCTGTATCCGTGAAGGGCGCGCGCATCATGGCCCTGTTCGGCGACTCCATCACCACCGACCACATCTCGCCGGCCGGCTCGATCAAGGGCAGCTCGCCCGCCGGCCAGTGGCTGCTGGCGCACGGCGTGCAAAAAGCCGACTTCAACAGCTACGGCGCGCGGCGCGGCAACCACGAGGTGATGATGCGCGGCACCTTTGCCAATGTGCGCATCAAGAACCTGATGATCCCGGCCGGGCCCGACGGCTCGCGCGAAGAGGGCGGCGTCACGCTGTTCCAGCCCGGCGCCGAGAAGATGTTCATCTACGACGCGGCCATGCAGTACATGGCGCAGGGCCGGCCCACGGTGATTTTTGCCGGCGAGGAATACGGCACCGGCTCCTCGCGTGACTGGGCCGCCAAGGGAACGCAGCTGCTGGGCATCAAGGCCGTGGTGGCGCGCAGCTTCGAGCGTATCCACCGCAGCAACCTGGTCGGCATGGGCGTGTTGCCGCTGCAGTTCAAGCCCGGTGAATCCTGGCAGACGCTGCGCCTGACCGGCGACGAGGTGATCGATGTGTTGCCCGACCCCGACCTCAAGCCGCAAAGCGAAGCCACCCTGACGGTGACCCGCGCTGATGGCACGCAGCAACAGCTGCAGGTCATCCTGCGCATCGACACCCCCATCGAGGTGGACTACTACCGCCACGGCGGCATATTGCCGTTTGTGTTGCGCCAACTTCTGGCTTGATGCGGCATTGATCCAGGCGTTCAACACTTGATCTTCCGGGGACGCAATTGCAGGCGCTGATCGCCGGTGGCGGCATAGGCGGGCTGTCTGCCGCGCTGGCCTGCGCGCGTGCGGGCTGGAGCGTGCGCCTGCATGAACGCGCGCCGTTTTTCAGCGAGATCGGCGCCGGTGTCCAGCTCGGCCCGAACGCCGTCAAGTTGCTCCATGGCTGGGGGCTGGCGGATGCCCTGGCCGGCGTGGCCGCTTTTCCGGAACAGCTGGAAGTGCGCAGCGCACTGGCCGGCGATCTGCTGGGCCAGTTGCGGCTGGGCACGGTGATGACCCGGCGTTATGGCGCGCCTTATGCGACGGTGCATCGCGCCGACCTGCACGGCGTGCTCCTGGACGCAGCCCGGCAGGCCGGTGTCTTGCTGCGGCTCAACCATGCCCTGGATGGCTTCAGCCAGGACGCCGATGCCGTGCGTGTGCAAAGTGGCGACGACCCGCCGGTGGAGGCCGATGTGCTGGTGGGCGCCGACGGTTTGTGGAGCCCGGTGCGGCAGTGGCTGCTGGGCGACGGCCCGCCACGCGCCACTGGCCACCTGGCCTACCGCGCGCTGGTGCGGCAGGCGGCGTTGCCGCAGGCGCTGCGCTGCAACCAGGTCACGGCCTGGCTGGGTCCGCAGCTGCATGTGGTGCAGTACCCGGTGCGTGGGGGGGACTGGCTCAATGTGGTGGCCATCGTGCAGGACGCCGCGCCGCCCGGGCTGGACGGCTGGGACCATGGCAGCGACGGCGCCGGACTGCGCGCAGCGCTGGCCGGCGTCTGCGCGCCACTGCAGGACCTGGTGCAGGCGATTCCTGCCTGGGGACTCTGGTCGCTGTGTGACCGCCCGCCCATGCAGGGCGCCTGCCAGCACGCGCTGGGCCGGGTGGCGCTGCTGGGCGACGCGGCGCACCCGATGCGGCCCTACCTGGCGCAGGGCGCCGGCATGGCCATCGAGGACGCAGCCGAACTCGGCCGTGTGCTGACGCAGGCGCTGGACGCCGCGATGGACGTGCCCACGATGCTCCAGCGCTACGCGCTGAACCGCTGGCAGCGCAATGCGCGGGTGCAGCAGCGCGCCATCCGCAACGGGCAGGTTTTTCATGCCAGCGGGGTGGTGCGGTGGGGGCGGGACATGTCGATGAAACTGCTGGGTGAGCGCCTGCTCGACCTGCCTTGGCTTTACGGCGGTCCCTGACTGGAGCCTGGTTTTTGATTTGATCCGGGATCCAGCTTTTGCTTCCTCGTGCGCTGAGATTTGCCAACACCTGTTGGCCGGGGGTTGCCCGGCGGCAACTCACTTTCTTTTGCTTCGCCAAAAGAAAGTAAGCAAAGAAAAGGCGACCCGATGGTCTGGGACCCCTTCGCTGGCGCTCCGGGGCAACCTGCGGTGCTCGCCAAAAATGGGGTCGAGCTCGAACTCGCTGCGCTCAGACAATCGCTCGCCCTAATCCATTTTTGGCTGT
>Ga0307516_10005319_pt1 | contig 15484 bp, 14 predicted proteins | sample 19_EM_MG_FD_203310 | JGI IMG/M metagenome (GOLD analysis project Ga0307516, IMG submission 203310) | Populus trichocarpa ectomycorrhiza microbial communities from riparian zone in the Pacific Northwest, United States - 19_EM | ecosystem: Host-associated > Plants > Roots > Unclassified | place...
AGCGATACACATGTGTTTATGCATCTATATACACATGAGAGTTTGCAAAGAAAAGAAGAAATTCATAAGCAAACCAAAAAGAAATGGAGGAGGAGCAAGATAAATTGTTGCCTATTGCCAACGTGGGTCGGATTATGAAGCAAATCCTGCCCCCAACTGCCAAGATTTCCAAAGAAGCAAAACAAACAATGCAAGAATGTGCAACGGAATTTATAAGTTTCGTAACCGGTGAGGCATCCGACAAGTGTCATAAGGAGAATCGCAAGACAGTGAACGGAGATGACATCTGTTGGGCTCTAGGTTCTCTAGGGTTTGATGACTATGCCGAGGCTATAGTAAGGTACTTGCATAGATATAGAGAAGTTGAAAGGGAGAGATCAGCTAATCAACACAAAGCTTCTGGCACTGAACAAGACATTGAAGAATCCAACCATATAAGTTTCCAACCACAGCAGCAAATTGAAGCTCCTAACGGAATAGAATTTAGGATTCTTGATAAGGGCAACGGCAGCTCTTTCACAAATCCATCCTGAGAAATATTGCTCAGTTTTCTTTATGAATATTGAAGATAACGAGGTAGAAGAAGATGAAGATACTGATGAACAAAAAAGATAAAGGAATTTGGAGATTTGCCTGCTTGATAAAGATTTGGATCTCTTGACAAAATGCAATAGTTGAAGTTCTTGACTTGCAAAAGCTTTGACTCACTCTTGTGTGAATTCATGAGTAACTCCTCTGAGGTATAATGTTTAATCTTTGTCATGAGTTTAGGGTTTCTTTCTTATTTCCTCAAGGAGAAAAATCTGTAAAATTTTAGCTATATTATGCTTTAGATGGCATACTCCACTTAATTACCATAGATTTTGCTTCTAGTATTAATTTTCACATAATCTCTTAGCTTGATGCATGTGATGGTGATTGCTGAATACACTCAAACCATTTACAAGTTGGCTTGTTCATAAGTACTGTACATCTAATTAGATTTTAGAAATCAGGACTATAAGGCTAATCAAACTATAATAAACTATTTTTTGTTGCTTTTGAGTAAGAACACCTCTAATTTTCTGTTCATTGATTTCAGATACGAAGGTGAGTACTTCAGATTGCAGTAAAAAAATTGTTTTCAGTGAATATATAATGGAAGCTAATTTTCTTTTTAACTCCTACCATTAATCAAAATGAAATTATGTTTCTTCTTTGTTCTTAATTTATAGCATCAGTCCAGCGTTCTCCTCCTTTCCCACTCTCTCACAGACACATCCACACCCACATCTATCTGTTTGTTGTGCATGGGTGAAGAACAGTGCTGTTCTTGTTTATAGCTTGTGTATTATGTCACTCGGTACTGGTTTTATTACTAGTATACCTTGATTATACATGATTATACATATACATGACACAAAGCCAGCCAAAAATTCAAGCACTGCCTTGAACCAAACAGTACTAGTTTTGTGCACATTAACAGATGGAGAAGTAAGCTCAGTGACTGATAGTTTAGCTATAAGTGCCATTTGCAGATCGCAGAAATTTTTTGCTTGGCTTTAATGCTAGCTCTCGCTTGTTTTGCTTCCGCCATTCTGTAAATGGAATATCTCTGTGTAATCTTGATCCCTTTTATCTAATTCAATCTTGATGATTTTCATCATGAAGAATATCGGACCAAAAGACAGCTACAGCAGCTTGCTAGAACCAGCTGTTGCGTTCATTAATATTTGTTCATCTATTCCATAAATCCTGATGTTAAAGCATGCTAATCAAGCAATATGCCGACCTATAAGGCAGCTCCATTAACCTTCGAACCGAAACCGCATCTAGAGATGGAATTCAAGAACCTAAACGGAGATTGTATACATTTCAATTGTTCTCCAGCATTAACCAGATGTAGTTCAAGAAATTAGCAAATAATGATTGCACCTCCCATTGTTGTTCTTACTGAGTTCAGATTTGCTCTTTGAGCAGTCCTGTTGTGCACCCTTATCTCTCCCCTTCTACTTACATGTACTATGAATGAGGGGAGAAAAGGAGACGATTGACCAAGTCATATGTACAGTAACATTATTTTAAAGAATTTCCTTCTTGTAAATACGTACTTGAATCCTCTCGCTCATTTATGCACCGCACTTTCCTGAAAGAGAAGTAGCTGTAACCTGTTTTTTTATTCTTCCTCTGGAATACAAGTGAAGTTACCAGATGCATAATTATTTAGTCAACTTAAGGCTAAAAAAGATTACATATGTACTAGATTCAGAGTTTGCATAGCCCTAGAATCGGGACCACTAATATTGAGGCTTTACATAACGTGTTTTGTCGAGAAAATCCTATCAAAATCTGAAGCATGCTTATTTTTAACTATACCAGTAAATGGATCGGTAATCTCCCCATAAAAAGATGATTGATAGAACCCTGATAAATTAATGTTAGAAATTGAGTTAGGGTTTCAAGCTTCAGTATACAACCAAGGGCTTCATTAAATTCTTTGGGACCACTTCTCAACTATCATCTGTTTCAACAAAAGATGGAATCTTAGTTGTTCTTAATAGAAAAGGGAGAGGAAAGGACAGACGTCCCACTTAAAGTTGTTTCCCAATAAAATGAGAGAAATCATACATGGTATGAGAAAATGTGAGAGACAAAGGATGAAACTTGAAAACATTCTAAGTGCCAACTATACCAACGCAAATAACATCATTAAGGGTTTTCTTGATACAATGAATTATTTGATAACCTCGAGACTCTGGGACCAACTATATGTCAATGCAGTATTAGGTAATGACATTCATGATAGAATGATTTCAATCAATGCTGCTTCCATGGGCTCCGACCGTGAATCACGGCATTGAGTTTCACAACCTGGTTGCACCACATTGCTTGTTGGAAAGCACTTGGCAACAGTGAATCCGAATTAAACCAAACCGAACAAGCGTTGGACCACATTTTGTGCACCAATTTTACAGGACAGGATAATATGATCATGGGTTGTCCATGTGCAATGCAGCAGCTTTGCCATAAGCAAGTGCAGCATTATTGCAAATTGTTGCGAGCCCTACGACACAAATTCAAGAGCTGCATTCGTATTTCAAGTTTGAAAACAAAATCCTCACCTTGATCCTCAATGGTCCCAGGAACTAAATTGATGCAAGATAAAATACACCAGTGTCATTCAGCAATGACAATGGGTATAAACAAAAATCAAGTATTCCATCCACAGCATGAACATGCCAAAACTTTTGCAATATTAGTACCAAGAAAATGATGCTGTTATAACATAGCTCTGACTGAAACAAACAGATATAATCACTTCAAATTGAATTTCATAAAAAATCTCCACCATCAACATCATCAAGAACATAAAACAGAATATCTTGGTAGGTGTGTAAGCAAGCTTTTGTTCTTTCTTGTGGTTTGGGCTGAAGTACATGGCTCCTAATTCCAACACACCATCATAAAATTTCAGAGGAGATTCATATATATAATGAAATTTTTTTCATTAAAGCAAAGGGACGGTTTCATAATTATAGTACTTTGGTCTAATTATCAAAAGCAATTCATTATTCTCTGATATTTCTGATATTTCACATTCAACATCAATTCTACAGTAAGAGAATTAAGTAATGAGCCATTCAGAGCATTCATGATTTTAAAAAAATCAAGAAATTTGATTAACGAAAGCTTCTACAAATCCTCAACCATCATCTATATCTGGTCCCACCCAATAACCAGTTACTGTTTTGTGAGTATAAGAACTTACATGCATACAACTAGAAACAAGTTCGTAATAAAGGTTGGTGGGTGTTGTTCGATATCCACGGAAGCTCTGATTCACAGAAAGTATCTCTCTAATTGAGTTGCAAGGGACCAATCGGTTGGTTGCTGTAAACAAAATTTGAAGACATATAAGAGAGCAAGTTAAGGGCAGGCCTAAATGTTTCTTATGCATTATCTATTAGCATTTCCAATGACCGTTTTCCTTTTTCTTTCCTTTCCTTTTTTATTTTAACAAGAAGTTTTCCTTACTCAGTTAAACTCTTACATACCTCACTCCATGGTGCACCTCTAATTGAAATCAACATATCATGTTATAATAGTTAACTAACTGAAATCAACATATCATGTTATAAAAGTTACTTATTTTCGAAGTTTGTGTTACCATGACATGCAAAAATGATTTAAACTATCAACTGAAAATGATAAATCATCTTTCTTCAACTCTTTTTGGTAGCTGGCGTGAAACTAAGATACCTGTCCTGGTTGTTGCTTGGCTTGATAGTCAAGTAAAAGCTGATTTCCTTTGTTGTAATTCCTGGAAGGAAAATCACATAAAAATCACAAAGCGCAAACTCATTCACCCAATTGTTAGTTTTCAATAAGAGAATTGATAATTAATTTTCATGCCGCCCAGTACTCAATAGCTAGAAACAAATGACAAGCACAGACTTCGTAATTAACCCACCAATCAGCTTCTGTAACAAAACTACAATTTTACTTAATATTGTGCTTAAAGTTGTTCAATCTCAAATCTTTTAACTGGCTTCTAATGTGAAAACATTTCTCCTCTCTAAACTTCAATCTCAAATCTCTTGGAGATGGATGATTACTGTACCCAAACAGATTTTCTACATGCTCCCCTCTCATAAATTTTGCTCTTTCAATGCTAGCTATTTCATCATTTCCAACAACGAACTAATACTTACATCCAGTGGTTTGCAATGTTGTATTCAAAATTTCAAAATGAGAAGTAATCTACAATGGTTCATCTCTTTTCACACAATATGCATTCATAGTTTCCTTCGAAAGAGCCATCAGGATTATAGTTTTCTCTACATTTTCAGGTAACTTATCCATATCTTTAAAGGAAACAGAAGGGCGATCAAACTCCAAATCCTACAAGATAACAACCCTTAATTTTTCCTCAATCACATCCAAAACACCAACTAAATAAAAAAAAACAACACGACCCAACAAATTCATAAGCACCTCAACCTCATTATACTGTCTCTAGCACTGTTTTCCACCATAAAGTTCGTTCCTTTATGACAAAAACCACTCTTCGAAAAAACAAAGTAGAAAACAAAACAAAACCCACTTAATTATTCAATGATATCATAAGAATAAGCAACAAAAATTCACAGTCACAAAAGGGAGATCCTTTCAACTATGAAATCCCAATTCTTTCATCACTAAAATGAAATTAAACTCAAGAAGAATAAGTTAAACATAAGAATTGTTGGCTTTAAAAAGATGGGCATGACTGATTTTTTACCCTGAATGAGAATTTAGGGGCGGAGAGAGGCATAGAGAAGTTGATGGAGACCAACAAGGATGCCATTGAAGCTCTTTTCCAGTGTAAGTGAAAAGGTAAATTTCTGGGTTTTGTGGTTTTTGGAGGGGTCAAGGAAAGTGTTATTTCCAAGGAGAAAGTAGCAACGGCATCGTTTAGTAGACACAATTAGAATTCTCGAACTACAGGGAGCATCGCTATTTTTTTATCTTTTTTTTCTTGGTTAAAAAATTGGATTTGCACTTATTAACAATTTAACAAGAAATAATAGAATAAATTTTTTTTGTTCATTACAATAATTTAATATATTTTTAAGGTTTTACCTTATGTGTTTCACGCATTAGAAAAACAGTAAAAAAATAATTTTTTAAACATGGATTACATAAAATTCTATTAGAAAAAAATTACTTCTAATCTAAAAAAAACAATATGATGGATATTTTTAGATAACATGATATATATAACACACACACACTCTATTATAAACTCCTAATTTTTTCTTATCATCCACTTAAATATTATTATTTTTAAGCATAATTTTTATGTTTTCTACACCGTTTATTTTTATATTTAAAATTATATTTAATTGTATTTTAAAATTACATTTAGTTTAAAAAAATATTAAATTTATGATTATTTTAATAATTTATGATAATTTTGATTTGTTGATATTAAAAACAAATATTTTTCAAGTCAAAAAAATATTTTTAAAACGCAATTTGCTTCACAACTATAATTTGATCTATTCAATGTAATTTAATGATTTTTTTTAGTTTTATTAGTTAATATTTCCATTTATAAAGTTTTTTTTATTATTATTTCTTTATTGTGGATCCTTGCATCATTTTTATAGGATAAAGTAAAGGGAAAGGGAAGTGACAAAGCTGTAGGTAATAGAAATTCGTGGATAAGAAATTAAAATTAAAATTAAAATTAAAAAAAAATATGAGATTTGAGCTTCATATTGAAGCCTTAGCTAAGGCCACGGGGTCCAAATTCAAGTCTCTAACTTCCAATGGTTAGACTACAATTCAGTTGGGCTCGGGTCAGGCCTTCTGTTCAAATTAACAGTCGCATGCCCAACTATTGGGCCACATAAGCCTTATAATTATTTTAGCTGTTTTCAAATTAGCCATCACTTTCTTGGGATAATGGTGCTTTTTTCTTATTCTTTGATTTATTTATTTTTTTCTTAATCAATATATCCATGTGCCAACGTCTGGAGAAGAAAAGTCAATTATTGTCTTTGATTCGAATTTAATTATTAAATAAATTAAATTTATATGTTTAAAAAAGATTAAATTAAATTTATTATGTTTCCTATATTATTTTCATTACCTTCATCTTACTTCTTTAAAAAAAAAATTCAAAAAAAAGCTAATTAAATATTGTAGAAGAGTTAATTTTAATATTAAATTTCTTCACTTTAAAATTCGTAAATAAAAGAAGTTGATATCTAATTTATTTTTATAACATTTTTAGAGATTGAGTTTTATTTATAATTCAATTCTAAACCCATAAAAAATTTCAAACATAAAATTATATTAAAATTTTATAATTTAATTTAATTTAAATGATTCCAAACATGTTATAACGTATTAATTGTTTTTAAGAAAAAAACTCTAAATAACATTAGGGCAAACCCACGACCCATAATTTTATAATTATAATGTTAGAATTTATATTTCACCTTTTCACATGAAAATAACACTTTCTATAAAAATAATTTAAATGATAAGAAGGAAATTTGCGAATAATTCCTTCGTGGAAAATGTTATTACGTGGCAGCATTGAGTCTGATACTTGCACATAAAATTGCACGCAGCAAGAGAGAGAACTATCTCTCCCCTCCCACCTCTTCGTCTCTTTCCCTCGGTGGTCAAAGTCGTGAATTGGTTTCGTTGATGAGAGGGCCAAGCCCAAGCCCAAGACCAAGCCCAAGTGATAGATAACATATGCGTGATAAAAGCCCTAAACAGGTCCAAATATATATGGGCTCTATAAACAAAAATACACATAGCCCATTGCAATGCAAATTGTCGCAAAAAAGATTATTAGATACTTTAATATTATATTTAAGTACAATCATACATAATTGTTATGATGAATTTTATATTTGTGTGACAAAGTTATTCACAAGGAATGCTTATTCAGATCAATTATTTTTATTAAAATAATAATGTTTTGTTTTGTTTTTCTTGCTTATGTATCTAAATTTAAAAATAATTTAACTAATTTAACCAAATTAATCAAAACCAAGCTACGTCGATGATATATTTTGATTTAAAAAAAAAATATATATATAACACTCACACTAACGGTTACTCCTATTTTTAGAGTTAAATATTACTAGTAATTTTTTTTAACTTAAAATTAATATTTTTTTAGTATTTTTTTTATTGTTTTGATATGTTAATATAAAAATAAAAATAAAAAAATAATATTTTAATATATTTTTAAATAGAAATCATCGAAATGCAGCTCGAACACTATTTATTGTGTGTTTAGGACGTGTTCCCTCAAATTTTAATTATTATTTTTAAATTTTTTTTGATATTTTCAAATTATTTTAATATACTATATTAAAAATAATTTTTTTAAAATAAAAAATATTTTAAACCTTCTTCACTACACAAACTCCAAGACATTAAAAATTCTACCATTCTACCAAACACAGATAAATGTGATAAATGAGGTGAAAAAAGACAAACCATTTTACCCTAAAAAATACCAGTGAAGTGTCTTCTTCGGTCAGCCCACCAGTGAGAGCACAGATCCCGGAGGCTGCTTCTTCTCCCTTGAACTAAGTTTCCATCCAACCTCTTATTTTATTTTTTTCTAACTAAAAATATATAATATAAGATCGGCTAAAGATACCCACGGCAGGGCATTAGGTCGTCTGAGCCTATCGAGCCACCAAATGCCATGAGATGGACCGTAGTGAATTTATTTATTTATTTATTTTGTCGTTTAAATATGTCATAGCAGTTCCTCCGATATTATTGAGAGACAGGCGGGCCCATCTTGTGAGCTGGAGGGGATTAAATGATCCGGGGAATATAACTCTTTTTATCCAGTCCCTGAATTATGTAATTAGTCATAAATAAGTCCCTTTCATTTAAAGTCTTGTTAATTTCTCCTCAATATCTCTCTCTGTTAGACGTATTTGTCCGTATTTTGCTTTATTAGTTAAGAAAATAAGTAAAAACTATTGACTTTATCATTACATTAAAAGCATTTTAATTAACTCAAACATATTGAAAATTTTCATTTCAATTAAAACTAGTTTTGACATCATCATTGAGCATATTCTATAAAAAAATTGAATTTTTTTTTTACATAAAAGAAAGCGTAATAAATTTAATTTCATGAAGGGAAACCAAAGTAAGTATAGGGAGAAATTAGCAAGAATTTGAAGATCAAGAACTAACCTGTTCATGAGCATATAAACTAGGGACTGATCTATAATTACCCCAATGATTGATTGATGTGGTTTTAGGAATAGTTCATCGCAGGATTAAAGAAAAAAGTCTCCTTGGAACTATTTATTCTACGAGGAAGATGATTTAGTTTAGCTTAAGGTAGATCCAAACCAAACCAGTGGCCATGTTCTAAGTTTTACTTTAGAGAGGGACTGTCGGTGCATGTCTTTAGCGTACTGCATGGTACCACATCTCTGTCTCTCACCCCTGCAAGTGGTTGTTTACCGTTGCTGACTCCTACTCTTTTCTACACCCAAAAAAAAACCAACCACATCTCCTTACCGACGACATCTCTTCTGAAAGCTCCCACTTTACTGCTGTCTCTTTGCTTTTAAATCTCCCCTCTTCTGAAAAATGAAGAGGAGCTAGAGGGCCAACAAGGTTAGCCTCGCCTTTACCTTGCCTTGTCTTTGTCTTTGAATCTCTAAATACAGCACTGGGAATTGTACTCTTTTAAGTAGAAGAAAAGGTAGCTGACAAACCTTGATTTCCCTCCAAGTTTCCAGTTTTCGCAAAACAGAATTTCAAAATCTTACTGCTTAAAACTATGCTGTTTTAGTAAAGACATGATCATCAAAATCTTGACATGATTCAACGTGTTCTTGTAAGTTAATCAGTTTCTGAATGTGGGTTTTTGCTTTTAAGCTGACGTATGTTTTTGAATTAGTTCGAGCTAAGATATTGTTGCTCCTTTGTGTGGTTTGGCATGTACGAGGAGGACTTGTAATTAATCAAATGAAGTGGATGGAATTATTTATATGTATGGATTAAAATAAAGATAAATGATTTGGAGACTTGATCGTGATTTGATTAATGGCTGAGCTTTTAATTAAATGCTTGATTGTTAATTGAAAACAGAAGGGCTAGCAAGCAAGATGAATAGTTGTTTATCTGCCTTTCTTTTGGCACCGATCCCATCATAAATAACAAGAACAGAAAAGGAAAAAAAAAAACAGATTGCTACCGAGGAATATTCCGCAATGGAAGTGAGTGCAGGTTTGGTGGCCGGCTCTCACAATAGAAATGAGCTTGTTGTTATCCGTCGAGATGGAGAATCTGCTGTAAGCAGGATTTCTCTTTCCCTACATCTTCCTTTTCTTCTCCTTCAATTGATCCTGTCTCAACTCCACATTTTGCTTGTTAATTTTTGGTTGCAGCCGAGATCGCTAGAGAGAGTGAGCAGGCAAATATGCCAGATATGTGGAGATGATGTGGGGCTTACGGTGGACGGGGAGCTTTTTGTGGCCTGCAACGAGTGTGCCTTCCCCATTTGTAGAACTTGTTACGAGTATGAGCGTAGAGAAGGAAATCAAGTCTGCCCTCAATGCAAGACTAGATTCAAGCGTCTCAAAGGATGTGCGAGAGTCCATGGGGATGAAGAAGAAGATGGCATTGATGATTTGGAAAACGAGTTCAATTTCGATGGAAGGAATAGCAACAGACACGATATGCAGCACCATGGTGGTCTTGGAGGACCTGAATCTATGCGTCACTATGATCCCGATCTGCCTCACGACCTTCATCATCCTTTGCCCCAAGTCCCTCTCCTTACTAATGGTCAAATGGTACCTAGCTCTGCTTCCTGTCCTGTCTTAAGGTTTTCCAAAAATATTGTACTAAAAAAATGATCCTTCATGACTTGCAGGTTGATGACATTCCTCCTGAACAACATGCTTTGGTCCCTTCATACATGGCTCCTATTGGTGGCAGTGGAAAAAGGATCCACCCCCTCCCCTTTTCAGATTCTGCCGTTCCTGGTAATCATTTCTACATTGCCGATTGTTTATTGCTTGTTTAGTCAAATTGGGGGATCCTGGCTTTTCTTTTTTTATAATTGAAAGCCAATTGGCTGCTGCAGTGCAACCAAGATCCATGGATCCTTCCAAGGACTTGGCTGCTTATGGATATGGAAGTATTGCATGGAAGGAGAGGATGGAGAGCTGGAAGCAAAAACAGGACAATCTGCAGATGATGAAGAGTGAAAACGGGGACTATGATGGTGATGATCCCGATCTCCCATTGTAAGCCTTAGCACCAACTTACATGAAGCCTCACTTATTTATAATTCCTTGCATAATTAACTGTCTCTAAGCTTTTTTATTCTTCTTCGTTCCAGATTAGTTGGCATGGTTTGGTGATTGTTATTCTTAACTTAGCTTCTGCATTCCACTATATGACTCAAGTACTCAACCATAATTTTTTTTTTGTATGTCTCTCTTTATCCTAAGAGTTTTAATCTAGTTTTTAATGGAAATTTAATTATATTTAAAATAATAACAAACTCTGCATTCTTTTGTGTTTTAAACTTGAGTCTTCTTGCTAAAATGCTGGCAATTATTATAGACTGTAGAAGAATATCAGTGGCAATTGCTCTTAGTTTCTTCTTTTTCTTTGCCTTCTCAAATTCCTACTCCTAGCTTATTAAATGTCAATTATCTTAAGCACTACTGATTATGGAAATAAAATTTATTCCTTGTTGATCAGAATGGATGAGGCAAGGCAACCACTATCACGAAAAACACCTCTTCCGTCCAGCCAAATCAATCCTTACCGAATGATCATCATTGTTCGACTTGTTGTTGTTGGGTTCTTCTTCCACTATCGAGTCACACATCCTGTGAATGATGCATTTGCTTTATGGCTTATATCTGTGATCTGTGAGATTTGGTTCGCTGTTTCATGGATTCTTGATCAATTCCCAAAGTGGCTCCCTATTGACAGGGAAACTTATCTCGATAGATTGTCTCTGAGGTAAGAAATCCGTCATTTGCTTTTGGTTCCTGCAACTAAACCACTGGCGAGACATTAGTTGAACTTATGGCCCTAACTTGTTTGTCAGGTATGAAAAGGAAGGCCAGGCTTCTCAGCTTTGTCCAGTTGACATATATGTTAGTACCGTTGATCCATTGAAAGAGCCCCCTCTGGTGACCGCAAACACGGTTCTGTCCATTCTTGCAGTGGATTACCCTGTTGACAAGGTTTCGTGTTACGTTTCTGATGATGGTGCTGCTATGCTGACATTTGAGGCATTGTCAGAAACATCTGAATTTGCAAAGAAATGGGTCCCTTTCTGTAAGAAATTTAGCATTGAACCTCGGGCACCGGAGTTTTATTTTGCTCAAAAGATAGATTATCTGAAAGATAAGGTGCAGGCTTCATTTGTCAAGGAACGAAGAGCAATGAAGGTGATTAGGCTTCAACCAAAGTTTTTTCTTTTGTCTCTCTCTCTCTCTCCCCCCCTCCCCTTTTCTCCTTTGTTGGCCAGTTTGTAAAGTAACCCTTGTACTTGTTCCAATTGCAGAGAGAGTATGAAGAGTTTAAAGTTCGGATCAATGCTTTGGTTTCCAAGGCTCATAAGGTCCCAGAAGATGGATGGACAATGCAGGATGGTACTCCATGGCCTGGGAATAATGTTCGTGATCACCCTGGAATGATTCAGGTATGTGAATATCTATCGTCATTTAATGCACTTCTGATAGTGATTCCATTCTTGAATAGACAATTTTTCTCAATGCTTCATAGGTTTTCCTTGGCCAAAGTGGAGGGCATGACACTGATGGAAATGAATTACCACGTCTGGTATATGTTTCCAGAGAAAAGAGACCTGGATTTAATCACCACAAAAAGGCTGGAGCTATGAATGCTTTGGTGAGTAACTCAAAAGGGAAAAGACGTTGGATTTTTCACATGTTCATGTGAAGTTAATCGGGATGTGATGTTTATTTAAATTCATGTGCTCATCTGTCAAACAGGTCAGAGTCTCTGCCGTGCTAACAAATGCTCCTTATCTTTTGAATTTGGATTGTGATCACTACATCAATAACAGTAAGGCTCTTAGAGAAGCAATGTGTTTCATGATGGATCCATTACTTGGAAAGAGAGTGTGCTATGTCCAGTTCCCACAGAGGTTTGATGGCATTGACAGGAGTGATCGATATGCCAACCGGAACACTGTATTCTTTGATGTAAGCATTCGTGTATCAGAACTTCTGGATTGTTCATTGCTTCTGAAATTTGTCTGTCTAATGCACAATTCCTCCATCACTACAGATCAATATGAGAGGTTTGGATGGCATTCAAGGACCTATATATGTCGGGACTGGATGTGTTTTCAGAAGGCACGCGCTTTATGGTTATGATGCTCCAAAAACAAAGAAACCACCAACGAGGACATGCAACTGCTTGCCTAAGTGGTGCTGTGGATGCTTCTGTTCGGGAAGGAAAAAGAAGAAGAAGACAAACAAACCTAAGTCCGAGTTAAAGAAGAGGAACTCTAAGACATTTGAACCTGTGGGTGCTTTGGAGGGTATTGAAGAGGGAATTGAAGGTAACATTTGTAACTAATTTACACTTCAAATCCTGGCCTAATTATAGCTTCAAAATCCTCCACTGTTTATGGTTACTAATAGGTTTAAAAATTGAGCTAAAAAACAGCATCTAGATATCCTATGTTAACGAAGCTAGATTATGATTTCCCACATCAATATGTTTTTGCTGATCTTTTTCTTTAAGATTGCCAGTTTCTTGTTGGCAAAGGCTGATTCTAGAATGCAACCAAAGGACAATTCAGACATGTAATATTTTAGGAAGTGTTCAGTGTTTGCAGGGCGATTTTAAACTAAGTTATATGTGACTCCTCATTTGTTTGTTGAAGAAAGTTTGATGTGATAGTCTGCAAGATTTTCTTAAGCACATAGTTTTTGTTGGAGGATTCATTTTGCTTCTTTTCTCTGCTTGCGGTCCTGGTCCTTACTGATTGTCCTGCTGGATCAATAATTTTGTCTTCTAAACTCAAAAAGCTTGAATTCAGGAATTGAAAGTGAAAGTGTTGATGTAACATCTGAGCAGAAATTGGAAAAGAAGTTTGGACAATCTTCTGTGTTTGTAGCGTCTACCCTGCTAGAGGATGGTGGCACGCTGAAAAGTGCCAGCCCTGCATCTCTGCTTAAAGAAGCCATCCATGTCATTAGCTGTGGCTATGAAGATAAAACAGAATGGGGCAAAGAGGTAAAAAGAATGTTTAGATTTATTTGTTGGATATTCAGACCTTGCACTCGATATAATCTTTATGACGGCCAGGTTTAGCTCAGCATTAATTTGTTTTCCGTCTCCAGGTAGGGTGGATTTATGGTTCTGTTACAGAGGATATATTGACAGGCTTTAAAATGCACTGTCATGGATGGAGATCAATATACTGTATTCCTTCTAGGCCAGCATTTAAAGGTTCGGCACCCATTAATCTTTCTGATCGTCTACACCAGGTCCTTAGATGGGCTCTTGGATCAGTTGAGATATTTTTGAGCCGGCACTGTCCTCTTTGGTACGGATATGGAGGGGGTTTGAAGTGGTTGGAGCGTCTGTCTTACATAAATGCTACTGTTTATCCTTTGACATCCATTCCTCTACTGGCGTACTGTACTCTTCCTGCAGTGTGCTTGCTTACTGGGAAATTTATCACTCCGGAGGTATTGATTTGGTTTTGTTTAAATTCTGCTTAAAATATGGTATAAACTATTCAAGATTTATTTATTAATCTTTTTTTTTTTGGTTCAACTTGCAGCTCAGCAATGCTGCCAGCCTGTGGTTTTTGTCTCTTTTCATTTGTATTTTCGCAACAAGTATACTGGAAATGAGATGGAGTGGGGTTGGTATTGATGAATGGTGGAGAAACGAACAATTTTGGGTGATTGGAGGGGTATCAGCACATCTATTTGCAGTGTTCCAGGGGCTTTTAAAGGTTCTAGCTGGTGTTGATACGAACTTCACTGTTACGTCTAAAGGAGGAGACGACGATGAGTTCTCAGAGCTGTATGCATTTAAGTGGACCACGTTGCTCATCCCACCAACAACATTGCTGATAATAAACCTGGTTGGAGTCGTGGCTGGTGTCTCGAATGCTATAAATAATGGGTATGAGTCATGGGGGCCTCTGTTTGGTAAGCTTTTCTTTGCATTCTGGGTGATAGTTCACCTTTATCCTTTCCTGAAAGGTTTACTCGGCCGACAGAACAGAACTCCCACAATCATCATTGTGTGGTCAATTTTGCTTGCTTCCATCTTTTCGCTTCTGTGGGTTCGAATCGATCCGTTCTTGGCCAAGTCCAACGGTCCACTTCTGGAGGAATGTGGACTGGACTGTAATTAAACTAGCATGCACCAGGATTTGCTCATCAGGCAATTGGCCAGCAATGTTGATAACGAATATCTGAATTGATAATCTTCAATCAGAACACGCAGGGTGGGGTGAAGCCTGCAAGCTGTAGATTGAATGTGTGTTTTCACGTGGATCTTTTTTTTGAACATCTCATTCCTCCTCCTCGGCCAATGAATTCCAAAGGGGTCAAGAAGATTAGCCGGCTGTGGTGGTGCCTCAGTGCCAAAGCTTTCATCTGGTGTCATGCAACTAGTCGTGCAGAAACTACAAAATACTCTTTGATTCTTCTTTAGTTCAATTTATTTATACAGGGAAGAGGAGGTATGGTGAACAGCAACTGTATACTCTGAATTGTTACCCTCACGAGTCTCTCCCATTTCCTCAAATTCATTTCCTTTATAATAATGAAACAAAGTGGGATTTGTCCTGCTGTAAAAGGTGTAAAACTACAGAAGCAAAGTATAGTGTTCATATGATTTCATGGGGCTTGTTGTTCACCCCTTTGTTTCAGACATCAATGTTTACAGCATTTCTAGTATCATATTCATTTCAGTTCAGGTCTTTCACAAA
>Ga0307516_10005320_pt1 | contig 15481 bp, 11 predicted proteins | sample 19_EM_MG_FD_203310 | JGI IMG/M metagenome (GOLD analysis project Ga0307516, IMG submission 203310) | Populus trichocarpa ectomycorrhiza microbial communities from riparian zone in the Pacific Northwest, United States - 19_EM | ecosystem: Host-associated > Plants > Roots > Unclassified | place...
TGGTGGTGGTGGGTAGTGGTGGTGGTGGTGGGTAGTGGTGGTGGTGGGTAGTGGTGGTGGTGGTGGGTAGTGGTGGTGGTGGTGGGTAGTGGTGGTGGTGGGTAGTGGTGGTGGTGGTGGGTAGTGGTGGTGGTGGGTAGTGGTGGTGGTGGTGGGTAGTGGTGGTGGTGGGTAGCGGTGGTGGTGGGTAGCGGTGGTGGTGGGTAGCGGTGGTGGGTGGTGGTGGGATTGATTGCTGTGGTGCGGCGGGGATTGGTGGTGTTTCTGGCGGTGGTGTGATTATATTGGTGGGTGATGACGTAGTGCTCTGCTCGCAGTCTGGGTTGGTTAAGTCGCCTGAAGCCCGCTGCGCGGCTCTCTTTTATACCAGCACAGAGTCACGCCACTCCTTCGATTGCCACTCCTTTCTCTGCTGGCGATGCATTTGGAATTCTGTTGAAGACATGGGTGGGAGCGTTGTTTTTTTTTCTATTCTACATACATGTGTGTCCTGCACAAGGCGTTGTCCGCGCAGAGCAATTGATTAGATAGAGTCGGATTGGAACGGGGGGTACGTCTTCGGGAGCTATGATTATCTACCGCACAGAGCTATCTACGGATTCAGTGGGAATTTGGAAGGTTGATTACTCATGTCTCACTGAGCCGCTGGAAGCGAGAAGTCAGAAGTTTGAAGAGCTGGGATTTGGAATCCCACATGGACTTGGCGTGGCGGGGCAAAGCAAATAGCTTTCGACAACGCCCCACACACGCACATGCATGCACGCACCTTCCACACGCTCGGCGCTGGCCCAGAAATCCGCAGCGCAGGGCTTGCTTTTCTGATTATGACGACAGCTGCCGCTGAGCGATGACGCTGTTGGCCAATCAGATGTTCTCTCGCACCGTATCGATCGAGAGCAAGCAACAGCGAGGGGAGAGCTCTGGTAGGTGGGATTGCTGGGAGGGGCGCTCTTGGCGAGAAATCAACTCTGGTCCTATGATGTGCGGGTACGAATTCACGCGCCGGCCAGCCTCGTCCGCGACCGGCGGCGCAGAGCAGGAGAGCGGCAGAGCAAACAAAACAAGGAACCCCACATCCTTCTGGTTGCTATAAACTGCTCTGCACCAGCACCAGCACCAGTCAACTCAGCATCGACACGGCACCGCAGTTCAGCAACCACTGCAGCCATCCATCCATCCATCCATCCATCCATCCATCAACCCATCCATCAACCCATCCATCAACCCATCCATCAACCCATCCATCCATCTTCTCTTCCCGCCGCCTCGCCCGACAGAAACCCCTCAAAATGGTGTTGGTCGCGCGCTTCATCTCTCTCGCCCTCCGGGCGGGGCAACTGATCAGCGCCGTCATCGTCGCCGGCATCGTGGGACACTACCTCGCCGTGTTCGACGATGCTGGACTGATCCCGGAAGACCGATTCATCTACACCGAGGTGGTGGCTGGACTCGCGATCTTCACGAGCCTGATCCTGCTGATTCCAATGACGTGGGCGATGACGCCGCTGCCGTGGGACTTCATCATGTTCATTTTATGGGTATGTGCACGAACGGGGTAGAGCGACTGGGAGAGGTGCTGACGGGAGGGGAATGATAGATCATCTCCTTCGGCCTGCTTATGGATCATCTCACTCCCCGGTCGTGCTCGTGGGGCGTCTATTGGTCGCCGATGTACATGCTCGACGGAAGCAATGAGGACGGTAAGCTCCCCCCCAGTTCGTCGAAAGTACCTCCCGCCGGCAGCGAACTGACGTGCTGAAGAATGTGCGACGTGGGAAACCTCGCTCGCGTTCATCTTCATCTCGGCCATGCTGTGGCTCGCGTCGTTCTTCCTCGGCCTGTGGGTCATCCACCGACTCAAGAGATCGGGCGCCGCCGCGAACAGGAGGCCGTGGTACCGCAGCAACCACTAGGTGTTGAAATCGACTGGTGATATGGGGATGGAGAGATGCTGAGTGACGATTTATGAGTTGTGTATCGAGCGTTGCTGAGGCGTTGTGTTTTCTCCTGTTTCGTTTGAACGATAGCGATGGGGGGGTATGATGCGGGAACAGCGATGGCGTAATAAGGGACTTTTCTTCTTCGTCGATCGTATCGACCGGTGTGATGGCTGTCCGTATCGAAAACGGCTTGTTCGGCGGCGTGTATCGCTACCACCGGATGTCCCAACAGCCGCCGCCTGGTGGGTTGGTAAGCACCCCCGGGGCCGAGGCGAAGAGCAGGGACCACTGCTGGGAGTCCCGTCGTCTGCTCTATATATTATGTAGCACCCTCACACGCAGGAAGTATTCGGGTGTCTGGAGAGGGCATGTGGGTTCTTGTGGGGGAGAGGGAGAGAGAGCAATTAGCTGGCCCCCCTGCACGCAGCTGTGCGTGCCTGCTCAAGGCCGAGATATCAACTCTCTAGTTAATAACTGTACGTAACTGTACGTGGCCGGGTGTTCTCAACTGTGTGGCGATCTCTGTCTCCGTGATGGACTTGCTTGCAGTGTTTGTACGAGGACGTATGCGTACAGTACGATCGGTATAGGCTTCTACACAGGGTATACTGTGGGCACTACTATAGCCGGATTGGGACGCCGTAATTGGCCATTTTCCGAGCGAGTGCTGGCACGAGATGAGTTTCCCAATAAACAACGATGGAACAGCAATTGCACTAGTGCGAATAGGGCGAATTTCATGGCAACCCTTGGGCGGATAACGAGACGAAAGGGTCTTCGACCAGAGCAAAAGCCCATCTCCATCGAGATGGCAGCACTGCGGATGGTGAGGATTGCTGTGTATGTGGAAAGCATGAAGACCACGATTCTCATTTAGGTTGTAACACAAAGGGTAGCAGAAAGGGCTGGGAGCTGGATCCATCTCTTGTTCTTCACCTTCTATCTACATCCACCAGCAAGCTTTATCTCGTTCCATCACTTCAAACTAGGCCCTCCACAGCTTCTCACTCGGCCATCATATTTCAAAGACACGTCTTCTCGAGTCCCAACTGGTGTTCTTTCTTCCCCCTCTCGGCTTCTTTGTTTTTCCATCCTCTCCTGCGCATCCGCAATCTCTCCCACCGCTTTCACCAATCTACTCCCCCCCCCAACTACGTCCCCACCTACTCCCAATTACTGTTCCAGTTGCCATCCAACTACAACGCCAGCTTTCACACCAGTTTCCCCGAATATCACCGATACAGCGCATCCCTCGAATACCTACCGCCACATAATGTCCGACACTGCAAAGATGACCGAAACCAACAACTTTGTCATTTTCGAGGATCCGAACGCCTACAACGGAGTAGGCAGGGTCGAGAACACCGCCAAGGGCACAGCTGCCATGCAGCAGATGGGCGATTCCGGCTCTGGTACCGTCATGTCGGGCAAAGATAGCAATCACAAGGTCAACGGCCAGAACGGTGTGCGCCGCGTCCCCACCAGCATTCGCGCTGCTTTCCTTGCACCCTCCCAGTACGAGAGCGACAACATGCAGGACGTCGAGCTCACTCCTCCCACCACTCTCGTTATGACGGCTCCCCGTCCTCCCCCTGGGTTTGAGACGTTCGCCCCGCTACCTTCCATCGCCGCCATGTCGGGCGAGGAGCTGGACGCCGAGCTGGCAGTCTACTACAGCAACCCTCCCACCGCCGACTCCGAATCGACTGCACCCGACGAGTCGCTGCGGAAGGACATCCTGCCGCTGGTCCACTTCCGCACCCACCACGCGACCCCTTTGCTGAGGCCCTCCTCGGTGTCTTCCTCCCCGCTCTCTTCGCTTTCTTCCCTGAGCTCGATGGCCGGGTTCCCCGCCGCGGCCATCCGGCAGCCCCGCATGGCCGGCCGCACCTCCGCCCTGGCCCACGCCTACCGCGAGTACATGCACAAGCTGCCGCACTGCACTTTCGTAAACGAGGCCTTCCCGCCGTCGACCTGCATCGCCTGCGATGGTCTCTCGGCGCACTTCCGCTGCACACGCTGTACGCTGATCCTGTGCCGCACGTGCGTGGACCTCATCGGACGTCTCGGAGGCTCGGTCCACCGTCTCGTCGCGGTCGTGGCCCGCTGGAAGCTCGGCTACTCCGCTGCGGCCTGCCACCGGGACGGAAGCGTCTGGGGTGCTGGATGGGACGCGCCCATCCACAAGAGGGCCGTGGTCCTCGGCGAGGACCGACCCGTGAAGCCGATGCGTCTCGTTGCCGGGGTCCTGCCGGAGTCCGAGACCGAACCCGGGTCGGAGATCGACAAGCCCGACCTCAACCAGTGGGAGGAGTTCGACGAGTCCTGGAGCGACGTCGATAGCTGTGCTGCGACCATCGGCAACCGCAGCGACGACGACGACGACGACGGCGAGGACTACGACGAAGAGAACCCGCAGGCGTGATGGTGCCGAACCTGGATATTTCCGGCGCCGGGCTGAAGGACGTTTTGCATCTTATTTTTTTTTTTGCGGAAGACCTTCACTCCCGCTGCGTGGCATGTGCTGGCTTTGCGCTCTACCTTCTCGTTCGTATTCTTTGTTCTTCCTCTGCTGGGTGGGTTTTACGTTTTGTTCAGCTAGCTGTTCTCTTTCTTTCTTTCTTTTCTTTTCTTTTTCTTCTCACCTGAGTGGCCATCTGTGTTTTACAATGCTCTTCTGTGGGGACCGAGGACATATGTGATGCTCCTTCCTGGGCTGGGGAGACTTTCATCTTTGTTTGCGGAGGGGTTTGTTTCCCACTACCTTTCCTCCGCCGCTGACTTGTGCTGACTTCGTACGTGGACTTCGGAAGGCATATCGCTCGTTTGCATCTCTGTTGGTTCTGTATGCTGGGTGTTGTTTTTTTCTTCTTTTCTTGCATGGGAGATATGTGTTTTATGTTCTTTTCGGCGAAACGGGGGACATATGTGGTGTTCCTCTACGGAGGAGGCTAACTGGGAGGTCTTGCATCTTTGCGGCGGAGTTTGACGTGGAGGCCATTCTGTTACTTTTTCCTCTGTTGCTAGACTGGTATGCTGACTCCATACTTTTGTTTGTATCTTTGCTGGCTCTGTACGCTGGAGGTGTTTACTGCCTCTTCCTGCCGTTCATCTCTTACGGGGGGAGTGCCGATTTGTGTTCTTTGCACGCTTTTTCTGTGGGACGGAGGACAATGACCCACGGGGCAATGTAGATTCTCCTCTATGGCCGTATGTGCAGGTTCACCATCTATCTCTCCCGTCTTCCGGTATGCCGTTGCACGAACCACCTGCCAATCTCGCAGTTCCATCCACCAACCACCAAACCAGCACTCCCCGTCCCGCATCATCTCGCCACCACCCGCTCCTCTTCCGCGCCGTCCTCCTCCGTCTGCTGCTGCCCGGCCGCGGCCGTCTCCTCCTCCCAGTACACGCCCGTCCGGACGAACAGGCTGCACGCCGCGGCGCCAGTGAACGTGGCGGCGAGGCATATGAACACCGTCTGCGGGACGGTGCCGACGGTCTTTGCGTAGACGAGGTTGAACACGGTCGGGGTGACGACTCTCGCGAGCGAGTGGAGGAGAGCGAGCGCGCCGAGGAGCTGGCCGGTCCTGTCGTTCGGGATGTGTTTCGTGAGCGACGACTGGATCGTCGGCGAGCCGACGCCGCCGAGCGACACGAGGACGCCGGCAGCGGTGAAGACGGTGCCCGACGGCGCCACCGCGTAGCTCAGGTACCCGAGCGCCTCGACGACGATGGCGAAGCGGATCAGGAAGATGTCCAGCGCGTCGGAGCCGCGGTGCTGCGCGGCGCCGTGGTCGCGCCGGTACCATGTTATCAGCAGCGGGAGCACGACGAAGAGCATCGTGACCCGCGCCGAGTTCACGACCGACAGGTACATGGCCGACTCGAAGTTGTGCCAGTGGAACTGCCGCTCCGCGTACATGATTATCACCGTCATCGCGCCGATGCCCATGCCGAAGAGCGTGCACTCGATCGCCGCCAGCAGCAGCAGGTTCAGCCGCAGCCGCGCACTGGTCCCCGCGAAGGTGGGGAACAGGATCGAGAGCGGTGCGAAGAGGCGCAGTGGGTTCGACCAGTGCTTGCCCGCACCCGAGCTGGCGGCGGCGGCCTCGGCCGCGTACGTGGCCCGGGCCTCGAGCATGCGTCGCCGAGAGAGGGATTCCGGGAGGACCAACAGGGTGTACAGGATGGATGCTGTGTGTGCGCCCTGGGGAGGAAAAGGCCGTCAGTTTTTCCGCTGTCTCCGCGGGAGGGGAGACGGATTGGCTGACCAGCGCAGCGTAAAAGACGCTCAGAATGCTCCCCGTCCATTCGACGAGTATTCCTCCCAGAGCCGGTCCCACCGCGATGCCAAGGAACAGACACCCCTGGAGGGCGCCGAACGCCATCGCGCGGTGATGCGGGGTCGTGCAGTCGGCGCCATAGGAATTCGCCAGCGCCATCGCGAGCAGGAAGCTCCCGCACAGTCCGTCGAGCACGGCGCCAACGAGCATGACATTGACGTCGAGGTACTCCGGGTACTTGACCGCGGCAATGGTGGATATCTCGCCGGCGAGCAGGCCAAGCGAAGATACTGCCATCACTTTGCGCCGGCCGTACCGGTCAGAGAGACTGCCGAGACGAGGCGAGGTCACGGCTCCTGGTTTACCATCCGCATCAGTCCCTCCGTTCTTCTTCTTCTTCTTCTTCTTCTTCTTCCCCGCAGAGACGGGAGATTGCACATACCAAGCAGTCCGGTAACCAGCCCCAGAACGAGCACGAACGTCGACGTCCTCGCGTGGATCTATCCTCCGCCTCGGTCCGCATCAGCATCGCCGCCCCTGCTGCGACCGACGCCGAACCAAAAGGCCTACCTCCGGGATCTGGCACATATCGTCGCCGCCGCCGCCGCCCCCGATGGCCGGGAGAACGGATATCGGAGCGCCGGTAGGCGTCGAATTGCGCTCGGAAAAGTACTGTCGACATATCAAGGAGAGGATGATGTTGAGGCGCGGCACCGCCACACTGCACATCGGTCAGTTGGGTCTAGCCGCCGGCCATAGAGAGGAGAGTATCTTCGGTACATACCCGCCGAATGCGATTGAGAAGGCACTAAACACGGGCAGCAGCCAGAACACCTGCGCAGCGATCTCAGCGCCCCATCAATGGAGAAGGGGGAGGGTGGGGAGGAGGAGGCGGTACAGATGGTATTCGATGCCACGGATGGCCCTCCCAATCCTTCATGTAATCGCTCCCACTCAGGTTCTCTGCACCACCACCACCTCCGACGACGACGACACCGAGCAGCGGCACGGCCTCGTCGACAACACGATCTCGGTCGGCATTCGTTTCCGGTTCCGGTTCCATGTTCCCTTTTTTTTTTTTTTTTTGGTCTCGGCAGATGGGTGGTGCTGTCTTCTCTGATGACGCGTGCGAAACGAAAGCGAGCGAGCGAGAGGGAAAGTTGAAACGAGAGTTAAGTTAAGTTGAGTTTGTATGTTGGGTTGGTTTCTTCCAGCAGAACCAGTGCGTATGTAGAACAGTTAAGAAGACGCTTTGGCCGTCTCTCCACAAACGGCGGGGAACTGGGGGCGGCGGGGGTATCGGAGCACGCGTCTCCAGTCTCTCCCGTTGCTTGGAAATCCGGCTGCAATCGACACCGATAGATATGTACCACTCGCCGGCCGGGAATCCGGATCCATGTTGTTTGCGGCGGAGAACGAGTGAGCCGAGGCTCGGGGTCTCTTCAGGGGCGGTATGTAACTGGCTGTGTATCTAGATATCTCTGCGCTGGACGCCGCGTGGCGGAGTCCCGGAGCCATCGGTCTGCCCTGTTTGGCTGGACGAGTGGAGAGCACAGGAACCCCGCTCCCCTCCTCTCTCCACCCCTCCGCATCCAGCTGTGATAGGGATACGATACCTACCTACTTGGGTAAGCTCTTCTAGATCTCCAGCGCAGAGTCGGGAGTCGGACTGACTCGATTGCCCGCTTTGTGTCTGGTTGGAACTCGAAGCGGGAGTCTTTCTTTCTTTCCTTCCTTCTTTCTTTCCCTCCTTCCGAAAGAGAGAAATAGATAAGAAACAGGTAGCTTTATCGAGACAACTTCCTGCCTACCTTATACATAACTAGTGTGTATCTATGATATTATTGGCCGGTGCAGCCACCCCGCATTCTGTGCCCCCCCCGGCACCATCTCCCTACATAGCCCACGCCGGAGCCCTACGCAAATTCAATTCAACGCAAAGGTGTTTTTTTTTTTCTTCTTTTCTTTTTCGGTGCCAAACGCAATTCGGTGTGGTTAGATGGGCAACTCACCCCGCGAGCGAGATCTTCCAGGTGGAACTGCCTATATACGAGATACATGCTCTGCCGGGATCCCCGAACGCGCGCGGGAAAGCGGATCCCTCCCGTCCAGCTGAGAACCGGCACATTATTGTGGTCTCGAGCGATATGCACTAAGGGCCGCCTGCCTGCCGACAGCTCGGCGGCACCGCCGCTTTCAGACGGTCTTTCGTGTCGGACAGTGTGTTTCCCCTGGATGGTGCTACATACGTATGTATGTAGAGTAACTACACGTGTCTACCGTCGGACTTGGTGTCCGCGGCGCGGGTACCTACGGGAATGGTACATACAAGTGGTCACGGATCGACAATAATGCACGCGTGCAGAAGAGAAAGAACATCAATTTATTTCGCATACAGCCTGCTCTGCGTGCACGAAGAATTACATGTACCGATCGACATTGATGGAAACACGGCCCAGATTACATAACTAGGTAGACGGACGGCGAACAGTATGTAGATCCACATCCGGAAAAGAAAAAGGAAAAAGAAGAAAATAAAAAATAGCCAGAACTAACCATCTCCTGCTCGCCCTCAATTAAGGTCGTTCTCGACCGACAGCTGGTTGTACGCCGCGTTGATACCGTCATTCTTCGGATTGTACGAGGCGTTGCTCTGCTTGCGGTAAAGGACGCTAGGGTGGAGCGTCGCCATCGACGGCAAGTCCCTAGTGGAACCGAAGTTGGCAGGCCAGTACCTCGAGACCCATTGTCCGCCCTCGAGCTCGAGACGCTTGAAGATCGGGAGGCTCTCTAGGCTGCATTAGTCGAGGCGGATGGGGTGGAGAGAAATAAGGGGAGAAAAATACCGAAGATCCACCAGAAGATGACCTGCAACCAGCTCCAGCCCTTCCCGAACGACAAGGAGTCGTGACACATGCTCTCCCTGACGGCGATCTCCCTCTGACTCTCGACGGTCTCGAGGAACTCGTCGACGCGGGGATTAAAAACGATCCTTTCCTCGGGCGGGTCTGGCAGGTTCTTGATTTCTTGGATCATCCATTCCAGCGCGATGTCGCTCAGCTGCACGTCCTTCTCGTGCTTCGCCTCCCAACCACCGCCGACGTCGCCGTGGTTTCCAGGGAACCAGACTTCCTGGGACCGGATGAGTATGTGTGGTGATAATAAAAAAAGAAAGAAAATAAGAAAGAAAAAAAAAAAAAAGGGAGGGGCGAGCCGCATACCTTGATGTCCTGGGGCTTGGAGTTTCCCGTGGTGGTGATCTGGTCGTGGCAGAACAAGGCCGGCCGGAACTTGAGACGTCGTTCGTCGATGCTCACCGCGTGGCGGATATGTGAAGCCCCCGGCGCGTAAACAGGAAGATACGTCTTCCTTCTGAACGGCAGTTCTAGAAACCTACACACCAGCAATCCATCAGCCGAACCCCCGTGCCCATCCAGAAAGTAAGTACTTCACCTACCCGACCGAGTTAACCGTGTCGAACAGGCCGAGAAAATGGATCTCGACATTCAGCCGGCAGAACGTGTCCTTGAAGTTGTTCATGAATCGCCTGCAATCATCGAGAGAATTGAAGCTTCCGCCGCCAGTCTCGAAGTCCTGGTACGTGCGGTAGGCGAACGGGACCATCTCCTCGTTACCCTTGCTCAGCAGACCGATCTCGGTTATCAACCGCGCCAGAAAGCGCGCGGTAAAGGCACCACGGGAAAAGCCGAAGATGTAGATCTTGTCTGTGCGGCGCGATCAGTCCTGCGCAGCAACGGGGGGCATGAGCATGGAAGGAGGAGGACGCACCTCCGGGCTTGTAGTATCTCATCACGAACTTGTAGCCGGCAATGACATGGTGATCGAACGTCGTGCTATGGCATCATCCGTCAGCCGCACATCACAGAATCTCGCGAGTATCAATGGGTGCGCGCACCCAATGCCCTGATCGATAGCCTGGCTAGCCCATCTCTTGATACTCCCCAGCGCCCCCAGATTGAGCGACCCCTCACTGGCCGAATAGGTTCCGATTCCCGCTAGATGCGCATCAGCCAGGCCCTTTCCCCACCACCACCACAACGAGCAGCCGGGAGGGAGGGAGGGAGGAGAACATACGTTGGTAATAGTGAAACTGTCCCTTTGCAGTGCGATCGCACATCTGGTACAGCTTCACGATGTTGGTGTCGCTGCTCGTGCCCGAGAACTTGTTGCCGGTCCCGTCGAAGCAGAGGACCAGACGGTTAGGGGCCTTCGCTTTGTCCTTCTTCTTCTTACCGTCCCTGCCATCTTTGACAGGCTCGCCGTAGATGGGATAAGTGGACATGTCTGTCGAGACGGATAGATGGGGGGGGGGGGGGGGGGATGCGGCCCAATCGCTCGAGAGTCGGCAGGAAAGGCGGGGGAGTCAGCCAGAGAGAGAGAGATCAATGGTAACCCGCGGGGCGGCTGGGGGAGGCAGGAGATGTCCGTCGGGAGGAAGTGAGGATGAAGCCATAAGTACTTGGGATGTGGTTTATCGATAGGAGCGGGTGCGGTGTGGTGATCTGCGGTAAGATGGAGGGTGGGAGGATGGGGTGGGTAGGACGCAGTAGCGGGGGTTGGTTCAGCTCCGGTGGCTTCCTCAGCTCGCTGCTCTGCCTCTGGCCGGCTCCACAGGGCCGTGTCAGCTGAGCAGGGTCTCCCGGAGGAAAGTGAAACACCAGAGCCGACGAGTGCAATGGCAGCAGCCAGCTGAAAAGGGACCGATCTCCGTCCGTCCTGCTGCGGCCACCACTACCGGCTGACCGCAACCGATTGCCCGCGAGAAAGCGCAGAGAGTTGCGACAGCAAGTGCAGGACTTGCTCCACCACAGCAGCCACAGAGAGCGCGACAAAGTACGAGATACAGTACGGCTCGGATATCACCCAGAATGCAATTGTCCAAAGCCTGCTCCCTCCCGCCGGGCGCGCAGGGCGTAACGTTCCACCGCCGTCCCCAGCTCTGTCTGTCCAACCTCAATGTTACTCGCAGCAACCTGTCTCGTCCTCCCGCAGCACCCCCACCTCCACTCAACTCTCAACTGCGTCCCTACATACATGTCGGCGGGCTAGCGTCTTGGCAAACAAGCACACTGCCAAGAAACCGAGGGCAACAATTCGATCCGATTGACTGGATTGATGGGTCTTTGTGCTGCTCGTGCACAGCCCTTTGGATTGTTGGAACATATGCATCGAGTGTGAATACGCACACAGAGTAGAGCGTTCGGTATCAAGTCGTAGTCGGGCCAGCGGCAATACAATCCCTACACAAACAAGTACCTACTCAGCTTTCAACCTCTGTGCACTCCACCAGCAACCTATACTTTTTTAACTTGAATCCGTGTCCAGAACCCTTCTGCGGATACCAATCTGTCCTGTTACAGACATGTACCGGTCTGCCGTATTACAGATATGCAGAGTGCCAATCTGTCGTATTACGGACACCAATCTGTCGTGTTACAGACACCAATCTGTCGATCTACAGATTCACAATATATTCTTTTTATTGTGGAGGTTGTGGAGTACAGCAAAGCTTGGCGGATGAGGGTGTTTTGCGTCCCTCGCTTCCTCCCCCCCCCTCCCGTCTAAGTGTGGGGCACACCACCACCACCACCACCACCACCACCACCACCACCACCACCACCACGCCGAACTCCAATCAACGCCTGCTTCCGTTGGCGTCCTGCTGTCTCCCGCGCTTTCGGATGGCGCAGATGGCCGGATCAGGACCGCACCGGGTGCATGCCGTGACTGGCCCCGCATCAGCTGAAAGATGACGTCGCCGTGAGGACTGCGCCGGCGTCGCAGCTGCGACTCCAACTCCAAAGCCGACTGTGGCAGCCCCCCTTCCGGCCCAAGCAGGACAAACCCCCCGCGGCAGTGATGTCCGGCAACGGCTGAACGCGCAAGTTGGCGACGGTAATGATGGTGATCCATTGACCGCATGCAACCCCCGCCGGATCATGGCGTTTTGCACGCAGTCCGTGCTCCCGCTCACCGTCTGGCCCGGCCTCGGTCGGCGGTCTGGATCCGCTTCCCCACCTCAGTCGCGGAAAGGAAGTATAAGGCCGGCTGGCTGCATCGCCCGTCCGCAAGCAGAGTCTCGGAAGTGCGCCTTGCCCCTCCCCGTCGGCTTGCGCTGCTCCTCCGCCCACAGGATCTTCTGCTGCGACCGCCACCGCGGACACCTCTCGAAAAGGTGCTCGCGGGCCTCCGCCCGGCGCCGGCACCACCCACACTCCGCGCTGGGGGCGGTCAGCCGTCCCTTCCAGGCATTGACCAGTGAGCGCGTGTCCGGTCTCCATCTGGCAGAGCCGCGAGGCGGGCCCCTGGTGCTCCCCAGCCCCAAGTGCCGCTGGCCGGGCAGCTTGTACTCCCTGCCTGTGGCCCGGGCTTCCGTCTAAGTTACTTCCTCTCTGGCATCTCCCGCTCGAGGAGGAGGGCGAGGGATCCTGGGGGGAGGCATCGGGAGCCCTCCACACCCGTCCGTGTATCTATGTAGCACGGAGATTCCGCCCCCCGGTAGCGCCCATCGTCGTGCACGGTCTAGAATCGGAGCCGTGACGAAGGTTTTGTGACGGGGGCTCCAATATCACCACGGAGCTAAGAGCTCGGTGTGGTGGGCGGAACCAGAAGGTGTCACGAACGGTGGGTTCTGATCGACCGAGGGATTTCGAGGACAGCGGATGGAGCCGATCGTGACGGCCGTGCAGGTTCTACAGGTCACCGTTTTTGCGCGGCTTCACACTGCGTCCACCCCGGCGATCCTGAGAACGGTGGCCAGCAGCGTAGGAACGGCGATGGCAGTTTCCCGTTCCCACCCAAGGGAACGACGACACTGAACGGTGGCACTTTGCGACGGCCATGGAGACCAGCTGCAGTTGGCAGGGGGACTGCTTCTGGCGGCATGTATTCGACACTCGTCTCTCCAGAGGAACGTGTGGGGCGTCTTCGGTGGCGGAAAAGCACCGGCCCGCCAGAGGAAGGAATTGGGATGTCCTCAGCAGCTGAAAAGCACCGGCGCCAGAGGATGGAATGGGACGTCTGCAGCAGCTGAAAAGTACCGGCGCCAGAAGATGGCATGGGACGTCTTCAGCAGCTGAAGAGCACCGGTTACACCGCCGCGATGGCGTGCAGCACTGCAGCTCTACACTGCTTCACCAAGTATGCCCTCCGACTGGTTACAGGAGGAGTATGTAGGATCTGCCGGCCAATGGGGTTCCCAGTATTGCCATTACCTTGTGCGTCCAAACGCCCCCAGTGATTCTCTCGTATGGTGGAGTCATGGAGATAGTTTGCGCCCCGTATATAAACCTCAGTCTTCCCCACAGATTATCAACCAACCTCTTCCCGTTTCTCCCCCCCCCCCCCCCCCCCCTTTCTCCCTTCTCTCACAACCTTACAAGTCTCTTCACAAGCATGGGGCCCTTCCCTGGTAATCCTATCGCGAAGCTCCTAGCCAAGGGCGCCCCCGCCTCGGAACTCGGCGATGACACTTATGCGACGAAGGAGGCGGTAAAGTCCGGAATCCTCGCCGACTTTGCCGGCATGGGGAAAGATCTCCCCAAGGATGCGATGGTCGCAATCGAAGCTTTGTCTGCCGCTATCAAGGGGGAGCCGATCGATGATAGGAAGCTCATGGTCAGTAACTGTCCCGTAAATCGGCACAGATCCTGTGTATACTGAGACTCGGTGCAGATGGAGAGACTCATCCAAGTAGTTTCGCACATGCCTCGGTCATCTGAGAACCGAAATCTCATCACTGGAGGCTTGGTCGGACAGCTGTTCGACTCGCTCCAGCATCCGCCGTTGTCCTATGTGGGGGAGAAATTCCAGTATCGTGATCCAGATGGGAGATACAACGCAAGTTCTCTAGGATTGGACTTAACCATGCATGTGATGCTGATTGGGGTACGCTTAGAACATAACCTCTCCTGATCTCGGCATGGCAGGAGCTCCGTACGCACGCACTGTTCGTGGAGAGAAGATGATGACCGGAGCGAAGCCGGACCCTGAGCTTCTCTTCGACCGTCAGTCCACCTAGCACTCCGGTTAGATACGACTTTGGCTAACACCTAGAAGTCCTGATGTCACGCGGTAAAAATACCAAAGTGAATCCAGCCGGTGTCTCCAGCATGCTCTTCTACCATGCGAGCGTCATCGTCCACGACATCTTCAGAACCAACAGAAAGGATCCTAACATCAGTGACACCAGCTCATACCTAGACTTGTCGCCACTCTATGGAAAGAACCTCGAAGAGCAGTTGGCGATCAGGACGATGTGTGATGGCCGCATCAAGCCGGATACGTTCGCGGAGAAGAGACTTCTTGGCCTCCCGCCGGGCAACTGTGTCATGCTGGTCATGTACAGCCGGTTCCACAATCATGTTGGTTCACTCGCAAAAGGGGGGGGTTTCCATTGGAACGATGTTTAACGACTCTGCAGGTGGTGGAGAAACTGGCAGCTATCAACGAAGGCGGCCGGTTCTCGCCTGACCCCCACATGTCCCCAGAGGCAGCGGCGGCGAATAGGGATGAAGACCTGTTCCAGACCGGACGGCTTGTTACTTGCGGGCTCTACATCAGCATCAGTCTTCACGAGTGAGTAGCCTCGGTCGATCGACCTTTTTGCCGCGCCCCCCCCCCTAACCATCGTAGTTACATCCGTGCCATTGGCAATCTCCCCCACTCGTCGAGCGATTGGACGCTAGACCCTCGTATGGAAGTCGGCCCTTCGGTCTTCGATAAGGATGGCACTCCCCGGGGTATCGGCAACCAAGTCTCCGTGGAATTCAACATGCTGTACCGCTTCCACTCCGCAGTCTCAAAGCGAGACGAAAAGTGGACCGAAGAATTCTTCCGCCAGCTGTTCCCCGTGACGGATCCCAAGCAACTCTCCCTCCCGCAGCTACTAGGGGGCCTGGGGATATTTGAGAAGTCGGCTTCCGACACGCCAGTACACGAGCGGTGTTTTGGCGGGCTCAAGCGACAGGCTGATGGCTCATTTAGAGATGAGGACCTGGTCAAAATCTTGAAGGAGAGCATTGGTCTGTGCGCCCGTCGGTGTATCGGCAGAGTGTGAGCTGACACAACTACAGAGGATCCGGCGGGCGCGTTCGGGGCAAACAACATTCCCGACATCTTGAAGCACGTGGAAGTTCTCGGAATCAAGCAAGCCAGGAAGTGGCAGGTTGCTTCGCTGAACGAGTTCCGGAAGTTCTTTGGCTTGAAGGAGCACAAGACCTTTGAGGAAATCAA
>Ga0307516_10005321_pt1 | contig 15477 bp, 15 predicted proteins | sample 19_EM_MG_FD_203310 | JGI IMG/M metagenome (GOLD analysis project Ga0307516, IMG submission 203310) | Populus trichocarpa ectomycorrhiza microbial communities from riparian zone in the Pacific Northwest, United States - 19_EM | ecosystem: Host-associated > Plants > Roots > Unclassified | place...
CCGCGGCATCGTGCTGGGCGACGAGGTGCTCGACTACATCCTGGCGCGCTTCGCCCGCGACCTGAAGAGCCTGATGCACCTGCTGCATCGCCTCGACGGATTCGCGCTGGCCGAGAAGCGCGCCGTCACCGTGCCGCTGCTCAAGCGCATGCTCGACGCAGAACAGACCGAACGATCCGCCCTCGAATGACCGCCCGCAATCTCACGCTCTTCGACCTCGACGGCACCCTGATCGCCGGCGACTCGGACCACGCATTCGGCGAGTTCATGGTGGCCGTCGGCTGGGCCGACGGCGACGCCTGGCGCCGCCGCAACGACGAGTTCTATGCCACCTACGTGGCGGGCGCGCTCGACGTGCACGCGTACGTGGCCTTCGCCACCTCCGTGTGGCGCGGCCGCTCGCGGCAGGAGCAGGACACGATCCACGAGCGCTTCATGAACGAGGTGATCGGCCCGATGATCACGCCGCAGGCGATCGACCTCGTGCGCAAGCACCAGGCGGCGGGCGACCTCGTCGCCATCGTCACCGCCACCAACGAATTCGTCACCCGACCGATCGCCACCGCGTTCGGCGTGCCCGAGCTGCTCGCGATCGAGCTCGAGCGCGATGCCGCCGGCGCCGTCACCGGCGCCATCCAGGGCGTGCCCACGTACCAGCACGGCAAGGTCACGCGGGTCGAGCAATGGCTCGCCGCGCAAGATGCCGGCTGGGACGACTTCGATCGCATCAGCGTTTACAGTGACTCCATCAACGACCTGCCCCTCATGGAGCGGGCCACCGACCCCGTCGCGACCAATCCGTCGGCCGCGCTGGAAGCCGTGGCCGCCGAGCGTGGCTGGCGATTCCTGAGGCTTTTCGAATGATTCGCAAATTCATCGACCGACTGCTCGGCAAGACGCCGGCCGGCGACGCCGGCATGCCCCCCGGCGTCTCGCTGGGCCAGCGCAACGAGTTCGGCGTCGACCAGCACAAGATCGATCCGAAGCTGGTGGCCGAACCCGCGGTGCGCGTCGTCAAGACGCTGCAGGACGCGGGCTACGAGGCCTACATCGTCGGCGGCGCCGTGCGCGACCTGCTGGTGGGCCTGCGCCCGAAGGACTTCGACGTCGCCACCAACGCCACGCCCGAGCAGGTGAAGGGGCTGTTCCGCCGCGCCTTCATCGTCGGCCGGCGCTTCCGCCTGGTGCACGTGATCTACGGCCGCGGCCGCGAGCACGAACAGATCGAGGTGTCCACGTTCCGCGCCTACCTCGACAACGCCCTCGACACGGCCGCCGTCAAGGGCAACGAGAAGACCTCGCGCAGCGAGCTTGACGGCAAGAGCCACGCGGTGGACGCCAGCGGCCGCGTGCTGCGCGACAACGTGTGGGGCCCGCAGAACGAGGACGCCGCGCGGCGCGACTTCACCGTCAACGCGATGTACTACGACCCGCAGACCCAGATCGTGGTCGACTACCACGGCGGCATGGCCGACTCCAAGGCCAAGCTGCTGCGCATGATCGGCGACCCGGAGACCCGCTACCGCGAAGACCCGGTGCGCATCATCCGCGTGCTGCGCTTCGCGGCCAAGATGGGCTACAAGATCGAGGCCAAGACCGAGGCCCCGATCCGCGGCATGAAGGCGCTGCTCGCCAACGTGCCGGCGTCGCGCCTGTTCGACGAGATGATCAAGCTGCTGCAGACCGGCCACTCGCTGGCCAGTCTCGAGGTACTCAAGAAGTACGGCCTCGATCGCAAGACCTTCCCGATCCTCGACGCCCACTTCGAGGGCGTCGCGAAGAACCCGGCGCGCGAGGCCTTCGTCAATCGCGCGCTGGCCGACACCGACCGGCGCGTCAACGAAGGCAAGCCGGTGGCGCCCAGCTTCCTGATGGCCTGCGTGTTCTGGCACGAGGTCTCGGCGCGCTGGCAGGCGTTGCGCGACGACGGCGAGCCGCTGATGCCCGCGCTGCAGGCCGCCGTCGACGCCACCTTCGACGCCCGCATCGGCGACATCTCCGGCCGCGGCAAGCTGGCCGGCGACATGCGCGAGATCTGGCTGATGCAGCCGCGCTTCGACAAGCGCACCGGCAGCTCGCCGGCCGCGATGCTCGAGCAGCCGCGCTTCCGCGCCGCGTTCGACTTCATGCGCCTGCGCGCAGACGCGGGCGAGATCGACATGGAGCTCGTCGAGTGGTGGGAAGACTACTCGCTGGGCGACGACGAGAAGCGCCGCGAGCTGCTGGAGACCGCGCGCAAGCTGGCGCAGTCGCGGCCGCGCGAGCCCAGGGCCGCGCCGCGCGACCCGCGGCCGATCAAGGCGGCCGCGTCGCCCGCGCCGGCGCCCGACGCGGAACGCGCCCCCGCGCCCGCGCCGCGCATCAGCGCCGCCAAGCAGCAGATGCTGCAACTGGCCGCCACCGCGCGCGCCGCGCTCGCCGACGGCGCCACCGACGCCGACCGCGCCGCGATGCGTGCGCTGTTCGACAACACCGAGCTGCCGTTCGGCACCGTCGGTCCCGACGCGCCGCCGCTCACCGCCACGCAAGAACTGCTGCGCGAGTTCGCTGACCTGATGCTCGTGGCGATCGCCGACGGCGCCACCGGGGCGGATGTCGTCGCCGCGCGTTCGCTGCTGGACAAGGTCGAGAAGAAGGGCAACACGACGCGCCGCCGTCGCGGCGGCGGCGGCCGCAAGAAGCCCGGCGCGTCGGCGTTCAAGGACGACGAGGATGACGACGCGGAACCCGACGCCGCGCACTGAGTCGGAAGAGGGCGCCACGGTCTTCATCGGCCTGGGCGCCAACCTCGGCGACGCGCGCGCCACGCTGCGCGACGCACTGATCGCGCTGCAGGGGCTGGCCACGCCCGGCAGCCTCCGCGCCTCGGCGCTGTACGGCAGCGCACCGGTCGATTCGAGCGGCCCCGACTACGTCAACGCCGTCGCCTGCCTGCGCACCGCGCTCGCGCCGCATGCATTGCTGGATGCGCTGCAGGCGATCGAGCAGCGCTTCGGCCGTGATCGACCGTACCGCAACGCGCCGCGCACGCTGGATCTCGATGTGCTGCTGTTCGGCGTCGAAGCCGATGCGGGCGGCCTCGTCATCGACGATGACCGCCTGAGCGTGCCGCACCCGCGCGCCGCGCAACGCACCTTCGTGCTCGAGCCGCTGGCCGAACTCTGGCCGAACGGCGCGATCCCGGGCGCCGGCCGCGTGGCCGACCTGCTTGTCGTCGCGCGACGCGATCCGGCGCAGCGTGTGGAACGGCTCAAGCCCTGACGGGCCCGCCGCGGTACTTCTCATGTCATCCTGCGCGAAGTCGCAGGATCCACCCCCGCGGCGACGACATTGGCCAGCGTGGATCCTGCGACTTCGCGCAGGATGACGAGGTTCTTCGTTGCGACCGCAGGGCCCGCGGATCCGCGGAGTGCCTTTTTGCAGAGCCCCACCTGAACTTCATGTCAGGACGATGACACCAGCCTCGTACAATGCGCCCCACCGAACTTTCGGCCGCGCCGGCGTCCGCACGCCGCCGTCCTTCCCGGGCGCCGGGCCGAAAGTCATCCGAATCGAAGAGGGCCTCTCCCGCGGCCCCGTCACGCATACACGAGGATCCAGACCATGTGGTTCAGCAAGCTGCTGCCGCGCGAAGGCAATTTTTTCGAGCTGTTCGATCAGCACGCGGAACGCACCGCCGAGGGCGCGCGCGCCTTCATGTCGATGATCCAGAACTACAACGACCTGGAGTTGCGCGAGAAGCATGCCTCCGAGGTGGACGTGGCGGAACGCGCCGCGGACAAGGTGACCGCCGAGGTGCACCGCCTGCTGCACCGCACCTTCATCACGCCGATCGACGGCGAGCAGATCCGCAGCCTGATCAACTCGATGGACGACATCATCGACCTGCTGCAGGACACCAGTGAAGTGCTGTCGCTGTACAACGTGCAGCGCGTCAGCGAGGACGTGATGCGCCTGTGCGAGATCTCGGTGCGCTGCTGCGACCGCGTGCAGCATGTCGTCAGCCTGCTGCCCAAGCTGAAGCAGCCGGACGTGGCCGAGGCCGCGCTCAAGATGTGCGAGGAGATCGATCGCCTCGAGTCCGACGCCGACCGCGTGATGCGCGCGGCGATGTCGCGCCTGTTCCGCGACGAGATCGACACCCGCGAGCTGATCAAGCTGAAGGCCATCTACGAACACCTGGAGACGATCTCGGACCGCTGCGAGGACGTCGCCAACATCGTCGAAGGCATCATCCTCGAGAACTCGTAGAACCTATGCACTCGATCCAGATCGGCTTCGGCCTGGTCGCCTTCCTCGTGGTGCTGGCGGTGTTGTTCGACTTCATGAACGGCTTCCATGACGCCGCCAACTCGATCGCCACCGTCGTCTCCACCGGCGTGCTCAAGCCGCAGACAGCGGTGCTGTTCGCCGCCTTCTTCAACATCGTCGCGATCTGGATCTTCCACCTGAAGGTCGCGGCGACGGTGGGCAAGGGCATCGTCGACATCTCGTTCGTCGACCAGCACGTGATCTTCGGCGCGCTGGTGGGCGCCATCGTGTGGAACGTGTTCACGTGGTGGTACGGCATTCCGTCCAGCAGCTCGCACGCGCTGATCGGCGGCATCGTCGGCGCGGTGATCGGCCGCGGCGGCTTCTCGCACCTGATCGGCGCCGGCATCTGGAAGACGGTGGCCTTCATCATCATCTCGCCGCTGCTGGGCTTCGTCCTGGGCGCTGCGACGCTGATCGCGGTCTCGTGGATCTGTCGACGGCAGTCGCCCCTGCGCATCGACGGCTGGTTCCGCCGCCTGCAACTGGTCTCGGCCGGCCTCTATTCGCTGGGCCACGGCGGCAACGACGCGCAGAAGACGATCGGCATCATCTGGATGCTGCTGATCGCGGCCAACTACGCCTCCCCGGGCACCGACCTGCCGCCGGTGTGGGTCATCTGGGCCTGCTACGTGGCCATCGGCCTGGGCACGATGTTCGGCGGCTGGCGCATCGTCAAGACGATGGGGCAGCGCATCACCAAGCTCAAGCCCGTCGGCGGCTTCTGTGCCGAATTCGGCGGCGCGCTCACGCTGTTCACGGCCTCGGCGTTCGGCGTGCCGGTGTCCACCACGCACACCATCACCGGCGCCATCGTCGGCGTCGGCAGCGTGCGCGGTGCCTCGGCGGTGCGCTGGGGCGTGGCAGGCAACATCGTCTGGGCCTGGATCTTCACGATCCCGGCCGCGGGGCTGGTGGCCGGCGTGTTCGCGGCGGCGAGCAGCTTCCTGTTCTGACGATCAAGGTCCAGCCCGCGTTCGTTTCTGGTGCACGCCAGCGGACGCGGTCGGCCGGCAAGCGCCGCGTCACCGACCCTCAATGCAGGCCTGCGGCCTGAACGTCTGCGTGTCGCAGCGTCTTGTTCAGGTCCGCCTCGATCGCGTCGGCCCCTGCCGTATTGCCGAGCTTGCGTTGCGCTTGCATGAGCCCGCGTCTCGCTGCCACGCGGCCCGGGTTGAGGACGAGCGCACGTTCGAACTGGCGTTGCGCCTTCGCGGCTTCGGACGGCGCCAGCAGCGTGCCGAGCAGCTCGTGCGTCGGCGCGTCGACCTGCGGTGGCCCGAATGCGGCCGGCAACGCATCCTCTTCGCGAGCGACCGCTTCCAGCATCGACAACCCCGCGGCGCGGTTGCCGGCGAACAGGCGCCTGGCGCCGTCCAGTTGGCCGACCTCGATCGCGAGGACGCGACGATAGGGACTGTCGGGTTCGACCTCGAGCCTGTCCATCTCGGCGCGCAGCCGCTCGGCGCTGGCAGCCGCCTGCGTGGCATTCGCGCCGAATTCGCCGGCAGCGCCCCGGCGCGTTGCAAGGATGGCCGAGCCATAGTCACGCAGGAATGCGGCATACGGCACGCGTCCCGGGTCCGGTGTCCAGCCGAGGACCTCGGCATCGGGCGGTGCGTCGAGCAGGTAAGCCAGTCGCATGGCGTAGAACGTGCCGACTGACGAGCCTTCCGCCTCGAACTGGTCGGACTCGCTGAACTGCCCATGGTCGCGCACTTCCGCGAGGCATTGCGCGACCATCCGCTTGGCGTCCGAATGGCGACCCTGCTGCAGGTAGCCGTAGCTCAGCCAGATCTGGCCGTGCCCGCAGCCCGCCGGCTGGACGCCGCGCTGCGCGGCCCGGCGCGCTCCGAGCGCGAGCGCGCTTTCGTTGGCGGCGACGACTTCGTCCCACATTCCCAGGGCCAGGTAGATGTGCGAGGTCATGTGCAGGGCATGCCCCGATTCGGGAGCGATCTTGCCGTAGGCCCGTGCCGCCTTCAGGCCGAGGGGCGCGTGGGCGGCGTCGTCGACCGAGTGGATCAGGTAGTGCGTGACGCCCGGATGCTGCGGATACTGCCGGAACGGTTCCTCCAGCAGGGCATAGGACTTCATGTAGGTCGATACGTCACGCCCCGCGTGCGCCGTGCCGAGAAGCGCGAGCGCATAGAACGCGGTGGCGTCCACGTCATCCGGCCAGCGCTCGTGCAATCGCTGCATCGCCTCCGCGTAGAGCCGGTCACGCTCGAACTTGCTGCCATCCCCGTAGAGGATCTCGACCGCCTCGAGGTAGGCGCGTTCGCGATCGGTCGTCGCCTTCGCGAGCCTGCGCGCGCGGTCGGGGGCGAGTCGCACGAGCACGGCACGCGCAGCGCTCGCGTCCTGCTGCATCCATACCGGATGGTTGTAGGTCATGGCCTCGCCCCAGTAGGCCAGCGCGAAGCCGGGATCCGCTTCCTGCGCGCGCCGGAACGCCGCGGCGGCGTCCGGGTACTGGAAGTTGTGCAGCTGCGCGAGTCCGTGGAGGAAGTGGGCCTGCGCACCGGGCGCACCGGAATTGGCGAAGGCCACGACGCCGACGGTCGCCGTCGGGTCTCCTGCCGACGGGGCGTCCATGGTGTGCGAAGCAGCCGCCAGGTGGAACAGGACGGCGGTCGCGGCGACGACAAGACGAGTCTTCACGGGCTGCCTCCCGGCAAGAATGTGCACCGAGTGTGTGTCGGCACCCGCGTACGGGTCAAGAGGCCCGCATGGAGGCAGGCCTTGAAGCCGCGGGAGCGGCCGGGAGATCGAGCGCTCGACGTCTCGATCTCCCATCGCGCGGCGCAGGCCTCAGCTCTTGCGGGCGGTCAGCCACTTGTCGGAGGTCAACGGCTCGTTGCAGATGCGGATCTCCCCGATGTTGCCCAGGAACCCGTTCGACGGCGAATCCGCGTAGACACCGCCGCCCACGATCATCCGATCGGTGCTGCTGCTGACGGCGATGCCGTTCGTGTTGGATGCATTGCGAAGGATGGGCGCGCCCTCGACGTACATGATGGTGTCGTTCTGAGCGGGGTCGTTCACGATCGCGACATGGATCCAGCGCTCGGCGATGATCTCGCCCGAGAAATTGGCCGCGGGTGACCGGGTGCCCGTGGTGCTCGGGGTGACTTCCCACTGCACTTCCCGCAGGCTCGAGATGGCGAAGATGAGTGCGCTTTCGTCGCCATCGGCGCCCGGATCGATGCCGCTGACGTCGCCACGCCGCCCCTCGCGCTCCATGATGTTCATCCACGCATTGTTGGACGCCGTCCAACCGGCGGGAATCTTCAGGAACGCTTCGACGGTGTAGCCGGCGTCGAAGGCCAGGGCATTCAGCGGCGCGGTGACGTCGGTGGCGAACGAACTCATCCGCAGCGGCGAGTTGACCGAGTTGGAGAAGCTGACGCTGCCGGGCGCTGCCGACAGATGGTGGTGGTCGCTCGACCACGTCAGGTCACCATCCTGCGCTGCTCCGCCCTGGCCAAGCGGCTGGCGCGAGATCGGGTTGGCACCGGCCTCATCCTGGATGACCTGGCCGACCGGCACGACGGCCCCGTCCGTGCCGCCAAAGAAGCGCCAATGGGCCACCGTGGAGGCGACGCGCGGATAGTCGTCCGTGTTCGCCGCCGGTGTCTTGGCGCTCGCGGCCGGCTCGGTGAAGTTGGACAGCAACGCGGCCTTGGCGCGCGCGTTGATCGGTGCGTTGCCGGCCTTGGGCACCGTGAAGTTCGGATTGAAGCGCGAGAAGCGCTTCTTGAAGTCGATATCGAACTCGAACTGGTGGTTCGAGTCGGTCAGCACGGCCACGTCGAACTCATTGAGCGTGTCGGTCGGCTTTTGCGTCACCCACGGCGAAAACGACAGGACCTTGATCTTCTTGTTGGTGAGGTCGAACTCATACAGGCGCAGCAGGCCGTTGCCGCCCATGTAGGCCATCTGGTAGTCGACGACCATTTCCTCGACGGCGTTGCCGAAGTCATTGGTCTTGGTGAGACGGGCGCCGCCATGGTAGTGACCGTTCAAGGTCATGAAGATCTGGTCGTTGCTGCGGATGAGTTTTTCCCACAGCATCAACCCGTAGGGCACCTCCAGCGGACTGACGCCGTCGCTCGCGATATTGAGCAGTTGGTGTGTCGACAGGATGGTCGGCAACGTCGGGTGCTTGGCGAGCACGCCGCGCGCCCAATCGATCGCGGCATCGGAGGCGCGCCACGACATCGACAACACCATGAAGGCGTTGCCGTCCACGTTGACGATGTGGTACTCGTGGAAGCCCGTCGGATCGCGGCCGCCAAAGGTTTCCTGCTGTTGCGCCCGCGTGGTCGGGAAGGTCTGCAGGTACGGCTCCTTGGCGAGGTTGCGCTGCGCATCGGTGTTGGCCGCTTGGCTGCTGGCGTCGACATAGTCCACGTCGGAGATGACGTCGTGGTTGCCTGCCAGGATGGAATAGGGCATCTTGGCCGACTCGAGGACCTTCATGGCCGAATCCGCCACTTGCCATTGCAGCGGCTTGCCCTGTTGATCGACCACGTCGCCGAGGTGGATGGTGAACGGGATGCGCAGCGCTGCGGCGTTGTCGACGATCCACTTCGTCTGCGCGACGTAAGGCGTCGAGCCGTATTTGCGCTGGAACTGCAGGTTCTCGTCGGTCGTTGAGTAGCGCGAGTAGAACTGCGTATCGGGCAGCACGGCCAGCGCGAAGCTCGAGACCGTATTGGCCGCCGCATTCGGGGTGCCATCGGTGCTGCCGGAGTCGCCGCTGCCGCCACAGGCTGCGAGCAGCGTGGAGCCGCCCATCGACAGGCCCAGGCCCGCGCGCAGCAGGAGCCTGCGCTGCCGATCGGGCAGTCCTTCCAGCTCGTGCAGCGATGAGAGGGTGGGCGGCGTCGCGCTCGGGTTCTTCGATGACATGTGCGTTGCTTCGGTAAATGAGAACGCGCTAGGTTGCCCAGTCACGGTGTCAATCCTGTGGCAGTCTTCTGATCTTTGCTGTCATGACGCCGTCACGGCGCAGCAGAGGCGCGATCCATCGTGGGGCGCGCCACCCCTGGTCCCTGGCTTGCTCTGCCTTGGCGATGCCAAAGATTCGACCCTTGCCGTCCATCCGCTGGCTCCTCATTGCCGGAGCCGCGTTCGTGGCCGTTCCGCTGGCCGCGCACCTGCTCGCTTCGCCGCTGCTCGACTTGCTGAATTCCGACGGGGTCACGCGCCTTGATCGAGCGGCCTGGGAATACGCACGCAGCCACTCGAGTTCGACATCGTTGGCCCTCATGACGCTCGTCAGCGACCTGCATGGCACGGTCGGCATCCTGGGGCTCACCGCGCTGGTGGCGTGGGGATGGCGGCGTCACGGCCACCTCGATGCCTGCGTGCGATTGCTGCTCGCCGTGCCTGTCGGGATGCTGCTGAACGTTCTCGTGAAGGCGGCCATCCAGCGTGTGCGCCCGGACTGGGCGTTGGTCGCCTTGCCGCGCAGCTTCAGCTTTCCAAGTGGTCATGTGGCCGAGGCGACCGTCTTCTACGGGTCGCTCGCACTGGAGGCGATCGCACAGGGCGCACGCAAGGTGTGGCGACCGGTCCTTGCGCTGGGCGCAGTGGCCATGATTGCGCTCGTCGCGAGCAGCCGCATCCTCCTGGGCGTGCATTTCCTGAGCGATTGCGTCGGCGCCGTCCTCGAGGGGGCGATCTGGCTGGTCGCATGCTTCAATCGTCGCCCATGGCGAGCGGACCGCGCGGCTGCAGGCGCCCGATGAGCCGGCGCGTCGCCTTCATTCTCAACGCGAGGGCGGGAGGCGGCATTGACGGCGAGGCATTCGTTGCGTACCGACGACGGATCGACGAGATCGCCAACGGAGCGCCCGTGGTCATCGTCGGGCGGGGCGACGACATCCGCGAGCAGGTCCGGCTGGCCCTTGCCGATGCCTGCGACGCGGTCGTCGCGGCGGGTGGCGACGGCACGCTCAATGCGGTGGCTTCCTGCCTGGTCGGCACGTCCGTCGTGTTCGGGGTGCTGCCGTTCGGTACTCTCAACCACTTCGCGCAGGACGCGGGCATCCCACTCGATATCGACGCGGCGCTGGACGTCATTCAACGCGGTGCGGTGGACACGGTGGACGTCGGGGAAATCGCGGGGCTGCACTTCCTCAACAATGCCAGCCTCGGTCTGTACGTGCAGGTCGTTCGCCATCGCGAGCGTCAACAATCGCGCCTGGGACGGGGCAAGTGGCCGGCGTTCGGCTGGGCTCTGTGGAGTGCGCTGAGGCGCTTTCCGTTCATGACGCTGCGCATCGACATCGATGGCAACGAGTCCCGGATCAAGACCCCGTTCCTGTTTCTCGGCAACAACCGGTACCAGATGAGCGGCCTGAGGATAGGCAGACGGCAGTCGCTGCAGAGTGGCACGCTGAGCATCTACCTGGCCCAGCGTGCCGGCCGGATGCGGCTGTTCGTCCTGGCTTTTCACGCATTGCTCGGACGGTTGGGCTCCACGCATGACTTTCATGAGATCACGGCGCAGCGGCTGCAGATTTCCTCCCGGCACGACACGCTGCGGCTCGCTACCGACGGCGAAGTCGCGCATGTGAGGACGCCGCTCGAGTGCCGCATTCATGCGCGCGCCTTGAAGGTCTATCTTCCCGACAAGGGGAAATGAAATGCCCGTCGTGGTCCACCTGTCCGATCTTCACTTTGGCCGTGTCGACGTCCGCCTCCTCACGCCGCTCGTCACGGCCGTCGAGGCGGCCAAGCCGGACGTGGTGGTCGTCTCCGGTGACCTGACGCAACGCGCGCAAGAGTCGGAGTTCAGGGCCGCCCGCGACTTTCTGGCCCGCTTGCCGGGGCCCCGGGTGGTTGTCCCCGGCAACCACGACGTGCCGCTCTACAACGTCTTCGATCGCTTCGTGCGGCCGCTGGCGCGGTTTCGCGAATTCATCGAGGCTGATCCCGTGCCCCGATTCGTCGACGCGCAACTGGCGGTGATCGGGGTCAACACGGCGCGGTCCATGGTGGTCAAGAACGGACGGATCAACGAAGAGCAGGTCGATGCCATCCGTGCGGCGTTCTCCGCGCTGCCGACGGAGGTATTTCGCGTGGTGGTGACCCACCACCCGTTCGACGCGGGCGACACGATGGACCCGGGCGACCGCATCGGCAGGGCGGGGCTGGCGCTGCGGGCGTTCGCCGAGTGCGGGGTCGATCTGCTGCTGTCGGGGCACCTTCACGTTGCCTATAGCGGAGAGGCGGCGCCGTCGTCCGGGGTGCTGGCGGGCCATGGCGCACTGGCCGTCTCCGCAGGGACGGCGACGTCGACCAGGGTGCGAGGGGATCCGAATGAGTTCAATGTGCTGCGGGTATCCAAACGGCGAGTCGAGATCGATACGCATGCCTGGGCCAATGACAAGATGGCGTTCGGGCGAACCGGCCGCGCCTTGTTCGAGCGCGCCGATGGAAGGTGGCGCAGCGTTTGACGAGGGTGAGGGCCGCTCGACAGTCCTTGCATTCCCCCTACCGCGGTGGCGGTCGATGCTTGAAGGCCGGCGCGCTGCGGCCTAGTCTCGAAGGCGCAGCAACGTCGCTGCGTGATTGGAGACAGACATGGCACAGGCACAGCTCAAGGCATTCGGACCCGGCTTCGGCGGGGACGGCGGCTTCTTCGTCCTGGGCGCCGACGGCAAGCTGCACTGGGTTCCGCCGTGGGATCCGGAGATCACGCGTGACATGGGCCTCGCCGCCACGCTGTCGAGCCTGGCGCCGCAATACAGCAAGAACGCCGCGCTGCAGAAGCAGGTGGTCGGACTGGCCGAGAGCCTCGGCAACCTGCACGCCCCGGCGATCGAGAAACATCTGTCCAACCTGGTCCGCTGAAGGGCGGGACGCCTCGCGGCGCGCCGCGAGGCCGCCCGGCCGGACAGGGGGTCTGGGAAGGCCGTACTCCGGCGGTGTGCGGGCGGGTGAAGCCGGCGGGCTCGCCAGGGGAGGGCGTCTGCGAATGGGCGACTCGGAACGACGGTCGCCAGTCGCGGCCAGGTTGCGGATCGGGCAGAAGCAGTGAGGTCGCGGTTCGGGCGCCACCGGCGCCTGGCCGAAGGCGGCTTTGGGGTAGCCTCCGGCATGTCGCCCCTACACCGCCCGATTGAACGCATGTCTGCACGCACTTCGTTTCAATCGATCTGTGCAGGAGCCGCAGCCCTGGTGCTGGCGGTCATCGTCGGTTGCCGGCCGTCCGACAGCGTTCGGATCGGTTTTCTGGGCGACCTGATTTCGGAGCTCGGAGCCGGGGGGCGCAATGGGGCTCAGCTTGCCGTTGAAACGCTCAACGCCGAACACGGGGTGCGCTACGAACTCCTGGTCGAGGATGATCGGAACGATCCGAACGCAGCGCGGTCGGCCATCGAATCGTTCGCGTCGCGCCGGGCCGCCTTCGTCGTCGGGCCCATGACGAGCGCGATGGCCGTCGCGGCGGTACCCCAGGCCAATCACCTGGGGATCGTGCTGATTTCGCCGACGGCGACGACAGATGAGCTGTCGGCCAAGGACGACTTCTTCTTCCGTACGGCCGCTGATGCGCCCGCCGGTGCGCGGCAACTCGCCCGTCTGCTGCACGATCGGGGGGCGCATTCGATCGTCGTGCTCATGGATACCGCCAATGGTGCCTACTCATCGAGCTTCGGCCATGCGATGGCAGTGGAATTCCTGCATCTGGGAGGGACGGCGGCCCACGAACTGGGCTACCGGTCCGGAAACTCGCTGGACTTTGCCGATACGATGCGACGAATCGATGGCAACCCTGCCGATGCGGTCGTCCTTGTCAACAGCCCTGGCGACGCAGCCATCGTCGCGGAGCACCTGCGTCGCGTTGCGCCCCCTGTGGCCATTGCCTTGTCGCCCTGGGGTGCGAACGTGCAGTTTCTCCAGATTGGTGGCCGCGCGGCCGAGGGCGCCATTGCGTTGCGAGCCGTCGACCTCGAGAGCCCATTGCCGCGCATGCGCGACTTCGTCACGCGTTATCGTGCACGTTTCGGCCGAGTACCCACGACGCCCGCGGTTCAGAGCTATGAAGCCGTCATGTTGGGCGTCGACGCGTTGAGTCGGCGCGGAGCGAGCTCCCTGCGCGCGACACTGTCCGTGCCTGGCCAGTGGGCCGGCCTCGATGGACCTTTCTCTCTCGACGCCTACGGCGATGCCCGACGCGACCTTCAGATGACGGAGGTTCGCAATGGTCGCTTCGAGGCGCTACGGCAGTGAGCAGGTCGGCACCGATCACCAGGTTGCCGACATCATCTGCAAGCGCCACGCGTCCTTTTCAACCTTGTAGACCGCGATGTTCGGGTAGACCTGCTCGCCGGACGAGTCGAAGCGCATTTGCTGGTTGACCTGCGTGACAGGCTCGATCCGCTTGAGCGTCGCCACCAGCTGCGCGCCGTCGACGCTGCGCCCCTGGCGCGTGGCGTCTGCCAGCGCATAGACCGCGTCGTAGGAGATCTGTGCGCCCCACACCGGATCGGTACCGAACCGGCGCCGGAAGCGTTCGAGGAAGGCCCTGCCCTCCGGAAACTCGGACGCGTCGATCGCGGTGGCTGTCGCGTAGAGGGCCTTGATGTGCACGGGTCGCTTTGCGACCGACTTGTTTCGCACGACGTTCGTGCCCAGGACGACCACGTCCTTCAGGCCGGCGGCTTCCATCGCGTCAAGCAGCGCGTTCAACTGGGGCTCGCGCGCGAACAGGGCGATCACGTCGACCTTGGCGGCTTGCAGGCGCGCGGCCAGGTCCGCAGGGAACGGCCCGTCCTCGAGCTCGACCGCCAGCACCGGCGCGAGCTTCTTGTCATTCAGCGCAACCCCGAAGGTGTGCGCGAGACCGCGGCCGTAGTCGGACTTCTCAGTGATCGTGGCGATGCGCTTGTTCGCGGAGATCTCGATCGCGAAGGACGCCATCGCACGTCCCTGCTTGTCGTCGTTGGCCAACAGCCGCAGCACATTGCCGTTGCCGAGGCTGACCAGCGACGCGCCGGTGGCCGTGATCAACTCCGGAATGCCCTTGGCGGCGACGACAGGTATCACGGCAGCCGCCTGTGGCGTGTTGATCGGCCCGATGATGGCGTTGACGCCCGCATCGACGAAGGCCTGGGCCTGCTGCTTGGAGATTGCCACCTCTCCGCGATCGTCGCTCGCTTCGATCTTCACCGTGAGCGGGTGGTCGCCAATCTTGAAGCCGGCGGCGTTGAGCTCTTCCGCGGCCAACGTGGCGCCGTCCAGCAAATCCTTGCCGCGCGCGCCGGACGGGCCGGTCTGGGCGACCAGCAGGCCGATGCGCAGTTCGCGGGGGCCGCCGCTGTCGCAGCCTGTCGCAAGGAATGCCGCGGCGAGCGCGATAGGGAACCATGAACGAGTCGTTCTTGTCATTGATGTTGTCTCCTGCCGGCTTCAAGGCCGGAACCCGAACTCTGGCGCCACCGCGAGGCCGGCACAAGATGGGGCTGGCACGGATGGAGCGCCAGAACGTGAATATGTCATTTGACGGTCGCGTCCTGGCCCATCTGGCCGGCGCCCCGATCGTTCCGATGTGTCGCAGCGCTGTGTTCGAGGCACGATAGCAGCCGGCTGCACGGTGCATCACGGAAATCGCATTCCGGCCATAAACTGCCCGTTCACCCAAGTCTGCTCCCAACGGGACGCCCTCCGCGAGCCCCCCACTTCAAGCGCCGTTCTTTCCAAGCCGGTCAGCGTGCCTTGCGGGAGCCGCGCCATATCGTGACAATAGTTGCCCGCCCTGCAAGGCCGGACACCATCCCTGGCGACCGTCGGCTTCGAGGGGAAGTCGATCCGGGACTATGCTGTCTGAAAACCACGGAGACATCACTTGCTCAACACCACGCTCAAACCCGCCTACCTGAATTCGCTCATGACAGCCGGAGCGGACCTCGAACTTCCGTACAACGATCTGGCGCCGCATGCCAGCGATCGGATGACCGCGGCCCTGGAGCTCGCGAAGCACGCGAAGGAAATCCAGCGACACCTCAAATTCGTTGCGATCAGTGCCGGCACGTCGGGAATCAAGCAACTGGCCGAGGCCGGTGCCGGTTACGTCACGTTCTCTCTCGTGCACTGATCCATCGGGGTATCGCGAGCCGGCTGGTGGTGACGTTCGAAGCCGCGCGCCCT
>Ga0307516_10005322_pt1 | contig 15476 bp, 14 predicted proteins | sample 19_EM_MG_FD_203310 | JGI IMG/M metagenome (GOLD analysis project Ga0307516, IMG submission 203310) | Populus trichocarpa ectomycorrhiza microbial communities from riparian zone in the Pacific Northwest, United States - 19_EM | ecosystem: Host-associated > Plants > Roots > Unclassified | place...
ACGCAGAAGCGAGGCAGGTACGGCGGGTGCGATTATCGATGGGTAGCGGATTGGCAGTGCGTTCAATCCGGGCTCATAACCTGTTGGAATATAGGGATCGATAGAGACGAAGATAGTGAATTGGTTTTTTGATACAAAGTCGAAGGAGGAACATTCTCTCTATATACAACGCGCCTGAGGGACTCGCCAAGGGGAAAGGACGGAAGACTGTCTCCCGAACCGGTGCTCGGAGACTAAGGCTGCTGTCATCTCCGGACATGTTGCCTCTGGTCCGTCATCTCCGGACGCCGTCTCCGGTCCGTCATCTCCGGACGCCCATTATTCTGACAGTTCCATGAGCGCACCAAGCACATCAGTGTCCGCTTCCACTTCGTCCGTGACGCCTGCGAACGGAACGCCATCAAAACCACATACCTTCCGACATCCGACATGCTCGCCGACATCATGGAAGAACCTCCCTCGAGACACTCACTGGAAGCACGCTCACGGGCTTGGGCTTGTAAGCCGGGACTCAGGGGAAGTGGCTGACAGACCACGCGTTAAGCGGTTGAAATAGTTTTTCTCTCATCTTCCTGTTCTTTCTTTGGAGGATGCACTCTTTCTCCTATGTCCGTGGTTTCTCCCTCGAAGGGTTTTTTACACGGTTACGAGTTTTAACGAGGCATCCGAGGATTCTGTTTCTCTCATTCTCTTCTGTGTTCCTTTGCATCTTCCGTACGAGGGGAAGTGTCAGAATAAGGAGGCGTCTGGAGATGAGGAGGTGTCCAGAGATGAGGAGGCGTCCGGAGATGAGGAGGCGTCCGGAGATGAGGAGGCGTCCGGACATGACTGAGTCCCTGAGCACCGGCTCGGGGTGACAGTCTTCTGTCCTTTGTCCTGACGGCCTTCCTGTATATAGAGAGATCTTGTGCCCGCATAATAATGTAATACAATCGTCACGTTTATCGATCCATATATTCCAACAAGAAGACCCGCCAGAGAGCTCGTGTGTCGGCCCATTCCACCTCTGGGAGGTGTTTGGGGAAGGTGAAGGATGGTGTGGAGAGGGGAAGCTGGGTCTTCCATGGTTCCATGAGCTGTGCTCGCGCTTGCATGAGTATCCAGGTTTTTGTTGTAAGTGCAAAGCGGTACAGGACCGATCTGCCGGCCCCTTGCTTAGCGAGTGTGTCGGCCCTCTCGTTGCCTCTAATGTTGCAGTGAGATGGGCACCAGGTGATGGAGATTTGCCAGCCGAGGGTGCGCAGGTCTTCGATAGAGTCGAGGGCCCGTCGGGCATATTCATGGTTGTGTTTGTTAAAGTTTAATGTGGCCATTGCTGCTTGGTTGTCGATGCAGATGATGACTGTACCCCGTGGGGCAGTGGTGGTGAGGAGAGTGGAGACTGCTTCTTGGACCACGTGTAGTTCGGCATCATACACCTTGGCCTGGCTGCCTAGGTGACAGCTGCGCTCGCCCAGTCGGTATAAGTGTTGGTCGCCGCAGTGGTAGATTGCCCATCCACATCCAGTTGACCCATTGTCGAGTTTGGAGCCATCTGTGTAGATGATTATGGTGTGGTTTTCTTGTGATTCGAGCCATTGTTCGTGGAGTTTTTGAGGTCGCGTTGTTTTGTCCGGGTTCGGAGATGGGGTGATGGGGACCCCCTCTGCCGAAGATATACTTGTCCGGTTTTCCAGTTTGCCCATTACCAACTGTTTGCTTAGATTGTATTGGTGGTGGAGCCCAGGGAGGCTGGGAGAGATTTTTGGTGTGGCCCGCGGGGGGTCCAGTACATGATGGGATGGGAGAAAGTGGAGGCGTATGGTGTATTGTAGTGACAGGTAGTCCAGGTATGCTTTCAGGGGTGGTAAATGGGCGAGTGTGAGGAGGTTGGAGATTCTGGTGTTGAGTGGGAGTCCTGTGATCCATCGGGCGATCGCATTATAAGTGGTGCTGAGGGGAGCTGTTACCATTGGGGTGCCAGTCCACCATGCTGGGGACGCCCAGAACATGGTCGGCAATACCACCATCATTGCCAGATGGTGAGCAATGTGTGCAGGGATGCTAGGTGACCGGTGGTGTAGGAAGCCTAGGCTGCCGAGTGTTTGGTTTCCTTTGGCCACGGCCATTGTGGCGTGATGGAGGAAGCTGAGTGATTCGTCGATGAACACTGCCAGGTATTTAATCTGAGGTGTTGCCGTGATGGTGTTCTTTCCGATTCGGAGAGGGGGGTGTGAGGCGAGGCTTTTGTTTTTATCCTTACTGGTGGGGGGAGGCAGTACAGGAGTTCCGTTTTTGGGGGGGCAAAGGTGAGTCCCAGACGGGATCCCCTCTCTGTAGGTGTTGGTCTGTCCTTTCTTTGAGTAGGGTGTTGGCTCTGGACATAGTGGGTGACATTTGGACCATGCAGACGTCATCTATGTGGGAGGTGTCGGTTGCGTCGCAGGGGTGATGTTGTTCTTCCAGCATTGCGTTGCTGTAGATGAGGAAGAGAATTGGTGAGATGGGGGATCCTTGTGGTAGGCCGCACTCGTACGGTTGGGGTTGCTCGGTCTGTTGATTAAAACCAACTGCGAGTTTCCGGTCTGTGTTGAATGCTGTGACCCAGTTCGTGAAGTAGAGTGGCATCCGTCGTTGTATCATGACCTCCCGGAGTGTTGCCGGGTGGACCTGGTTGAATGCGCCTTCGATGTCATGGGTGAGTACCGTCGGTCGTAGTGGGAATTTATTTAACGCTTTCTTCTGGCTGATTGCCTTGGCGATTGGGTCGATTGTTCGGAGGAGGGCGTCAACTGCGGAGTTCTCTGCCTGAGCACCCATCTGTGAGGGGTGTGTGGCCCCGCAGATTTGTGCGGCGTGGGCTAGTCGTTTCGCGATGATGGTTTCTAGAAGTTTGCCGAAGTATGATAGAAGTGAGATTGGCCAGTATGATTTGGGTTGTGAGTAGGATTTCTTGCCGGGCTTGGGGACAACCACGCAGTTGGCCGTCATCCATTCTGGGGGGTGGACACTCCAGGTGAGGCAAGCTGTAAAGAGGTTGGGGAGGAGGAGTGGAGCTGCTTCGTTGAAGTGCCGGAGGGTGGTGTAGGAGATGTTGTCTGGTCCTACCGATGTGCCGTATTTCAGGTGTGCGATGGCTAGGCGTGTTTCGTGTATTGTGACTGGTCTTGTGTGGGGGCGTATGTCTCTCGTGTGGGTGAGAAAGTCAGGTGGGAGGGGTGTCCGCGGGGCCGTGTTGACTGGGGGGAAGAGTGCATTCCGTAGGGCTTTGCACTTGTCTCTGAAGTCAGATTGTCCCTCGAGTGGGGGAATGGGTTTGTTGTGGGTGCTGTGGCATTGGATTGTTTTCCAGATGGTTCTGGTTGTTGCGTTTTGCAGTCGGTGGACGTGGTATGTCATTTTTGCATTGTGTACCATTGTCGTCCATTTGCGACGTTTGTATTGGCTGTCTTGTCTGTTGGTGTTGGTGGGGGTAAGGCGGGCTCTTCTGTCTGCCCCTTTGGTGGCTTCTTTTGCCAGTGTGAGGCTGTGGTTCCACCAGCGGCCTCCACCTTCCTTTGGCTTTTGTATGGGACGGTGGCTTCTGTGGCCTGGTGGATGAGGAGGGTGATGTTGCTGACTGCGCGAAGGGTGGCTTCCGGGCTTTGGAGGTCTGAGAGGTTCATTCGTGTGGCTTGTATGTGGCTGCCGAAGCTGTTCCAGTCGGCTTTTGCCCAGCATCGGTAGGGTTTAGGTGGTGGGGTGGTGTATGGCAATGACAGGGTGAGAGTCAGGGAGCTGTGGTCTGAGGTGGTATCATCATCGATTGCTAGTGAGAGGGCAGACCTAGTTGTGTCCCTGTGGGTAAGAAATAGGTCGATGGTGGAGGGGTTGCTTCCATTCCTTGGATGGTGGGTGGGGATTGCTGGTTTGTTTTGGAGGTGGAAGTTGTTGTGTTCGAGCCAGTGTGCGATGGCATGGCTTGCGGAGGAGGTGTGGGCTGTGTGGGGCACGGGGCCTTGCCACCATGGCTGGTGCGCGTTGAGGTCGCCCATTATCAGGCAGTTTGCTGGGATGTTGAGCTAGGGAGGAGGGCTGCCAGCGGTTCTGGTCTTCCGGGTGAGTACAGGTTGAAGATGGTGAAGCTAGTGGTGTGTTGTTCTTGTTGCAGTGTGATGGTGGTGCCTAGGTGTGACGGTGCGGGACAAGGGTCGCGGAGTGCCGGAACAGGACGAGGCGAGGAGAGGCATGAGGAGACGGGGCGCGGCAGGAACAAGACGAGGGCGAGGACCAGACGAGGGCAAGGTCAGGGCGAGGGCAAGGCGAGGACGAGGACAAGGCGAGGACAAGGTGACAAAGAACTCTGAGTTCAGAAACACAGAGGTTGCGTGAGGAACATGAAAGAAGGGAGGGACGCTCTCTTCTTATAGTGTTCCTCAGCGACCTCAACTAGCTAGTACACGATGACCCTAACCCCACAACTCACGCCCAACCCTAAAACCACACACCCAACTCTCAACCCCTTCTAATCACAACCTGAGTGATCAGCCATGCCCGGCACAGGGTCCACGCTGTGACAGTAGCTCCCCTACTCGTTGCTGAGCTCCTGCGATGTAGCCACTGCACCTGCCAACCCCTGAGGCGCTGGCTTTCCTGGGTATCTTGCGTGAAATACATCCACTGCTTGAACCTCTGCAAGGTATTCTTCTGGCTCCCATGTTGGCTCAGCGTAACCCCGCCATTTCACGAGATACTGTAATCTTCGTCGTATACGTCAACTATTGAGAATTTCTTCCACTTCCCATTCTTCTTCACCATCCACAACAACTGGCAGAGCGGGCGGAGGGATCTGACCAGGAATTATATCGTTGGCAGCAAGATGTAGGAGTGACACAGGGAAAACTCGATGTTTCCTCACCATATTTGGAAGGTTCCGTTCGTAGGCATGTGTTCCAACTGCTTGAATAACTCGGAATGGACCATGATGTTTGTTCTCCAGCTTTCTGCTGGGACGCTGAGTACGCCAGAACCGTCCATCGATCCATACCATATCGTCGGGCAGGAAAACTGGGGCAGGGGTCCTGTGGTTATCGGTTTTGTCTTGTTGTCGTGTCTGCACGTAACGCATCTCACTTCGTGCCACATCGTGAATAATGTTCAGCCGTTCCGCTGCTGTTTGCACTTGGATCTCATCGTGGTTGTCGGTCTGGACATCCAACTCCAGATCACACTTCGGGTGGTATCCAAGGTTTGCGTAGAATGGCGACAACGTGGTGGTGTCTGAGATAAGGTTGTTTCCTGCAAATTCTGCAAGAAAGAGGTAGTCCACCCAATCATCCTGCAGATATGAAACGTAGGCACGAAGGTGTTGCTCCATGATAGCATTCACACGTTCCGTTTGGCCATCTGTTTCCGGGTGAAATGCGGTGGAGAGCCTCGCATCGATCTTCATGCATGCACAAATATGGTTCCCGAAATGCGATGCGAATTGTGGTCCCCGATTTGAAACAATTGTGTCTGGCAGTCCATGGTAACGGAAAACTCGATCACAGAAAAGGTCAGCCAACTCTTCTGCTGTGATAGCTGTCCGGCAGGGAATAAGATGGCACTGTTTCGGGAGACGGTCCACAAACACACAAATTGCATCGTAACCCTTCAATTGTGGCAATCCCTTTACGAAATCGACTGACAAATGTTGCCATGGGCGGTCGGGCACAGAAAGCGGTTTCAGAACTCCGTAGGGTGCATGTTGGGTTGCCTTTATTCTTCAACAGACATGACAATTGCGTACAAAACACTCAACATCCTTCCGTAATGTCGGCCAGTAGTATGCACGGTCAATCAATTCCAAGGTCTTCGCACGTCCAGGGTGTCCGAATGCAGGAGGATCATGATGGGTCTGGAGGATCCGCAACCGCAAACGATCATGACCCGGTAGGTAGATACGGTTGCGGTAAGTGAGTCAACCGTTTTCCTCCCGACACTCAGCCAATTTAATCTCCTTGGTATGACGAACCCCGTCCCGTAGCATTCCCAATATTCTCGCAGGAAAAGGGTCTGCAGCTAATCCTTGGTGGAAGAGTTCGTCAAGTGACGGTTCTTCGTTGCCATGTGGAATGCCATTATTGCCGTCTTGCAGGATATCTGCGCACACGTGTAGCGTCCCGTTCTTTGGCTTTTCCAGGTTGGTAGGTTTGAGGAGTGCCTGAAAACGCTGGGTCAAGCGTTCATCTCCCTCCTTGGGGAGATCTCCTGATCGACGGGTCAGGGAGTCTGGTTTTCCTCCCAAATTTCCTGGTCTGTACTCTGCATACCAAGGAAACTCTGACATGAAGGCAGACCATTGGACCTGGCGGTGGTTGAGTGTCCTTTTCGTCTTGAAGTATTCAAGGTTCTTGTGGTCGGTGAGAACCTGAATAGGGTGTGTTGATCCAACCAGGTGGGGACGCCATTCTTCGAAACATCGTACAATTGCAAGCAACGCCTTATCGTAGATTTCATAGTTGCATTCTGCCGGTGAATGCTTCTTTGAAAAGAATGCCACCGGGTGGAGGATGCCATTTTCATCTGGCTGCGACAGTATGCCAGCAGAGACGAAGTCTGATGCGTCAGTCTCTATCACAATGGGCTTTTCCCAGTCAAAATGACGCAGAATTGGAGCACTAGTGAATGCATTCTTGAGGTTCTGAAACGCTTTTTCCTCCTCTTGGTTCCAGGTGAAAGGAACATCCTTTCGTGTCAGACGCGTCAATGGTGCCACCACTCCTGAGTAGTTTAGGATGAAGCGTCGGTAGAAATTCACGAAACCGACGAATTCCTGCACTTGTTTCACTGACTGGGGGGATTCCCATTTCTGGATCTTGGAGACTTTGCTGGGTTGCATCTTGATTCCTCCGGGAGTAATGACCAGTCCCAGGTAGTCCACTTCTTGAACGTGAAAGCGGCACTTTTCTGGTTTTAGGTGGATTTCTGCCTTGCCGAGTGCTTCGAGAATTTCCCGAGTATGCTGAATATTTTCTTCCAGGGTATCTGAATATATCAGAACATCATCCAGGAACGCAGTTCCCGTACGGTCAAGAAACTTCCTCAGAACATCGTTCACAAAATGTTGAAAGCTAGCGGGCGCATTCGTAAGGCGGAAGGGCATGACCTTATACTCGAAATGTCCGTATCTCGTACGGAAAGCAGTTTTCCACTCTTCACCGTCCACAATCCGGAGCAGGTTATAAGCCCCGCACATATCCAACTTGGTGTACCACTGGGCCTTCTGCAGTCTTGCAAGCGTTTCCTGAATGAGGGGTAGTAGATATCGGTTTTTGATTGTGATTGCGTTAAGTCCGCGGTAATCGACGCAGAGTCGTAGGGATCCATCACCTTTCTTTACGAAAAGAACAGGTGTTCCTGCAGGAGATGAGCTGTGTCGGATGAATCCCTTGTCAAGGTTTTCGTCGATATATGCCTTTAAAGTCTGCAATTGGTGGTGGGACATGCCATAGAGGGGGCCGAAAGGTGGTTCTGTGCCTGGTTTGAGTGGGATCTTATCATCGTAAGGACGGTGAGGGGGTAATTTTTGTGCATCTTCTTCTTGAAAAAGGTGAAGGAACTTGTGGAAGTGTTCTGGAACCAGCTGATTGATGTTGACAGCCGGCTTCTTTCCGTTGACAACCTCTTCCAGCTCTTCCAGAGTCACTGAAAAAACTTCCAAGTTTTCGGTCTGTTGCAGATCTAGGAAAGCCAAGATGCTGAGTAACGAGATCTGCTCACATGGGACAGACAGCCGTTCAGGTATAAAGTCAAGTCCCTGAATCGAAACTGGCTTGTTTCCGGAATTGCATGAGTCAAGGCAATTCGGGGAGTTGAACGTCACAGTGTTGGTGGGGAATCGGATAGATATATCGTGGTGGCCTGGCCATGGAATTCCAAGCACTATTGGGTAGTGACCCAATTTGGTAACATAGGACCAGGCTTCTTCGAGGTGGTTGCTGATTTTCAGTGGGATTTTAACGTAGTGGGTGATTTTTCCTGACGATACGGGACGTCCGTCGATAACTTCAAGCCGACGGGGCTTCTCTAGCGGTAGTTGTAGTAGGTGGTGATGACGAACGAAATCTTTATCTATGAATGCGTATCCAGTTGCTCCATTATCAATCAAAGCATGGGTTGGAATGGGTTTTTCACCGATGAAGTTGACACTAACTGCAAGGTGACTTCCATCCATCCGTTCTTCATTCATGCTTTTATCGGTAAAGGACAAACCAGAGAAACATATTGTAGATACACCGAAATCGTGTTTTTGTCTCCAACTGAAGTCATCAGTTAAGCTGGAGACTAGACTTTTCCCGAGCCACCCCAAACAGATCCTGCCAGCTCTCCATCTTCTTTTCCACCTTCTTCGCCACTCGTATAACCAGCTGCTCCCCGGAGAGAACGGTTCGGGCGCACGGGACACTGGGCCGCGAAGTGTCCAGTTCCACCGCAATAGTTGCACAGATTTTGAGCAATCTGACGGGCACGTTCAGCAGCAGTTATCTTGCCACGGTTGGCACTAATGCTTATTGGTCCCGGGTGAGTGCCTGTATCGATGGTTCCCACTTCGGTAGTCGGAGGTGCCTGTATGGTCGGAATGGCTGAGACACACGAGGTATTCGTAGAACAGCCTGTATTCTGTTCCTGCTTCCTTGTACGGATTCGGTTGTCCAGACCGTTCAATCGTGCGATAAACTGGGCAAAGGTTTCCTCCAAAGGGCTGTCCTGATGAACGAAAGCATCCTTGATCTCCCGATTCAATCCCCTCTCCAACGCGTGGTATTTGGCTTGGTCGTCATATTGAAGAATTGTGATGAGCAGTTGAAATTCGGCATAGTACTGGCTAAACTCCCGATTGTTCTGCCGTAGGGCTTCCAACTTGCGGACCGCCGTTTTCACCTCATCAGGATCACCAAAGGCGGTACGAAGAACGTCTGTGAATTCCTCCAGTGAGGTGAAGTTGATCCTGTTCTCGAGCAGGTGCGGTTCCATGGTATCGTAGGCGGGCCCTCGAAGAAAGCTGAAAGCGTATCATAACTAATGCTGGACATCGGAAAACTTATTGGTATTGCCGGCAATATTCAACCTCAACTTGGTAATAAAAGGACGGAGTTTCTTGCACGATCGATCGAAGGTATCAGGATCAGGGATGTTGGCAGGTTTAGTGTGGGCAGTACTGAGACCGTCGAGTTGGGTGAGTCTCGTGGAGATCATTCGTTGCTCGGTCAACTGTCGTTCCAATTCGGCGGTGCGCGCCTGGTAGGCAGTAATCTCAGTAACCAGGTCCTTGTAGGTCGCTTCTGAAGTGTCCCAAGCGGTGGTGTTTCCAATCCATCTGAGTGCGATGTGTACGGTCTCTGACCAATGGGTGTGATTCTCATCGGTCAACTGTTGGCCATGTATGCCACAAACTCCATCGAGGAATGCCTGGGTGGCGAGAATATGGCGTAGTGGAGATTCATCGGTGCTGTAGCGGCGGGCAACATGGGCCTGAGTAGTAGCCATTGTGATGCTAGTACCTTTTTACGTCAGCTTATCTTTGACAAGTAAACCTTTCTTGTTCGGGGAGGCATTCCAGACTGGGCCACGACACGCCGGCCCCTGCGCTTACCGCTAGCTCTTTTCCCTTGAGCTACTTTTCACACGGGGACTCCTTGGTCAGGAAAGGGTCCTTTAGAAGGTATTGACGCAACCTAATGTGACGGTGCGGGACAAGGGTCGAGGAGTGCCGGAACAGGACGAGGCGAGGAGAGGCAAGAGGAGACGGGGCATCTCGGGAACAAGACGAGGGCGAGGACGAGACGAGGGCAAGGCGAGGGTGAGGGCAAGGCGAGGGCGAGGACAAGGCGAGGACAAGGTGACAAACAACTCTGAGTTCAGAAACACAGAGGTTGCGTGAGGAACATGAAAGAAGAGAGGGACACTCTCTTCTTATAGTGTTCCTCAGCAACCTCAACTAGCTAGTACACGATGACCCTAACCCCACAACTCACGCCCAACCCTAAAACCACACACCCAACTCTCAACCCCTTCTAATCACAACCTGAGTGATCAGCCATGCCCGGCACAGGGTCCACGCGGTGACACTAGGAAGGAGTCCTGGGCTGTGAAGGTGGTGGTGGCACTGAGCCCAGCGAGTTGACGTACGTATGTGGCGTATCTGGGCTTCGTAGGTGTTGGGAGGAACAGATTGAAGTTCGGTAGGAGTGGTGGGTTTTCATGTCTATCACACCAATTTTCTTGGATAAGGCAGATAAGGTTTTCTGTTTTTCTCGCAAAATCTCGGAGAGTTGAAATCGTAGTCGCATGGCCTCTCGCCCAGTTCAACAGCTGCATCGACCCGACAGCGTGTGAGGGCATTTTATTCGGCTACTTCCGCCATGGGGGCGTTTCCCGGGTTGGTTGTGGCATTAGTGTTCACGTTGTTGTTGAAGGATAGGATTTTGATTCGCTTAGGGCAGTTGGGGTCGCTGGCGTTGTGGGGGGTCCGGCAGTTAGCGCAGCAGATTGGCGGGTGGGTGCAGGCTGGGCCTTTCTTGCAGGTCGGGATGGTGCAGGGGTGGACTTTGGTCTCGTGGGCTTCCGCGCAGACGGCACTGTGGCAGGGGTTCCTACACACGGCTGCCGGGTGTCCATAGCCCTGGCAGTTGTGGCACTGGGTGCTTCTCCCATACGAGATGTAGTCATTGAGTTGGCATTCGCGGTTGCAGATTGTGAGGTAGTGTCATCCGATGTCGGCCAACTTGACACTGCCGGTGAGGGTCATGACAATCGTGGAGGTTGATTTTTGTTCGCGTCGGTCTGCCAGGGTGACCCAGCTCGGGTTCTGTCCTTGGGTTAGTTGGGGGGAGTTTGTGGCGTTGCTGTTCGAGATATCGGGTAGGGAGAGGTGGGTAGAGACGCCATGCAGGAGGAACTGGCTGAAACGTTTCCCTATTTCCACCTTCTCGCATTTTCAGTAGTAGGAGATGGCGTCTGCGATGATCGTGGCATAGTCTTCGTAGATGATGTTGTTTTGGGTGTTGCCGGTGGCGAGGCCAATGGATCCGTGCATGGTAACTCGGGCACGAAGGAAGCAGGGTGTGATTACGTCCTGGTTGTCGACCAGGGCTTTGTTGATGCGGTGAAGTGCGGCATTGGAGATGGCTTGACGGGCACTGTAGCTTTGTTCAGTACGGGCGGCGGCTTTGGTGGGGGTTTCAGCTGGGAAGTGGCAGATGACCTCACGTTCAGCCTGGGGGTACATGGTCGGGACGAGCTTAGGTGGGGCCGGCTTCTTCCCTTGCCTCCTCATTCGCAGATTCTCCCATCCTTCATTATTGGAGGCGTGAGTGGTTTGTTCGGTTGGCGATTTTGGCTGTGTGGTCGGGGTCTTGGCGGCGTCAGCGTAAGTACGGGTGGTGGGGTGGGTGTTCGTAGTCGTGTTCGGTTCGTTGTTATTGGCGTTGTTGTTGTTTGCTCTCTTCTCCTTCCTCCTTCTCTCTTGCTTCGGATTCGTGTCGGTGGGGGCACGGGCCCCGGTGGGTTTCGCGGAGGGGGCCGACCTACGTTCGGTTGAGATGAGTTGTTGTTGTACCTGGGTGACCCGGGTTCCAAGCGAGGAGATTTGTTGGGAGAGTTCGTTGGTGGCATTGTGGATTGTAACGTCGTTTTTAGCGAAGAGTTACTTGATCTCCATGGAGATGGTCCTGTAGAGTTGTTCCATAATGTTGTTGGTGATTATTTCGAAATCAGCGCGCAGCGCGGCGTGTTCGGGGGGCTCATTGGGGCCTCCATCTGGGGGGCTGTGTTGGCGAATTCGTTGGCATCTCCGCCAATTGCCTGGGTCTCGGTGATATGTTGGGTGGGCTGGAAGTCCATGGCGTTGTCGTTTGTCTCCTCTTCTCCTTCTTCTTTGTTCACGTCGCCGGAGTGGGATCCGTATTCGTTTGCCGCTTTGTCGTCCTTGCGTGCTCGCTGGGCAGTGGAGCGGGACCGTGAGGTCGCGATTCGGGAGGGGGGGCTGGAGGGTTTGCTGGGCCGGGTTCAGTGCAGAAATCTCGGCAGTGACTGGTGTTGGGGCGGAAGAAAGAGTCGAGGGATCCTTGACCAGGGTTGCTGGAGGACATGAAGCCTGTAAGCGAGGTGGTGATAGTTTGGCGACGCGAGCCAAAATCACGGAAAACAGGCAGCAACAGGAGCGAAAATTCCCGGGATGGTTCCGGAGGGGTGTGGCCTCTAGTTAATACACTAGTGGCCGACTACTGAGGTGGGTTTCCGGGGTTGTTGAAGACTTAATTGGAAAACAAGATTTTTGGTGTCGCGAAAACAGTGAAGTTTTGGGGGGTGTTGTGAGGATAATATGCAACTTCAATCCATTGCGTTCAGCACTACAGGCTATGTACGCTCCACCTTGTCATACCACCCCCAAGGGGTTCCCATCTTTCCAAAGCCGCCCGAAATCACAGAACAAACGAAAAGCAAAACAAAATCACAACATGAAAAGCATCTGCAGCGGTCAAGCGAAGAAAGAGCAAAGCTCACGCCATCTACCCTCCTACGCCCTTCGTCGTCAAATCAGGTATCAAATGCACCGAAGTCTGGCTCTGGGGAGTCAGAGTCGGAGTCTCTGGTGCTGTACGTGGTTGTGTCGTCTTCTTCGAAATGGAGGTGTGCTGAGTGTCCTAGCCCAGTGGCGCGTAAGAAGCGCGGCAGTGACAAAGAGTTTTCGGGTGCTGTGAGAAAGTCCGGGGACTGTATATCACCGACCGTAGAGGAGAGGAGGGTTGTGCGCTCGACTGCCAGCAGTGGGCAGTCTTGCAGAGGGTGGAGCGAGGGTTTTAGGTCTAGCCCGCATGGGCATGGGTCAGCGTCGAGGTTCCGCGGTTCGTCTGATGGTGAGCGGCTGCAGAACACTCGCCAGAGTGCTCGCGTGTCAGCCCAGTCGATGCCATGCAAGTGACTAGGAAATTTGAACGAGGGGTTGGAGAGGGGGAGTTCAGTTTGCCATCGCCGGATGAACTCTGCTCAAGCCTGAGTCATAAGCCAAGATTTTGTGGTGGTAGTGAATCGACAGAGATCCATAGAGGACACTCCTCATTTGGCAAGTGTATCAGCCCTTTCATTATCCTGGATATCGCAGTGGGAGGGGTACCATATTACACATATGGACCAACCGAGAAGCCGGAGCATCTCGCTTATCTGGAGGGTTCGTCGTGCGTATTCGTGGTTTGACTTGTTGAGTTGTAGGGTGTCAATCGCAGCTTTATTGTCGATGCAGATAAAAATCTTTCTGCGGGGCATAGTGGTGGTGAGGAGGGTGGTGATGGCTTCCTGTACGGCGTGTAGCTCTGCATCGTATACTTCGGCCCGATGGCCAAGATGGCAACCTCCACTAGTCAGTCGATGGAGTTGTTGATCTCCGCAGTGGTAGATGGCCCATCCACACCCAACAGCACCGTTGGAACGTTTTGAGCCATCCGTGTAGATGACAATGGTATGGTCCGGTAGTGTCTGTAGCCACTTTTCGTGTAGCCATAGTGGTTGTGTTGTCTTATCGGGGTTCGGAGAAGTAGCATTCACCACTCCTGCTGCTGTTGTTGTTGCAGTTCGGTCTTCTAGCTTGCCCTGTATGAGGTGCTTGCTTAGGTTGTATAGGCGGTGCAGTCCTGGGAGGTTCGTGTGTGTACTTGGTTGGTCACAGGGTGGGCCGAAAGCATGGTAAGGGGGGAGTAAGTGTAATCGAATGGCATACTGAAGCGACAAATAGTCCAGGTATGCCTCCATCGGTGGCAGATGGGCAAAGGTGATTAGGTTTGTTGTCCTGGTGTTGAGCGGCAGACCTGTAATCCACCACGCCACGGCATTGTATGCCACCTTGAGCGTAGCGATCTCTCCCGGTGTTTCAACCCACCATGCTGGAGAGGCCCAGAACATGGCAGGAAAGATCGCTGTCATTGCCAAGTGGTGGGCAATGTGGGCGGGGATGCTGCGTGACCAACGTCATTAAAATTTCAAGCTCCCCCAGAACATTGTTTGCTCTGGCGGCTGCCATTGTAGCATGATACTTGAATATGAGTGATTCATCGATGAATACTCCCAGGTACTTGATTTGTCGTCCAGCCAGGATAGTGGTACCAAGTACTCGAAGAGGAGGATGTGATGAGAGGCTCTTGTTCTTGTCCTTACTCGTAAGTGGAAGGCAGTAGAGTAATTCGGTTTTGGGTGTTGCGAAGGTGGGTCCGAGCAGGGTACCATTCTCCAAGTGTTGTTCGGTTTGTTCCTCAAGGCGTGTGTTTGCTTTGGGTATGGTATGGGACAGCTGCACCATACAGATGTCATCCACATAAGAGGTGTCGATGACATCGTCAGGGTAATGTTGTTTTTCGAGCATGGCGTTACTGTAGATGAGGAAGAGAATCGGGGAGATTGGTGATCCTTGTGAGAGCCCACACCGGTATGGCTGTGGCTGTTGGGATTGCTGATCAAATCCAAATGCCATTTTCCTAGCAGTGTTGAACGCAGCAACCCACTTGGTGAGGTACATTGGCATCTGGCGTTGTTGCATGATTTCCTGAAGTGTTGACGGGTGGACTTGGTAGAATGCTCCCTCGATATCGTGAGTGAGGATTGCTGGCCGGGTAGGTTTCTGATTCGTAGTCTTCTTTTTACTGATGGAGTCAGCAATAGGAGTGATCGTTCGGAGTAGTATATCGATTGCAGAGTTTTCCGGTTGGGCTCCCATCTCTGAGGGGTGAGTTGCCCCACATATCCTTGCAGAGTGAGACAGTCGTTTTGCCACAATCAATTCCAGCAATTTCCCAAAACATGACTGTAGCGAGATTGGTCAATAGGATTTTGGGTGTGAATATGACTTCTTACCAGGCTTGGGGATGACAACGCAATTGGCTGTCTTCCATTCCGGTGGGCATGCAGTATATCTGAGACATGCCGTAAAGTGGTGGGGGAGAAGGTATGGGCCAGCCTCATGGAACCGGCGCTGGGTACCGTAGGTAATGTTGTCCGGTCCGACTGATGTACCACATTTCAAGTGCGTAATAGCCAACTGCGTTTCGTATGCGGTGATACCACTCGTGTAGTAGCATACCGTATTATCTCACTTATAAGGTACACCCTATAAACGCCAGTACTATAGGTCGTGACGCGCTGGGCGCGCGCTAGACCACTTAGGGTTAGCGCGCCGAGTTTTTTGCAACGTCAGGTGATCAACCCTGCGAGCTGAATAGGGGATGCAGTGGACGGTATCCCCAACTACACGGTATCTCAACAGTCAGAAAGAGAAATGCAGCTATCAATCATCGACGACCACGCATCAAGCTCTATGCAGTCGGTAGAACTCCTCACAGATATCTTCTCGCAAGCTTCTTTACAGCCGACTGCCGACACGCCTCGAACCCCTAAAAAGCGTTCTCCGATTAAGTTCAAACAACGGCCAGGACCTCGCAAACACCCAATTGCTGTGGGCCCTCGCTGGATCCCTCTGCCGGCGGCCA